>Ga0114933_10005268_pt1 | contig 11793 bp, 13 predicted proteins | sample 4SBtaG_FD_89691 | JGI IMG/M metagenome (GOLD analysis project Ga0114933, IMG submission 89691) | Deep subsurface microbial communities from Kolumbo volcano to uncover new lineages of life (NeLLi) - 4SBTROV12_W25 metaG | ecosystem: Environmental > Aquatic > Marine > Volcanic | place: Kolumbo... | reverse complement strand
GTGATTCGTCGTCGAAGCAGCCTACGTCCTCTGTCGCTTTCGCTCTCCGAGCTCGAAGAAGAAGGCCGAGGCCTCCGGATCTCGGGACGGCAAGATTGACAAGGTTCACTCCATATCAGCTAGCGCCGACGGAACGAAGCCTGACCGCTCCGCAGTCTCCGCAGATCTCGAAGAGATCCGTCGACCGTCGGGTGACGTAGCGACAGGCGCTACGCCCGAGCCCCAGCCGCGAGGACCGGCGGCACAAAGCCGGCCGGGCCGTCGTCACCAGGTCGTCGTCCGTCAGCGTACGTTTCTGCGTCTTCATGATGGCTTACCCTTCTGATAATGACTCTCACTATCATTAACCGGACGAAGAGACAAACGGCGGGCGTTCAGAGCGCGGCGGCGGCGCTCGGGTGTGCGTCCGCTGAGGCCGATGGGCGGCACACTCCGACGCACACCTCGACACCCGGCTCGTCGCGGCTTTTGGGTGGGTGATCCAGTCGGCCCCAGCCTTGCGAAGGGGGTAGACATGTCGGTGTACGCTTGCAGTGATTCTGGAACGACCAACCTGCTGGACGGCGACATCTTTCGGGTCGTCGTGCCGGCCGCGCAAGCCACCTTGCACAGGCCGATGAGCGAAGTCGCGAGCGCCGGCGTGGGGGCACCTCGGGCGAGATGACCGAGCGCACGCGAGGGGGCCGCCACCACGGGCGCGCGGCCCGTCCGATGAGGGATCTGGGTTGAACGAGAGGTTTGGGATGTTGCGAGCCGTAGAGTTGAAAGAGCGCCCCTCACCGCGGAGCACGCGGCCCACCGAGCGGAGGCCCACCAAGGAGCGTCCCGCCGCGTGGCACACGCTGATTCAATCCATCTCGAAAGAGCGCGGCGCCCACATCGTCGCCATCGAGTCGGCCGCCCTGCATCACCGTCGGGGCCTCCACACCTTCAGCACGATCCGCGTCGGCTCGGACGCTGCCGATCTGCTGGCGGCCATGCACGCGGACCTCCGCCGCGTGCGCCGCGAGGACTTCGCGCTCGCCCCCTCCGCGGACGCGTTCATCTACCGGCGCCTCTTCGAAGCGCTCGACGTCATCGCACGCGCCGGGTCGCTGTCTCCCGACTCGGCGCGGTGGTGGCGCCCGACGGACGCCCACTACGGCGCGCAGCTCCAGGCGTTTCGGGAGCACTGCACGCCGGAGCTCCGGTCGGCACTCGAGCTCCGCTTCGCGCGCATGCTCGAGCCCATCGAGGTCGCGTACGTGATCGGTCGATCCGCCGACGAGGTCGAGAACCTCTTGGCCCGTGGGGTCGCCTTCGCAGAGGCGCACTTCGGCTCCGCTCCCCCGAGCTGCTCCAACGACGTCTGCGGCGCGGTCCAGCAAGCCTTCTCTCTCCAAAACGAGTGCCCCGACTCGCTCGAGCTCGAGCCGCTCGCCCCCGGCACGCTGATCGGAGACCGCTACGAGATCGAGGCGCCGATCGGAGAGGGCGCCTTTGCCTGCGTCTACCGAGCGCGGGACCGACTGGTCGCCAACCACGTCGTCGCCCTCAAGCTCATCTCGGCCGAGCTCGTCGGCGCGGACGGCCGCGAGAGCTCACTGCGCGAGCTGCGCCACATCGCGTCGGTCTTCCACCCCTCGGTCGTTCAACTCAAGGACTACGGTTGGCACGACGGGTGGCTCTGGTTCGTGACGCCCTTCTACCGCGGTGAGACGCTGGCCGAGCGGATCGAGCGAGGCCCGATGAGTCGCGAGGAAGCGCACCTCATCTTCAAGCAACTCGCCCTGGCGCTCGCGGCGCTTCACGATGCAGGCCTTCGGCACCAAGACGTAAAGCCGGAGAACATTCTCCTCGCTCGCCTCGGCAGCACGACCGGAGAAGGTGGCGGCTCCGGCACCCTCCCCGTGCTCATCGATCTGGGAGTGGCCACCAAGGCTGGTGAGGGGCTGCTGGCGGGCACGCCCGAGTTCTTCGCGCCAGAGATCGCGATGCGCTTCGACTCACCGCTGAGCAAGACCCACGTCGGAGACGAGGCGGATGTCTATTCGCTGGCGCTCTGCCTTCGAGACGCTCTCGACCCTGATGGACACGAGGGGGTCAGCGGTGACGGCATGAAGGCGTTCGTGCGGGCGCGCGCGACCGAAGAAGCGAAGCCGCCGAGTGCCCCCGACCTTCGTGACCTCCGGCCCTGGTTCTCGCGATGGCTCGCGAACGAGCCCGTCGATCGACCGACCGCACGGGAGCTCGCCCAGGAGCTCGACGCGCTCACCCGCCCGTACCGACGCCGTCACCGTCGTCGCGCGCTCCTGAGCTGGCTGCTCCCGAGCGCGGCGATCGTCCTGTGTGGCTCACTCGCGCTGCTCTCGGCGTTTCACGACGAGGCGAACCGACAGCGACGCCAGGCGCGAGACGCAGCGTGGGTCGCCGAGGCCGCGGAGGCGCGAGCGCAGCGCGCGGAGCGGGCCTCTCGACGGGCCGCGGACGCCGAGCGAAGACACCTCGAGCAGGAGCACGCCCGGCGCGTGGTGCAGGCCAAGCGAGACGCGGAGGTTGCGTCCGTCGATGGCCCGAGTCCGCAGGAGCTGGCCGACCGCCTCGCCATCGCCCAGTCGGAGCTCGCCCAGGCGAGCGAACGAAGCCACGTCCTGAGGGTGAGGGAGCGTCGCTTGCGTTCTCGCAACCGACGCTTGATGACAGCCGCCACGTCGAGTCAAGTCGAGTTGAGCAGAACCCGGGCGATCCTCGCTCGGCGCCAGGAGACCCCCAACCGCTCACGCCTCGCCAGCACGGAGCGCGCCAGCGGGCTCCTTCCCCCTCCGAGTCCCTACTGAAAACACGCGCCTCGGGGGCAGGCTCGCCCCATGCGCAGCTCGCGCGCCGAAGCGGGAACGCCTCGCGCGACCTACTCGCAGACCTGGATCGCCGGGTTTGCTTCGCTCGGAGCCGCCGGGTCGTCACACGCGAGGGACGGCGAGGTCTCGTGGGTGAAGCAAGCACCCGAGTTGTCGTCGCAATAGGACTGACATGCGTCGGCGTTGCATCCGCCCCAGTTGAGGGTGTGGAACGCGGTGTCACGGTCCTTTCCCCAGCTGAAGCTCCGGCAACCCGGCCTGAGGATGGGGCCGCAGTGCCCCTGGCAGCGCATCACGCCGTCTTCATCGGGAGCGCGCTCTGACACGAACGCATCGATGACGTCAGCGCACGTCGCGCCGCCCCCCTCTCCCTGAGCGTTCTCCCCGCAGCGACCGAACGAATCGTGGGCCCCGTGCTCCTGGTCGTGCTCGGCTTCGGAGTTGGCGCACTCATGGCAGCCCGTGCACTCGACCATGGGCGGCAGGCCGGCGGGCGGGCACTCCACCCAACCCTCCTCGCAGGCGCGCATGCGCCAGTAGTTGATGCGCGCGAGGCAGCTGGTGCCTTCCGTCCGCCACACCGCGCGCGTCGTGTTGTGGGGCGCGCAGTCCCAGTTGCACGCCTCGTCCAGGGGGCGGACGACGCACGGGCACACCGACGCGTAGCGCTCTCCAAAACAATTGGCATTGCCCGGGTGGGTCTCACAGCTCACCTGCGTCTCGGTGGGAAAGAAGCAGCTCCGGGTGCCGTCCTCGTCAGCGTCGATGGAGACGAGGTACATGCCTTCGCCCGGAGCGTCGGGCCACCAGCAGCCGCCCGGCCGGCACGTGAATCCGAGCCCGGCGGCGATCGCGGCGAAGCTGCCGATGTCCGGGTACTCGACGTCGCGGCCGGCGTCGCAGGCGTAGTAGGCGCAGTTGTCGGAGAGCGCGTCACGACACACGGTGCTGCAGGTCGGGCCGTTGACGTTGCCCTCATCGCGCATCACCCAGACGACGTCGGGGTCCTCCCCATCGGTGCAGGTGAACCCAGGCGCACAGGCACGCCCGCTCCCGGTCATCGTGCCCGGATCGGCGCCTGCATCGGTTCCAGCCGCGCCGCCATCGGAGGCCCCAGCGGACCCGTCGAGCGATGCATCGCCTTCGCAGGCACAAGCGCTCAGGCCGAAGGCGAGGGCGAACGAAAGCGCACCATGCATGAGCCCACGTCTCGTCACTCGAGCCTCCCGCCAGCCAGACATCCGGCTCCTAGACTACACCCGCCCGAAGCACAGGCCGAAGGTGGCCTACGCGACCTTCCAAAGAGCTGGCTCTCTCGAGTTGTTCTACCCTCGCCTGCGATGGACAAGCGATTCGCTCTCTGCCTCCTCGCCCTCCCTCTCTTGATCGGCTGTGATGACGGACGTCCGTCCGAGCTCGACGCTGGCGGCGGCGTGGACGCCGGCCCGGCGAACGCCGATGGCGGAGGCGGGGTCGATGCCGGGGGGGATGACGTCGACGGCGGGGGCGGAATTGACGGCGGTGGAGGCGGAGTCGACGGCGGCATGCCTCTCGCGGACGTCGGGCTCACGTTCAGCGGATGCAGTCCCGACTTCGGTGGGCAAACCGTGGTGGTGAGTTCGAGTGACTCGATCGCGGTCACGTCGGTTCGAGGCTCGACGCTCGTGGGCAGCATCCAGCTCGCGCTCGAGGACCCGGTCGGCACCGTCGACCTCTCGACGCAGCACCGGGTCGACACCGGCACCGTCATCAACCTCGTCATCGACACGAGCTGGACCAACATCGCGATGGACTCCGCTGGCGTGCTCGGCGGGACCGTCACAGACCCGATCGGGGGGCAGCTCGTCATCCGCCAGTACGACGAGGCGGCCGGACTCGTCGACGTGCAATTCAACGCCGTCACCCTCCAGAACCCGAGCACCGGCACCGTCTGCCAGATCGACGGCCAGCTGCAGACCTTTGGCCTGAGCCTCTGAGAACGGTTCATCGAGGCGGGTTCACACTTTCTGAGTTCTTTTGGCTCGTTTGAGTCACACGTCGTCTCGGGCTGGGTCTCATCTCCGACGGCCGCGATGTTCGCGGGCGAAACCAGGAGAGACCGATGACCAACACAGCCTCCATTGTCGAAGCCTTCTTCCACGCCATGCACGGCCAGGACCTTCCGGGAGCCCGCGCTCTGCTGGCCGACGACCTGCTCTTCGAGGGCCCGATCGACACCTTCAACAACCCCGACGACTACCTCGCCTCGCTCGCAAAGCTCGCTCCGATTGTCGATCGCGTCGAGGTGCAGGCGATGTTCTTTGGGGACTCGGACGCCTGTGTCGTGTACGACCTCGTAACCAAGACGCCCATTCGCACGAGCCACGTGGCGGAGTGGTTCCGGACGGACGGGGACAAGATCACGGGCATCCGGGTCCACTTCGACGCACGGCCCTTCGCCGCGATGTTCGAGAAATCAGCCTGACAAGAGGACGTTCGTGAGTTCAACAGCGCCCCCCTTTAGCCGCTCGCCCGAATCGGAAGTGTCGCTCGTCGAGCGAGCCAAAGCGGGAGATCGCGACGCGCTCACGGAGCTCGTCTCAGAGAACAAGCGTTGGATCTACAACATCGCGCTCCGCATGCTTTGGGACCCTACCGAAGCCGAGGACGCCACCCAGGACATCCTCCTGAAGATGCTCAGTCGGCTCTCCTCGTTCGAGCATCGGAGTCGACTGCGCACCTGGCTCTACCGACTCACGGTCAATCACCTGCTCAACATGAAGCGGGGCTCCATGGAGCAGCCGATGTCGTTCGACGACTACGCGGCGGGGCTCGAATCGGCGAGCGACGCCGACCTCACCGAGTTCCCGGAATCGGAGCGGGCGCTGCTGGTCGAGGAGGCGAAGATCGGGTGCATGACCGGCATGCTCCTCTGTCTCAGCCGCGAGCAGCGAATCGCCTATGTGCTCGGGTCGATGTTCGCCCTCGATCACAAGCTCTGCGCCGAGCTCCTCGGGATCGAGGCGGCGGCTTTTCGCAAGCGACTCAGCCGCGCTCGGGCGGACCTGCACCACTTCATGCAAGGCAAGTGTGGCCTCCTCGAGCCCGCCAACCCGTGTCGATGCAAGCGCAAGACAAAGGCTTTCATCGAGCGGGGTTTCATCGACCCCAGCGACCTCAAGTTCAAACGTGGTGTGACAGAGGAGATCCGCGATGTCGCTCATCGGGAGGCCTCGGACGTCTTCCGCGCCGTGACCGAAGACTATCCGCGGCTCTTCAGACAGCACCCTTTCGCGAAAGGACCGGAGCTCCGAGGCCTGCTCTCCGGGATCCTCGACGGCTCCGCGCTGGCCGGCTCCATCGACTGAAGAGGACGCACGTCATGGCCTCGGCCAGGGCGCCGCGATTTCCTACGCCGCCGCGAAGATCGCGTTCTCGAGGTCGAGCACCGCGGCGCCCGTGGACGTCTCCGCGGTCGAGAAAGTTCGCTCTCGGTGCTCCCCCGGGCGCGTCGGCCCGCGCGTGTTCTCGGCGACAGTGGCCTCGCCCTTGGCGAGGCTCCGGCACGGGAGCAGCACCTCTGCGCCCCGCATCGCCAAGACACGCGCGCACTCCCGGCCAAGCCCGCGGGTCGCTCCTCTGACGAGCGCGGTCGTGCCGGTCAGGTCGATCCCCTCGGTGATGCTCTCACCGGCGGCCTTCACGCGACGAGCCTATCAGCCGCCGCCCGCCTTAGGGCGGTGCGCTCGAGGGACGCCGCTCGGGCTTCGCGAGTTGCTCACGCAACCACTGCAGCCCCTCCGCTCGAGACTGCACGAAGCGGTGGGGGTAGACCGGCGATTTGAGCCAGTACACGGCGGTGACGAAGCCGCGCACGATGGCGTTCGGCGCGCAGAGCGCGACCCCCACCGTGAGCCTTCGGTCGTGCTCCTGCATGCGGACCTGGAAGTCCGCGAACCGCCTCCGCTGTGCGGCGGACATCTCGAGCACGGCCGCCAGCGTCACCAGGAAGCCGACCGGCTCGGTGTTGTTCGCGGCCCAGGCCTCCATCGCTCGGAAGTGGCCTTCGAGGATCTCGTCGCTCACGGTGTCGGCCCGCATCTCCAGGATGCCTGTCTCGATCACCGTGATCATGGGCCCGATCGTCGTCACGCGTGCGCCAGATTATCGAACCCTCGCCGCCATCACAACGACGAGACAAGGAGCGTCGGCCCGCACCGCCGTGCCACCCCAGATCTCGGCCCCGAACGGTGAGCGCGCTCGCCCACGCCCCGTTCATCGAGGCGGCGGCGAGCACCCTGCGCGTGTCTCCTCCCGGCGGAGGCGTCTACGGGCCGAGGTCTCTCCACTCGTCGTCGTCGTCGTCGTCGAGCATGGCCCCGAGCCAGCTGCCCAGCTCGGTCCCTTCGGATGACGTGCGCGAGAGGCTCTGGTAGGTGAACGTGTGTTGTTCGCCAGGAACGTAGAAGCTACGGAAGTTGTCATACCCGCTCATCAGGTCACGGGCCGCCTCGAGGCCGGCGGTGTACTCTGACCCCGGCATCGACGCGGGGAAGTCGCAGCCGTCGGAGTAGCCGAAGCCGTAGAACGAGCGCATCGTCCCGTCTTCCATCGCGCTGAGGAATGCGAAGCGCCGATCGGGGTAGTGCGACGCCATGTACGGAAGGATGTTGACCAGCCCGCCGCCCTCGCTGTTGGTGCAAGCGTCGCATCCCGCCGGGACCGCCGCGTCGAGGCCCCAGTTGCCGCGAACGAGTTGCTGAAGACACGGGCGCATGTACTCGTCCGGCAGGATCCCACCGGCGTCATTGAGCGCGTGCACGGGAGTGCAGCCGAACGCGTCGGCGGTCTGCGGGTAGTTCACCAGCGTGCCGAGCCCGCCAGCGCTGCGCCCCGCGAGCACGACCTCCTCGACCTCGGGGAAGGTGGGCACGATGCGCGAGAGGAAGTGACTGAAGTTCCGATAGCCCACGTGCATCCGGTCGCCCTCGCCTTCGGGGTTCTGCCCACCATGCACGTCACCGGTGCAGTAGGGCACGTAGACGAAGTTCCAGTCGGCGTAGGGGTTCGCGTCGTCCTCGCGGTCGAAGACACCGTTGCCGAGTACCCCGGACGCGTCCCGGTCGAACTTGGATTCGCCGTAGCCATCGCTGTTTGCGACACCCGCGCAGCTGATCCAGTTGAAGCAGGCGCCGCCGCCTTCGAGGAGGATCAAGAGACGGTCGGAGCTCGGGTTCAGGTTGATGCCGATACCAGTGGAGCTCCCGTTCATGCAGACGGCCTCCTCGAACCCGACCCAGGTCCACGCGCGCTCTGCACCCTCCATCGGCGGCCCCGCGGTGATCGGGGGGGCCGCGGAGCAGTCGAAGACACCGGGATCCGGGACCGGCGGAGGTGTGCCAGCGTCGATCCGGCCCGCGTCGGGCACTGATTCATCGATAGAGGCATCTGTATCTGTTACAACGGTCGAGGCGTCGGAGTCTGCACCCGCGTCGACGTCCAATGGTGCGCTGGTCGAGCCACAACCAGTCGCTATTGCCAGTAACAGTGTCAGTATTTGAGAACGGTTTGTCATCGCTTGGCCTCCCCGCCACATGCCCAACAGTCCACCACCGCCACCACGTCAGTGCTACGACTATCAGTTCACAGAGCGCGGCCGGATACTGATACTGGTTGGACCATCAATCAAGTAGGCGTCCAACCACAGAGACCTTACAGCGACCCAACGGCGGCCTTCAGGCGCCAAGCGTCACGGCCAGAGCGGGGTTCGATGCGGGCGTTCGATGCGGGCGTTCGATGCGGGCGTTCGATGCGGTGAACGAGCGCGGGGGCTAGCGCATCGGCGGCGGCGGCTGCGAGCCCGACTGATAGATGTCGCGCATGACGGACACGACCCGGTCGACGACCGAGCGAGCCTTGTCCGGGTCGCCAGCGTCGAGCGCGTCGAGGACGGCGCGGTGCGGCAGCCGGGGCCCACGGGCGCCGCGTCGGATGTACTCAGCGGCCGCTCTCCGACCGTACGATCCGCCGAGATCGAGACCGTCCTCGACCGCGCGATAGAGGGTCAAGAACATCAGCTCGAAGACAATCGAGCGGGTCTCCCGGAAGAGTGCGCTGTGAAAGGCGCGGTCGGCCGCAAGCACCCGGTCCGCGTCGGAGGCGGCGATGGCCGCTTCGATGGCAACGACCTGTGCGCGCACCTCGTCGAGCGTGGGCTCGCGGGCCGAGATGAGCTCGATCGCGGTTCGATATGCGACGAGCAAGGCGTCGAAAAACGAAGCCGCGGCCTCCTCGCGCACGCCGCTCCCCCGAGGAAGCCGGAGCACATGCACGAGCAGCTCGATCGAGCCGGTCTCACGCCAATCCAACACGGTACAGCGGCGGCCCTGTTTGCGTTCGAGCAGCCGCAGTCGCGCCAACTCCATCAGCGCCTCTCGGACCGTCGTTCGGTTCACCCCGAAGCCCGTGGCGAGCTCGCGCTCCGAGGGGATCTGGGAGCCGGGGGGAAGCTCGCCGAGGAGGATCTGCGTTCTGATCTGCTCGACGATGGCAGCGGGAAGCGTGGTGCGGCCGAGCGGCTGAATCTTCACTTGGCTCCATCGTGCCACAAGGCGGTGGATTGCGGAGCCTCGTCGAAAATGGCCTCTCTCTGTAGAGACGCGGGCGGCGAGCCCGGCCACGTGCTCCCACTCGGTCACCGTCGGTTGCGTTCCCGCGCATCGCGTACGTAGAGTCGACCCGTGCCGGCAGAGATCCTCGTCCAGATCGTCGCTCAGCTCCTGCTCGAGCTCGGAGGGAGGGCAGCGCTGGAGTCGGCCGTCTCCAAAGGCCACGCGCACTTTGACCGGCGGGCGTTCGCAAGCCTCGATGACGACGCGCGGCAGGCGATGATCGCTGGCCTGGTGTTTGTCGCCGCCCACGACGGCGTGCTCAGCCGGCTCGAGCTGGATGAGATTCACAAGCGCGTGAAGAGGCTGGGCGTCGACGAGCTCGGGGAGGACTTCGACCTCGCGATGGCCGCCCGAACCGAAGTGGGCGACGCCGCCGGGCAGGACGACGAGGCGTACGCGGGGCAGATCATGAACCGAATCCCGAGCGAACGGGTCCAGAAGGCGCTGATCCGCATCGGGATCACCATTGCGTCGAAGGGCGACTTCGGACGCCAGCGCGCGGCGCTCGAGCTGCTGGCTGACGCCGCCGGGTGGGAGCGCCACAAGCTCGAGGCGCTGATTCAAAGCGAGCAACAGAAGCTCATCCGCTGAGCCCCGCCCGGTGGCAAGAGGGGGACCAGCGGAGGCTTCGTGCTCGGGCGCTGTGGGTCGTTCAACTCGCGGGCGTCAGTCCTCGAACTCGACCGGCCGGTGGCGCCGGCGATCGACGCGCAGCTCGAAGATGTCCGGCCGACTGTAGTGGCCCGCGACATCCAGGCTCCTCCTCGCAACGGCGACGTCGGCCGCGTCGACTTCACCCTGAAGCGGCGCCTTGTCTCGTCGCTGAGGGCCCGCCACGATCTTGCCGCCCGGAGCGACGATGAGGGCGTCACCCGGGTTGATCCATTCCTCGGGGTCGGGGAAGAGGGTGTCGCGGCCGGGCAGGTCCGCGGGCAGGTCCCCCGCTCGAAGCGCGGTCGCTCCGCTCAAGACCCAGCACCGCCCCTCCCTAGCGATGTGCTGCATGCTGCCGACCCACCCGTCCCCCGAGTCCCACGTCGGGGCGAGATAGATCTCGATCCCCTGGGAGTAGAGCGCATAGCGAGACAGGGGCATGAAGTTGCCCCAGCAGATGAGCGCGCCTACCCGGCCCACCGGCGTGTCGACGACGCGTAGCCCCGACGCGTCACCGCGGCCCCAAACCATGCGCTCGGGGTTGGTCGGCACCATCTTGCGATAGTGGTTCAACAGACCGCCGTCCGGACCGATGATCGCGTACGCGTTGAAGAGCGTCGAGCGTGCATATTCGCCGTCGCGCTCGTGAAAGCCCAGGCCGACGACCACGCCGTGCGCGCGGGCGGCCTCGTACACCGGCTCCAAGTCTCCACCCGCGACGTCCAATGCGGACCTCAAGAGCCCGGCGTGAAGCTCCCCGCTGAGCCCCATGTCGCCGCCGGGCCTCAGGCGCCAAATCCAAGTGGGATAGCCAGCCACATACGCCTCGGGGAACATCACGAGCTCAGCGCCGTCCGCGGCGGCGGCGGCGATCGACGCACACACGCGCTCGAGCGTCGCGTCTCGGTTCAAGTACACGGGGGGCTGCTGGACGATCATGACGCGCGACATGGGAGGAGTCCTGGGTGGCGAAGGTGGACCCTTAAGGTGCCACAGCGCTGGGCTCTCCCTTCAGACGACCAGCCACGAGCACGCCGGGCCGCCGTTCCAGTACGAGCGCACCCACCTTCTCGAAAAGGCTCGACGCGCGCCCATGCGCTACGGTCACCGCGTGGGCGATACCCCTCAGCCCGACTTCCGGACGGCTCGAGACAAAGCCGTCGCCTTGAGCCGGCGCATGCAGGAGCGGGCTGGCCTCCTCTCGAGCGCGCACTACTTCGCACACCGTCTGGACAAGCGTGCCCGCGCCGACGCCGCGAGCGCGGATGCAGAAAACACAAGGGACGCTGAAGCCCTCGAGCGATTCGTCGCCTGGGGTCTGCGCCACCACCGAGCCGCCATGCTCGCGTGGGCCGAGGAGGCAGCCGGCGCGTCGCCCACGAGCGCTACCCAGCAGGGATGGGAACGCACGCGAGCGGTCTGGGTCGGTGAGGCGGAGGTCGGTGAGGCTCCGCCCGCCCTGTCGTGGCTCATCGTGATGTGGTCTCGCGAAGCTGAACCTTGAACCCGTTCGCCGAGCGTACGGGTCGAAGGGGCTCTCGCGGGCGACCCGTCCGTGGTTAGCTCCCCGCCATGGATCACCGCGACCCCTCGACGTATCGGTTCGACGACTACCTCGACGCGCTCGGCGCCGACTGGCTGGCCGAGGACGC
>Ga0114933_10005267_pt1 | contig 11794 bp, 11 predicted proteins | sample 4SBtaG_FD_89691 | JGI IMG/M metagenome (GOLD analysis project Ga0114933, IMG submission 89691) | Deep subsurface microbial communities from Kolumbo volcano to uncover new lineages of life (NeLLi) - 4SBTROV12_W25 metaG | ecosystem: Environmental > Aquatic > Marine > Volcanic | place: Kolumbo... | reverse complement strand
GAAAAGGGTGTTATCGCGCAACTTGAGGGAGGATTTATTCAGGCTGCAAGTTGGACCATTTATGAAGAGATAATGTATGACGATGAAAATATTCTTTCTATCGACTGGGAAAGTTATCCAATAATTGGGTTCGATAATATTCCAGATTTTAAAACAATTTTAATTAGCATGCCCGATGAGCCATTTCTTGGTATTGGAGAGGCTGTCTGTGGGCCTGCTGCTGGTGCCATTGGGAATGCTGTCTTCAAGGCGACAGGTTTAAGGGTTCGACAACTTCCCATGACACCCTCAAACCTAAGATCACTGGCTCTAAAAACCTAGCTACAAGTTTTAAATGGTACTTCTTGGAAGACCTGGAATATGACCATACAACGAATCAACAAAGCCACCGTCTATTAAAAGGTTTTGCCCTGTCATATATTCAGCCTCCGGAGATATTAAAAACCCTATGGCATTTGCGACATCTTCAGGTTCACCTATTCTCCCTAATGGAATCAAGGCGGCTCTATCTTTCGCGATCTGATTGTTTTCGTAAACTTTATGTGTCAATGGTGTGCGAATCATACCCGGAGAAACCGTATTCACATTGATCCCATCAACAGCCCATTCTTGCGCCAATACTTGGCACAATGAGATTAGCGCCGCCTTACTCGGGCTATATGGCCCCATTCCTGGATGCGCGCCCATACCCGACATTGAAGCAACAGCCACAAAGCTACCTTTTGAATTTTTTAAACTGGTGTACGCGGCTTGTGCGAGTAGTAAAGTCGCTCTGGTATTCACGGCTATCAACTTATCCCATTGATCTATGTCGAGTTCGTTCAATGGAGCGGGGCTTGTGATTCCGGCATTACTGATCACGGCATCTAGTCCTCCAAAAGAATCGAGTGCTCGGTCTATGAGTATTTTAGGGATATCTTTTTTACTTAAGTCTCCTGTTAAAATAAGCACTTCTGCACCTAGATCTCTAAGATCTTTCGCTAATGTTTTAACAGCATCGGTCTCGGTAATTTCACAGGCAGCTAACTTGATTTTCTCTCCTTTAAGATTGGCTATTTCAACTAATCGACGGCATGTGGCCCCACCTACACCGGGGCTGGCTCCAGTAATTAATGCGCGCATTGTATTCTCCTTCATTCTATGAGGCATAGAGAGCTCATGCCTAAATTCTAGTTTAAGGTATACTGCATCAATTTTGATAATTCGTTCTAATGAACTTTGCCAGTAAACCTTTTTTACACACCCGTGATAAAGAGATTGTTCTTTCTACGATAATTTCCAATTATTTTCCGCTGCAGTTAAAGTTTCATTAATAACGAAGCCATAGGGAGAAACCGCATGACTTTATCTAGTGTTAGTGAGCACGATGTAACATCTAATAGATACTTGCGAGGGAAATATTCAATCTGCGGGGTAGGCGAAACTTCGTATCGTCGCGGTTCGGCAGAATCCACCCGCTCTCTTGCAACGTGGGCTATCTCTAATGCTATGAAAGACGCCGGCATGGATTCAGGCGATATCGATGGGATGCTGAGTTATTCTGGAAATGACTCAACATTTGCACCATGGGTGGCGGGAGACTTAGGTATTAGGCTCAATTTTTATATGGATGTCCATGGCGGTGGCTCATCAACAGAGGCTCTAATAGGTATCGCCATGGGCGTAATTGAAGCGGGAATGTGCAAAACGGTAGCTATCTATAGGGCGATGAACGGTTATTCAGCAGTGCGAATCGGTGGAACCGGAGCTCGATCAGCGGCACCCATCCTCGGGGATCAAATACACCACCGAGCTTATGGTTGGCAGAGCGCAGGACAAATGTTTGCACCAACTTTTTTGCGGCACATGTATGATTATGGTACAACTCCCGAACAGGTTGCTGCCGTGAAGGTTGCACACTCAAAGCACGCATCTAATAATCCCAAAGCCTTTTACAAACAACGTTACACTGTTGAAGACGTCGTTTCCTCGCGCATCATATGCAAGCCTTTACATCTTCTAGATTGCTGTGTTGAAACGGATAATGCGACTTGCATAATAGTGACACGGACCGAACGGGCCCGCGATTGCCCAAATCCTCCTGCTGTTATTCAATCTGTCGTTGGGCGGTGCTGCAAACCACGAGCGGATATGCATTATCAGCATGGGCCTATTTCTACGGTAGCGGGCCATTACGCTAAAGATATTTTGTGGTCAAATGCGGGACTTGGACCAGAAGATGTTGATATTACGGGATCATATGACGCCTTTACCTTTACTACGATGTTGCAACTTGAGGACTACGGTTTTTGCAAGAAAGGTGAAGGCGGCGAATACGTGTCGGATGGTACAATTGAACTCGGTGGTAGGCGCCCAAATAATACGTCGGGTGGACATCTTTGTGAGGGTTATACGCATGGAATGAATATGGTAATCGAAAATACCAGGCAGTTAAGAGGAAATGTGGATGATTCCTGCCCTATTAACGAAGATGGTGTGCGAGAGCATTCATATAACTACGAAGAGGGGGGGTGTAGACAAGTAAAAAATGTCGAAGTTACAGCCAATCTTGGATGGGCGATGCCTGGAACAGGTTCCGCCATGGTTATGGCTAAAGACCACAAGTAAGAGGAGATAGACAATGCCTATACAAGGTGACTACATGGGTATGATGCTGACTATAGAAGATCTTGATCAAGAAAATAAAGATTTTTTTAAATACTGCTCAAAGAAAGAATTTAGGCTTCAACGAGGAAAAAAAAGCGGTTTGCTGCGGTATCCCCCAACGACCGCCTGCCCATGGACTGGAGATAGAGAATCAGAATGGGTTCCGGTCGAAGGCAGGGGCACTGTCCATTCTTATGTTGAGGTTCATCACCCAATTCAACCTGCTTTCAAAGATAAAGTTCCATACATGATTATCTTAGCAGACCTCGACATGCAAAAAGGGCAGCCCACAGAAGATGAAGCTTTGAGGGTTGCTGGCAATCTAATGACAGAAGATGGTGAATTTGTGTCGCCAGAAACTATAAAAACGGTTGGTATTGGAACGCGTGTTAAACTTATTTACGTTGATGTTACAAATGAATTCGCTTTGCCCCATTGGACTATAGATAAGGAAGCCGAACAGCCTCAAAAACCATGGCGCTATCCTGAAGAATAATCCAATGGAATCAATTTTTGAAAACTAAATAAGTCCTAGTTTCTATACTTTCTCGAGGTTTAGAATTTTCTGTTTGATCTGGATGATCGAATGCTCCATGGGGCGTAAATCGCGCCCGGCCATCATCAATGCTGTCCCAGCCTTTGATGAGGATAACTTCTTCGGATGTCATTTGAGGAGCGAAGTACCAACGGTGCGTAGTCCCATGGGCTAGGGAATAAATTTCACCAACTCTATTCGGAAATCTTTGATCGGTTGCAATAAGGTCGTTTGCTGGGATACTAGCGGAATCCGCTAGTGCTAACGGGGCACTCTCAACAGGACCGTTAATAGGCCGCCAAACGTTAACTTGGATAACCCGCCCACCTTCTGTGAGAATTCTTTCAAATTCCTCTTTCCCCAGGGTATCCATAGCTCTTTGTGGTCCTGATTTTACAGTGTAATCGGCATGTACGCGGACGGCCGGGCCTCTTTTTCCATCCGGGTTGTTAGCACCATTGATAGCATTAGACCGTCGCGTATGGTCGAATATTACTACCCTATCAGCACCAGTTCTTTCTTTTAAAAAAAGGTCTAATTCTTTGTTATATTGTGTCTCGATTAATTCATCTTCATAAAAGTCGGCTACATCACTGCAATGGGATATCAATTCAAAACCATTTATATCGATGGATAGAGATTTTGATATGTTTCTCATATTACCGATAGCGGTTGGACATTTTTCGGTATTAAAAAAAATCTTAGGTTCGCCGCCTGTACTCATCGAGCTTTCAAAATAGGGTTTCTCCCCTTGACGGACCATATAAGTGAGTTCGCCAATGATATGTTTCCCTGGCATTCCATGGTCTTTGTTAACTATCCGGTTCATGACACCCCCAGCTTAACTTTACTTATTTTTATCAAAAAAAAAATGTCTAAATATAAAACACTATAAATCCATAACTGCAATAATTGACGAAGTAATAAAAACGATAAATTATTAAGTCAGCAGGTTATGGGGGATGATATGCTCAAAAGGGATGATAATCTTAAATTAACACAAACTGGACCCGGGACTCCTATGGGAGATCTATTCAGGTATTTCTGGATTCCGGCATTGTTGAGTGCAGAATTGCCTGAGCCGGATTGCCCACCAAAACGTTTAGATATACTTGGTGAACCACTATTAGCGTTTAAAGACAGTAACAACCAAGTTGGAATTATTGATCGACGGTGTCCACATAGAGGGGCAGACCTTTACTACGGGCGTAATGAAGAATGCGGGATTCGCTGTGTTTACCATGGTTGGAAATTTGACATTAATGGAAATTGTGTAGATTTACCGACTGCTCCTAAAGATAGTAATTTTAAAGAAAAAATCAGAGTGACAGCATATCCCACACAAGAATTAGCAGGATTCATTTGGATCTATATGGGGCCTCGAAAAAACAAATTACCCGAGATTCCCAAACAGGAATTTACGTTGCTCCCAAGTTCCCACGTTTTCATTTCTAAAAAATGGCAGGAATGTAATTGGGCCCAATCTTTAGAAGGAGGTATCGACACAGCCCATCTTTCTTTTCTTCATATGCCGGCTCCTATTCATAATAAAGCAACAAATAACGTTGTTTCCGGTGCTGCTCTAAGTGATCAGGACGGCGATAACCGAATTAGATGGGTTCGTGATGACCCATGTCCAAAATTTACAGTGTTACAACATCCCGCGGGTCTCTTATTGGGGGCTGCTAGGCGAGCCGATAATGAAGATATATATTGGAGAACTACGCAATACCTTATGCCCAATTACGCCTATGCACCTAATGCCTTTCCCGGTGAAACTCAGCATGGGCAATGCTGGGTTCCAATAGATGATACGAGCGGTTGGATTTTTTGCTATAGTTGGAATCCGGATCGTGCATTAACCGCTGAGGAACGTCAAAAGTTCACAAAAGGATTCTCCATTCATGCGGAGGTAGATGCTGAATTTCTTCCGCTTCGTCGCCAAAGTAATAACTATTTAATGAATCGAAATGATCAGAAGATAAATACGTATACGGGTATTCAGGGAGTTTCAGAACAAGATGCTGCGATCCAAAACAGCCAAGGCCCTATAGTTGATCGATCGCGCGAGCATTTGGGCCAGACCGACGTCGGCATAATTGAGTTTCGCAAGCTGATATTGTCTGCAGCAGACAAACTGCATTCTGGACAGACTCCTTGTAATGCAGTTGCAGACGATTTTGCAGTTCAATGTGGAGGGGCCGTTGCCCATAAAGACATCTCTTTGGAAGAAGTAATGAAGCAGCGGTTCGACCATGCCACTGGTTATGTTGGAAGTAGATATGGACTAACGGGTACAAATAATTGATTGGTTAAAAGTTCCTCTGCGAGTTTGTAAACAGTTGGAAAAGATGAACTTACATTCGCTTTCCCGCGGTCCAACCGCCGTCGATTACTAAATTGTGACCGGTACAAAAACTTGCATCTTCGCTCGCTAAAAATAAAACGGCTTTAGCAATCTCAGATGCAGTCCCGGTACGGTTCATTGCGTGAATTTCTTTTATTTTTTGCGCCATTTCGACATCCTGAAAATAGGGCTCTGTCAAAGGTGTTCGAATAACTCCAGGCCCGACTGCATTTACCCGGATATTGTGCGGAGCCAAGTCCATTGCTAATGACTTTGTCATTCCAACCACGGCATGTTTTGAGGTGGAATAGGCACAACGCGCTGTAGATCCCATAACCCCAAGAGTGGATGCTGTGTTTACTATTACGCCTGATTTCTCTTTAGAGATACAGTGCTTAGCAAACGCTTGAGCAGAAATAAATACTCCAGTGACATTGACATCTATGACTTGTTTCCACTCCTCGATTGCCAGCTCTTGAGCTGGTGCTATTTCGCGGATCCCTGCATTACAGAAAATAATATCGAGTGACCCCATGTCTTCTGCAGATCTATTGATAACAGTATCGGTTTGCTGTTGGTTGGTTACATCTAATTCGTATGCGTGAGCCTCACCTCCTTTTCCTGTAATTTCGGCTGCAACTCTCTTTGCTAAATCCAAATCTAAATCTGTAACTGCAACTGCAGCGCCTTCTTCGGCAAAGTGAAAACATGTCTCTCGTCCTATTCCCCCTGTTGCTCCTGTGATCAAAACACCCTTATTTTCAAAACGCATTTCACTGCTCCTAGGTTCTTATATTGAGTAAAAGTAGGCAATTGAATAGTCTCGACTTTCATGGTTCTGTTTTAGTCTGCCATTGTTAATCCTCCGCTGACGCTTAGAACCTGACCCGTGATATAATTAGACATATCTGAGGCAAAAAATAAAACAGCATCGGCTATTTCCTCTGGTTCTCCAATACGCCTGAAAGGCACAGCTTTTGCCAGTTTTTCGCGCATCGATTCAGGCTGCGCCATAAGTAAGGGAGTATTTGTAGGGCCAGGGCAAACACAGTTTACATTAATTTTATGCCGAGCTGTTTCGCGGGCTAGTGATTTAGTGAATGCGATCATGCCCCCTTTTGCGCCTGCATAAATGGTTTCTCCCATAGATCCAACTCGACCAGCATCACTGGAAATATTTATAATTTTGCCACTATTTCTTTCGACCATTTCGGGCAGAAAATATCGGATAATGTTTATAGGGCCCTTTAAATTAATATCCAACACTTTGTTCATAAAGTCAGGCGTGGCATCTAGAAATGGTTGAATTTTGTCCCATCCCGCTACGTTAACAATAATGTCGATAGCTTCTCCCTCTACGTCTTGGGAATTGCCAATCGTTTTAGCAAAAGACAGAATACTGTCTTCATTGGTGATATCCAGATTGATCGCTACAATATTCCCATCTAAAGGTTTCGATAACTCTACTGTCTTTGCGTTTCCATCAGCGTCTATATCCCCTGAAAAAACAATCGCACCCCATCGAGCTAACTTTAATGCAGTTTCCCGCCCAATTCCCGACGCTCCGCCAGTAACGATAGCTCTTTTCCCTGCTAAGTTTAACATGTCTCACAACCTTTATTATCCCAATATATAAATTTTTTGGCCCAATTATCAGCAGACTGCTCGTTATAAGTTTAATTGCTGAACCTTCTTGACTCCATCAAAATAATGTCCTGCTATACGTTTCTAAATTAAAAGTCCCAACTAGAAGACTAAAAAACGGTGATATCAATAGCATGATTATAAACCAATAAATTGGTCCTAATAGAAGAGTTTCTTATTAACAGAAGTTAAGTTTTAGAAATAATATAAAGGGAGGAAGAAAATGGTTTCAATTGTTCGTTCTACAACTGCGGCAGCGTTCATGTTGGCTGCGGGTGTGGCCTCAGCAAATGCTGAAATTAAAATTGGAGTGCTCTATCCAATTGCCGGCACGGGTGCAGTTTATGGCACGCCTGCAATGTATGGCCATAACATGGCTGTGGATGAGGTAAATGCAGCAGGTGGGATCATGGGGCAAAAAGTAGTTTCGTTTGCTCGGGACACAAAGTTAAAACCAGCTGCTGCTGCCGCAGCCGCTAAAGAGCTTATAACAAAAGAGGGCGTGGACGTATTGGTAGGTGGATTGAGTTCAGCAGTTGGACTTGCGATCTCCGAAGTAGCCCGTCAGGAAGGAGTTGTTTATATCGCGACTATTCCAAAAACAATTCAAATGACAACTAAGAAACTTCATAAGCATGTATTTCGAACTTCATCTCATACGGATTTTGAAGGAGATGCGATCGCACAGATTGTTAAGAAATTAGGGAAAAAATCTGTTTGCGATATCCAACTTGATTATGCCTATGGCCATGATTTAGCGGCCGGAATTGAAAAAGGCCTAGCCAAACATGCGCCTAATGTTAAAAAAGTTATCGATTTAAGATCAAAATTAGGAGCTACAGACTATAATGCGCAGATCACGCAAATACTGGGCTCCGGTTGCGATGTAGTCACAAGTGGTTTATGGGGTTCTCATTTCGTTAACTTCGCGCAGCAAGCAAAACCGTTTGGACTTTTTGATCGCGTTACCTACATTTCCGGTGGGGAAATTGCTAGCCATGAAATAGCTGGGAAAATGGGTAAAGACTACCCAGATAATGTCATTTCAAATTCTTATGAACTCTGGTACGACCATACTTTTCCTGGGCATAAGAAGTTCCAGGCCGACCTTGCAAAACGATCTGGTAAAAAAGAGACAGCTATGTGGCCTGTGCTGGCGTATATAGGTGTTAAGTTTATTGAAGCCGCAGGCAATAAGGCTGGGACAATGGACGCAGATAAATTTGCTGCCGCCCTAGAAGGAATGACTATTAAAACTCCAGTCGGCGACAGAACGATCGACCCCAAGACCCACCAAGCCAATACAGGCCAATTCTGGGGGCCGATGGTCAAGAAGAGTGGTGTGGATTATCGTGTGATGAGCCCTGTTACTTGGTACCCAGCAACACTTGATTAACCTGAAGTCAAATCATTAAAATTACATCCCCGCCCAATGGGTGGGGATGTTAACTATAACTAGAGAAGGGGCTCTATAATGGACATGCTTCTGTCCAGCCCATCGTTTGCGTTTATACAGGTGCTCAATTCTATTTCTTTGGGTATGAATCTGTTCATAATAGCTGCTGGGTTGTCACTTATTTTCGGTGTACTTCGAGTTATAAATTTTGCACATGGCGTATTCTATATGTTTGGCGCTTATATAATGTATACCGTTTCAAAAGATCTTCAGTTGGGTTTTTTTACAGGTGTTATCGCAGCGGCGGTGGGTTTGTCCGTTATAGCAATAATTGTCGAAAGAGGTTTGTTTCAATGGCTCTATGACAAAGAACACTTGCTACAATTGCTCCTGACCTTTGCTATTGTTTTAATTATGGGAGACATGGCCAAAATAATTTGGGGTACGGACCAACTTAGTGTTTCCTACCCAGAAGGTCTTGGAGGCGCGAGTAATGTAGGGTTCACCTTCTATCCCACATATAGACTGATGTTATGTGTTGTCGGCCCGCTGATTTTTTTTGGGCTCTGGTTCCTTATCGAACGAACTCGATGGGGACGCCTCACCAGAGCGGCGACACAAGATATGGAGATGCTATCCGCCCTCGGTATTAATGTACCGATAATCTATGTAACTATTTTTGTGATCGGTTCGGCGTTGGCCGGTGTTGGTGGTTCGCTAGCTGCACCTATCAACAGTCCAACCCCAGGAATGGATGCGACTATAATAGTGGAATGTTTTGTAATTGTTATTATTGGTGGGTTGGGGTCCCTATGGGGTACCTTCGTAGGAGCATTGATCTATGGGTTTGTATTTAATTTTGGATCAGTAATTGTTCCAAACTGGCAAGATGTTTTTGCCTTCCTGTTGTTAATGGCTGTTCTTTTAATTCGTCCCTGGGGGCTTTTTGGAAAGCCCGAGCAAGAAGGACATTAAGCCATGTCGTGGAATATATCGCGTGGCGTTTTAGCAACGTGTATAATAGTGGTATTACTATTAATATGCGTCCCCTTAACAGAATCTCGTTATTTAATAGATCTCTCGACAGAAATACTGGTTTATGCCTTATTTGCGTTAAGCCTTAATGTCATAATTGGGTTTTCTGGTAATGTCTCTTTTGGTCATGCTGCCTATTTTGCGATTGGTGGATACGCGAACGCTATTCTTTTAACAACGTATGGATGGCCGTTGATTTTTGCGTTTCCTGCGGCAGTCATTCTATCTGGAGTTGCGGCTGCATTTGTAGCATATTTTTGCACCCGATTAACTGATATTTATTTTGCGATGCTGACCCTCGCATTTTCAATGCTAGTGTGGGCGATAGCTTTTAAGTGGCGGTCTGTAACGGGCGGAGATGATGGTTTTGTGGGTGTAACGGTTCCAGCTTTTATCGATACTAGGGTACCATTCTTTTATTTTACTCTCATAATAGTAACAATTAGTTGTATTACCTTATGGCTTATCTGTCATTCAGCATTTGGGCAAAGTTTAATTGCGGTGAGAGAAAATCTCACCCGGGCTGGGTTTATTGGTGTGAATACAAGGCTGATGCGAGGTATAGCCTTTGTTATAGCAGGCACGTTTGCAGGCGTGGCAGGAGCCATTTTTGCAATGTACAACCGTGGTGTTTATACAGAGTCAGCTTTCTGGGCAGAGTCAGCGCAAGTACTTATCATGACGCTACTTGGAGGAATGTACTCATTCTTTGGGCCTGCGATTGGAGCAGCTGCTTTATATCTTCTGGAACGGTTTTCAAATGAGTATACTGAATACTGGCCAACGGTGCTCGGAGTAATTCTTTTAATTATTGTACTAGTCTTGCCAGAGGGATTAGTAGGGCTTGCTAAGCGGCTTAAGACCCGATTCATGGGAGGTAATTAACCGATGACCGTCCTTAATACTAGTAATTTGACGATAGATTTTGGAGGCTTTGTTGCAATCAATAATGTCAACTTTTCGCTCGAGGGTGGCGAAAAACACGCCATCATTGGACCTAATGGAGCGGGAAAAACAACGTTTTTCAATTTAATTACGGGCCATCTCAAGCCTAGCCGAGGCGAGGTATCCTTTAAGGATAAAACAATAACGGCACTGGCACCTCATAAAATTGTAAAACTTGGTTTGGCGCGGTCTTTCCAAAGAATAAATATTTTTCCTAGGATGACCGTTTTTGAAAATATTCAAACTTCGCTTATAGCTCGAGATAATAAACATTTTAATTTTTTCTCTCCAGGCTCGGCACAAAACCGAGAAGAAACTAGGGAGCTTCTTGAACTTGTTGGCCTAGAGGATGAATTTGCTGAAATCGCCGGTGAGTTAGCATACGGAAAGCAAAAACAACTAGAACTTGCTATTTCGTTGGCTGAAAACCCCACCGTTTTACTTCTAGATGAGCCAACTGCTGGAATGTCCCCTCAAGAAACGTCAGTGGCGATAGCACTAGTGGATGAGATAGCAAAAGCACGTAAGTTGACACTCTTATTTACCGAACATGATATGAGTGTAGTTTTTGGAATTGCTGACCGTATCTCAGTGTTGCACCACGGTGAGATCATTGCATCGGGATCTCCGGATGCCGTTCGGAGTGATCCAGAAGTACGAAGGGTCTATCTTGGGGAGTCTGACGATGCCGCAGCTTGAAGTTAACTCGATTCACACATCCTATGGGCTCAGTCAGGTGTTATTTGGAATAAGTTTGTCTGTAGAACCGGGCCAAGTAATTTCATTGATAGGTCGCAACGGAGTAGGAAAAACCACCACTATGCGGTCAATTATAGGTCTCACGCCAGCATCTTCTGGAAATATCGTGTTTGAGGGTACTGATATAACAAATTTGCCTGCGTACAAAATTTCGAGATTAGGTGTAGGATTTGTTCCCGAGGAGCGGAGGATTTTCCCCCAGTTATCAGTCTGGGAAAACCTAGACATTGCTCGGAGGAACTCAGATAAAAATGATAGTTGGGATGAGGAACGCGTGTTTGCATTGTTTCCGGATTTACGAGATATTCAGAGCCGACTAGGGGGTGTCCTCAGCGGTGGCCAGCAGCAAATGCTCACAATTGCACGGAGCCTTATGAATAACCCTTCTATATTGTTACTAGATGAGCCATCAGAGGGCTTAGCCCCAAAGGTTGTTGAGGATTTAAGGGATCAGGTCAAATTATTGAAAGACTCGGGGCTATCGATT
>Ga0114933_10005266_pt1 | contig 11795 bp, 10 predicted proteins | sample 4SBtaG_FD_89691 | JGI IMG/M metagenome (GOLD analysis project Ga0114933, IMG submission 89691) | Deep subsurface microbial communities from Kolumbo volcano to uncover new lineages of life (NeLLi) - 4SBTROV12_W25 metaG | ecosystem: Environmental > Aquatic > Marine > Volcanic | place: Kolumbo... | reverse complement strand
CCTTTGAGTCGATCTGATGTAAACGCCTGTGCAGCGGACACCATCTTGTTCAACGTGTTCCCCAATGCCGTTTGGATAAGTATTGACCCCGGGTCAGGTAACCTGCCCTGATCGAAGAAGATATTCATTCCGCCCGGGGGGAAGTTGTTAAACTGCTGCCGGGTCTCCTCAGAACCGAGACGTGATAGCATATATTCGTAGTGAGGAAACCCGTCCAGGGCATAATTTACGGCCGGGGACAGGACATCTTCTACGCTGCAAGTACCAAACCTTTCGAGCATCGATAAGGTAGCGCCCACCACCCCCGGCACCGTAAATGCCATAGGGGCATCTAGCCCAGGTCCAGTGGGAATCATCGTTAACCCTCTCGACGCAAACCATTCGGGGGTTGCGGAGGATGGACTTGGCCCCTGCCCACTGAGTGCCAGAAGATCACCTTTTGACGCTTCGAAAAGCATGAAGGTGCTCTCGGCACCTAGGGAATACGATGCTGTGGGCTCAATCACTGCTGCTGTGAACACGGAAGCGGCTAGTGCATCAAATGCGTTTCCTCCACGGAGCAGTATCTGCATGCCAGCCATTGAGGTCAGGTAGTGGCCGCTCGAAATCACCCCGTTGGTCCCGTAGATTACCGGCCGGCAGGTGGCTGGAGTCTGGAAATCTCCCTGCTCTAATGCATAACTTTTGTCATTCATAACAGAGCCCCATTGCACATTTAACTTACCTCATTACGATTGCTTCACAATTTTTAGTCGATATGCTCGAGCCACCGCTTAGCCGCCCTAAGCGATTGCGCCAACACGGTTAATGCCGGGTTTACGGCAGCGGAAGTAGGCAGCATACTGGCATCAACGACCAGCAAGTTCGGGTGATCATAGCTCTGGCAGTACTGATCGATGGGCGCTGTTGCGGGATCATTCCCCATGCGTACAGTTCCACACTGGTGTGTGGGATAGTTGATTCCGAACGGTTTCGAAAAAATCCAGCGATAGCCCGCCTCCTTGAACTTTGCCCTCACTTTCTGGACAAGTTGCACATGTGCAGAATAATTAGGCCGCCGCAAAGAAAAATGTATTCTTCCCTTGGAATCCACGACTAATCTGTTCTCGGGATCAGGTAAATCCTCGGTGACTAAAAACCAATCAACGGAGTGTGCGCATAACCATCGAAGAGCCAGTTCGGGAATCCACCTGTATATGCCCTGCACCATAGGCGGACTGATCTTTCCGCACATCTGAACATGCCCCAGAGGACGATCACCCTTTCCGCCACCATGATAGAAGTCATTTATGCTGACTGTTTTCTGATACACAGCAGAATTAACGTGCTTGGGGTCAATCGTCATCAGGAAGGTGCAATGATGGCTCATATAGTTACGTCCAACCATATCTGAGCTGTTTGCGAGTCCGCTTGGATTTTTTTCATCTGTCGATCTGAGAAGCAGGGCGGCTGAATTTACTGCACCTGCGGAAACAACAACCCATTTCGGAGTGATAGTTTTTTGTTTTCCACCTATCTCGACGTCCAGAGAGACTATTTCACTACCTGCAGGATCCGTATTTAACTTAATGGCCCGCGCGCTACTCAAGAGCGTAACATTCTCATGCTCCAAGGCCTTATTCAGTAGAGCATTTTCCGCATCAGCTTTCTTATCACCGGTGTTCGGATAAGAATCCCAGGTGATGGGCGCAAATTCCAACCATGATTCATCTGAGCACAGCGGAGTAGAGTAGGTATTTAACCCAACATTCTCTAAGCGATGACGGACACAAGCAATAGACGGCTCATCCGGGACTGCTGGGTGCGGGTATGGTTTTGAGCGCCAAGGATCACATGGATCGGCTTCGTCTTCACCATGAACGCGAAACAGGGACTCCGCCTCACAGTAAAAGGGTTCTAAGTCCTCATAGGAAAATGGCCAGGCTGGTGAGATGCCTCCATCATGTTCTACCTCATCAAAATCAGACAGTCGATACCGGGGGGTAACTGCCCCAAAAAACTTTGTATTCCCACCAACATAGTAGTAAGTCCATGGCTGGAATGGCTGCTTACCCTCATACCATGTCTCTTGCGTGATGTATTTGCCATCGCGGTGGATTTCCCTGGGATCAAGAACACCATCGGGTGTTTCCAGTTTTTCACCCCTTTCCACAATAAGGATACTGGCATTACTTGACGCTATCGTCATCGCGAAAGCCGATCCACCGACTCCCGATCCAATGATGACTACATCTGGCGACAATTGATTTCTCGTCATAGATCTGTTCTACACATCCAAGAATCACTCGCACAAGTAGTCTTAGTAATCACCGTTTGAGCAAAGCGCGTACGGTGTTGCACTGGATCTATGATTCCTGCTGGCTATCTAATTCCGAGTAGGTACTTTCGTCCAGCGCATCAAACACATCTTGTGCCGTCCTGCAGGCCTGGGTTGCCCTCACAACTCCGGCAAAAGTCATGGTCTGAATCAAGGTCTCACGAATCTCTTCATGACTACATCCGAGATTAACTGCCGCTCGTATGTGCAACGCCAACACGCGGTTCTCTCCTTGTACTGTGAGCATCGCCAGGTTCAGCAATATCCTGGTTTTCTCATCCAGGCCCGGACGGGAGAAGATCTCTCCCCAGGCTATCTCGGTTACATATTCCTGGATTGGCTGCGTAGTGGCAGTTAACTCATTCCAAATCTGGTCCATCGTGTCCTTCCCGATGACTCGCCATCGGGTTTTCTTTCCTCTTGAAAATATTTCCTGATTTAGAACCATAACTTCATCCACCTTGAATGATGCGACGCAAATAAAAAGAGACCCCGACCGAAATCAAAGCCTACTTGCCGTTATAGAAACCCCGGATTCATGATCAAAATAATTGACCCGCTCGCCCCGGAACCGAATTCCGACTGAAGCACCTATAGTGATACTCTCATGGACATCTACACTTACTACCAAGTGGTCTCTATTTTTAAGAATCTTTCCATCCTGCTCTATTTTCACAAACGCATGCACGATGCCACCTTGTGGTTCGGTAAACTCAATCTTCCCCATTAATCCGTCAGATTCTCCCGTAACGAGGATCACATCCTCCGGCCGGATGCCAAGCGTTATAGACCCATCCGCCATGGCAGGTCGAGATTTATCAATCACTACCCCGTCGACCAGGATGCTTCCCGATCGCACCTCCCCGTTGAGCAGATTAATACTTGGGCTACCAATAAACTCAGCAACAAACTCGTTAGCCGGATGCTCGTAAATTTCCATGGGATTCCCAACCTGCTGTATTTCGCCTTTATGCATCACCGTAACCCTGTCGGACAGAATAAGTGCCTCTGCCTGATCATGGGTAACATAAACAGTGGTGACTTTCTGTTGCTGATGGATTCGTTTGAGTTCTGTGCGCATAAGCTCTCGCAGTTTCAAATCGAGATTTGAGAGTGGTTCATCCATTAAGTAACATACCGGATCACGTACCATCGCTCTGCCCAGTGCCACCCGCTGCCGCTGCCCTCCTGATAACTTGCCTGGCTTCTTATCCAATAGTTCTTCAAGACCCAGTGTTCGGGCGGTTGCAGTCGCCTTCTCCTTGGCCTGCTCCTTGGTCATTCCCGCAACGGTAAGGTTTAAGGTCATATTCTCTAGCGCAGTCATGTGTGGATACAGCGCATAACTTTGAAATACCATTGCGATATCCCGATCACCGGGATCAACATCGTTTACCCTTCGGCCATCGATGTAAACCTCCCCGGACGTTGGCTCCTCGAGGCCTGCAATCAGTCGGAGCGTCGTGGTTTTCCCGCATCCTGATGGGCCAAGCAACGTAATGAACTCGCCATGCTCTATCTCAAGATCGATGTCATTGACGGCGACCGTTCCATCTCCGAAAGTTTTTCTAAGTTTTTTCAATGACACTGTCATTTCGCATTCTCCATAATTAACCGCATGAACATCTTGTGGTCACTTAACAGCACCCAAAGCTAATCCGCGAATCATATGCCGTTGCAACAAAAAGACGACGATGATTATCGGGACTAACTGCATTACGACACTTGCACTGATCGTCTCCCAGAGAACTGTATAAGCATCGATCATCTTGGCGATCTGAATAGGCAGTGTCACAGCATCTGCTTGAGTCAGGTATAGCGCGAAAAGATACTCATTCCAGTTGAAAAAAAATGTAAATAATGTAGTGACTGCAATCCCTGGACCGGATAGCGGCAAAATAATTCTGCGGATCACTGCCAACCATCCTAAACCGTCTAATCTTGCTGCCTCCTCTATATCTTTCGGTAGATCAATCAGGAATCCCCGGAGAGTCGAAGGGAAATGAAGTCCTCGCGCTACTTTACGGCCCCTAATGCTAAGCCCCTTGCTATGTGCTTTTGAAGCAAGAAAACAACCAATATCATGGGCAATAGTTGCAAAACTGCGCCAGCACTAAGCGAGCCCCACAACACGTTATAGAGGTCTATGGTTTTCTGAAGTGCAACAGGCATCGTCGAGCCCTTGTCGAAAGTCAGAAAAAGTGCAAACAGAAACTCGTTCCAACTGAAGACAAACGTAAAGATCGCAGTGACAGCAATTCCAGGCGCTGCCATCGGCATAATCAACCTAAAAATGATCTGAAGCCAGCTTAAGCCATCGAGTCGGGCTGCCTCTTCGATCTCTTTGGGTAGATCGAGCAGAAAACCGCGCAGAATCCACACCGCAAACGGTAGTCCGAAGGCAACATAGACCACAATCAAGACAATCTGTGTATCAATGACGTTGAAAAATGTGGCCATCTTGAAATAAGGAAGAACGATGACCATTCCGGGCATGAATCTCAACGAGAGAATAACCAGCGCCCAGGTATCCCCATGCATCAGATTCATTCGTGCAACAGCATATGCTGCGGGAAGAGCGACGATCATCACGATGACTGTCGAAACTCCAACAGTGATAAAGCTATTGAGCATCGCACGCCCAAATCTGAATCGGTCAAACACTTCGACATAATGATCGAGCGTTGGTGGAAAATCGAAGAATACGGGGACTGAGGAATTGATTATCGCGGTTGGTTTTATGGATGTGAGTACCACCCAGATCACCGGGATCAACCAGATAAAGACGAGCAAAGCTGCCAATACGAATAGCGCCTTGGAATAAATCGTCGATCGCATCAGTTCAGGTTCTCTTGTCTCGCCGCTTTTTCAGAACGGTATAGCGTGTTTAAAAACACAGCCACCACAGCGTTAATCAGAATCAGAATCAGAAAACCATATGCAGCCATCAAACCAAGATGCCCATGCTTGAAGATGGTGTAGTCATAGGTGCTCGCTAGCAGTGTTGAAGAGCCTGGCCCGCCCCCAGTCATAATGAAATTTAGGTCAAACATACGGATTTCATCGACAAGCCGGATGAGGATTACCACCATGATCACCGGCCTGATCAGCGGCAATACTATCTTTGTATAAAATCTGATTCCGCGGATTCGGTCCAAGCGCGCTGCTTCAATGATTTCCGGCGAAATGCTCTGCATCCCTGCGAGTAATATCAACGCGACAAAGGGGATCCACTGCCAGCAGTCTACAATCATCAAAGTCGTAAGAGCCGTATCCACGTGAGAGAGCCATGAATACTTTTCCAATCCCAGTCCGTCGCTGAGTATCCAGTTTGCAAGTCCGGAGACGGGTTCAAAAATAAAACGCCAGTTCAAGCCCATTGCAATTGGAGAAATAAACACTGGAATTATGATCAATGAACGAAGCAAGCCGATCCCTCTGACTGTGCTATCCAGCAAAACAGCGAGGAAGAAACCAAGAATCATCTGGGCCCCAACCACTACAAACGCCCAGTACAGAGTTAACCGAATACTTGCCCAAAATCTCTCATCCTCGAAAAGATCAGAAAAATTCCGCCAGCCGATAAATCTGGCGACATTCGGGTTGTAGAGTGGGTCCACTCGGAACGATAGGACACCTGCATAGAACAGCGGATAGATCGCAAGCAGGAGCAGAATAATTACCGCCGGAGCCAGCAGCAAATATGCAACAGCCCGTTGCCGAGCAACGAGACTCAGATTATGAAAAAACCAGCCAGAAGGTCCGGCCATCAGTTACCGAACCCCCTGGCTAGTTCTCAGACAGGATGTGAATCACAGTTGCGATTCGATCCAACTATGGAGTAACAAGTCTATTTGTAGATTGTTTTAACTGTAATACCCACCATCTTCCATAATCCGGTGGACTCTCTTATCACATGCCTTTAGGGCCGCCTCTACACTTTTTTCTCCATTGACCGCGTCAGCAACTTCTTCGCCAACTGCACCCATGATGGCATAAGCTTCTGGGACGATCGGTGAACTGTTTACACAAACCGGGAAAGATTCCATCAGGCCGTTAAAGAACGGTTTTCGATCGGACCAGCGTTTAAGCGTAGAAACCCGACTAAGCTGACCCCCGGCACCAACGATGGCATCAGCAATGAGTGGGCTTCCGCCTATATCTTCGCGATCTCCAGAGTTCATGAACTTGGTCCACGCGAACGCGGTTTCCTTGTTCCCACCCCATGTAGGAAGAAAGAAACCAAATCCACCGGTAAGGGCGCGGTGATCAGAATTAGGAAGAGAGCCTTTCGGAGAAACGGCCATGTTCCAGTCACGGTGAAGGTCTGTGTAGGATGCATCATTAAGGACTGCGGTTCCCCAGGACAAGGGACTAAACATTGCTGTTCCATTTCCAAATACCCGGTTTACCTCATCTTCTCCTGCATTTGCCGTTACAGGATGAGCATATTTCTGCAGCTCGACAAGATGGTGTAGTGCCTGATATCCCTCTTCCGTACTGTGGGCAGGGGTGAAATCTCCACCAGGCTCATCAACAAAGGTGTGGCCACCCCAACTCACCAGTGCACCAAAATACTGGTAACCTGCCCAGAAATTCCGAGCCATCGCAGCACAATAAGCGTATTGCTCCCGTGCTGGATCATGTATTTCCTTGGCGACTTCTAACACGTCGGCCCAAGTCTTAGGAGGTTGCAGGCCCGCCTTATCAAAGACATCCTTACGATAGAACGTCATCATGGCGTTACCATCTGGGGCCAGTCCAGCGATGAATCCTGGCGGCGCAGGTCCTTTGGGGATGTTCCACATGTCTCGATACATTTCTGGCACATCATCTTCATAGTCGGCAAGCCATGCTTCATGACCTTTGAGGAAAGGACCAAGGTCCGTCAATGCACCCATCGCATGAAGCGCAGCAAACTGGGCATGATCCTGAGTCACGACATCAAATGCGCTGCTCTTAGAGCCCATGTAAGTATTGATTTGTGTCAGAGCTTCCGTAACGGGTTTAGAGACAACTTCGAGCTTTACATTTGGAAACACTTTGTCGAACAGAGGTTTGACTGCAGTCAGCGTATTCGAAAGACGTTTGCCAGACGCTGCGAAGTGAACGATTGTGCCGCTCACATCCCCATATACCGTACTCGGAACAAATTGGGCGGCTAAAGTGGCACCAACCGTTGCTGCTGATGCCTTGAGCATCTGCCGTCTTGTATAGGCTCCTTTTCTCTCATGCTCTATCGATTTCACCGCATTATCGTAGGCCTGAACATCTTTATCACTGTATTTCATTCTTATCTCCTCACCAGATTCAATTAAGACTTACTACCTAAGATATTTATCCCAAATTTGCGAACACTACCGGACCACAGGTACACTCTTTTTATGAGAGTGACTACTATACTATACATATATAGTATTTCAATAATCGCTGGGAAGTCGACATGCCATGAAATATGACTACATCATCGTGGGGGCGGGTTCTTCAGGTAGTGTCCTGGCATCCCGCCTAACTGAAGATTCCAACTCCACGGTCCTTCTGCTTGAAGCCGGCGGTTCAGACCGACGCGCCAACGTTCTGATTCCAGGCTACAGCATGCTGAAGGCCTATGGACATCCGGAAATTGATTGGCGTTACACCTCGGAGCCGGACCCGACCCGCAACGGCAGAACTGATTACATGCCGCGGGGCAAAGTGCTTGGAGGAACTACGTCAATCAACGCAATGTCCTTTGTAAGAGGTAGTGCTGAGGACTTCGATGACTGGGCCAAGTTGGGCTGCAAAGGATGGGATTTCCAGAGTGTGCTGCCCTATTTTAAGAAGTCAGAGAACTACGAAGGCGGTGCGAGCGAATTCCGGGGTGTTGGTGGGCCGTTGAATGTCAGTCCACTGCGTTCACCGCATCATCTGACTGAAGATTTCTTGCAATCCTGCGAAAACGCTGGGATGAAAAGGGTCGATGACTATAACTCGCCACCTCAGGAAGGTATTGGGCTGGTACAGGGGTCAACTAAGCGGGGTTGGCGTTTTAGCGCTGCCCGTGGCTATCTGTGGCCCGCGCAAAACAGATCGAACTTGACGATTGTCACAGACGTGCTCGCCACAAAGATCATCTTTGAGGGGAAAATAGCCTGTGGCATTGAATATGATCGTGCCGGAAAAAAGGAATCCGCGAGAGCCTCAAAAGGGGTAATCCTATCGGGAGGGACATTTGGCTCTCCCCAACTTCTCATGCTGTCAGGCATTGGACCGGGGGAGCATCTCAAAGAGCACGGTATTGAAGTGTTGGTCGATCTGCCAGGAGTGGGCCAGAATTTTCAGGATCATGCGGGAATTGAACAATCGATCCGGGTCAATGTCCCAACCTATAACGTCCAAACATCTCTGTTGGACTATCTTTCTTTTGCCCTTAAATGGTTAATGTTCGGGACTGGCCCCCTGTCAAATCCCATGGCGGAGGTGGTCGGGGTATTGCACTCTGATACGAATGAACAATACTCCCGTGTGCAATACCTGTATACGCCAGCGGGTTACAAACTAAGTGAAACTGGGCCTGAACTGCACGATAAACCCACGGTAACGGGGCTTACCAACCTGCATCGACCTTATTCTGCCGGCCATGTCTACCTCAAATCTTCTGATCCACGAGACCATATAGCGATTCAGCCGAACCTGTTCTGTGATGAACGGGATCTGTATGCACTAACGGTTGGCGCCAGATTCCAACGGAAGATTTTCCAAACCCCCCCCATTTCCCAATATGTTGTCGAAGAAGTGGCTCCCGGATCTGCCGTTGAAACCGATGACGAGTGGCATTCATACATCCGTGATCACTCCTTGGGCGTATATCACCCGGCGGGTACCTGCAAAATGGGTGGCGATTCGCTAGCCGTTGTTGATGAGAAGCTTCGGGTAAAGGGCACAGAGCATTTGTACGTGGCAGACGCATCGATCATGCCTTTTGTCGTTAGTGCGAATTTGAATGCCAATTGCCTGATGATTGGGGAAAAAGCGTTTGACCTAATCAGCACAATCGACTGACAGTGAATGAGTGACGCTCAGCTTCTCTGAAAGCCGCAATCGACCAGTACCCTGAATTATCTGCCTGGAGTTATTTATGCCTTATACCGTGACTGCAATCCTGAATGTTAAGAAACGATATCTGAACGAATTTGCGCGACGGATTCGTAGACATGCCAAAAACAGCGTGACTCGGGAACCTGGCTGCATCAGTTTTGAGGTTAGTGTGGCGGAATCTGATCCTCAAAAATTCTTACTCTATGAAGTTTATGTTGATGAAGCGGCTTTTTTGGTCCACACAGAAATGCCATTTATGGTGAAACACCTTAAAGAAACGAAAAAGATGATGGCAGGACCGCTGGAAATGCTCTCATTCTGGAATCGGGAAGCAGCGCCGAATAAGTAAGCAACGCTTGTGCCGCTCGGCACTGTGTCTTCCTCTCGGTCTCGTACTCCTTACTTCGCAACGCAAAAATATCGAGCGATCAAGCGAACATGGGCTCTAACTTGTTCAGCCATTGCGCTGAATTCCAATCTGACGAAACATCGTCTGCTTCTATTCCGTTTATGAAGACGGTTGGCGTAACGTGAACCCCGCGGACCCGATGGTATTTAACCGCCCATTTCAATTGCTGGGTAACCTGCTCTAGGCCAGAATTCCCTTCAACTCTTTCCATATCCAGCAGTCTGGCCATGGCCGGAATGTCATAACCGCATTCTCCGCTGATCTGGATGAGTCGGTCATAAATCTGTACACGAGTGAGGTGCTTAGTCTTGTCATCAAAGAAATCATCCTGCCTGGCGAAAACTTCATCTATGTAGATAGCAACTCTACTGGAATCTACAAGGTGCGCCGCCATGAGAGCGTCATGCATCAGACCACTTTGTGGATGCCAGGGTTGGGGAACTGATTGCCAGACAAATTCAATGTTTTCGGAAAGATGCTTAGCAGATAGAGCAGGAATGACTCGATGACGAATCGTCTGGTACATATTTTTTGAGAACGGACAACATATATCCTGATACATCTCGACAACGACAGTTGCCTTAGATGCCTCGTTGAGTCGCAGCCCGGGTGGTCTTGTTGGTAGCATCGATGGGAGTAGGATCAGCAGTCGTTTGTGCTTAGCGCGATTGCACACGGCGCATCATCAAGCCATTTTGATCCGTCAACAATCTGGAGCGTAGTTACCTTATTCTAATTCACGGCGCTCGTTCTTGAGAATAACGCTGAAAACGGCCGGCTCTTTACCGAGCGATCCTGTGCGGCCTAATCGACCAAGAGGTGGATTCGTCAGAAGATACCAAGAGCGCTTGTGGTGATAAAAACGTCGCCACGACAAAGAAGTTTTACGACTTATAACCAAGATTAAATACTCCACCCAAAAGAATATCTATACTGGCGAGGTATTTAATTTATATTCTGTTATGTAATTTACAAAAACTTTATAGATTCTAAAAATTCTCGTACATCTATTCATGCCTACCGAGTGGGTTGGTTAGACAGCCGTTGGCGTTCTGTGAGTCAATTGGACTGTTTCTAATTAAGTTATGGAGCGTGGCATAACCATGCTACTCGTACCTTGAGGAGTTGCAGTCATGCCTGTACCAAATGAATTCTATGATCGGCTTACCACGCAACTAAAGGAGATCCAGTCACAGGGTCTTTATAAGAACGAGCGGCCGATCACTTCCCAGCAGGATGCCCGCATCGAAGTTGGAAGTGCGGATCAGGTATTGAATTTCTGTGCCAACAATTATCTGGGACTCGCGAATCACCCCAAGATTATCGACGCAGCTTGTAGGGCGACCCAGGAAAACGGGTTCGGGATGGCCTCGGTACGCTTTATCTGTGGTACCCAGTCGGCCCATCAGTCGCTTGAATCCGAACTTGCGGCCTTTCTGGGCGCAGAAGACACCATTTTGTATACGTCATGTTTTGATGCCAACGGTGGGTTTTTTGAAACCCTGTTGAATGAAAACGACGCGGTTATCTCGGATGCCCTCAACTGCGCGACGATCATCGATGGCGTGCGTCTTTGCAAAGCGGCGCGCTATCGTTATGCCAATAACGACATGTCTGATCTTGAGGCGCAGCTTCAAGCCGCTGATGAGGCGGGTGCTCGCACCAAACTGATCGCCACGGACGGAGTGTTTTCCATGGATGGGGTGATTGCCAATCTGCAGGGGATCTGCGAACTTGCAGATAGATACGGCGCGCTAGTAATGGTGGATGATTCGCATGCCGTCGGCTTTGTCGGGGAACAGGGCCGCGGTACGCATGAGCTGTGCGGTGTCATGGATCGGATAGATATTCTGACGGGCACCCTCGGTAAAGCGCTCGGTGGGGCCTCGGGCGGCTATACCGCAGCGCGCCAGGAAGTCGTTGATCTTCTGCGCCAGCGTTCCCGGCCTTATCTCTTCTCTAATTCTCTGCCTCCGGGGATCGTCGGGGCTG
>Ga0114933_10005265_pt1 | contig 11796 bp, 2 predicted proteins | sample 4SBtaG_FD_89691 | JGI IMG/M metagenome (GOLD analysis project Ga0114933, IMG submission 89691) | Deep subsurface microbial communities from Kolumbo volcano to uncover new lineages of life (NeLLi) - 4SBTROV12_W25 metaG | ecosystem: Environmental > Aquatic > Marine > Volcanic | place: Kolumbo... | reverse complement strand
GTCCTTGCCGCAGGGGAAGTCCCACACCATCGGTTTGGTGTAGTTGCAGATGTCTTTGCCCTCGCAGGCGCCCTTTTGGCAGGTGTCGTTGGCGCTGCAGAAGTTGCCGTCCTCGCAGGCGGTGCCGTCCTTGAGCACGGTGTTGAGGCACTTGCCGGTCTTCTTGTCGCAGGCGTCGGACGTGCACTGGTTGCCGTCGTCGCAGTTCTTCTGCTTGCCGTCGCACTTGCCGGCGTTGCACTTGGCGCCGATGAAACACGCGTCGCCGGTGCTGCAAGCTGAGCCGTTCGGTCGGTTGACGTATTTGCAGGCGCCTGTCTTGGCGTCGCAGGTATCGGTCGTGCAGGGCTTGCCGTCGTCGCACTTGTTGCCAAACCCGGTGCACGTGCCGTTGTTGCAGAAATCCTGCTTGGTGCACGGTTTGCCGTCGTCGCAGGACGCGCTGTTGGACGGGAACACGCAGCCCTTGAGCGGGTCGCAGCTGTCGAACGTGCAGGGGTTGCCGTCCGCGCAGGTCTGCTTGGTGCCCGCGCAGCTGCCCTTGGCGCAGGTGTCCTTGAGCGTGCAGGCGTTGCCGTCGTTGCAGCTGGTGCCATCCTTGGCGGCGGCGCTCGAGCAGGCGCCGGTGGCCTTGTTGCAGGTGTCGGCGGTGCAGGCGTTGCCGTCGTTGCAGTCGCTGTCGGCTTTGCAGCCTGTGCAGACCGTCTTGTAGTCCTTGCAGCAGGTGCCGAGCGTGGCGCACTTGGCGTCGCACTGGCACTTGGCGCCGGCCTTGAACGTGCCGCAGCGCCCGACGCAGGACGTGGCCTCTTCGATGGTGCCGGCCTCGACCAACAGGTCGTCGAGGTACCAGCCCGCGCGGGTGTTGAACTTCTCGTCGGCGGAGTCGAAGTCAAAGCGCACCTGGACCTTCTTGCCCAGCCAGTGCGTCAGCGAGATCTCGATCTTCGCCCACTTGTTGTAGTTCTTGCTGTTGTCGAGCTTGACCGACTGCACCGACGTCTTGAAGCCGTCGTCGCTGATGATCACCCGGCGATGGTCGTAGCCGTTGTGGTCCTCGACCGCGTGGTAGCTCCACACCGACAGGCGCGCGTGACCCTTGGCGGGCAGGGTGATGACGGGGCTTGTCGCGTGTCCCTTGGCGGGCTGCTTGCCGTTGCTGAAGTCCTTGCCGTTGTTGAAGTTGAGCGAGCACTTCGCCGACTTGAAGCCGGGCGGGTTGGCGGTCGCGTCGACGTGCCAGCCGGTCTCGGGCTCCTTGTTGCTGGGCACCATCGACCAGCCCTTGGTCTTGTCGCAGTCGAAGGTCTCGCCGAGCAGGGCGACGAACGTGCAGATCTCCTTGCCGACGCACTTGGCGGCCTTGCAAGCCGTGCCCGTGGTGCACTGGTTGCCGTCGTCGCAGGGCGTGCCGTCCTTGATGGGCGTGTACTTGCAGGCGCCGGTCTTGGCGTCGCAGGCGTCGGTCGTGCACGCGTTGCCGTCGGCGCACTTGGGCTGTCCGGCGATGCACTTGCCGGCGCTGCAGGTGTCGAAGCTGGTGCACTTGTTGCCGTCTTCGCACGCGGCGCCGTCGGCCAGGTTGGTGTTGGTGCACTTGCCGGTCTTGGCGTCGCAGGCGTCCTTGGTGCAGGAGTTGCCGTCGTCGCAGGTGGCCGGCCCCGACACGCACTTGCCGCTCTTGCAGGTGTCCTTGGTGGTGCACTTGTCGCCGTCCTCGCAGGCGCCCGACGACTGGTTGTTCTGGCAGCCCTTGAGCTTGTCGCAGAAGTCGTAGGTGCACGGCTCGTTGTCGCTGCAGTTGGCGGTCTTGCCGGTGCACTGGCCGTTGAGGCAGGCGTCTTTTTCGGTGCACGAGTCACCGTCATTGCACGCCGCGCTGTTGGCGACCGGGACGCTGGTGCACATGCCCTTGGCCTTGTCGCAGCTGTCCTTGGTGCAGGGGTTGCCGTCGTTGCACACAGCGTCGTTTTGGCAGCCCGTGCACAGCGCCTTGTAGTCGGTGCAGCAGTTGCCGGCCTTGGCGCAGTTGGTGTCGCACTGGCACGAAGCGTTGGCGTCGAGCTTGCCGCAGCGTCCGGCGCAGGTGCCGGGTTTGCTGCCGGTTTCGATGACCATGTCGTCGAGGAACCAGCCCTTGCCCGTGTTGAACTTCTCGTCGGCGGTGTCAATGCGCGCGCGGACCTGGATGGTGCGGCCGATCCAGCCGTCCATGGGCAGCGTCATCTCGATCCACTTGTTCTTGTGCGAGGAGCTGTTGTTGACCTGCACCGACTGGACCTGCTGCTTGAAGCCGTCCGAGCTGATTTCGATGTAGCGCTTGTCGTACAGGTTGGACGTCTCGACGTCGTGGAACGTCCAGATTCGCATCCGCGCGTGGTCAACGGCGGGGATCTTGACGGTTTTGCTGGTCGCGGACGCGTTGATGCGCTTGCCGTTGTCGTAGTTCTTGCCGTTGTTGAGGTTGAGCGTGCAGTCGCCGGTCTTCGGCTTGACGGCCGCCGGGGTCTTGTCGACGTGCCAGCCAACGTCGGGCTCTTTGGTCGCGGGCGTCGCGGTCCAGTTGCCGGCGTCCTTGCACGCCATGTTGTCGGTGAACAGCGGCTTGAACGAGCACACGTTCTTGCCCTTGCCGCACTTGCCGGCCGCGCAGGTTTCGCCGGCTGTGCACGCGTTGCCGTCGTTGCACGTCGCGCCGTCTTTGAGCTTGTCGTTCTTGCACAACCCGGTGGCTGCGTTGCAGCTGTCGGTGGTGCAGGGCTCGCCGTCGTTGCAGTTCTTGGCGGTGCCGACGCACTTGCCGGTCACGCACCGGTCGGGCGTGGTGCACTTGTCGCCGTCGTTGCAGCTGGCGCCGTCCTTGATGGGCGTGGCCGAGCAGGCGCCGGTCTGCGGGTTGCAGCTGTCGTTGGTGCAGGGGTTGCCGTCCTCGCAGAGCTTGGTGCCAACACACTTGCCGCCGGTACAGGCGTCTTTGCTGGTGCACGCATCGCCGTCGTCGCACGCGCTGCCGCTCGCCGCGCTGACGTGGCTGCACTTGCCGGATGTGCCGCTGCAGCCGTCCTTGGTGCACGGGTTGCCGTCGTCGCAGCCCTTGGGTTTGCCTTCGCATTTGCCCTTTACGCAGACGGCGCTGACCGTGCACTTGTCGCCGTCGTCACAGGAAGAGCCCTCGGTGGCGGGCGCGTGGCTGCACTTCTTGGTCTTGGCGTCGCAGGTGTCGACGGTGCACGGCTTCTTGTCGTCGCAGTCCTGGCCGACACCCTTGCACTTGCCGCCGTTGCAGACGTCCTTTTCGGTGCAGGGGTTGCCGTCGTCGCAGGTGCCTCCGTTGTTGCTGGTGCTGTGGTCGCACGAGCCTGTTTTGCCGTCGCAGAGGTCGGCGGTGCACGCGTTGCCGTCGTCGCAGCTCTTCTTGCTGCCCGCGCATTTGCCCGACGTGCAGGCGTCCTTGTCGGTGCACTTGTTGGCGTCGTCGCAGGGTGTCCCGTCGCCGACGGCCTGGTTGGTGCATTTGGCGCTCTTGGCGTCGCAGAGGTCGTCGGTGCACGCGTCGCCGTCGTCGCAGTTCTTCTTGACGCCGGTGCAGACGCCGCCCTTGCACGCATCGGTCGTGGTGCAGGCGTTGCCGTCGTCGCACTGACCTTCGGCGGGCTTGTGAATGCAGCCGGCGGCCTTGTCGCAGCTGTCCTTGGTGCACGCGTTGCTGTCGTCGCACGTCTTGGGCTTGCCGCCCTGGCATTTGCCGTCCTTGCAGGTCTTGCCGTCGAGGCACTTGTCGCCGTCGGTGCACGGCCCGGTGTTGGGTTTGTGCAGGCAGCCCGCTTTCGGATCACAGCTATCGGTGGTGCAGGCGTCGTTGTCGCTGCAGGGTTTGGGGGCGCCGCCGCATTTGCCGGCCTTGCAGCCATCGTCGACCGTGCACGGGTTCTTGTCGTCGCACGCTTCGGTGTTCGCCGGGTTTTCGCACTTGCCCGCGATACATCCGTCGGTCGTGCACGGGTTGCCGTCTTCGCAGTCGGCCTTGGTCTTGCAGTCCTTCGCCGGCTTCTTGCAGAGCTCCTCGTAGTCCTTGCAGCAGTCCTTGTAGTTTTTGCAGCCGCTGTCGCACTGGCACTTTTCGCCGGCCACGTACTTGCCGCAGCGGTCCTTGCACGTCCCGGGGGGAGCCGATTGACCGTCGGCACTCGACGTCGCGTCACCGCCAGACGAGCTGCTTGTGCCCGCGTCCGTTCCGCCGCTGGAGCTTGTCGCCGTGTCCGTCCCGCCGCCGCTGCCACTGCCGCTGCTGCTGCTGGAACTTGTGCTCACATCGTGGCCGCCGCTGCTCGAAGCGCCCGACGTGCCGGCGTCCGTACCACCGCTGCTCGAAGTCGCGCCGCTGGTTCCGCCGGCGTCGGTGACCCCGCTGCTGCTGCTTGTCGCCGCGTCGGTGCCGCCACTGGACGACGTGGACGCATCCGAACCACCGCTGGACGATGCTGTGCCATCCCCGAATCCGACCTTGCCGTCGCCGGCTTCGGCATCGGTGCTCGTGATGTTGCTCTTCGGTGCCTGCTGCGGGTCATCGCTGCAACCGGACGTCGCGGCGATGACGACGACAAGGCCGATGACCAGGGGCGACGAATTGGCGAAAATGCGATTCGTTACAGGCGCTTTCATGTCTTATTCCAGCGGCCGGAAGAGGCCGAATTTGGGATCGGGCGCGGAGGGTGCCGATACCGATGCCGAAAGGCAAGACGTTTTGAAAACGCTCGGTTTTGCGCCGATGCAGCGCAGATTTGCAGCGTGTTGTGGACAGCATCGTCAGGCACCTCAACCGGCAGCCCACGGAGGATCGCAGCCAGAGGCACAGCTGAAAGACTTGCCTTGCACGTTCCCCGGTGCCTCACGCCCCCGACTCAAACGATCCGCGCGCCGGTGGTTTGACTCGGTTGTAACAAATTCGCGTTCGTCAATTGAACTTCGCGCCGTGCTGGATAATATTCGCTCACTCGTCCCACTCTCTCCGAGTTTCTCGTTCGTTACGAACCTGCGGCTCAAACGCAGCTCTCGCTGGAGTAATCATGCCTCAAGCAGCTTTGGCGCCCTTGCGCGTCCCGATGGCCCTTCTCGCTGCCTCGATTCTCATCGCTGGCGGCTGCGCGAGCGAGGTGGCTGAGTTGCCCGATCCCGTGGATACGGGCACAGCCGACACGGTGCCGGGCGATACCGGCGGCGTCTCGGACTCCAGCGGGCTCACGGACGCGGGCAACGCGACCGGCGACAGCGGCAGCACCATCAAGGACGGCGGCAGCGCGACGTCCGATGCGGGATCCACGGGCGAAGATGCCGGCGGCGCCAGCGAAGACATCGGCAGCGGCGACAAGGACGCAGGGACTACCACGGCGGACGCGGGCGAACCTGCGGAATGCAAAGTGGATGACGACTGTGCGGCCATTGTGGGTGCGCTCGGGGACTGCCAGAAGGCGCTTTGCGAGTCCGGCTCGTGCGCGGTGGGCAACAAGGCCAATGACACGGTCTGCGAAGACGGCGATGGATGCACCAGCGGCGACGTCTGTCTCGACGGTCAGTGCACCTCGGGTAGCCCGGTCGATTGCGACGACCAGAACCCGTGCACCGACGACAAATGCGATCCCGGCAGCGGCACCTGCGCCAACGTCGACGTGACCGACGGCACCGCCTGCGGGTCGGGCCAGATCTGCAGCAAGGGCCAGTGCGTATCGGCCGACGCGTGTTCGACCGAAGCGGACGGCGCCAAATGCGAGGACGGCGATCCGTGCACGGTCGATGACACCTGCAAGACAGGCAAGTGCACCGCCGGCAGCACAAAGGCGTGCGACGACGGCAACGCGTGCACGACCGACACCTGCAAGTCGGGCAGCGGCTGCTTCAGCGAGCCCGTGGCCGACGGCGGCAAATGCGACGACGGTGACAGCTGCACCACCAAAGATGAGTGCCTCAAAGGCCAGTGTGTCGGCTCAGGCTGCAGCAAGAACGCCTGCGGCGACGGCAAGTGCAGCGCGGCGGACGGCGAGAACTGCGGCAGCTGCCCGCAGGATTGCAAGAAATGCGTCAAGTGCGGCGACGGCACCTGCAACGCGGCGGACGGCGAAGATTGCCAGACCTGCGGCCAGGATTGCGGCGCGTGCAAAGCCACGTGCGGCGATAACAAGTGCGACAAGGACGGCCAGGAAGACTGCAGCTCGTGCCCGCTCGACTGCGGTAAGTGCGTCAAGCTCTGCGGCAACGGCGTATGCGACGCGGACAAGGGCGAGACCTGCGCCCTGTGTGCGGCGGACTGCAAAAGCGGCTGCCAGGCGGTTTGCGGCAACGGCAAGTGCGAGACGGGCGAGAGCAGCCAGAGCTGCCCGAAGGATTGCGGCCAGTGCGACAAGGGCGCTTGCTGCGACGTGGCCACCAAGACGCTGAAGCCGAAGTTCGCCAAGTGTGGGACCAAGGCGCTGAAGGTCGAGTTCAAGTGCGCGGCGGCGTCGCTGCTCAAACGCACCGCATACGCCGGTTGCGTGGGAACGTCAGCGACCGAGTGCAAAGCGCAGCCTACGACCTATTCGTGGACCAAGTGGACCGTCAACAAGAAGTGCTCGTCGGGCGAGGTCTGCGACCCCAACAAGAAGGCGTGCGTGAAGGTCTCGCAGGGCGAGTGCTCGGCCGGCGCGTGCTGTGACGTGGCCAACAAGAAGCTGCGGCCCAAGCGCTACAAGTGCGGCACGACGACGGTGAAGACGACGCACAAGTGCAGCAGCAATACCCTGCTGTCAGTGCCCTACTACGCGGGCTGCACCGGCAAATCGGCGACGGCGTGCAGCTCGTCGGTGTTCTACCTCTCGCTGGGCAAGCCCAAGGTGGTCAAGAAGTGCACCTCGACCGAGAAGTGCAACGCGCTCAAGAAGACCTGCGACGCGTCCAACCCCAAGGCCTGTTCGGCCGGCGTGTGCTGCGACCTCGGCAAAGGCGAGTTCAAGGCGAAGTACTCCAAGTGCGGCACCACGGTCGAAAAGACGATCTACGCCTGCAAGGACAACAACGTCTGGGTGCGTGATTCGTATGCGGGTTGCAGCGGCACCTCGGCGACGAGCTGCAGCAAGACCTACCCGGCGTTCGATGCGCCGAAGCTCAAGACCAAGTGCGCGGCGGGCACCGCTTGCAATGCCAAGACCGGCGCTTGCGACAAGGTGACGACGCCGCAGTGCAAAACCGGCACCTGCTGTGACCTCACAACCAAGCAGTACAAGCCCTCTGGCACGCAATGCAGCAAGCTCATCGCCAAGACCGAGTACAAATGCGACGGCCTGAAGCTGCAGCGCCGTACCGCGTCGCCGGGATGCAGCGGTTCCAGCCAGCTGTGCTCGTACAGCAGCAAGAACTACGCGTGGACGTCATGGGCGACGACCACGACTTGCAAATCCGGCCAGAAATGCGACGCGGTCGCCAAGAAGTGCACGACCGGCACCGTCGCGCAATGCGTAGCTGGCAAGTGCTGCAACACGTCCACCAAGAAGTACAAAGCGGCGGGCACCAAGTGCGGCACGTTCCCGGTCAAGTACGAGTACAAGTGCGAGGGCCAGCTGCTCAAGCGTCGCTACGGATACGCGGGTTGCAGCGGGACATCGGCGCTGTCGTGCAGCAAGGATCCCAAACACTACTCGTTCTCGAAGTGGCTGACCTACCGCACGTGCGCCAAAGGCCAGGTGTGCAACGCGAGCAAGAAGACGTGTGCGACGGTCGCGGCGTGCAAAGCAGGCACCTGCTGTGACGTGAAGACCGGCAAATACAAGCCGAAGACCACCAAGTGCAGCTCGATCCCGGCGACCACGCAGTACCAGTGCCTTGGCCTGACGCTGCGCAAACGGACCGCTTACCACGGCTGTTCGGGCACATCGGCGCTCTGCACGAGCACGCCCAGCAACTACACGTACAGCTCTTGGTCGACCGTGAAGACCTGCAGCAAGGGTCAGGTCTGTGACGCCAAGCTGAAGACCTGCAAGACCCAAGTGGGCTGCACATCCAGCCTGCAGTGCAAGCCGATCGTTGAGGTCTGCAAAGCCGGCAAGTGCGTGCCGTCGACCACTGGCTGCAAGACCGGCGTGTGCTGCAATACGGTGACCGGACAGCCCAAGCCGAAAGGCACCAAGTGCAGCTCAACCATCCAGGCCTGGGACTACGATTGCTCGGGGCAGCTGCTCCGCAAGCGGCCGGTGTACCGCGGCTGCAATGGCAGCAGTGTGCTGATCTGCAGCAGCTATTCGTCCAACTATTCGTATGGCGGGTGGTCGTCGGTGAAGTCGTGCCTCAAGGGCTACAAGTGCAACGACGTCCAGAAGACCTGCGACAAGCTGGCGCAGTGCACCATCAATTCGCAGTGCTCGCCCAATGAGATCTGCAGCAAGGGACAGTGCATCAAGAACCCGGCCTACCAGTGCAGCGCAGGCAGCTGCTGCGATTGGAAGACCAAGAAGTACCGCCCCAAGAACTACAAGTGCAGCACGTCGAAGGCGAAGACCGAATACCGCTGCGTCGGACTCGCCCTGCAGCGGCGCCACGCCTACCGTGGTTGCAGCGGCAACAGCGCGTCGTGTTCGTACAGCTCCAGCAACTACGCGTGGGGCTCTTGGTCGACGACCAAGGTCTGCACGCTGGGCAAGGTCTGCGACGACGACCCGGCCGGCTGCTTTACGCCCAAGCCGAAGTGCTCGGCGGGCACGTGCTGCGACCCGGCGAAGGGCTACAAGCCCAAAGGGACCAAGTGCAACATCGTGCCGATGACCAGCGAGGCCAAGTGCTTTGGCAACGCCTCCAAGACGCGCCTGGCGTACATGGGCTGTTCGGGCAGCTCGTCGCTGTGTTCAACCAGCTCCAGCAACTACGTGTGGAGCTCCTGGAGCAGCGGCAAAAGTTGCGCGTATGGCTGCGATACCTCCAACGGCCTGTGCAAAACCGGCAAATGCTCCTCGGGCACCTGTTGCAGCACGATCACCAAGACCTTCTGGCCCAAAGGATTCAAGTGCGGCAAGACGATCAAGAAGACCGAGTACGCGTGCATCGGCGGCCACCGTCACCGGCGCTACGCCTACAAGGGCTGCAACGGCAAATCGTCGTCGTGCTCAAGCCTGAGCAGCAACTACTGGTATAGCTCGTGGGCAAAGATCCAGACATGCACGCTCGGCTGCGACAGCGCCACCAAAAAATGCAAGGGCGGCGCCTGCTCGTCGGGTTCTTGCTGCAATACGCTGATCAAGCTCTACAGCCCCAAGGGATGGAAGTGCGCAAGCAGCATCGGGACCCTCACGCGCAAGCGGTGCACCACGTCCAGCAAAGGCACGGACTACCTGGTCACCGAGAAGGGCACCTACCTGTGCGACGGCAAGAAGTCGACCTGCCCCAAAGACAAGACGCAGGTCAGCTGGGCGCAGTCTGCACCGCCGCTGGCATGCCCGTACGGCTGCGATTCGACGAAGCTGACGTGCAAAGCGGCCGCCTGCCCGCCGGGTGGTGCCAACGTCTGCTGCAACTCCGACGGCACCTACAGGAAGAAGGGCACCAAGTGTCCGACGTCGCTGTTCCCGGTGAAGACCGAGTTCAAATGCAGCACGACCAGCGGCAAGTCGTACGCTCAGTCGCGCGTCGCCTACCTGGGCTGCAGCGGCTCGGGCAAGACCTGCTCCGGCCTGTCAAGCAACTACGTGTGGACGTCGTGGTCCAGCAAGAAGGCTTGCGCGTTCGGCTGCTCGACCAGCGGCGGCTGCAAGTCCAGCCAGTGCACCAGCGGCACCTGCTGCAACACCTTTATCAAGGCCTACATGCCCAAAGGCACCAAGTGCGGCTCCACGAGCAAGGGGTCGTATTACAAGTGCACTACGGTCGGCAGCTTCAAATACTCGCAGAAGTACACCAAGTACCCGGGCTGCAGCGGCACCTCGTCGTCGTGTTCGACGTCTTCGTCCAACTACGCGCACGTCAAGAGCACGCTCATCCCCTGCGCTGGCGGCTGCAACACGTCGACCGGCCAATGCATAGCCAAGAAGTGCACGTCGGGCTCTTGTTGCACGACCTCGGGTCAATACTTCCCGAAGAACGCCAAGTGCGGCGGGACCGCGGCGTTGACGCCGGTGTCGACCCAGTACAAGTGCTACAAGTCGAGCAACGGCAGCTACTACCAGCAGATTCGCTACGCCTACAAAGGCTGCAGCGGCTCGTCGGCGTCGTGCCAGTCGAGCTCGACCTACTACAACTGGACCAGCTGGAGCGGCACCAAGAAGTGCGCCTGGGGCTGCAGCGGCACCAAGTGCAAGGCGACCCAGTGCACCTCCGGGACGTGCTGTCACTCGCTCTACAAGACCTACCTGCCCAAAGGCACCAAGTGCAGTTCGACGGTGCGGGCCACGACGTACAGCTGCTCGTGCTCGATCGCCGGCTGCTGGTCGCAGAAGAAGGTCCGGTATTCGGCGTGCAGCGGCAGCTCGACGGCGTGCTACGCGGGCAGCTCGACCACCGGCTACACCAACTCCGGCTCGCCGACGTTCTGTCCGTTGGGCTGTGGCACCGGCGGAAAGTGCAAGTAACAGCCTCCCTGCATTCTTTGCCGCCACCAGCGCTGTTGCCTGCTCCGAACGCCCCACCACCCCGTCAAGGACGCGCGATTTCCGTGGAATCGCCTCCGTCATGACGAGATTCTCCGCGCCTCCTTGACCGGGCATGCCGTTCGGAGTGTCGACAGAGAGGCTTTTGGTGGCGAATGTAGTCATTGACGTAGATGCATTCAATGAATACGTTCATGTTGTGCTGGTGGTCCTCGGCGAACGGGATGGGAACGAAGGATGACTCAACTGACTGTGAGAAAGCTCCATCCAGACGTCATCCGGGCATTGAGGGTGCGCGCGGCTCAAGCCGGCCGCTCGACCGAGGCCGAGGTGCGCGAGATTCTCACTGCCGCCGTTGCGAACGACCGCGCAAACGAGGCTTTCGTGAGCCACTTGCTGGCAATGCCGACCGCGCCGGAGGACGACACGCCATTCCCACGCATCGACGGCATTCCACGAGACGTTGAGCTGTGAGCTTCCTGCTCGACACAAACGTTCTATCCGAACTGCGCAAGGGCGGCCGCGCCAACCAGAATGTTCGCAGCTGGTTTCAGGCGCATCGGGGTCAGGCGCATTACACAAGCGTCCTCGTCCTCGGAGAGATTCGTCGAGGCATCGAACAGAAGCGACGTCGAGATCCCGAATCCGCGGCCGCCCTGGAGGCCTGGCTGAAAGAGCTCGAGGTGAGATTCTCCGAACGCGTCCTTCCCGTTGACGCGGCAACTGCGCAGTGTTGGGGGCGATTGAACGTCCCGGATCCGCTACCGGCCATTGATGGCCTCCTGGCGGCGACCGCGCTCACACGGGGCTTGAAGTTGGTCACAAGAAATGAGCGCGACGTCCGCCGAGCTGGCGTCGAAGTCGTCAATCCCTTCGCAGGACCGTGACCAAGCGGAGGCGGGCGGTGGGGGGCAGGTACGGCCGTCTTCCCCTTTCTGAGCGATGCCATCTGCCACGCGCAAACAGCGCCAGACAGTTGCGAGACTAACAGGAAAAAGGACGTACCCGACCCCGTCACGGCTCCCCGCTCATCCGTCCTTTCCCTGCGCGACACGGCTACTCTGTGACGATGGTCACGTGACCGATCGACGACACCGGGGTGAAGTCGGAGCTCGGACGTGCAAGGCTCGCCGCGGAGGCGTGCGTGTTGGCGCAGGCTTGCCGTGCTGAGCGTTGTGCCGAGCCGCTGAGCGCC
>Ga0114933_10005261_pt1 | contig 11798 bp, 10 predicted proteins | sample 4SBtaG_FD_89691 | JGI IMG/M metagenome (GOLD analysis project Ga0114933, IMG submission 89691) | Deep subsurface microbial communities from Kolumbo volcano to uncover new lineages of life (NeLLi) - 4SBTROV12_W25 metaG | ecosystem: Environmental > Aquatic > Marine > Volcanic | place: Kolumbo... | reverse complement strand
CGGCCAGAACAATATTCATTCCTTCTTTGGCGAGTTTTTCTGCCAATGCATACCCAATGCCGCTGGCAGCTCCCGTTATTACGGCATTCTTTCCATTGAAATCTTTCATATGTGACTCCTAAATCAGTGCTCCATATTAATTGATTTCCGACGACTTAATCAAAAAATAATGCCTTCCTTTTTTAACAATGCCCTTTTCTTCTCAACTCCGCCCTTTCCAGAATATCCTCCGATGGAACCGTCTGAAGAAATTACTCTATGACAGGGTGTCTTTATTGGTTTTGGGTTTTTCGCACATGCATTGGCAACAGCCCTATAGGCGTTAGGTTTTCCAATGGATTCTGCTAACTGTTTATAAGTAATGGTATGGCCGAAAGGAATCTTATCGATGGCTTTCCAAACTTTTTTTTGAAATTGTGTGGGCTTTCCTGACACTCTGAAATGGTACCCTCATTTTATAATGAGGGCACCATTAATTGATTTAATTAATCTAGTTGAAGTGGAAACATTTGAAAACTTCCAACGAGATCAGAATTCTCATTGTCAGAATTGTATAGCGGTGAAAGTGGCTGAGCATCCTTCCATTCATTGCTATTGAATAGTGATTCAATTGATTTTGCTTCGGCTTCCATAGATTGAGAACACATGACAAATTGAAGATTATCTTGTCCACCTAATCCTTCTTGCCACATATCAATTTCAAAACCATGTGCCTCAAACAATGCTTTGCTTTGCTTGAAGTTCTCAATGGCTTCATTAAATCGTCCAGGCTTTGGTTTCCAGACCCAGACTTGAACTGTTGCCGGCGCATTGCACATCTCATCATCAATCAAAGTCATTTGATAATTTCTAGGATTGCTTTTTACCACTTCACTGTCCCAAAACTTTTGGACGTATTTATCCCATTTAGGGCTTGAGTATCTAGTCTTAGCTCTTTGACTTGGTGATTCATAAAAGTCATACCAACGTACAATTAAATCGCCTCCTCTTCCTATTTGCTGCATTCCTACACCAACATTCTGCCCTACTTCTTGTCCAACCTTAATAGCTCCTCTAAAAAGCTCTTCTGCTTCGGTAATTTTTTCAACATCAATCTCATAAACCCAAACATCCGCCTCAATGGCATACAGACTTAATGAAAGGCTTAGAGATAAAAATGAAAGCATTGAAATTATTAGTTTATTCATAGCATTCTCCAAATATAATTTAGTAAAAAAAAAGGAGGACCTTCTCAGGCCCCCCTTAAGTTATATTCAATATAGCATTAAATAATAAAAAAAGTTAATCTTTGAATGTCATGAATATCACAAGAAGAAATGTAATGAAACAAACGATGCAGTTAACTGCTATAGGTTTGTCTGCAAAGGTGATTCCAATATCTTCTTATGCTCAGAATATTAACTACGGTCCCGCAGATGGATTAGCAAGACTACATTGGAATGAAAATTATTATGGACCCAGTGATCGTGCCATAGAAGCAATAACTACCTCCTCTTTCCAAGGGGCTTACTACCCCGATCATTTGGTAGATTATTTAAAATCCATGATTGCCGATTACAATGGAATTGATAATTCTAATATTGCAATCAGTGCTGGGTCGACCCAAGCTTTAACAATCCTTTCACAAGTCAAAGCTCGTGAAGGATCAATACTATCAACGGGATTGACCTACGATGTTCACCTCAGCTTGGCAAAGAACTCAGGTGCTCGTGTTATAAGCGTGAGTGATAACAGTGATATGACCATAGATCTCAAGTCAATGGAATCAATGAGCAGAAAAAATGTTTCTGCAGTTTTTATCGTCAATCCAAATAATCCCTCTGGAATGATTCTCGATTCTGAGGTACTGAGAGAATCGGTAAAAAGAATGTCGGAAAATGCGTTGGTTGTAGTCGATGAGGCTTACAATGAAGTGACGTCTGACCCAGAAAAAAACTCAATGATTGATCTCGTCAAAGACGGTTACAATGTCGCTATCTCTAGAACATTCTCAAAAATATACGGGTTAGCTGGTCAAAGAGTTGGGTATATGATTGGTCAGCCTGATGTTATCAATGAAATCAGATTCAATGGCACCGGTGAGGCCTCTCTATCAATGGCAGGAATTTCAGCTGCAATTGCCTCCTATGAAGACAAAGACTTCATGAATTTTTCAAGAACCAAGATCAAAGAAGCCAAAGATATTGTGAAAAATGGTCTGAGAGCTAATGGCCTCAGTTACTTGCCATCTGAGACAAACTTCATACTTGTCGACCTGGGCAATATGGATGCCGATAAATTCAGGGACGAGATGTTGAATCAAAACATACTCATCAGAGGAAAATACGGAGATTTTCACAATTGGTCCAGAGTAAGCATGGGAAAATTATCCGATGTGGAAAGGTATGTAGATGCCCTGCCTCAGGTGATCAGTAATTTGTCAGCTTGAGTCTTCTTCCTCATTTAAATCTTTCAACATGGTTTCTGCCTCAGGAAAAGACTCTATCAACTGCTTTGTGAGTGACTGCATGCCTGTAATCCACCTATCTGGATCGCTGGCTTTAATTTTCATGTATTCTAAAACTTCAGGATGTGGAGTGACTAGGAATTGATCTTTTTCAATGCACTCGATCACCTCATTCGCCACAACATCGGGTTCTAGAAGTCCATCGATGCTGACCAGTGAACCAACAATCTCGGGTGCATCCTCGACCATCGGGGTTCTAACTCCTTGTGGGCATAAACATGAAACACCAATGCCTCTTTCGCCGTAGGTAATCTTTAACCACTCTGCAAAACTGACGGCTGCAGATTTAGTAACAGAATATCCAGCTGCACCGAGTTGAGTAAGCAATCCTGCAGCAGATGCAGTATTCATAAAGTAACCCGATCCTTGTTCCAACATTATCGGCAAAGCATGTTTAGCTGCATGGATATGGGACATGACGTTTATGTTCCAAATATTGTTCCAGTCCTCATTTGATGTACTCAAGAGTCCTCCAGCGCCAGATATGCCCGCGTTCGAGCAAAAGATATCTATGCCGCCCATGTTCTGTTTTGCATAATCAACGAGCTTTATGATTTCATCCTCATTGCCTACATCTGCTTTGTAGGCTGTGCCGCCCACTTTTTTTGCAAGCGTTGAATTGTTTGTCTCATCCAAATCAACCAATATCATTGACTGTACATTTCTTTCGCTAAAGCCGCGTGCGAGTGATGATCCAATTCCGTTTGCAGATCCAGTGATGATGACTCTTTTGTTTTCAACTTTCATATCAAACTTCATTCTAATAAAATCACTAGAAGATAAACAACTTAATCATGGGGTATTTAATGGAAACTGGATGGATTGGATTGACAGCTGAGGATGGGCATGAATTGGACGCCTATGCGATTAAGGCAGATGACTCAATTGGCAACATCGTCTTAATTCAAGAAATATTTGGTATCACGGATCATATCCAATCTGTTTGTCAGCGTTTTGCAACCTATGGATACAACGTTATTGCTCCAGCAATTTATGATCGTTTTGAAAAAAATATCACGCTTGATTACACGCAAATTCAGGAAGGAGTTGATTACAAGATGAGGCTCGATGACGACTTTGCTATGCTTGATATTGATGCCGCTAGAAATCAATTGGGTAAAAATACCGCTGTTGTCGGGTACTGCTATGGTGGAATGCTCACTCATATTGCAGCATCCAGACTCTCTTTTGATTGTGCAGTGAGCTATTACGGGGGCATGATTGCAGAAAATTATCTTGATCTAAAGATCAACATTCCGATCATGTATCACTTTGGTGAAAATGATCACGCCATACCAATGGAATCGGTCGATGTAATTAAGAAAACTTATAAAAATGCTTTGGTTCATGTTTATAAAGATGCGGGACATGGTTTTAATTGCGATATGAGAGCTGATTATCATGAAGAATCAGCAAAGCTGGCTCTGGAAAGAACCATGCAATTTGTAGGTGAAAATCTTTAGGACCCTTTAAGTGCTTTATAACGCCATGAACAAATTAGAAATACCAAAAGGTCTACAAAGAAGATAGTCCATAACAATTGATCAGGTTGTCCATCTAATAATATTCCAATTGATCTTCCAACAATGAAGCTGCCATTTAGTAGTGCGAGAATAAAGTATGTTATGACTCTAAATTCAATCTTAAATATAGCTACAAATGAAAGAATCCCACATGCAGTAAAAAAGGCATATTGCGCTCTGAACTCACTATAGGAGGTTATTTCATTGAATGTGAAGCCAACAATATTTGACATACCAACAGGATCATAGTGTCCCCACAAACCAAACAGTAAGTATTCTAAAGCAAGCAAAAATAGTAGAATTCGATCAATCATAATTTTAAAAGATATCCGATAAAGGAAATATTTTAACAAAATTTTAGTGATAATATCTTTATGATAGAAATGATTACTAAAAAGATGAAAAACATAACAATCATATTAATCATATCTTTATTAAGCCCATTCATAATGGCTTCTGATTCGTCAATAAGAATACTTAATGAGCAAGAACTGATTGATATGTTGAATGGCTCATGTATCCAATCAACGAGGAGCTGTGATCCCAATCCATCGATATCTTTAATAAAAGACGCAATTAAATCAGGGAAAAAATTCAAAATGATTTCAGTAGATGACTTTCCTGAAGATGGAGTTGTCGTTGCAGTTCAAGGCATTGGTGGTGGTGGTCCCTGGGAATATGTCACTGAAAGAACCAAATCACAGGGATTAGAGGTTTTATCAGAATCAAAAAGAAACAATTTGGTGGTTGATCTTTTGAGTGAGTTTATTGGTAAAAAAGTTACAGCAATAATTCGATCAGAAGCAGCTGAAGCAACTGCAACAGCCTTATTGGTTGCTGCTGAAAGAAACATACCAATATTGGATGCTGGAATAACTGGTAGAGCAGTACCTGAAGTTCAGCAGTCAATACCGTGGATTTCTGGAATAGCTTCTATCCCTACGGCAATCGTTACGCCATGGGGTGACGAAATCATTATAAAACATGCGATAGACGAATATAGGGTCGAAGATATATCTCGTGCAATAGCAGTCGCGAGTGGCGGTGATGCTGTCATTACAATGACGCCTATGAATGGTAAGCAAATTAAGTACGCAGCCCTAAAGAATAATCTTTCGGATGCAATTAAATTTGGAAGAGTGACTCGAGAGGCGGTTGAAACAAATAGTGATCCGATAGATTCACTTTTAAATGCTTCGTCTGGATACAAACTATTTCAAGGCTTGGTAACAAAATCAGATGAGAATGGCGATAGAGGCTTCAACTGGATTGATGTTGAAATCTCTGGTACTGATAATTTTTCTGGAAAAACTTACAAGGTATTTGTTAAGAACGAAAACATAATTGGCTGGCTAGACGGTGAGATTGATGCTATGGCGCCAGACTACATATACAATCTCGACCCCAATACTGGCGGGTCAATTATGAGCAATGCAGGAATTGGTTCTTATCCCATTGGAAAGGAAGTGGTTTTAATTGGTTTGCCCTCGGCCGATCAATGGAGATCTGATATGGGCATTGAACTTATGGGACCTAAACACTTTGGTTTTGACTTTGACTTTATACCGATCGAAAAATTGCAATCAAAATAAGCTGGCGGAGAGAGAGGGATTCGAACCCTCGAAAGGCTATTAACCTTTACAAGCTTTCCAAGCCTGCGCAATCGACCACTCTGCCATCTCTCCTTGTCGACATTTTACATCATCCATGGGTCTTGAGAGTGCTTTTAATTTAGATTAGTGTATTAACTTAAGATTGAATCAATGAAGACCATATATGAGTAAATTTCCAACAAAAGAGACGCTTCTAGAAGTCTATGAATGGAGAATGCAGCAATCGGCCAATGATATTGCATTCAAAATGAATGATGATGAAATGACATACAAAGAATACGATCGTCGTGCAAACATAATCGCAAATGGTATTTCCAATGAAGGCTGCAAACCAAATTCTAGAATCGCTGTGCTTGCTAAGAATTCAGTCGACTATGCTGAAATCCAATATGGATCAATTAAATCTCGAACCGTTCTTGTTGGTTTGAACTGGAGGCTGGCAGGGCCAGAAGTTGTTTTTGTTGTCAATGATTCCGAAAGTGAGATCCTTTTTGTGGGTCCAGATTTCTATCCACTCATTGAATCCATTCAAGATCAATTTACCCACGTAAAGAAAATCATAGCAATGGATGAACATGACGATTGGGAAAGCTTTGATTCTTGGAAGTCAAATTTTAATGACGATGATCCAAAACTAAAGGGCAAGAACGATGACGACGTCATCCAACTTTACACATCTGGGACTACGGGGCTTCCCAAAGGTGCTCGACTTACAAATAAGAACATACTTGCTTCTACGCCGATGGTGGAAGAAACGTGGGGAAAGGACTGGAATGAAAAATCGGTCAATTTTGTGCTCTCCCCTCTTTTTCATATTGCAGGCTCAAACATCATCATTATGGGAATGGTTTTTGGCTGCAAAAATATTGTCATTCCCGAACCTGATCCGACACGAATTCTTGAATTGATTCACAGCGAGAAAATCGAAACCGCATTCATGGTGCCGGCATTGATTCAATTCCTATTGAATCATCCCAATTGTGGGAATACAGATTTCTCTTCATTGAGACAAATTGTATATGGCGCATCGCCAATCTCTGAGGATACCCTCCTTAAAGCCATGGATGTCATGGGCTGTGAGTTCTGGCAAGTCTATGGATTGACTGAAACCTCTGGCATTGGAACAACTTTATCACCAGAGTTTCATGATCCTGAGAAAAGTAAGCTTAGATCATGTGGACAAGCATACACGGGGGTTGATATCAGAATCGTGGATACGGACGGCACCGAATGCAAAAAAGGCGATGTTGGAGAGATACAAATTAAATCCGATGTCATCATGAAAGGTTACTGGAAGAGAGATGAAGCCAATTCTGAATCCATTGTTGACGATTGGTTTTTTTCTGGTGATGCAGGGTTCTTTGATGAAGATGGATTTTTATTCATTCACGATCGTGTGAAAGACATGATTATTTCTGGCGGTGAAAATATCTATCCAGCAGAGGTAGAGAATGCCCTCATGAGCCATCCAGATATTATTGATGCTGCTGTCGTCGGTGTTCCTGACGATAAGTGGGGTGAAACTGTTAAATCATTCGTAATCTTAGCTGAGGGCATAAATCATTCTGAAGATGACATAATCGCTTATGCCAAGAAACAGATTGCATCATACAAATGCCCTACCTCGGTTGAGTTTATAACCGACATTCCAAGAAATCCCTCAGGAAAAATTCTGAGAAGAGTTTTAAGAGAACCCTACTGGGACGACGAAGGGCGAAATGTTTCTTAAATAAAGGATTGATATGAGCTACAAGACACTTTCAATTACCACCAATAACAAAATTTGTACGATGAAGTTCAATCGTCCAGACAAGCTAAATGCTTTTGACAGTCAGATGGTCATTGAGACGCAAGAAGCGCTGAATGAGATCTCAAACAATAAAGAAATTAAAGTTTTAGTCATCACAGGCGAAGGGAAAGGTTTTTCTGCTGGGGCAGACTTATCCGATTCAACCGGCATGGACGACCACAGCAATGACCGATTGGTTTACGAAGGACTGGTCAACGGCTATAAACCGTCTCTTCTGCAAATTATGAATATGCCCAAACCTGTCATCGCAGCAGTTAATGGTCCTGCAGCAGGAATAGGCTCTGCATTTGCATTGGCGTGCGATCTTGTTGTGATGTCAGAGAATGCTTACATCAAACAGGCTTTTGTAAACATAGCTTTGATACCCGATGGCGGTCTCAACTGGTTACTGACAAGAACTGTTGGATATCGACTGGCTTATGAAATGGCGATTGAAGGCAACAATGTCAGTGCAGACAGATGTCTAGAATTGGGGCTTGCCAATAAAGTCGTTTCCGACGGTGAATTAATGACCAAATCGATTGAATGGGCAGAATCGTTGTCCAAAAAATCATCCCAGTCTCTTAGGGAAACAAAAAGAGTTATGAGAATGGCGATGACGAATGACTATGAGTCTGTTTTTGAACAAGAAGCTGAGGCAAATAATGCGCTTCATGGCTCAAAAGATAGCCTGGAAGCAATTCAAGCTTTTTTTGAAAAAAGAGAACCTAACTTCGATTAAATATTTTAAGAATTACTTTTAAGTGCATTAAGAACGCTTGGCATCAATTCAAGTTCACCAGAATATAAAATAGGGGCAATGCGTTGTCCTTGATCGCCATATCTTTTCATGATTTCTTTGGCGAGCTCGTCTGGATCTTCCGATACAACTGCAAATGTATTGAGAACCTCATCGTCAATAGCATCTCCCATTTCTTTCCATTTACCCTGCTTTGACAAACGATTGAGCTCTTCACTCAAATCTTCATATCCGTGTTGTTCCAGTACTGCTTTGTAATTTGGTGTTGATGCATAAAATGCGACCTGGTCTCTGCATGCTCTAACTGCTTTTTTATGAGACTCCTCATTTGCACCAATTCCAGTCATGATAGCAATGGACAAATCAAAGTCTGATCGATTCTTGCCTGAAGTCTTGAGGCCTTCTTCGATATTGGGCAGTGTCACATTTTTTAAATACTTTGGAGAACTGAAGGGATGTGCTAGCAGACCATCGGCACTTCTTGCAACGGCTTTTGTCATCAGCGGACCAACTGCAGCTACATATATTTTTGGAATGCCATGAGGGTTTGGACCGGGATTAAAGAGCGGTGTCATTAATGTATGAGTATAGAATTCACCGCGATGTTCTAATTTTGTTTCATTCTGCCATGCATTGAGAATGGCTTTTATGGCATTGACCATGTCTTCCATTCTTGCAGCAGGCTTAGACCATGGCATTGAGAATCTCTTTGTTATATGCGGTCTAATCTGAGAACCAAGGCCCAGTATGAAACGTCCTTTTGAAAGCAGATTTAAATCGTAAGCAATGTTTGCAAGATTCATCGGGTTTCTTGAAAACGCAACTGCTATTGATGTCAATAATTCTATCTTGTCTGTGGACATTGCTGCTGAGACAAGCGGTAGAAATGGATCATGCGCCCCTTCCCAAGTGTAAGCGCCATCAAAACCTGCATCTTCTAGAGCCTTAAAGACTGGAGCACCCTCTGCTGGGTTCTGAATCATCGTTCCTGAATCAAATTTCATAAATGAATTATACAAAAAAAAGAGGCGATAAAATATCGCCTCTTTTTAACTTTTTGAGCTTAACTTAGAAGTCGTAAGTTAATCTTGCTCCAACGAGTCTGCCATTGCCTTGGTAAATGTGGTGACCGCCCGCTAGTAATGGGGTGTCATACATACCTATTGCATATAGCTCATCAGTGATGTTATTTCCATAAACCATAAGCTCCCAAGCGTCGGCTCTGATGCCAACTCTTGCGTTGAATAGTTCAAGTTTTTCTTGAGTATCGATAGGATCGAGATCGCCGGTACCAATGAAGGTATCAGAGAACTGCATATCAACACTTGCGAAAAACTCCATTCCATTAGCAAATGTGTTTGTGTAGTCAACAATCACAGAACCGCTGTACTTAGCACTTCCGTTCCACTGATTAGACAAATCTTGGTTACCACCAGCATAAGTTCCAGCAGCATTCCAGACGGCTCTACATTTGCCATCAGGTGTGGTTAGATTCTGACCATGAACTGCAGAAGACAATGTATTCGCTGTATAACCGGTTGCTGGTCCAGCTACTGCTCTGAAGAATGCGTACTGTATTTCAGTACATGCACCCGTTGTAAATTCGTCATACTTCGGATCCAACCAAGCTGCAGAAACAGCGACTCTAAGATTTTCGCTTGCCTGCCAAAGAAGGTCCATCTCAACGGTATTAACGGTTGATGTTGCTGCATTACCTACAACAAATCCAGTACCCTGAAAAGTTGATACTTGTTGATCGTCAAAGGTTGCATGTGCAGCTGCCCAGTTTAATCTCAGATTTGATGCCAGTGTATGCTTACCACCGATTTCAATTGAATCGGCTGTTTCATCTTGGTATTCAAACCCAATTCCTGGAGTTGTTCTCAATGGGGTTTTCACACCATTAACAGAAGCGAATGCTGGATTCTGATCATCAGCAGCATTAAAACCACCGGATTTGTATCCTTGGTTGTAACTCACATAAATCATGTTTGCATCGTTTAAACGCCTCTCCAATTGTAAAGAAGGCAACCAGTGATCGGTTTCTCTTTGGATGTCACTGAAGTCGTGTGCCCATGTATCAAAGAGTGATCCAAGTATTGCTGAAACAACAGGATAAGGATTCGTAGTGGTTCCAGCACAATTGCTGATACCCAATGTGTCCTGACTCACGCAAACATCGGCATTGATGACTTTTCTTTCACGGACATAACGTACACCCATGATCAATTCCATGTCATCCCCAATGTCCATGCTGACTTGTCCAAACAGTGCTTTTGCGTCTGTTTCTTGAGTCCAGTTACTCAAACGACCAATTTGATCGAATTGAGTTTGGAAGTAACAAGGAGGGAAATTACCCGCTCCAAAACCTGCCAATAATTTTCCATATTCACAACCCGGGTTTGCAACAAGAGGCATACCTGGGAAATAAGTAATGCCGTGAGGCGAAGCCCATGGGAAGGGTAATACGTTTACCAGTCCTGCACCGGCTGCTTGAGCAGCGTTCAAGGCCATAATAGTCGTTGTCGGTAGGACTCCAAGTGCGAAAAGTGTGTTACCTACTCCACCAAGGTTTCCATCGATATGAACTTCTCTGTCAATGTCTTGATACTGAGAATCCCAATATGCGCCCACAGTCCATCTGACTGATTGACTTGAATCGGACGACAATCTCACTTCCATACTGTCTTTGTCGTACTCTGACCAGTCGTCTCTTGATACGAGTACCAAAGGACCATAGTCTGCATCTAGTCCATCCACATAATCATAAGCGGCATGTCCAAAAGTCATACTTAGATTCATGCCACTATCCATGTCAAGACTCACATTTATAGATGTGTCTTGAGTGTTCGTGGTTGTTCCTTGAGGGTTATTACCCAAAACTTGTGAAGCTCCAAAGCCAAGGTTTTCATCAGTGTATTGAGCTCCTGTACCAACAGTTGTTAAGTACTGCGGATAAACTATGCCCATCACAGCAAAACCAAGTGCTGCCGTTGGTGTTGGCGGCAGTGCTGCATCAAATGTCCATGGTGTGGATGTACTTCCTGTTCGAATGTGCTCGCCATCTGTGTGTTTAAAGTCAATTCTAAGATCATCGTTTGGTGAGTATGAAGCACTTAATCTCAACATGGTTTCATCGGCTGTAGGGCCCGTTGAGCCATTGTATAAGTTCGTTATCAGTCCATCATTATCACGATCTTGAAATGCAAGTCTGACAGCAAAAGAATCAGAAAGAGGAATATTAAGATGTCCTTCTATCTCAGTACCGCTGTCTTCATCGGATGCTGCAATTGAAACACGTCCTGAAATATCATCGTCACCTATGACTGGTTTTGCTGATACTACATTGATTGCTCCAGTGAGTGTGTTCTTGCCAAACAGAGTACCTTGAGGTCCCCTAAGGACTTCGACCCTTTCAACATCGAACAATCCTGTTCTGAATTGACGTCCTTTTGGCATATGAACTCCGTCTACAAATAAGCCAACGGATTGTTCAAACGATTGGTTTGCACCGATTGAGATTCCTCTCATTGTTGCAATTGTTGATATCGCATTTTCAGACACTGAAAAGTTTGGTACGTATCGACCAAGATCCTGCAATGAATTT
>Ga0114933_10005260_pt1 | contig 11800 bp, 8 predicted proteins | sample 4SBtaG_FD_89691 | JGI IMG/M metagenome (GOLD analysis project Ga0114933, IMG submission 89691) | Deep subsurface microbial communities from Kolumbo volcano to uncover new lineages of life (NeLLi) - 4SBTROV12_W25 metaG | ecosystem: Environmental > Aquatic > Marine > Volcanic | place: Kolumbo... | reverse complement strand
TCCGTGACTGCGATGTCGATCTTACGCTTGATTCCCAACCCACCAGGAAGAATTGTCGGTGGTTCTATTACATTTGATGGACTCGACTTGCTTAACGTGTCTGACGCGGAGATGCGGGCTATCCGAGGTAACCGAATAGCTATGATTTTCCAGGAACCGATGACTTCCTTGAACCCAGTATTGACGATTGGCCAACAAATCCGCGAAGCTGTTCAGCTTCACCTCGGCATGAATGATGAGGAAGCAAACCAGAAGGCAGTAGAACTCCTGCAAATGGTTGGAATTCCAGAAGCAGAACAGCGCATTCAGGATTACCCACATCAGTTTTCAGGAGGAATGCGACAACGAGTTATGATTGCGATGGCACTTTCTTGCGATCCAAAACTTTTAATTGCGGATGAGCCTACTACTGCTCTTGATGTGACGATTCAGGCTCAAATTCTTGAAATCATGGCGAACTTGTCCAGTGAGCTGGGTACAGCTGTGTTGGTCATAACACATAACCTTGGTGTGGTCGCACGATATGCCGATAGGGTGAACGTTATGTACGCGGGTCAGATTGTTGAGTCAGGTTCGGCTGTCGATATCTTTAAGAATCCCCAGCATGCCTATACACGTGGTCTCATGGCATCTGTGCCACGACTTGATGATACGGAGCATACTCGACTTGCTACTATCGAAGGGCAACCACCACTACTTGTTCAAGAAATAAATGGTTGTTCGTTCAGACCAAGGTGCACCCGAGACGGTGGTTGCAATTGTTCAACTACGAAAGAAAATAATCCTAAGCTGGTTGAAGTTGAGCCGGGGCATTGGGTGGCAGATTGCCCATGCTGTATGAATGTTAACTAGTAACAAGAAAAAATCAGAGCAGGAAATTTTCTTGCATCATAATCAAAAAATATTGGATTAAAAATCTGAGGTTAATTGGAGGCTTATCGTGACTACTGAAAGCGCAACTACTCAAGGTCAATCGACAGCGAAAACTGGAGAAACATTACTATCGGTGCAAGGAATGAGAATGTACTTCCCTGTCACTTCTGGGCTGTTTGTTCAGCGGAAAGTAGCAGATGTGCGTGCGGTGGACGGCATTTCATTCGACGTCAAAAAGGGCGAAACACTCGGCTTGGTCGGAGAGTCAGGTTGTGGAAAATCGACAACTGGCCGCGCAATTCTTCAGTTACACAGACCCACAGAGGGATCAGTGAACTTTGACGGCACAGAGCTAACTGAATTGAAAGGTGCGGGCCTGCGACGCTTTCGTCGACGAATGCAGATGATCTTTCAAGACCCTTTTTCTTCGCTTAATCCGAGAATGAGCGTTGCGCAAATTATTTCTGAACCTCTTGCGATCCATGGACTCTACAAGGGAGCTGAACGCCGTGATCGTCTCGACTATATTCTGAACGCGGTGGGTCTTAACCCAACATATGCAAGACGATATCCTCACGAGTTTTCCGGAGGACAGCGTCAGCGTATTGGTATTGGACGCGCGCTAGCTGTTGAGCCAGACTTCATAGTTTGTGATGAGCCTGTATCAGCGCTGGATGTATCGATTCAAGCTCAGGTGGTGAACCTCTTAGAGGACTTGCAAACACAATTTGATCTCACTTATCTATTTATTGCTCACGACCTGTCAGTGGTAAAACATATTAGTGACAGGATCGCAGTTATGTATTTGGGACATATCGTAGAGCTCGCTGATTCTGAGGAACTGTACTTAAATCCGATACATGCGTATACACGTGCATTGCTTTCAGCAATTCCGATTCCAGATCCAATTGTTGAGCGAGATCGAGAGCGTATTATTCTTGAAGGTGATGTTCCGAGCCCGCTAAATCCACCAAAGGGATGCGTCTTTCGAACTAGATGTACCAAGAAAGATCAGTGTAAATGCTCGGACACGGTTCCTGTCCTCGAAGAGGTAGAACCAGGGCACTTTGTAGCTAACTGTTCGTGCTGCATGACCAAATAATTGAGCGTGCAGTACAGATGTGCTTGTCGCAATCAGTTGCGAGGCTATTTTTCCGGTTCTCTGTGAGGTCTTGGAATTAGAATAACCTGTGGTGTATCTCTTAGCCGCGGTTTTTCATCATGGCAAGAAATGCGTCCTGTGGCACCTCAACGTTGCCAAGTACTTTCATTCTTTTCTTTCCGGCCTTTTGTGCTTCGAGCAGCTTCCGTTTTCTGCTGACATCGCCGCCATAGCACTTAGCAAGAACATTCTTCCGCATGGCCTTTACGGTTTCACGGGCGACAATTTTTCCGCCTACCACAGCTTGGACGGGGACCTCGAACATGTGTCGAGGAATTTCTTCTTTAAGTGCTTTTGCCAATTTACGACCCTGTTCTGCTACTGCATCGGCAGGCACAATCATAGAGAGTGCATCAACTAATTCTCCGTTCACTAGGACATCAAGTCGGCTTACCGATGCAGCTTCATACCCGGTAATGTCATAATCCATCGAGGCGTAACCCTGTGTACGTGACTTCAACGTATCGAAGAAATCCACAAGCATCTCTGCTAGTGGTAAAGAATAGTTTGCGAGTACTCTCGACGTGTCTGACCCTGTTGATCCATCCTGTCGATCAATGTATTCGATTTCTCCGAACTCTCCTCTGTGTTCTGATACGAGACTTGCGACCGCACCGATATATCGGGCAGGCATCGTGATCGACACTTTGGCCCATGGTTCTCGCACTTCAGCGATACGATCTGGGGTAGGCAGTTTGGCAGGGGAACCCACCAGAATTTCTTCGTTAGTTCGTAACGTAACTTCATATTCTACAGAGGGAGCCGTTGCGATGAGATCAAGATCAAATTCACGTTCTAGCCGCTCCTGCACTATTTCTCTATGTAAGAGCCCAAGAAATCCACAGCGGAATCCAAATCCAAGTGCATCACTTGTCTCTGGTTGCCATTGCAGAGCTGCGTCGTTGAGGGTTAGTCGTTCTAAGGCTTCTCGTAGTGCTGGATAATCTTCTGAATCCGAGGGATAAATACCCGCATACACCATGGCCTTGGCTGGCTCATAACCAGATAGAGGCTCGCTTGCTGGATTTGACTCAACTGTCAGTGTGTCGCCCACACGCGCCTCCGCGACACCCTTAAGTCCGGTTGCAATATAACCAACTTGGCCAGCTATGAGTGAATCAGTCTTCTTCAACATGGGCTCGAAATAGCCAACCTCAACGCTTTCGAAGCTACTATTTTGAATCATAAAATGGAGTTTTTGTCTTGAAAGAAGGGTGCCTTCCATCACCCGTACGTATGCTAATACCCCCTTGTAGGCATCATATGTAGCATCGAAAATAAGTGCCCGACATGGCCCGTCGACATCACCTTTTGGGGCCGGAATCCGATCTACAATAGCTTCTAAGAGTCCGTCGGTTCCTTCACCTGTTTTCGCTGAGACAAAAATCATTTCTTCTAATCCAAAGCCAATTATATCGGCTAATTCTTGAGCGACCTGTTCCGGTTCGGCACCTGGCATATCGATTTTATTGATCACCGGGATTAGATCGAGGTCGAGTTCTAGTGCTAAATAAACATTTGCAAGCGTTTGTGCTTCGATGCCTTGTGTAGCATCCACAACGAGTAGCGCGCCCTCGCAGGCGGCGAGTGCTCGAGACACCTCATAGGAGAAGTCAACATGACCGGGAGTATCAATTAGATTAAGTTCATACGTGGTCGAGTTCGGGGCGATATAATTCATACGTACGGCCTGAGCCTTGATAGTTATACCCTTCTCTCGCTCCAAATCCATAGAATCGAGAACCTGTTCACGCATATCTTTTGAGTCGATTGAATTGGTAATTTCAATTAGGCGATCCGCAAGCGTAGACTTCCCATGATCAATATGGGCAATTATCGAAAAGTTGCGGATCAGATTTTGCTTCACGTAATCAGTGTAGTCGGCCTAAGTTCAATGATCTCTAGCTACAAGCGAGACCACCATGTTAGAATCAAGTCGGTCGTGCTAGGCGGGGAATTAGCGGTATCCTGTAGCCTGCAATCCGCTATAGCGGGGCTGAAGACCTGTTTTGAGTATCGAGAGGATTATTTAATTACTGTCGGGCAATGTTGATGAATCGGTCCTATGCGACAATATCCGGCTAACCCCGCCAGGGTCGGAAGACAGCAACGGTAACCCGGTAATATTGGGTGCCATAGGAGTGCCGATTCTGAGTTAGCCAGCAGTAGTTACTAATCGTTAAAATGCGATGACAGGGCACGACCCTAAAATTAAATTGATGTGCATCTAGATGGGTATGGGCGATGAGAGTTTTGTCACTTAGTCATAGGCTCCAGCATCCACGCTTTGATAATTATTCGATTGTCACCGCGCCAAATTTGATGGATTATGATGCGATTGTCATTGACATAGCCGGAACGTTTGATGTGATTACACAAATCACCAACGGTGACGGTTATTGGGAAACATTTGATGGACAACAAGTATCCAACGGTAGTGACATCGATAATCAATTAGGGCTCGCAGGTCTACTAGAAAGGCGTCGAGACGAGTTGGTTGCGGCACTTGATAACGGAGCTGTAGTAGTCGTATTCGGTGCGGCACCCAAGCAAACATTTAAGATTTCGGGTGGGTCTAACGGGCTTGACTCGTACTGGTTACTTCCAGCTCCCAAGGGCGTTAACTGGGATCGACACACCTTGCTAGGTAGTGCTGGGGATGCAGTCGTAATATCAGACTATTCCAATCCATTCCTCAAGGTATTTGAAACTTATGAGACTGATGTTGAATATCAGATGCGATTTGATGATACTAATCCTGACATTCAAAAGAACGCATCGGTGTTTTTACGATCAGCTGGTGGAGCCGCCGTTGGAGCAGAGTTCAGGGTGTTGAATGGAACCATAGTTTTTCTTCCTTCTCCCAAGAGTATTGGGGCCACATGGTTATCAAATAAGGAAGCTCAGGCAATACTGATAGCCGCTTCGGATGCGCTGGGTAGGATAGATACTGAAATTCCTCATTGGGTCGGAAAATTGGCAATCCCTGAGGTTGATCGATTGACCCAGAACTATGAGCGGATCATTGCCGAGAAACAAGCACTTGAAGCGACGCTGGAACAAGCCTCGCTCGAGCTGGAAGCACGAAAGTCATTGGATGCTATGTTGTGGGGTGCTGGGCAACGGTATTCACTTGCCGTTCGCGAAGGGCTGAAAATATTAGGGTTTGACGAAACCTCGGTGCGATCAGATCCTATGGAATTTAAATATGACGGTTCTGCTCTGTTTGTAGAGTGTGATGCTTCGGAGGAAATGGTTGAAATGACGGGTCATTACGCCCTGCGACAACGACTCGACACAAAGATAGAGAAATCAGCCAAAGCGGCCAGAGGATTAGTTATCGCGAATGGACAACGTTCAACAGAGATAACCGGACGACAACGAGAATTGAGTGAATCCCTGCGTGTCGCCGCGGAGGCTACGGGTTACGGTGTTATACACTCTCGTGAACTTTTTGCTGTATGTATGATGATCCTCGATGAAAGTATTGATGATTCGACTCTAGAAGAAATTCGAGCACGATTGACCACGGTCAACGGGTTAATTGAGCTGCAAGACATCTTGTCGTCAGAAAATGAGACTGGTCAATAAATTTTAATTTGTCTTGTAGATTTAGATTTCTGCTATCAACTGTTTAGCGGAACCTCAAGTTCCACAGGTGTGTCATAGTCAGTTTCTTTCATATTAAATCCGAATAGGCGAGCAAATTCGTTTTTAAAGTACGGCCAGTCGGCAAGTTCTGGTAGATTGTCATTTGTAATGTTTTCCCAGATAGTTGAAACTTCTTCTTGAACCTCGGGAAGCATTTCAAAGTTATCCAGTCTAATTCTTCGCGCCTGATCAGTTTTCATTGGTGAGACGCGCATCAAATGATCTGCAAATAATCTGATGCCCTGCGCACAAGTTGATTCGTTTTCACCTCGATTATTTAGGATTCGAAATAGGATGCTCATATATAGACCTACGACCGGTATAGCACTTGACGCTTGAGTTACCACGGCTTTATTCACACTTATCCATGCCCCTCCGGAGCCATCACCTTGAAGCTTTGGATTCTGATTTACGAGCGCATGGATCGTGTCTGCAGTGGATTCTAAGTGAGCTTTCGCACGCCCAATCGTACCTTCCCGGTAAAGAGCTTTTGTGAGTTCAGGTCCGATGTAAGAGAAGGCCACTGTTTTGAAATTCGGCGCGAGCAGATTTTCTTGTTCAAGTAAAGATACCCAATTTTCCCAATCTTCTCCTCCCATGACTTTTATGGTGCTGTCGATTTCCTCTTCGGTTGCCGGCTCAATCTCAATATGATTAATTTTCTCTTGTCGTAGATCGAAACTCTTCCCGGAATAAATTTGACCTATCGGCTTCAAGACAGAATTCCAATGCTCACCTGACGGGTTATTTCTTCTAGGGGCAGCCAGGGAGTATATAAGAGTGTCAATCGGGCCATATTCATTACGGAGCTCAGTGATTACACGTTGTTTCACTTCATCACTAAATGCATCACCGTTGATGGTTTTATAAAGTAATCCATTCTTTTTCGCAGCACGACTGGCTGCAGCAGAATTGTACCAACCGGCGGTCCCTGCTTTTATACCTTCGGGACTCTTTTCAAAGCAAACCCCCAAAGTCCTTGCCTTATAACCAAAACAGGCTGTGAGTGCTGCACCCAGTCCATAGCCAGTACTGCTTCCAATAACGAGGACATTTTTAATAGTTCTATCAGTTTTCGTCGAGAGCAGCAGGTCTTCAATTTCCTTAATTTGGCTGAACACATTTTCAGTACAACCAGCCGGATGTGAGGTTAATGAAATGAATCCACGAATTTTTGGCTGTACGATTGACTCGGGCATAACGTCTCCTTCTTGACGGATATTTTTTGCTAAAAGAGAATTCCTATACTGGGATAATAAGATGCGGTAGCGTATAGAAGTAACTTTGGAGCACTACTATTCCACGACAACGCTCTTCGTCTCGTCAGAGATCTAAAAGTAGATCAGGTAATAGATCAAATCCGGGTCGTCCTCCGGAATCATTAAGAAGGCTTGGAGTCACTCCGCGCAAAGCACTTGGCCAAAATTTTCTTACAAATGAAGCAGTGCTTGACCGAATCGCTGACGCGGTTATTTCTGGATACGAGGGAACAGAAATTGGTATCTTGGAGATCGGATCCGGACCTGGAGGATTAACGGAAAGCCTGGCACAAAGGTCGCCGAATGTGGTCGGCGTTGAGATTGACGAAGCGCTTTGTGAAGTCGCTCGGCACAGGCTGAGAAATTACAACGGCGTCTCGATTGTGCCGACTAGCATTTTAGGTGAAGAGCCTTCCGATCTCATGTATAGTGCTGGATATTCTGGGGATTATCTTGCATGTGGTAATTTGCCGTACTACATCACTCAACCAGTGATTCGTATTCTTTTAACTGCCAGACCAGCACCACGTAGAATCGTCACGTTGGTGCAACGTGAAGTGGCTCGCCGAATTACGGGTGGTGCTGGCAAAGAATCATTATTATCGTTATCCGTAAAAATTTACGGTGAGCCAGAATTTCTATTCGAGGTTGATCCCTCAATGTTTTGGCCAGAACCAAAGGTACATTCTGCTGTACTGTCGATAAATAGGAGAGATAAATTAGAGATTGATATACAGGAGGCAGAAATTCCACGATTCATTCGCATGCTGCAAGTGGGGTTTGGTCAGCCACGAAAGCAGCTACATAATGGCATCGCCGGTTCACTTGGTATCCCACACACGGATGTTACCAATCTACTGGAAAAAATTGGTATTTCTACCAGTCTCAGACCTCAGCATCTTGATCTTTCGGACTGGGTTGAAATTTACCATACTATCGAAGACGCGGATGCAACGCTGCTGGATGTACCAGGTGACGATTAATGACTAACTTGACATCAGTACGTTCGATAGCGCCCGCAAAGATTAATTTTGCCCTCGAAATACTGGGCAAACGATCAGATGGTTTTCATGACATCGATACCGTAATGTCCACAGTTTCACTTGCAGATTCGCTCACGATCACACGAGCAAAGCCTGGCGCGGGACTAAGTTATCAGGTTGAGGGACCGGGTTCCGCTAGTCTGTCAGAGTCAGAAGATATCTCATGTGCGGCCGCGCGATTGTTTGCGGAGGCCTCCAAAACGGAACTAGATATAAATATTCACTTGGTGAAAAGAATACCTATATCTGCGGGACTGGGTGGAGGTTCTTCGGATGCGGCTGCAATGCTTAGGGCACTGAATATCCTCTGGAACTTAAATTGGCCTGATGACCGACTCAGCGAACTCGCAAGCCAAATCGGGTCGGATGTGCCGTTTTTTATTCATGGAGGCATTTGCCATTGTACTGGCCGTGGCGAATTAATCGAAAAGCTTCCAGACCTGAATAATTTTCGCCTACTGATATTGTCACCTGACCTGGACACGTTGGTATTGAATAAGACTGCCTCCATGTTTGGATCGCTTGCACCGACGGAATTCTCTGAAGGCAAGCATGCATGGCGGGTAGCACAAAGATTATCTAGAGGTCTTCCACCACCAACAAACGACTTGGTGAATACGTTTGAGAAAGTTATCGAGCGGACAAATCAAACCTTAAATCAGCGGTATGCAGCTTACAGGAGCATGGGAGCGTTAAAAATACACCTATCAGGCTCCGGCCCGTCGGTTTTTATGTTTATTCATCCTGGTGCAGACGTGGAATTTTTGAGTCAAACCTTTGAAAATATAGGAGGCCGCTGCTTTCCAGTTGAAACTCTTTCTCGTCGGGTATCTCGCGAAGTAGAGATAAACGTCGGAACTCTTTGATGTTAAGCAATTCGGAAACTGTAGAACTGCTTGGTGTCGTCCTTTCGGGATGGATTGCAGGATTTGCTTTTGCTATCACTTGCGTGGTGATCTTGTTGATCACCGGCAGACACAGGCTTATCTCTAGTTCCCTAACGAAATCAGTTGCTGGGCGAACTGCGTTGCTTGTTTTCCTAGGGAATGTTTTCATCTTAGGTTTCACTCTTTTAGGGATTGGATTTGGGTTTATTTATTACGTTAGTGATGGCTGGGGTCTCGTAATCAGTGAGGCATTTCTGATAATTACTTTGATCATTGCTAGGTATGTCGGACTATTTCCACGTTCGTTCAGTAGTCGAGGGGTCTTGGCAGTAGCCATTGCGGGGGGGCTTAACTTTGGATTATTGATTCCCTTTTTGAACTATCTTTGGTTAAGTGAATAAGCCTCTATCCCGTTTGTTCAATCGAGCCTATGCTGACCGGATGGCAATTATCGCGATGGTTTTTTTGGGATTCTATTTTGACTGAGTCTTCGCGACCGATTCACGGCGAAGTCGCCAAACTTGCTTCGATCATCGAGATGCATGTTCATACTAATCCAGATTCTTCTGATTCAATGCTGTCGAAGGAAGAATTGGTTACGGTGGGGACTGATGCCGGACTAAGCGGCGCAAATCTGGCGGAACACGATAAGGTACTTGAGCGACATCAACAGGAGACTTTACGAAGCACCTACCCCGATTTTTTCTTCAATTTCGGCATGGAAGTATCGACGGACTTAGGTCATATGATCGCGATCGGACTTAAAGAGTATTTACCTGGAATTCGACGTGCTGAGAAATTACGAGAAGAGCTTGACAAAGTCGGAGGATTTTTGATTGTGGCGCATCCTTTTAGGAGATTATTTGATCCGGTTACAGCGATGCGAACGGGTGAAACATTTGATTTAACTCCCGAGCAAGCGGCGGAAACTATGCCGGTTTTTAAGATTGTACATACGTTGGAGATTGCTAACGGTGCAAATACTCCTAAGGAGAATGCCTACGCGGCTGAGGTTGCTCGATTGCTAGGAGTGCACGGGACCGGAGGGTCTGATGCACATTCGACGAGTGGACTCGGGTATTTTGCAACCGGATTTGAAGCTGTTGTTGATTCACAAGAAGCACTACTCGCGGAACTACATGGTGGAAGATTTGAGGCCTTGCAGCTTGAGTCAGCTGGGGTATTTTCATATTTCAACCCACCACATGATCAATAATCCGTTAGACTATCCTCGCGCCAGGTATTGATTAGTTAATTTGTATGCCAGTTCATTCTCTCGAGCAATTCATTTCCATCGATCTTGAAACCACCGGACTTAAGGCAGGGGTTGATGAAATTATTGAGGTAGGTATGGTTAAATTTGATTTCCTCGGAAATCATGAAGAATTCCAGACACTCGTCAAACCAGAAACTTCTCTTACAAAATTTATATCCGATTTAACAGGACTCACTGATAAGGACTTACGTACCGCGCCAATATTCGATACGCTTCGAGCTGATATCACCGATTTTATTGGTGACTTGCCAATAATTGGGCATAATGTGCAATTTGACATCAGCTTTCTTAAAGCTCAAGGGGTGCCGACGTCAAATATTTATTTCGACACATGGGAGCTTGGAGCTCTTTTATTACCGACGGCAGAAAAATTGAACCTTGCGTCTTTGGCTGAATTACTGGGCGTCGGTATAGCCCGAAGTCATCGGGCACTCGACGACGCTATTTGTGCGCGAGATATTTTTGTTCTTCTCAATGAGCGATTACAGCAAGTACCTGAAAGATCTCTTGCTGATATGAAGATGTTTCTATCACGGTCGAATTCTTCCATTATGAAACTACTGCCAGAAACCAGCAAACCGAGAACAAATAATGAAAGTTATTTGGACTTCAGAACAGAAATGTCGACTACTGCAGGGATAGCAGATTTCAGAGGAGATAATTCTGCTGGAGACTACACAGTTAGTGCACTTTGGAATTTTGCTGAAGAAGAGTCAACTTTGCTGGCAAATTATGTGCCTCGAGCTAATCAGCAACTTATGTCGCAGGTGATTGAAGAGAACTTTGCTCTAGGTGGAGAACTAGTTCTTGAGGCGGGTACTGGTACCGGCAAAACACTGGCCTATCTGTTACCTGCATTGATTCATTCGATGAGTACTGGTGAACGAGTAGTTGTGTCCACTCAGACTAAAAATTTACAAGATCAACTAAAAGAATCAGACTTACCAATTGCAATAGATCTCGTAGAGAGATTTAGTAATTCAAGCAATTCCAACTCAAAATCATCACCTCACATCAGCGTGCAGATTTTAAAAGGCAAGGGCAATTACCTGTGTCTCGAGAGCTGGTTTGCGGTGCGAGCATCGCAAACAAAACTTGAAGCGCAAGAATCTCGTTTCTACGCACGAGTAGCTGCTTGGCTGGAGCAAACATCAACTGGGGATTCCACTGAGTTATATATGACCTCCCAGGATGAGGAAACGTGGCGAAATATCTCGGCAACTGATACAGATTGCATGTCTCGTAGATGCGAATTTGTTCAGGACGGCAGTTGTTTTGTATTGCGAGCACGTGAAAAAGCTTCGATAGCAAATATAGTCATTGTGAATCACGCGTTGTTACTGGCGAATGCCGCTCAGAATGAACAGATTCTTCCGAGCTATGAGCATTTAATTATTGATGAGGGGCATCGACTTGAAGATGTTGCAACCGATCATTTTGGAGGTGTAATTTCGCTTAAGTCTGCTGAGGATTTGCTAAAATCCGGGCCAATTAAGAATAAAAAAGATCGAAGAAATAAATCATTAAGTTTCTTGGGCCACTTTAGGGCGCTGGAATCATATGCACGTGACAACCAGTCAGAAATTGAGAAAATCATTCGAACTCGTGATAGTGCTATTGGGCGGTTGCGTGAACTGCGAGAGAATCTC
>Ga0114933_10005259_pt1 | contig 11800 bp, 12 predicted proteins | sample 4SBtaG_FD_89691 | JGI IMG/M metagenome (GOLD analysis project Ga0114933, IMG submission 89691) | Deep subsurface microbial communities from Kolumbo volcano to uncover new lineages of life (NeLLi) - 4SBTROV12_W25 metaG | ecosystem: Environmental > Aquatic > Marine > Volcanic | place: Kolumbo... | reverse complement strand
TCCTGTCGAGGTCACTAAGAGAGCAAAGCTCAGCACTAAGTGCTGGGCTTTTTTTGTTTTTCAAGCGATGAAAGTAAACTTTTAAAAGTAAAGGAAAACAAAAAGTCATGCGAAGCATAAAGCTTTGCTCTCGGAATTCGGAGTATGAAGGATCATAAAATAATCCTGTCGAGGTCACAGAAGCCAGGTTCTTCCTTTTGGAAGGTTCTGGCTTTTTTGCTTTGAATCAGGATAAAATCTATTGAACCGAGTAAAGCGAGTTCACTGACCAAAGGGAAGTAATCCTGCTGAGGTTGCAGAAGATAAGTTTTTTTATATTTGAGTTAATGTCAGCTAGAGTAATAAAAAATAAGAAACTTATAGATGCATAATTTTGATGATTTAGCTAGTAAATTTCAAAGCGTAACTTTGTCAAAGGACAAACAAGGGAACGATATTTTAAATATCTATGCTTATCCTATTGCAGGTAAATTTACCAAGTTCCAAAAGTTTGGTTTTGTTATTTCTGCCTTTGTTGTTTTTTTGGTTGTGTGTTTTAGAGAGCTTAATATTCACACAGAATTCCCCCATTTGGGATACGCTAATTGGGCTATTTTTATACTTTTTTTAGTATTGTTTATTACTATTGCTTGTGTTCTTTTTACAAATTCCGTTTTTGAAATCAGATCAAAATTTTTAAAATTTAAAACAGTTAGTTTTAAAAGGATTACTATAGATGACCGAAAGGTGAATTTAGATGAAGTTGAAAAATTTATTTGCGAACTCCGATATGAAGGTGATTTTGGCGACCATGACGAAATCAGTTCCAATGACACCTATTCCAGGAAAAGCACAAGGAGAGAAATACTAGAAATAGTATATAGAAACGGAAAAAAGGTTAGGTTGTATTATAGATTTGATTGGGATGTTGGTCTTGCTATGATAGATTTAATTCAATCCTTTTTAGGTCTTGAAGAAAAAGTTATGATTAGCAAATACCACTACGAGCTTTACAATAAAAAATCAATTTCTGATTCTTAATACCTATATCAATTATAATCCACCTTTATTTTTGGGTAACTAGCTATGAAACAGGTATTTAAGTGACACTGTATTTTTATCTCTCTTTTTTAATGTTTGAGTATTAACAGTCTTTATATGGGTGTTTAAAAAGAAATATTTGAATTTTTCATGTAATGTATTAATGTGCCCAAGCCCACAACAGAGATAATAGAACCCAAAATTATTTTAACCGGTTTTTTTTTGATTATAGTTGTTTCCAAAATGTCTTTATCGTTATTTTCATAGTAGTCATCAGAAATCTCTAAAGGAAGTTCATAAACTGCAGAAAATTGTTCATCTTCTGAAATATCGTTCCATTGTTGTCCATGTGATAATGAGGTCATATGAACTCTATTTTCTGATTTTTTGGAGTTATTATGAGTGATATGATAGTTATCTGGCTGGTTTTTCATCCAGTTTGTATAGGACCACTTTTTACCATTGCTCCAGTACCAATGGTCAGCACCAGTGTCGTTGCCACATCCTTTTCTGACTCCGCCTAGCCAAACGTCTTCTCCGTTTGATATTTCCTTAACTTTATTATTCTCTAGAGCATTAGATATAGAAGCTAGGCTACCACCCATCTCAATAGCACGTTTGTTGTGCTCATTCCAAGTCATCTTCTCTGGAATTAACTTGTAGTAACTCAAGGGTTCAGTATTAATTTTATTTTGTTTCGTTTGAGTCAGATCTAAAATTTCTTTTTGAGAATCTTGACTTGTAACTTTTAAAACTGTTGTAGTTTCAGGATCGTAGTGTATTATAGGAACTGGATAACTACCAGCCTCCTCAACGCCTGAAGGCCAATGGTCTACTGTTTCCCATTCCCCCAATCGCGGAGGAACATTAATTTGTCTATTAGTGTGAGCGGCATAACGTACTCCTTTTTCTGTAAAAATCACCCATTTATTCCACTCAGATTTGTTAAGTAGTCTACCACAGTTTTGAAAACCGATGAAAATTGAAGGATTATTTGTGTGTTGGTAATGGCCAGCTTCGGTCCCAAAGATTCGATTTTTATGTTTATTTTCAACGAAAACATAGTTTCCATTCACTTCCGAGCTTCCAGCGCCAGAGACCACGAGGTTCTTCGGAAGGGGGGGTGTTTTGGTCATTTCAGAAACTTCTTGTAATGTTGAGATAGGTATTTCATAAATTGCGGAAAATTCATGTAATAAGGAAGCATCATTCCATTCTCCATTTTCCCATAACATCACTCGGTTTTCATCATGTTTTGAGTAGTTGTTAGGTTCTCCCGCTCTCCAGTTAGTGTAAGACCACTCTTTAGCGTTCGACCATTTCCAATGATCAGATCCAGGTCCATTTCCACAGCCTTTCCTTACCCCTCCAATCCATACAATGTCTCCACTTGCAATTCTCCTTACTTGGTCGTTTTCAGTTGCGTTGGTGATGCATGCGAGGCTTCCACCCATCAAGGCAGCAAGTTTTTGATGCTCTGTCCAAGTCATCTTTTTTGGAATGTATCTGTAAAAGCTCAATGTAGTTGTGTTGGATCCATTTTGAGCCATTAGTATTGAGCCAGCAAATGAAAACAACAAAATCGAGAAAATTTTTATCGATAATAATTTAAACATAGTACAAATGTTAGGTGGTTTATAATAAAAATATCAATTATTATACCATAATTTATTTTGGTATTTTTCTTAGTTATTAAATTTAAATAGTCGGAAAAACTGAATCTATATATGTTAATCACTAAATCAGTCCAATTTAAGCGGTCTTTTTTTGTTTAAAGATTGATTATGTTATTCATATTATTTTTAATAATATAAAATGCTTTAGGTTATTTCTGAAGTGTTCTTGTCTTTTTAAGCAAAACATTTTCATGGTATTTAAGCCATTGTAGTACTCTTTTATTCCATCTTTTTGACCCCATCTATAATAATGCTCTTCTATTACTGGATCAAACAGTTCTTTGTAAGAAAGTAGTATTTTACTAAGCCGTTCTGGAGAAAAGTCATTTTCTAATAAGTAATCTACCCTTTTTTTAAATGCTAGAACAAAAGGTTTTTGGTTGAATAGATAGGAGATAAAAATATTCCCCCAATCTTTAGATTCATTGTTAATTACTTGATTGAACATATTTTGATCTGGCTTCCAAATACAAGCATCCATATCAATTAAAATAAATTTCCATTTATGACTTTTGCCTTTTTGTTTCCATAAAAAAGTGTTATTTCCAGGCCAATCATTATTTTGAAAAAACATTTCAGCTGCGAGCCAGTCGATAAGAGAAGGGAGATTGTAATTAACAATAACACTATCATAAGGTAAGTTAGGGTTATTTTTTATCAATTTTAATAGCTCATTTAGCTTGCCAGGTTTGTTATTTGTGTATCCTTTCTCATCTGCGTCAATTAATTTCTTTTTCTTAAGATCATATTTATTAGCAATAGCTTTTAGGTCCATTCTTTCTCTTACACCATGAATTCCCCAATATTCACCATTTAAATACATTTTAACAGGTTTGTATGCCATTACTTCAAGGTTTAAACTTCCACAAGCATCAGCAATAAACCCATCTACAAATGGTTTGGTGCCCCAACCTGAATATGCAGATCTTAGGATGATTTTATCAGCCTTATGATTGAGGTTTAAAAATTCATTTATATTGTTCGATTCATTAAGATAAATTCGTAAACTTTTTTGAGGTGCTTTTGGTGTCATTAACCCATGAATTCTCCACTTAAAGGTTTCATTGACATATTCGTTATTGCTGTCAATAAGCTGTAAATGACAAGATTGTTTTCTTTTTTTAAAAAGGTAATAATTGCCAGAGTTATTTTCGTCTTTTGGGTTAAAGGAATTACCTGGAACATAGCATCCAGAATCAGCATCAAATAACCAGTTCCTATCTGCTATGAAGTTAGCTATTGGAAGTTTGTCATTGGTTTTAGCTCCCAAAATATAATTAACATTCAATGAATCAACTATAGTTGATTCATTATAAGCTAACAATTTAAGTTGATGTAAAGTGGAAAAATCACCTATTGGTTCATTCCAATTATGTGCATATTTGATGTAATTTTTACTACTAGTTGGAATTTGGCTTAATTTATTAGGGAAATCATAGATTGAGAAACTTATAGTGCTTCCTTTAGATGTAATTGTGTCATTTTTGTAAATCAACACAAAAAAAGTTGTGTTTGGCGCTGAAAATTTTATTGTTAAAGAATCTGAATGGTAAATTCCAGGCTTTTTAGATGCTTCTATTGATGAGGCCCTATAATACAATGGGTTAAAATGCTCTGTTAATGTATTAATGCCTTTTCTTGCACTTTTTAATGCCTTTTCTTGCACTTTCGAAAACCCATTTATCAACATCGTTAGATTTCTTTTTTTCTTCAGAACATTGAATAAACAAACCTGCTATTATTACTCCTAGGACTAATATAGGCTTTACAATATTTTCGTTTAAAAAATTAATGGTGGAGTTAGCAGTCTTGCAATTCATTTAGAGAGTAAGCTAGTTGTTATTTAATACATAAAATAATTCAATTAAATCTTAATTACCAAACCGATAATAGGTTCTTGAAAATTATTAAAATATAAATGATGATTTAATTTTATTTTAGATTGGTTGTTTTTAATGTTTTTAATCATAACTCCATTTTTATTATCTTTATAAGATGAATACTTATGAATGTAATAAATGTGGAATGACGGTAAAAGCCCAATGTGGTAAATGCGATCTTCCTTTAGAAAATGCTCATCTTACTTTAGATGATGGTAGACAAGTGCAAATTTCAAGGTGTCCTTCTTGTGAAGGCAAGATCAAGTCTCCTCTTTGCTGTGGCCAAGATATGAGCTGTGAAATGAATTGAAATGGATCAAGAAGAAAAATATAGTGATTCTCCGGATAAGGAAATGACAATTTTTAAAGCTTATTCGTTTTTATTTAAACCTAAAGAGCTTGAATCTTTAAATCTATCTAACTCGGATTTTAAGTCAATGCTTGGAAAATGGCTTAGATTAACAGCGTACATTTTGATATTTGGTTTGTTTGTATTGTTTTTGATGTATCAGAAATTAAAAAAAGCCAATTCAACTGATGATTTAGAAAGTGCAACTAATGGAATACTTGCAACACAGCTGTTAATGATATTAAGTCTTATTTTTCTATTTATTGGAATTAGTAATTTACTGAAGTACTTAAAGTCTTAGATATTTAATTTGAAATTGAAAAATTCATTACTTGTATTTTTTTGGTTCCTTATTTCAGTCAATGCTTTTCCTCAGATTGAGGAGGTTAGATTTGGTGCTAAAATAGGGGGTAATTACCAATATGATCAAGAATTAGATGGTGGTAGGGCTTTTGATGGTAAAATTTTATTTCATACTGGATTTACATCTGAATTTATTATAGGTATAAAAAAGAAGTTTTCTTTACAAACAGAACTGTTATATACTGCTCAGGGATTTAGTGAAACATATTACCATAACCCTGTTTATCAGTATCATCAATTTAAAGATCAGGTGTCCATTAATTACCTAAGCTTACCCCTTTTAGCAAAATATAAATTCAATGATTATTTTAGTGTTGAAATGGGTCCATATCTGAGCTATATGCTTTATAATAGAATCAATTGGGAATTATTAAAAGGAAGTACTGCTTTTCATTCAGATGATAAGTATTATTTATGGAACAAAGATTTTGGATTAATTGTTGGTGTTGTTTATCATCTAAATAAAATGATAAATTTTGGGTTAAGATATAATTATGGTTTTTTGAAAATAGTTGAATTTACAAGCTATAATACTCAAATGTTTCAGTTTTATATAGGTTATAATCAAAAAAGGATAAAGTGATTTATGATAAGAAGTTTTATAATGCTTAACTTTATTAAAGTTATAATAGTAAAAAATTTGAAAAGACATCTTCTATTAATATTTACATTGCTTTTAACTAAGTTTTGTTTTACTCAGCATAGCTTTTATGCAGGTGGATCATTTGATATTGGAGTTCCTATGAGTAATCAGTTTGGTGCTACTGGCACTAGGCTTTCTACACATGCTTTATCTGGACATTATGCTGGCAACATTGGTTTTCAATGGAGGATAATGGATCGATTTTCAGTAGAGCTTGGAATTGGTCAGGCTTACGATACTTGGAGGATGAGAGACAATGAATTTGAATCTCGTCATGATGGTTTTATAGTTAAATTAGACAATAATCATTATAGCTGGAATTACTTTGCCAATTTAGCTTATTATTATCCTCTGATAGAGGAGGATCTTTATTTATATGGTCAGTTGGGTTACTCATTCAATCAGCTTTCTACTAATTCATTGAATAAAGTTGAGGAATTTGAACAGGTGAAGAATGATGTATATGAGTCTATCAATATGTCTACTACTTATTTCGCAAGAAATAGGTCTATTGTACCTGAATTAGGTGTACAGAAAAAGATGGGAAATCATTTAATTAGCGCTGGATTAAAATTAAATTTTGGAGACGCGATTATAAAATCTGGTAAATATGATGTGTTGAATTTAATAGATACTACAATAGTTACCAATGACAGCTATTCTTCTAAAGGTAACTTTTTGGCATTAAGTATTAAATACAGCTATTTGATTCATGAGATCGCTAAAAAGGATCCTAAAGAAAAATCGGAAAAAGAGAAAAAAACCAAGAAAGAAAAAGTTAAAAAAGAGAAAAAGGCTAGAAAAAAGAAGAAAGAAAAAGGTAAAAAAAGTGAAAGATCTCGTTCTACAAGATATAGATATCTTCCAGACGATATTTTTGAAGAGGATTATAATCCCCCTTCACCTTATTAAGGATATTTATGAAAACAATTTTTAAAATATTATTTGTATGCTCAATCATTAGCTTTCAATCCTGTACCAAACAGTCTATTGATATTGATGTTATTGAGGTTGCTTGTAGGAATTTCACTTTAGAAAGGCCTTCTTATCAAAGATTAAGCGATCCTTGTCAGGGAGGTACTACTGCTTCATTTGATGTTACCTTTGAATTTAGAAGTGGAGAGGTTGATTGTTTTTATTCCTTGCATTTGTTCCCAGATTTTTATGATGAAAATGATGACCTGATCAATAATGCTACTTTTTCTTCTCAATTGTTAAAATCAGATCCAGAAATTTCTATAGTGGATGATGTAATTACATTTAGGTTTGATATTGAGTTTAATAGTGCTGCAGATGCGAATGATTTTAATCATATGATCCTTAGGTTCAATACTAAAACAGAAACTGATGAGGAAAGTAACTCTTTGGAAATTAGAATGAATACAGAATGCTCAGTAGTAAATCCAAGTTCTTATAATGTAAACCCTAATACTGTAAATATTCCAGGTTCTCAAACATTTTTCACTATTAAATTATGGGACAATGCAGCGGAAGATGGTGACCTTGTTTCTTTATATTTGAATGGGATGTGGATCATTGAAAATCATTTCTTACTTAATCTTCCAGGTACTGATTTTACTTATTCTACTTCTTTATTGAATCCTGGATCTAATGATCTGGTGGTGTTTGCTCTTAATGAAGGGTCTTCGGGTCCTAATACAGTAAGTATTTCCATTAATGGTCAGGAGATCGAAAATTTTAGTCCTGGAATGCTAACAGGGGAAGCAGTTCAAATCAATTTTTAATATTTAAACTCTAATAATGAAAAACTTAACTTTTATTTTATTGCTTATAAGCAGTTCTTTTGTGATTGGTCAATCAAGGATTTCAAATGAACAAGTTACTACTAATAAAGAAGGCTTAAAGTATTATAATTCTAATCCATTTACTGGTGTCGTTTATTTAAATCATAAAAATGGTAATGTATGGAAAGAAGCTGCTTATGTTGATGGTAAATTACAAGGTGTATCTAAGGGTTACTATGAAAGTGGTCAAATTTGGTTTGAACAGGAAATTTCAAATGGACAATATGTGTACATTAAGAAATGGCATGATAATGGGCAGCTAAAAAGCGAACAGTATTATAAAAAAGCTAGGGTTTCTTCCTATAAAGAATGGGATCAAGATGGTAATCTTGTCAAAGAGGAATAAAGTATTTCTGCAATTCTAATATCATTTATTTGTTACACTGATCCATGAATTATTTATCAGTAGAAAATTTAGAAAAAAATTATGGTGAACGTGTTCTTTTTGAAGGCTTGACTTTTGGGCTAGGTCAAGGAGATAAAATGGCATTAATTGCCAATAATGGTACAGGTAAGACAAGCTTACTGAAGATCATTGCTGATAAAGATATTCCAAATCAAGGTATAGTTACCTTAAGGAAAGGAATTAGGATAGGTTATTTGGAACAACAGCCAGATTTTAATGAAGATCTTTCTGTAAAAGAGCTTATTCATAGTACACATTCTGAAGTTATGAAGTGTATTCATGAATATGAAGCTGCTTTGGATGCTCAATCTATTGAATATAATAACCAAACTATTGATCGTTTTGAAAAAGCCTCAACTTTAATGGATGAATTAAATGGTTGGGATTATGACAGGAGGATCAAGCAGGTGTTGTCTCAATTTAATATAAATGATCTTTCTCAAAAAATATCAAACCTGTCTGGGGGACAGAAAAAAAGATTAGCATTATCTATGCTTTTAATTGATGAGCCTGAACTATTATTATTGGATGAGCCAACTAACCACTTAGATGTAGCTATGATTGAATGGTTAGAGAAACACTTACAGCAACAAAAGATCACTTTGCTAATGGTAACACATGATAGGTATTTTTTAGACAGGGTCTGTAATCATATTCTTGAATTAGAAGGAGGTCATCTTTATCACCATAAGGGCAATTACTCCTATTTTTTAGAAAAAAGAGCACAACGTGAGGCAGCTTTTGATACAGAGATCTCAAAGGCAGGAAAGCTCATGAAAAAGGAGCTTGAGTGGATTCGAAGATCTCCAAAAGCTAGGACAACTAAATCTAAGTCTAGAATTAATCAATTTGATAAGATAAGTGAAAAAGCCAACAGTAAAAAGGTAAAACAGGAGCTTAATTTAGAAGTTAAAATGAGCAGGGTCGGAGGTAAAATCCTTGAGTTAAAAAAGGTGTATAAAAGCTACGATGAAATAGCAATTCTAAAAGGATTTGATTACACGTTTAAAAAGGGTGAAAGGATTGGTGTTATAGGAGAGAATGGTGTTGGAAAAAGTACTTTTTTAAATATAATATCTGGGCAAGAACATGCAGACAGTGGAAAGGTGAATACAGGAGAGACCATAGTGTTTGGGTATTTTACACAAGCAGGAATGCTTCTTAAAGATGATAAAAGAGTAATAGAAGTGCTTAAAGACATTGCAGATGTGATTATAATGGCAGATGGAAAAAAAGTAAGTGCTTCACAGATGCTACAGCATTTCATGTTTTCTCCTGAAATGCAATATACCTATGTCTCTAAGCTGAGTGGGGGGGAGAAAAGGAGACTGTATTTACTTACAGTTCTCATGAAAAATCCTAATTTTTTAATCTTAGATGAGCCTACTAATGACCTGGATCTTCTAACACTTAATAAGCTTGAGGAGTTTTTACTACAGTATAAAGGTTGTTTGATGCTGGTCTCTCATGATCGTTATTTTATGGATAAATTGGTAGATCATTTGTTTGTGTTTAAAGGGGATGGACTAGTAGAGGATCATTATTGTAATTATACTGATTATAGAAAAAAGACAAGTAAAAAAGAAAAACAAGAAAAGAAAACACAACACAATCAAAATACTGTTAAATCTGATGTAGCTAATAAAAAGCTGTCCTTTAATGAAAAATATGAATATGAGCAGTTAGAACTGGAGATTGATAAACTTGAGAAAGAAAAAAAACAGCTAGAAATTGAGTTATCTGATCCAGGTCTTGAATATGATGAGATGATGATAAAAAGCTCCCGTGTTGGGGAGCTTATTAAATTGATTGACGAAAAATCTTTTCGATGGTTAGAATTAGATGAGTTGAATGGATGAGATTTTTTTATTTCTGTCTAATTACTTTTAGATAATGTACCTGAAGGTCGTTAATTTTTAATGCGATAAAGTAATGTCCACTTGGAAGGTTACTATTAGGTTCCCAAGTTACAGTGTATTTTTGAGGTTCTAAATATTGCTCGTCTAGATTAGCAACTATTTTTCCTTGAAGGTCATATACAAATAAGCTAACTTTTGATCTTTGAAAAACTCCGTAATTAATGTCTATCCTGTCTTTAAATGGATTAGGACCTGCATTATAGATCATTCCTTTGTCTAGATGAATGTTGTCGGTTCCAACAGGAACTCCACTTCCGTTGATGACGATATCCCAAGTGCCTTCAAAATCTCCAGCTGCATTTGTGGTTAATGGAATAATTCGATGAGTAGCATCAAATGATCCGCTATTTATAGAAGCAGCGAAATCAATTGATATATAAGGATCCCCTGCAAAATACAGTTGAGTTATTAATGTGCTGAAACCAGGAGGAGTTACCTTGAAGTGAATATGAGATGGTCTATAATCTGCTCCATTCAAATACCAGCCAGGTTTAATAGTTTCGAATACGTAAAATCCTAGGTTATTTGAAGTGGTTTTTCCTCTAAGGTTAAATCCTACATTGTCATATGATCCAGCATCATTAGCATGCCATATGTCTAGCTCTGTATTGGGAATTACTTCAGCACAATCTAAATTATATACTCTACCGCTTATTGTTAGGCGTGTGCCGACTTCATTAGAGCTGGCAAGTAGGTCATTTTGAATGGTAGGAGCTCCTGCGCTATAAAAGGGACCTTGTCCATATGCGTCTTCAGTAGATTGATCGCATAGTAGCATTGAATCATCCAATTCTTTATTGCTTTTACTTGAAGACATAGCACTCAAGATCGTTGGGGCAGCTGCTACGGATAAAACTGATAAGGAGGTGTTTTTTAAGAATTGTCTTCTACTGTCTGCTTTGTCTTTTTTCATAATAATTTATTTAAGTAATTTATGAAATTCCTTTTTTCCATTTTGTTCAATGCTTATTAAATAAGCTCCAGGCTTTAAGGAATCAACTTTAATTGTTTCCTGGGTTTTTATTGTTTGACTTTTAACTATCTGTCCGTTCATGTTAATGATCTCTATTTTGGCGGTTTCCTGATTAGAGATGCTGAAATTGATTACATCTGTCATTGGGTTGGGCCATACGTCTGCTTTTTCTTTGAAAATGGGTATTTTGTTTCCTAATGGCAAGGCCGCATTGAGCTCATCTACATAAAAGTACAGGCAATTTCCTGATAGACTTGCCTCGCAAAATCCATCGATTGAAGATTTGAGCATAATGACAATTGAATCTGGATTGACTCCAGGCATAAGATCGTTTACATGAACTTCAAATGACGTCCAGTTTTGAGAAAGGTCTGTAGCAGGTAGGTGCACTTTTCCATAACCTACAGAATCTATGGATTGTGTGGTGGTATTGTATTTTTTTAATAATACTTCAACCACTGCAGAATCATTGTCCGAAAAGGTTCCAGTAGTGTCGTAATGATAAAATCCTTCAATAAGAACAGGTTTGTAAATAAAGGGTGTTCCTCCTTCAATTTGAGGGTTTGACCAATTGCTTACGTTGCCATTTATGGTCATGCCTACTGCATAATAATACCAGTTCCATACACTCATAGAGTAGTTGCCGCCAAGAGCGTAACTGGTAGTCCTTCCAGACCCGAAATTATCAAGTGTCCAATTGTCGGGTATTGAATCGGTTCCTAGCTCAAAACTACTATTAATGATTTCATGTTGAGCTTGAAAGTTA
>Ga0114933_10005256_pt1 | contig 11803 bp, 14 predicted proteins | sample 4SBtaG_FD_89691 | JGI IMG/M metagenome (GOLD analysis project Ga0114933, IMG submission 89691) | Deep subsurface microbial communities from Kolumbo volcano to uncover new lineages of life (NeLLi) - 4SBTROV12_W25 metaG | ecosystem: Environmental > Aquatic > Marine > Volcanic | place: Kolumbo... | reverse complement strand
TGCTTTTTTAGCTGCAGTTTTTCTTTTAGCTGCCTTTCTCTTTGGAGCTGCTTTTCTCTTTGGAGCTGCTTTTCTTTTAGCTGCTTTTCTCTTTGGAGCTGCTTTTCTCTTTGGAGCGGCTTTTCGTTTAGCTGCCATTACTGATTTCGGCATTTTCATCGTTTTTCAGTGGTTAAACTAAAGAAATTTACACAATTTGATTACAATTTGTCAAGTAATTTTATTTTCATTTTGATCGTTATTTTTCATTTATCGTAATACAAAACAAAATTTAGAGCCTATATGACAATCTGTTTCAAAAAATAAAACAATTGTAATGTATTTGCGCGTAATTAAATTGATTTTTTTAAAATTAATTACTTAAAATTTGTTTTTGATGTGTAAACAAGAATTATTTTTTTAAATTATTGATCTATGTTGGATTAAATGCCGCGTCTTTTGATGATTGTTAGTACATCTTCATCAATTAAAACATGATTCAATCCCACTCGTTGTCCTCCAAACTTTACACTCTTTCCCCAAACCAAACCGTATCTAAATTCCCTTCTTAATCTTCTGTGCATTTTATTACAAATATCTTCTACAGTGTCCCCTTCTCTTGCAATAAATGGTTCTTTGAAATCCGTCTCTCCCCCTTTTGGTCTCATGTAAATTCTGATGAATTTTAATTTTTCATAAATTTTTTCTTTAAGTAATTCTATATTTGTATCTGAATTTGCTGACACTTCTATGACATCTGATTTAATTTTTGTTTTCAAATCTGTTAGAAATTTTTTATCGACCAAATCTATTTTGTTTAATACTGTTAGAGCTTTGGAATAACTAATGTTTCCTGCAATATGATCTGATAATTGTTCTGATGTGATGTCTTCTCTTACAACTACTCTAGCACTTACCAATCCATAAAGATGTAAAATATCTTTGAGATGTTTTTCAGTAATTTTTGTTAATTTTACTTGTTGTGCAATTGCTATCCCTCCCATAGATGCTTTTTCAATGGTAATGTTTGGAGGCAATTGATTTAATCTAATTCCTATGTTCCCTAATTCATTTGTTAAAACATCTTCATGATATGGTTGGAATACGTCTAATATCAACAAAACAAGATCAGCTGTTCTTGCTACTGATAAAATTCTCTTACCTAACCCTTTACCTGTTGATGCGCCTTTGATAATTCCTGGAAGATCTAATACTTGGATTTTGGCACCTCTGTATTCCATCATTCCTGGAACTACTGTTAAAGTTGTAAATTGAAAAGCACCTACTGTTGATTTTGCCCCTGTCATTTTGTTTAGCAATGTTGATTTTCCAACACTTGGTAATCCGATAAACACCACAGTTGCATCACCACTTCGTCTAACATCAAACCCATCTTGTTTCATGCCTGATTTTTTAGCAACGTCTGATTCTTGCTCTCTTTTCAGCTTTGCAATCTTTGCTTTGAGTAATCCTATGTGGTGTTCTGTTGCTTTGTTAATCTGAGTTTTTGCCATTTCATCTTGAATGGCTTTAATTTTTTCAGGAATTCCCAAGACTGTTCAATTCTTTCAACATTCTTTTCAAATAAAACCGTATTACTTGGCTTAGTAGCAAATATTATTCGGTTAAAAAAACAGTTTTTGTGAAAAAGAGAACTTTTGCAGTAGATATTGATGGAACAATCACTGAAAATGGCGGAGGTCGAATACATCTTGATGCTCTTGAAGCATTACGACGTTTGACCAATATGGGGCACAATGTTATCTATGTGACCGGACGTTCATCTGTTGAAGGATTTTTACTTTCAGTTTTTGGTGGAACTACAAAAATTGCCGTAGGTGAAAATGGTGGATGTATCACATTAGAATCTGATGATCATATATTGTTAGGAAATCTAGAAGAATGTAAAAAAGCATTTGATATAATTAAAAATAATATTGACAATGTTAAAGAGAAACGAGTTTTTCCTAGAATGACTGAAGTAGTTTTAGAACGAACTTTTGATTTAGATCTTGCAAGAAAGTTACTTGCTGAAAAAAATATTCATGTTGAATTGTCTGACAGTCAATATGCATTTCATATCAATTCTCCTGGAATTGATAAAGGGACAGGATTTGCAAAAATTATGGAGAGATTATCTATTTCTGCTGATGATGTTATAGCAATTGGTGATAGTGCTACTGACATTCCATTGTTTAAGGTCGCCAAAACTAGCATTGCTTTAGGTAATGCTTCCGATCAGGTAAAATCTGAGGCTACTATGGTAGTATCTGCAAAAGCTGGAGACGGAGTTCTTGAAGCATTAGATAAATTAGCACCCAAGTTATCTGAGATATAATAATGACATTCAAATCTATACTAGATGAAATTGAAAATAATCTTAACAAAATATTATCTGACCTTTCTATTTCTAAGGTAAATTTTACTGTCGAACCTGCAAAACCTGGATTTGGTGATGTAAGCTCAAACATTTCGTACTTACTTGCAAAACAGCTCAAAAAAAGTCCAAAGGATATTGCAGAACTGTTGTCTGCAAAATATGAAAATTGTACAAACACACTAGTTTTAAAATCTGAAGCACACCCTTCTGGGTACCTTAACTTTTTTGCAAACTGGGACAAGCTTAGTCAATTAATTCTCTCTGAATCTTATCTTGAAACTTGTGGGGATGTTGATATTGGAAATGATTCTACAATTGTAGTTGAACACACTAGTGTTAATCCAAACAAAGCACTTCACATAGGGCATATCCGAAATATCATAATTGGAGATACTGTGTCTAGAATTTTAGAAAAAGCAAAGTATAAAGTCAATGTGTTAAACTATATCGATGATTCTGGACTTCAAGTTGCAGATATCATAGTTGGATTCAAACATTTTGGATATGAACAAGAGCCTCCAAATGGAAAGAAGTTTGATCATTATTGTGGCGATGATGTTTATGTAAAAACGACTGAAAAATATGATGCTGATTCAAGTCTTGAGGAGATTAGAAAAAATGTTCTTAAAGAACTTGAAGATGGTGATTCTGAAACTGCAAAATTTGCTGATAAAATTACTAGAAGGGTATTGGCAGGTCAACTTGAAACATGTTGGAATTTAGGTGTAACTTATGACTGTCTAAATTTTGAATCTCAGATAATTCGTTCAGGTTTATGGGATAATATTTTTGAAAAATTACAAGAAATGAAACTTGTCGAATTTGAAAATGAAGGAAAGAATTCTGGATGTTGGGTCATTCGAGGTGATGGTAAAGAAGAAGATAAGGTGATTGTTCGTAGTAATGGAACTGCAACCTATATTGCAAAAGACATTCCATATGCTGCTTGGAAGCTAGGATTACTTGAGGATCCCTTCAATTATGAAAAATATGGTGACCAACCAAATGATCGTACTTTATGGCAAACAACTCTGGATAAAACAAATCATATCTCTAAAGATTTCACAGGAGAAAAAGTTGTTACAGTTATTGATTCTCGACAAGCAAGATTACAAAAAATAATTACAACGTTGATGGGCAAATTCAAATCTGTTCCTGATGCATATAATCACCTTGGGTATGAATCCGTAACTCTGAGTTCTGAAACTGCAAAAACTCTTGGTTTGGAAACTGATGGAAAACAAGCTCAAATGTCTGGGCGTAAAGGATTGTATGTTAATGCTGACTCTGTTTATGATCTCTTAAAAGAAAAAACTAGTATTGAAACTAAAAAACGACATCCTGAAATGACTGACTCTGAAATTGAAACAATTGCTCATTCTGTTTCCATTGGTACTTTGAGATATGAGATGATAAAACAAGATTTAGATAAAATTATCACATTTGATTTAACAAAATCCCTCAGTTTAGAAGGTGACACTGCTCCGTATATTCAATATACTCATGCAAGGGCATCAAGAATTCTAGAAAAATCTGGTAGAACTCCAACCATTGATGTTGATTTCACTTTGCTGAAGGAAAAATCTGAATTAGACTTGATCAAAACCATTGGACTTTTTAATTTACAAGTACGAGACGCAACAAACAACTTGTCTCCTAAAGTTATTGCAAGATATTGTCATGATTTGGCAGTTGCATTCAATTCTTTCTACGAAAAATCCAAAGTGTTGGATTTAGGTAATGTTGAACTGGAAAATTCCCGTATTTGCTTGGTTAATTCTTTTAAAATCGTTTTAGAAAAAGCATTAGATCTTTTGGGCATTAAAGCTCCAGATAGAATGTAATGTCCTAGGAAGAAAACATGTTCTCTTCCTAGGGATACTTACTGAGCCGAAACTCTGTAGTATCTTGGCGTGCAAACCAATTATCGTTAATCGATTTTGTGACCCATAAAGATTTTGTGTTATTTCTTTTCAAAACAGACACCTGTTAATTTTAGAATTGATCGGATTTAGAATTGGCATGGGATACATTTGACGTCTGTAATTGTAATTGATGATAATGAAGATATTGTATATTCAATGTCTGAACTTTTAGAAATGTATGGAATAGATGTAATTGGTAAAGGTCACAATGGATTAGAGGCTGTTGAATTATTTGAAAAATTCCATCCTGATGCTGTTTTACTTGATCTTATGATGCCTGAATATGATGGACTGTATGCATTAAGAAAAATTCGAGAAATTGATCCAAAAAGTATTGTATTGATTGTCACCGGTGGTGCTTCAGAATCTATGACTGTTGAACTAAATTCATTAGAGCCTACAAAAATTGTATTCAAACCACTTGACGTAAATACATTGGTTGATGTAATATTAGAGGAGTCAAATAGCACATTGCCATTTAAAGTACAATATACTTTCAAGGAAGATTCAAAATCGTACACTTGCATTTTAACATATGACCAATACAAGAATTTTAAAGAATTACCTATTATCAAGGACTGTAAAATAATTAAAAATGACGAAAAGAATGTTGAAGCTTACAAAAATGAAATGCAAGAAGCATTAAATCTTGCAGCTAAAAATGATCTTACTCATATTCAAAAACTATCCCAAATTGTTTAATGAATAATTATTTTCTAGGTCTTCTTCGAGGATTCTTTTCATAAAATCTTTCGACATTTTCATTCCATTCTTTAGTTTCTGCAAGACGAGAACGTGCATGTGGTCTTTTTCCATTATTTGATAATATGGCACTATTATTCTCATAGAATTTATCTGTCTCATTGATTAGTACGTCTAAAAATTTTGAAGCATCCTTAGATTCATCTCCTTTAGGATCACGATGAGTCAAAATGGATTTTGCAAGTGTCTCAATTTTTGCAATTTTGATTCTATATTCACTAAGAATTCTATGTTCAAATGATATCATTTCATTTTTGCTGTATTTCACTAGTGTATGTTCATTTCGGTATCTTATTTTGTATAAAATGACTCTTGTTTAGCCATACATTGACTTGTCAATTGTTGTATCTGTGGTATTATTTTGGGTTGAAAGTCCACTGAAATTAGAACGTAAGATTTTTTGTACGTGTCCTGAAACTCTGGCAACTTTATCCCAAGTATTGTGAAATGATACTCTATCTAGAATTTGCTCATCTACGTGAGAGAATACTGCCAAACCTGCAATATTTTCTCCATCTTTAATCCATTGATGACCAACATTACATGCAGTACAAATTTCGCTTATCTCCATAATTGCTTTAGAAAATGATGGATTCTTCATTACCAATAATTTTGAATCTTCAGGTGGAAAACGCATGTTAACATTTACATGAATTCTGTCTGCTCTGTTGGCATTCTTACTAACTATGACATTTGTTCCCACATGGAATTGCCAATCAATAACCTTACTTTTTTCTCGAATTTTTTCGGTTTGATCCTCGTATTTGATGTTAGTAACTTTGATAAAATCTTCAACTAAATCTTTCATTTCTGATGATGTTTTTGTCATGAATTTAATCCCCCAATGTTCAATATGTGCATGCTAGAGAAAAAAAGAATTAATGGCTGTGTCCACAACCACAAGAGTCATGTCCACCATGACCTTCTGATTCTTTGCCTGCACATTTGGAACATTTGTCTGAACCTGTTGGGGAAAAGAAACCAATTCCACATGATACGCATTTTTGATTTGACATGATGTTTGTAAAAAACTGCTGTATTTAATGAATACGCATTACTTAGGCTGATAAAAATAATGAATTTTAGGGTTTAACCTATTCTTCTTTTTTCTGGAAAACTCTGTATTCTCCAATGATAGAATTACATTTGTGACAAGTATATTGTCCTCTTTCTATCAAGATTAATCCATCTGCAACTGCCTCATTTGGTTTTTCTTCAATTTGTATTTGAGTTGGACCATCAAATTCAGAATTGCATTGTTTACAAAAATGCTTTGACATTTTTGCTGTATCTAATTTTTCAAGCGATGCCAAAAAATGTTTATCCATATTTGGAACGAGTTTTGATTTAGTTACTTGTTCATCAGTGAGATCTGCATTTATCCATCCACCTGATCCTGCTAGTTGAATTTCTGTCAATTTGCTTTATTCTGATATTTCGTATTAAAATACTGTTTGAACCCTTCTCGGAAAAAAAGTCAGTCTCCTTTACTATGGAGACTCTGAAATGTATTAACTAGTTTATGTGAGCAATGGGCTCTTCCAGCTAACACCGCGAGATGTCTCTGACTCAATGAGTCTCTTAAGGTGATGTTTTTGTTAAAAAACCAGAATCAAAAATAATTACTTTTAGGTTAAATTTCTAAACGTCCGATCAAACTTGACCACCCCTAAATGAGAAACAGCTTCATAATTCGGCAATATTCATCAAATTTGAGGAAATCAGATAGAACCCGTTGTAATAATCATCAGCATATGACATCAATTTTTGAGGTAAATAATACTTTGAATTATTATAATGACATTTTTTATTTAGTTCATTACTCCGTTATCATCTTTGGAATCTGACTCCACTATTGCTTTGATTTGAGATGTATCTTCACAGTTCTTTCTAAATCCTATATTGTGTTGCAAAATTCTAACCATTCCGTGTCGTTTACGATTACCTGTGACTTCATCGATTTCTTCGTCATGTTTTGTTAAAATCACAGCTTTAACTTTTTTCTTACATGTTTTACAATACACGAAAATTTCATTCACAAATTTTGTATATTATTTATCAACTTAAGCCTATTGGAATTTAGTTTTGGGCTTTTTTCTTATTGTCTTTCTCATTAAATTCTAGGTCTGAATCCCCTTCTGCCTCTTTCCATTTTTCATACTCTTCTTTCTGTTTGATCATTTTTTTACGATATTCTTCTTCCAATGACCGATTTTTGGACATATCTAAACTTAAGAGTATTGTTTAATTTGATGAGATTCTAAATTTTACCATGAATGAGAGTGAAATTTTAATTCCTATAATGATCGTTCTTGCTGTTGGAATTTTTATTGGTACTAGACTTTACCTTTTGTTTAGAAAGTAATTTCAGTTATTCTTCATATTCTGAATGATTACATTTTGGGCAATAATATTCAGTAGACACATTTTTTGTTTTATTTCCTCGCCTATTGTCATTCAAAGTTTTGAGTTCCATACTGACATCACATTTTTTACAAATCTTTGTCATAATTTCAATAGGTGAATAATGAACTTAAGCCTATTGGAATTTGGAATCTAAGAATTAATGAATACCTTTGAATTTGATATTGCCATCATCTCCATAGTTTTAATTGGCATATTCTCTTTCTTTGCTGTATCTAGTAATTCTTTTTGGTGTTCTTCTTTCAAATGTTTCAAAAATTCATCCTCTTCAATATCATTTTGTTTGAAATTACAAGATGGAAATATGCAGTTGAAATTCAATTATTATCTTCCTTCCTTTTTATTTTTAAGAATTATCAATTACCTACCTATGACATAAGAAACATACAAAATTGATGAAACGATGACTGAAATTCCAATAATTATCGATAATTCTTTTTTTGAAAATACACTTGTTCTAAAACTCATGAGTATAGTTCAAGAATTATCAACTTAAGCCTATTGGAGTTTGAAATAACCAGTAGATTCTTATCTAAAATTTTTAGGCAAAATATATGGCTAAAATCAAGCAAAATTCACCGGTATTATTTTTCTATAACAATTCAAAAAAATGGCTAGCAAAAATTTCTAAAAATGAATCATTTCATACTCATATTGGAATCCTAAAACATTCTGATGCAATTGGCAAAGAGTATGGTTCCAAATTAATTACAAACAAGGACAAGTATGTCTACCTTCTTGAACCAACTATGTATGACTATGTGATGAGAATTCAACATGGAACCCAAATTGTCTATCCAAAAGATATTGGCTACATTATTGCAAGAGCTGGAATTGGCGATGGTCAAAAAATCTTAGAAATTGGAACTGGTAGCGGCTCATTGACTTCTTTTGTTGCAAGCGTTGTAAAACCTCGTGGCCATGTGTACACTTTTGATGTGGATGAAAAATTTATGAAAATTGCTGAGAAAAATATCAAAAAAGCAGGTGTTTCAAAATATGTTACCCAGCATAATCTTGATTTAAAGACTGCCAAAAAAATGCCATTGGAAAATATGGATGTTGCATTGATTGATTTGGGTGACCCTTGGGTTGTTATTCCTCAAGTAAGAAAAATGCTAAAAGGTAGTGGAAGTATATTTGCAATTTGTCCAACTATGAATCAATTAGAAAAATTAACCATGGCTTTGGTTGAAAATGAATTCACTGACATAGAATCAACTGAACATATCATTAGAAATATTGAAGCTAGAGAGGGAAAAACAAGACATTCATTCCAAGGCATTGGTCATACAACCTATCTTTGTTTTGCAAGAAAAGCATTTTTTGGCAGATCTGTCAGAAAATCTACTGAAAAATCAAAGACTGCTGAAACTAAGAAAAAGTCACCCACAAAAACAATAAAAAAACCTGCCAAAACAACCAAAAAATCAACTTCAAAAACAGTAAAGAAATCTATCTCAAAAACAACCAAAAAACCTGCTAAAAAAACAACCAAAAAATCCTCTTAGGCATTTAACACAAAACAAGATTTATTCGGCTATTTACTAGAAGATTCTATATGGTAAGAAAAAATCTAACTTTATCTATTGTAAAAAAATTCATCCCTGCTAGAAAAGCCAAGTCTAGAAAAGGTGACAATGGAATTACTCTAGTTGTAGGTGGAAGTTACATTTACCATGGAGCACCAATTTTATCCTCACTTGCCGCATTGAAATGTGGTACAGATCTAGTTTACACTTCAGTCCCAAAAATTAATGTCAATCCAACTCGTGCTATTTCCCCAAATCTAATTGTCATTCCTCTAGTTGATCAAAAATTAACTTTGGGTGCTGTAAACAAGCTTATTGGTGCATTACCCCGTAACCTTCATTCTGCTACAATTGGAATGGGATTGGCAATTCAAGAGAGAAATTCTTTGTTACATTTTGTAAAATCGTTATTGGATAGAGATGTTCGTTTATCTTTGGATGCAAGTGCTCTGATTCCTGAAGTGCTACCAATATTGGCAAACAAGAATGTTGTAGTTACTCCACATGCTGGAGAATTTAAGAGATTGTTTGGAGAATCACCATCGAACACTAAAAATGAAAGAATCAAACTTGTGGAAAACAAAGCAAAAGAATTTGGAATCACTGTATTACTAAAAGGTGCAACAGACGTGATTTCAAATGGTTCAACTACATATCTCAATGAGAAAAAAACACCTGCAATGACTGTTGGTGGAACAGGTGATGTTCTATCTGGATTAGTTGCTGGATTGTTATCCAATAATAGAAATTCTTTAGAATCTGCTGCTGCTGCTACATTCATCAATGGATTAGCAGGCAAAGCTGCTCAAAAGAAATTGGGATTGCACATGACATCTATGGATTTGTTGAATGAAATTCCTTATGTGATGAAGCCATTTGATAGAATTGTGTGACTAGAATGATTGCTACAAAATATGTAGATTCTCACATGGGTGCCCTTGTTTCAGATTTGCAGACATTAATTCGTCAACCTAGTGTATCTGCAAAAAATGAAGGTATTGAAGAATGTGCCAAACTAGTACAAAAAATGTTAAAAAAATCTGGCGTAAAATCTGAAATTCTGCGATTAAAGAAAGGTGTTGCTCCAATTGTCTATGGTGAAATAAAATCAAAACAAAACCCTTCAAAAACTTTGATGTTTTACAATCATTATGATGTTCAACCTGCTGAACCTTTTGATTTGTGGGATGATCCACCATTTAGTGGTGTTAGAAAAGGAAACAAAATTTTTGGAAGAGGTGCCACTGATGATAAAGGTGAATTAATTACTAGAATCAAAGCAGTGGAGGCATGTCTTAAAACAACTGGTGATGTTCCATGCAACATAAAATTTGTAATCGAAGGTGAAGAAGAAACTGGCAGTGCACACATTGAAGAATATTTAAAAAAATATCAAAAGAAATTTTCTTGTGATGGAGTAATCTGGGAATTTGGATATGTTGATGCTAAAAACAGACCTATTGTTGGTCTTGGAATGAAAGGGTTACTTTTTGTAGAATTATCTGTAAGAGAATCTAAAATCGACGCTCATTCAAGTCTAGCTGTTTTGATAAAAAATCCTGCATGGCGATTAATTGAGGCTGTTAGCACTCTTAGAAATTCAGATGGGAAAATACTGATCAAAGATTGGTACAAAGAAGTTAGCCCTCTGTCAAAAAATGATTTAAAAATTATTCAAAATGAACCATTTGACGAATCTGTTTTCAAAAAGGAATTTGGAATCAAATCTTTTGTAGGTAATATGAAAGGAATGGATGCAAAAAAAGCCATGGTTGGTGGAGCAACATGCAACATTGCTGGATTTATTTCTGGTTATACTGGAGATGGTGCAAAAACTGTTCTTCCTGGAGATGCCTTGGTGAAAATTGACTTTAGATTAATTCCTGCAATGGACCCTAAAAAACAGGTATTACGATTAAAAAAACACCTAAAATCAAAAGGATTCTCTGATGTTGATATCAAAGTGTATCATGGAGAAGCTGCTGCCAGAACAAACTCTTCTCATCCCTTTGTGTCTCAAGTAAAAGAAGCTGCAGACAAATCTTTTGGAAAATCTATTCTTAATGTATCAAATGCTGGAACTGGTCCTATGTATCCATTTGTGGATATTCTAAAAGCCCCTTGCATTTCTATTGGAAGCACTTACATGTTTTCTCGAATTCATTCTCCCAATGAATTTGCCCGAGTTGATTTACTCAAAAAAACAACAAAGTGTATGTGTATGATAATGGATAATTTTGGAACTAACTAGTGAAGACATCTAGGTATTTTTTTGATAGCTTGAGCAAGTGAAATTCTTCCTGGACCTGCAATCATAATTACTAATGCTGATGCAAGTAAAATCAAATCTAATTCGACACCGCCTTTTCCTGTAATGGCTGATGCGCCTTTGACCATGAATATTGCACCTAACATAATTATTGAAATTAATGATGCTGATAGTCTACTTAGTACTCCGATGATCAACAAAATGCCTGGAACTAATTCTGCTAATGCAATAGGAATTGCCATTTCTGCTGGTAATCCCATGTTTGGTAAATTTTCAGCAAACCCTGGATTGAATTTTGACATTCCGTGAAGAATAAAGATCACACCTATTGCTGATCTTAATCCCATGAAGACAACATCGTTTAGAACTTTTTCTCTAATTTCGGCTAATGTCAATGAGATGTTCATATTTTTTCAGTATAATTATTTTGCCCACAAATTACACGTGAAATGTAGAAAGCCCTTTATTATGCGGCAAAATTATTTGAAATATGTCAATGTATATGCCAGGAGCAACTGCTGTTGGAATTACT
>Ga0114933_10005254_pt1 | contig 11808 bp, 7 predicted proteins | sample 4SBtaG_FD_89691 | JGI IMG/M metagenome (GOLD analysis project Ga0114933, IMG submission 89691) | Deep subsurface microbial communities from Kolumbo volcano to uncover new lineages of life (NeLLi) - 4SBTROV12_W25 metaG | ecosystem: Environmental > Aquatic > Marine > Volcanic | place: Kolumbo... | reverse complement strand
ATAATAAGTGAGTCATCAGCTGCATCAGGAATAAGAAGAATTGAGGCGTTAAGAGGAAATGATTTGATAATTTATAATGAAACAAGATCTAAGCAAATAGAGAGTGATTTAGAAAAGAAAAAATTAACAGAGGGTGCCAAAAAAAATAACCTAGAAAAAATCAAAAAACTTACTCAAAACTTAGAAGAAAAAATAAAAAATGGTGAAACGTTAATTGTTGAAACGTGTAACAACTTGAAGGCAAAAGACTTAAGATCAATCGTAGATCAATGTAAATCTCAATTTTTAAAAAATGGAGTTATAATTGTTGGTGCAATAAATGAGGGTAAAATTAGTTTTTTAGTTGGTGTTACAAATGAGTTATCTAATAATTTATCTGCCAGTGATATTGCTTTATATGCAGCTAAAATTACTAATGGAAAAGGTGGCGGAGGTAGAAAAGATTTTGCTCAATCAGGTGGTATATATTCAGAAGAAATAAATATAAAAGAGAGTCTTCAGAAATTTCTAAAAGAAAATATCCCTAGTTAGGATAATGCAGATTGAAGGTTTGAGTTTATTTTTTCCAGAAAGTCTTGAGTATTAAGCCACTCTTGTTCTTTAGATATTAATATTGCTAAATCTTTAGTCATGAACCCACTCTGAACAGTATCAATGCATACTTTTTCAATAGTTTCAGCAAAATTTATAAGTTTACTATTATCATCCATTTTTCCCCTATAGCTTAGACCCCTGGTCCATGCAAAAATAGATGCTATTGGATTTGTTGAAGTAGCCTTTCCTTCTTGATGAAGACGATAATGCCGAGTAACTGTGCCGTGCGCTGCCTCAGCTTCAATTGTTTTTCCATTTGGAGTCATTAAAACACTTGTCATAAGACCCAATGATCCAAAGCCTTGAGCAACTGTGTCAGATTGAACATCTCCATCATAATTTTTGCATGCCCAAACGAAATCTCCATTCCATTTTAATGCTGATGCAACCATGTCATCAATAAGTCTGTGTTCATAATCGAGATTCAATTTTTTAAAATCAGACTCAAATTCATTTTCATATATTTCCTGAAACAAATCCTTAAATCTACCATCATACGCTTTTAGAATTGTATTTTTAGTAGATAGATATACTGGCCATTTTCTCATTAATGCATAATTCATACATGCGCGAGCAAAGTCTCTTATTGACTCATCTGTATTGTACATAGCCATTGCAATTCCAGGTGAGTCAAAATTAAATACTTCATGTTCAATTGTATCTTGATTTGGGTCAGCCGGCGTCCATTTAATGGATAACTTCCCTTTTCCTGGCACTAAAAAGTCTGTAGCGCGATATTGGTCTCCAAACGCATGTCTTCCAATGACAATTGGATCTGTCCATCCTGGTACCAACTTAGGAACATTATTGCACACTATTGGTTCTCTAAATACAGTTCCACCTAATATATTTCTAATGGTTCCATTTGGTGATCTCCACATTTTTTTAAGATTAAATTCTTTCACTCTATCTTCATCAGGTGTAATCGTTGCACACTTAACTCCCACCCCATATTTTTTAATTGCTTCAGCTGAGTCGACTGTTACTTGATCATCTGTTTTATCTCTATTTTCAATGCCCAAATCATAGTAATGAAGATCAATATTTAAATATGGTAAGATTAACTTATCTTTGATGAACTGCCATATAATGCGAGTCATTTCATCACCATCAATTTCAACTAGTGGAGTATTTACTTTAATCTTTGTCATCTAATTTATGTAATTTGTTAAATCATTTATATTATTAATGATTTTATAATCATCTTTTATATTTGAGTGTGTAAATTTGCAATCAATTGTTTTATTTATAATTGTATTTAGATCATCCCAATAATTATTTACATTATAGATTAATATATCTTTTGAATGAAGTTTTAACTGTCTCCAAGATAGTATTTCAAAAAATTCTTCTAGTGTACCTATACCGCCTGGTAGGATAAGAAATGCATCAGCCGCATTAAACATTTTATTTTTTCTTTGAGACATTGAGTCTACGATATGTATATCTGTTAGATCTTCATTGATTTTTTCTTTGTTAATCAAATGTGAAGTAATAACTCCCATTACTTCTCCACCATTCTTAAGTGCCGCACCTGAAACAGCACCCATGAGCCCTAAATTTCCACCACCATAAATTAATTTTATATTATTATTAGCAAGAAATTTTCCAATATTTTCAGCTGCTTCAAAAAATAAATGATTATTTCCGACAGAGGAGCCACAGTAAACTGCCATGGATGAAATTTTTTTCATAATAAAAGCACTTTACTTTAATTAGATAGAATAGGGGACTTCTTTCTGGAAAAACTTAATTCTTTTAGTCTATCTGGAAGTGCTAATAGAGCAGGGGTAACAAAAAGAGTTGCAATTGCAGCAAAGCTTAATCCCCAAACAAGAGCCCAAGCCAATGGTTCTGTGAAATAAGTTTCAGCACTTTTGTAGTTAACTGATCTATCAAATATATTCACGCTTAGCTGTAAAGCAGAGGGCAAGATACCTACCACAGTAGTAATTGTTGTTAGTAAGATTGGCCTTACTCTACTTTTTGTTGATAATAGGATAGCTTTATTTTTATTTTTTTCATTTTTTCTAATTTTACGATAACTATCAATCAGTATAATATTATTATTAACCACTATACCGGCACAAGCTACAATTCCAAGTCCTGTCATCACTATGCTAAAATTCATTTGAAGAACTATTAAGCCAATAAAAATACCAGTAGTCGAAAGAACTAACGAAAAAAGAATTATAAAAGTGTGATAAAAATTATTAAAGAGGCAAATAAGAATTATAAACATTGATAGTATTGAAAAGATAAAAGCTCCAATGACAAAGTTAAGTGAACTTTCTGAATCCTCAGCTTCACCAATTAATCGAACTTCTACTCCAAGAGGTAAACTAGTAGAATTTTTCCAATTTTTAAGTTGTGAAATCTTTTCAGCGACATTCAAGGAAGGATCAACATCAGCGCTAATTATTAAATTTCTCTTACTATCTTTTCTACTTATTGAGTAAATTTTATTTGTAGGTCTTTTATTAACGAACTCTTTAATTGGTAGAGAACCTTGAGGTGTATTAATTGTGATATTTTCAACCTGATCGAGAGTTCTTTGTTCATCAGGAAGATATACTTTTATATCAATTTCTTCAGATGAATTTATTGGTCTTAGTGATCCGATTTTTAATCCATCAGTTGCCAAGCTAATAACTGATCCGATTAGTCTAACCGGAACATTATGCTTGCTAGTCATATTTCGATCAATATCATACTTCCATTCAACACCAGATAATGGATATTGAATTTCTATATTATTAAGCCCATCTACTTCATTTAATTTATTTCTAATAATTTCTGCAGTTTGATTAAGCGCTAATTTATTTGAGGATGAAACTTCAATTTCAATTGGTTTTCCAGCATTTAAGCTTGAGCTATAAGTGTTGCCTTTTATAGTTGCATCAAATCCAACTATTTGAGAAAGCTCATTTTGCATTTCATTTATTATTAAATCGGGATCTGCAATATTTTCGGGATTTTTAAATTCAAGCCAAATTTTTCCAATTACATCACTTGGATCTGCGTCGAAGAACCATATTCTCTTTCTCTGGATGGTATTAGAAACATATTGATCTATATAAGGTTTGTTATTAATTACTTCTAATGCCTCGTTTATATATCTACTTTTTTCGTCAACTGACAGATTTCCTCTCGCAGTTATATTTATTCTAGCGCTATCAGCCTTATCATCTGGAAAGAATTGAACGCCAGTATTAAAATTCTTGTACAAAAGAATGATTAAAATAAAAGATATAGAAGTAAGAAGAATAACTTTTATAGGGTTTTCTATTGCATTAGAGAGAATTGACTCATATTTGAGATATAAAAAATTACTCTGATTTTCACTTGGTTGCATATCAGCAGTCTTTCTTTCAATCATTGCTCCAAGTGATGGTACAAAAATTAGTGTTACTATTAAGGAAGTGGTTAATACTACTATCACAGTGACAGGAATTACTTTCAACCATTGTCCAATTGTATCTGGCCAAAATATTAATGGAATAAATGCGACTATGGTAGTTAAGGCTGAAGCAATAATTGGCCAGAACATATTGTAGGAGGCATTAATATAAGAGTCTCTCCTACGGACACCTTTTTCCTGTTCAGATCTTGCATATTCAGAAATAACAATTGGTCCATCAACAAGTAATCCTACGGCTAATATTAAACCAAATATTGTCATTAAATTATATGTCATGCCCAGAAAATCCAATATTAGAATAGAAAAGAGATAGGTTAGGGGTATGGAAAGCCCTATAAGAACTCCACTTCTTAATCCTAGAATGCCTACAATTATGATCATGACTAACATCACAGCGGTTATGACAGTATTTTCTGAAGCACTTATTCTTTGCCGAACACCAATAGAGTCATCATCAACGAGAACTGCTTTAATTAGAGGGTGAAAGCTGTTCTCGTTCTCTGCAAGAACTTTTTTAACAGCATCATATGTATCCAAAACATTTGTTCCAGATTTTCTTGAAATATTAATATTCAGTGCAGATTTGCCATTTACCGTTACATATTCTTCAGTTTTATTAAATGAACGTTTAACTAGAGCAACATCTCCAAGAGTTAAAATAAAGTTATTTATAGACCTTATTGGGAGTTTTTCTAAATCATTATAACTTTCATAAAGTGAGGGCACTTTAACAGAAAATTCAGCATTAGAATCTGAGAGAGTCCCAGCGGGCACAAGGTTGTTATAAGATCTAAGAGCATTAATAATTTCATCTAAATTGACACTGTGTTTTTTGAGAAGTTCAGGGATAACTGTAATCTTGATTTGGTCTTCTCTACCACCTCGGATTTCAACTTCAGTTACATTATTAATTAGTTCAAATTTTTCTTTATAAGCTTCAGCAGTAGAATTTAGAACTTTATATGGTACATCTCCATAAATACCAATTCTAATTTGAGAGAACATCTCTGACGAATATTCTTTTACCTCTATAATTTCTATATCTTCTGGAAGTTTACTTTTCGAGTCTTCAACTTTATTTCGAACTAACTTTGATATATTTTCAATTTTAGTATCTAAATTAAATGATACACGAAGTGTTGCTACACCATCTTTTGAAACAGAAATAATTTCATTTATATCATCTAATGACATTAATTCTCTCTCTAATGGCTCTGTGATTAAGCGCTCAATTTCATTCGAGGATAATCCCTGATAAGCAATAATTACTGCGACAGTTTTTAAGTCAACAGCTGGACGTTCTTCTTTAGGAAAAGTTGCATATGAGATTGACCCCAAAAGGACAATCATTACTAGAAAAGTAAGAATGGTTCTTCTTTGTAATAAGATTGCTGTAAGAATAGATTTAAGCATTTACTATTTTTGAGTCAGATCTTGAGTATTTTTTAAAGATTTTTTTTAAATGTGAAGGGAGTACAATCAAGCATGGAGATACGATTAGTGTAAGTATTGCAGAGAAAGATAGTCCATAAACAATACATTGTGCGAGAGGGCTCCACATAGATGTAACGTTTGAATCATAGGCAATTTCACGGCTTATTGGGTCTATACTATAGTTTAAGGCAAGAGGGATTAAGCCTAACATGGTGGTAACAGTAGTAAGAAATATTGGTCTCAATCTTTGTGCGCTTGCTTTTAAAATAGATGTTTCAACATCCATATCTTTATTCTTTTTTTGAATAAAATTAAATGCATCAATTAAAATAATATTGTTATTAACAACTATGCCAGCAAGAGAGATTATTCCAATGCCATGCATGATTGCACTAAATTGCTGATCAAAAACTAGCAAACCAAAAAATACACCAGCAGTACTCATTAACACAGCAGAAAGAATGATAAAACTCTGATAAAAGCTATTGAATTGCGTCACAAGTAGTGCCGCCATTATTAAAATAGAAATTATGAATGCCTGTATCACAAATCTCATTGAATTATTTTGTTCTTCATTTTCTCCTCCAAAAACAATATCTATATTTCCAGGAAAATTTTGTTTTTCTACCCATGTAGCTAACTCAGTAGATTTCTCACCAACAGTAGTGGTCTCATCCACATTTGCCTTAATATACATAGCATTTCTTGCATCATACCGTCTTATAAAGCTTACGTTTCGCTTAGCTTTCTTTTTGACAAAATTACTTATTGGCACTGAGCCAAAATTTGTTTCAATCATTATATTATCTAGTTGATCAATTGACCTTTGATCTTCAGGGTATCTTACAAAGATCTCTAACTCATCATCAACATCACTAGGCCTATATTTTCCAATCATGACACCATTAGTTACTAAATTTACAGCAGACCCAATTGTGAAGACATCTGCTCCAAATTGAGATGCTTTTGGTTTATCAATAATCAGTTCCCATTCAACTAAGGGTATTGGCAATGTATCTTCTACACTTATTAATCCATCAACGTTATTATCAATATGAGATCTCAATTTTTCTGATATTGGAATAATATCATTTGTGGACGGGCCCATTATTCTAATTTCTAAATCTTTTCCTACTGGAGGACCATTTTGGAGCTCTGAAACTTCAACTTTTATTCCACTAATCTTATCTACTTGCTCTCTTATTTGACTTATAATCACATGTCCGTTTTCTCGAGATGATCGTTCTGTAAATTCAAAAAATAAGTTAGCAATCGTATCCTCTGAATTTCCTCCTCGAGACCCAATTCCACCAAATCTACCAGTTTGAAGAAATACACTCCTAATTCCCTGAGTCTCAGTAATTATTTTTTCAACATCTGCACTTAGTCTTTCAATTTCATCAATCGATAAGTTTCCTCGTGCAGCAACTTTTGCTTGTCCAAAAAAGGGATCAGATGTTGTAAAGAAGACCATACCAGGTCCATAGGTAAGATATGAACTGATTACAATGTATAGAGCTGAAATTATAATTATTAATGTTAATATTGGTCTTTTAATTAAGATATTTAAAGTCTTTACATATTTACCTAAAACACCGCTGAGAGAGTCTAAGTTAAAATCTGCGTCAGAGCCTAAGGTTTTAAAATTACTGAGTGAAGAATTTGATGCCTTTCCAAAAACACTTCCAATAACCGGAACAAATAAAAGGCTATAAAAGAGTGCAACAAACAACACTATAAATATAGTTAATGGCAGTACTCTCATGAATTGACCAGAAATTCCAGGCCAAAAGAATAAAGGGATAAATACAGCTAATGTAGTAGCTGCAGAAGCTACGATTGGCCAAAACATTCTTTTTGCGGCATAAATGTAAGCCTCAGTTCGATTAAGACCTTCAACCATTTTTCTGTCAGCAAATTCAACTACTACCAAAGATCCATCTATAAGCATTCCAAGAGCCACCAGTATTCCAAAGATAACCATAAAATTATAATCGTAACCAGTTATATATAGGATAAATAGTGACACTAAGATTGAAATTGGTATCCCAGAGCCCACTATAAGTGACGATCTTATACCTAATGCAAGCATAGTAATTAAGAGTACAAATAGAGTGGCTAAAAGAATATTGCCTTGAAGAGAGTTAACTTGATCAGATATCATTTCTCTTGAATCTAAAATATATGAAATATTTACTTCATTCGGTACTTTATCAACATAGCCATTAACTATATTCTCAACTTCATTTATAGTTTCAATTAGATTTGTGCCTCTGCCTTTTTTTACCATTAAAGAAATAGATTTTGCTCCATTAACTTTTGTATAACTTTTTCTTTCTTTAAAGTTTCTTTTAATCTCAGCTATATCTGCAAGAAATATTGAACTGTTATCTGATGATCTAATTGGAAGCTCATAAACATCTTTCGCTGACTCAAATAAGCCAGGAACACTTACTGAAAATTGCCCATTACCAGTACTGATTTCACCTGTAGTTACTACCTGATTGTTATTAGAAACTGCACTTATTATTTCTGGAAATGTAATATTATAGTTTTCAAGTTGATCTCTATTGATTACGGCTTCTAGTTGCTCGTCTCTAGCTCCTACGATCTCAACTTCAAATATTGAGGGTATAAGCTCTAAATCTTTTTTTATTTGACGAGCTAAATTCAATACATACCGTTCTGAAGCAGATTCAGAATCTATTGATATTATAATGTTTGGATCATCGGTAACTGAAACCTCTGAAACCACAGGATCCTTTGCATCTTCTGGAAAATTTACTTTTGCATCATTTACAGCGTCTCTAACTTTATCTATTGATAATTTCATAGAATCTGCAGCATCAAATTGCACAATAACTACAGCATAATTTTCATATGCAAAGCCCTGAAGCTCATCTACACCCTCAATTCCCCTCACTTCATCTTCAAGTGGCTTGAGAAGCAGTCTTTCGGCATCTTGGGGAGAAATTCCCGTCAGCCCAACTCCAATATAGATTACTGGTACAACAATTTCTGGCTCTGACTCAATTGGTATGTTCGCTCGACCAAATATACCCGCAAATATTAATACTATTAGTATGGCTAATGCAGTTCTTTTTCTATCTACAAGAAATTCAATCATTATTAATTATTAACAATTTCAACTTTAACTTGTTGACCATCAATTACATATTCTTGTCCAACAGTTATAATTCGAGTATTCAATGGAAGACCTGTTACCCAAAGACCCTCAGTCGTATCTTCTATAATTTCGATTAAAACAAATTTTACAGTTCCATTTTTTACAATTTTTAAACCTAAGTTTCCATCATCATCGAGTGATAGTAAATAAGATGGAACTAAATGAGCTTTTAAGTTTTGAAGTGGAATCTTGATGTTTGCAGTTAGGCCATCTCTTATGTTTGCAGAGTTATTTTCAAAAGATGCTTCAATTTTATATGTTCTCGTGCTCGATGAAGAGCTCTTTGAGACATAACTGAGCTTGCCTTCAATCTCATTACCATTTAAAAAATTAATAATTATATCTTCACCTATTGATACTTGTGATACGTTCTTTTCGGTTACTTCACCAGCAACAATCATCGGGTTAAGTTGTAATAAAATGGCACACGTGGAAGCAGGAGTCATAAGATCGCCAACTTCAACCATCACATCTTCAATAAATCCATCAAATGGTGCACTTATTGCAATGTTACTTAATTCGTTTCTAGCAATTTCTTCTCTAGCAATTGCCCCTTTTAGAACAGCTTCAGCGGTTGCAAGAGCATTTTCTGATCGATAGCCTTCATTGAAAAGTTCCTTAATCGCATCATATTGAAGTTGGGCTTGGTTTTTTCCAGCTTCTGCTTCGATGAGTCTTGCAGACCTATTTTCAGGATCTAATGAACATATTATATCTCCCTTTTTCACAAATGAACCTTTATCTATAGTTTTAATAACTGTGGATGAGGTTTTAGGTCTTAATAAAACTCTTTTTTCAGCTTCTGTTCTGCCTCTAACAGTTAGAAAATAAGTCTTGTCTTCTCCGTAAATATCTTTTGCTCTTACTGCTATTTTTTCTTCAACTGTTTCCGAATTATTAATTTCTAGTGAATTATCCATAGTTTCAGATTTAAAAAAGCCTGAGGCTATCCACGCGAGAACTCCGATAAAAATAATTAGTGCAAGAAGATAATTTTTTGGTAATGATTTCATGACTTTATTTTCCTAATATATTTCTATTTTTTTCCATGTAGTCAATTCCAGAGGAAATAATATTTGTCATTAATCCTCTTAAAAAAGAACCTTGCGGAGTATTCCTCATCTGAGCTCCAGTTTGTGTAACGGGACCATCATATTGAAGTAGTGCAAGTATTTGCTTTGCAAACAATAATCTTTCATTAATGATTAAATTTGTGGTTTCTTTTGGAAGATATTCTGAAAACAATATTAGCATTAGAAATTCAGATTTTACTTGATCACCATAATTGCCAGATCTTAACCATTCACCGCTACTTTCTAGCAGGTTTAGTTTAAACCATTTCGTTCCCTTTTTAGTAATAGAATATATTTTCTTATCAGGCTTCTTATCCTGCGCTTTCTGTTTGCAAGATACTAATTCTTCTCTGAGCATTTTATTTAGGGTAGGGTATATTGTTCCAAAGCTTAGGCTCATTATTTGATTTAGGGGCCCGCTTAAAAATTGCTTAATTTCATATCCAGATTTCGGTCCAGTCGTTAGAAGACCGAGACAAATACATTCTGTTTGCATAGCTTATAAACTCCTCATATTTTCAATAGTTAAGTCGCCCATTAGATAAAAGACCTGAGATTTGATAATTTCATTATTTTTTCTTTGATTAATTAACTCTATTTCAGAATTTAATAATGTTTGTTGCGCATTTAGAACATCTAATACTGTTCTTTCGCCTACTTTTTGCTCTATTACAGTTCCTTCATAAGCCGTACTACTAGCCTCATAGGATGACTCTGCTGCAATAATTTGGTCTTTAGAAATTTCTGACTGCTCCCATATTTTTTTTGCAAGAGTAAGCGTATCAATTTGAGTTTTCTGAAGAATTATTAAGTAAGTATTTTTTGCTTCCTTAGCTTTTCTGACATTTGATATTGATTTTCCAGAATTAAAAATTGGCCATGTTAAGGTTGCTGAAACTTCCTCATTAGTACCTGAGTCAATTGTTGAACTGCTCTCATCAAATTCCGTTTTAGTGGCTGTGAGGTCGACTTTAGGATAGTAAGCTGAACGAGCGTATCCAACCTGAGCTTTCTTAATATCAGTATTTAACTTTGCCATCTGGATAGCCAAGTTATTTATGATCACTCTTTCTTTAAATTCAGAAAAATTAAGTGGTAAATTAACAGGTATGTTTGAGAAGGATAAGTCACCAGACTCTGTACCGATAAGATCGTTAAATAAGTTAACAGCATTATCATAACTCACTTTTGAATTAAGCATATTAATTTTTGCCGTATTCATAAATGACTCAGCCTGTGCAACATCAGTTTTAGATACAAGCCCAACTTCGTATTCTTTTTTTGTTGCTTCAAACCTTTGATTTACATTTGAGAAGTTTTCAGAGTAAGCTTCGTATGTTTTTTTTAGAAATAAAAGATTATAATATGCTTCAATAGTTTGAAGAATAATATCTTGTTTATTTTTCTCCAAGTTAAGTTTTTGTAGATCATAATTTGACTTTGAGGCTACTAAATCGTAAGTTCTAGCAAAACCACTGAATATAGTTTGAGATAAGATAATTGATTTGCTTGACCCATTTAGACTGCTGTCTGAGGCTTTCACTCCTGATTGCAACTTTATATCTGTTGTATCTGTTTCTGATATAGTTCCTGTTAGCGCAATGGAAGGTAAAAAGTTTGCTTTTGATTGAAACAAATCTTCTCTAGCGATATCTAAATTATTATTTTCGATTAGTAATGTAAGATTATTATTGAGTGCCTCAGATACAGCGTCTTTTAAGGACATAGTATATCCATTTGAAATTGCTGCAATGATAACCGTGAATGTGACAATAAAAATTTTCATAAATGTGTAAATAATTTAATTTACAATGGTATATATATCTTATTGATATATATATTCAACACCTCTATCAAAGTGATATATATAAATTATTTATATTATTAAATTGTTGAAATTATTATATAAATTATATTTTCCAGTAATTTCTGTAAGCCTTACTACCTTTTGCATCATCAATAAAATGATTAATCGTTGCTTTTAATAGACTCATTTTAGGATCCACATCTTTTCCTTCTGCCATTTTAAGGATCTGTCTATAACACCAGAAAACCTGTGTAGCTTTATTATTTGCTTTTATATAGTTGATTGGACTGTT
>Ga0114933_10005251_pt1 | contig 11815 bp, 12 predicted proteins | sample 4SBtaG_FD_89691 | JGI IMG/M metagenome (GOLD analysis project Ga0114933, IMG submission 89691) | Deep subsurface microbial communities from Kolumbo volcano to uncover new lineages of life (NeLLi) - 4SBTROV12_W25 metaG | ecosystem: Environmental > Aquatic > Marine > Volcanic | place: Kolumbo... | reverse complement strand
TTTCTTACTAGCCCGTCCGGCTTTGAAAGCTTTACGCGATCGTGTGGATCCTAGAGCATATAATGGCGGTACATTTCTTGGTCTAAATGGGGTTGCTGTTAAGAGCCATGGGGGTACAGACCATAAAGGTTTTGCTAACGCTCTAAGTGTTGCAGTAGATATGATTGAGCATGACGTCAACCCAAAAATTATAAATGAGTTGAAACGATTGCATCTCGAAGAAACACCAGAAATGACTAAGGTGGTAGTCTAAATGATCTTTTCTAGAATTGTTGGCTGTGGGGGCTACCTTCCAAAGAAAATACTAACCAACAATGATCTTTCTCAGAACCTGGATACATCTCATGACTGGATTGTTGGTCGTAGCGGGATTCACCAACGACATATTGCAGCTGATGGTGAGTTAACTTCAGACTTAGGTCTTGCAGCAGCAAAAGAGGCGTTACAGAATTCAGGAATTAGTCCGAAAGAAATTGATTTATTAATTTTAGCTACATCAACTCCAGATAACACTTTTCCTGCTACTGCAACCAAGATTCAATCAAAACTTGGTATGGGAAGCGGACTAGCTTTTGATGTGCAGGCTGTATGTGCTGGATTCATTTGTGCACTTAGTGTCGCAAATAATTTTATTAGGAGTGGTCAATCCAAAACAGCCTTGATTATAGGAGCAGAGACCTACTCACGAATTCTTGACTGGAATGATCGTAGTACTTGCGTACTTTTTGGCGATGGGGCAGGAGCTCTTATCCTAAGGTCTGAAGAAGTAATTAGTGATAAAAATGAGTTAGGGATTCTCTCAACTTGTATGCATTCTGATGGAGATTTTTATAACGCTTTATATGTCGATGGAGGTGTTTCCACAACTCAAACCGCTGGATATCTTCGAATGCAAGGAAAAGAAGTTTTTAAACATGCAGTTGAGAAGCTAACAGCAGCAGCAAATGAAGCCCTAGGTATAGCCTCAATGGGAATAGAGCAGGTTGATTGGTTAGTGCCGCATCAGGCAAACAGGAGAATTATGGATGCTACTTCTAAAAAGCTTGGGCTAGATATAAATAAATTAATAGTTACTGTTGATAAGCATGCTAATACTTCGTCAGCTTCGATCCCTCTAGCTCTTAGTGTGGCGGTAGGAGATGGCAGGATTTGCTCTGGTGATCTTGTGGTTCTTGAGGCTATTGGGGGAGGTTTAGTTTGGGGAGCTGGAGTAGTTCGTTGGTAAAGCTTATTTCTATAAATAAAAATCTTTTGTGTTGAGTTGACGCTAGGCTTTTGAAACGTTACCGTTTTTATAAAATAATCAGGGAGATTAGGTAAAATGACCGGGAAGACGGTCACCAGGTCGGATTTGGCTGAGGCAGTATATCGAGAGATAGGATTGTCTAGAAATGAGTCTGCAAAGATAGTTGAGTCTGTTTTGTTGTTGATCGGAGATAGTTTGGTCAATGGGGAAACCGTTAAGCTGTCATCATTTGGCAGTTTTTCAGTAAAGCAGAAAACCCAACGTATCGGTCGCAATCCAAAAACAGGTGAGGAAGTACCTATTTTGCCTCGAAAAGTTCTTACTTTTAGGGCGTCACACGTACTAAAAGATTTAGTAAATAGTATCCCTGAGGTATTCGAGGAAGACCTAAAAAACCAAAGTCAAATCTCAGATAATTCAAAAACTGTCTTTTCAAAAGAAACTAGTGTGAGCTGGAAAAACCCATCTTCAGGTGACAATTCGGAAAGTTAACATATAGGTAAAGATGACGTCATGAATGAGCCTCGCGAGGAGAAATCGCCCCAAGCTTTTAAAACTATTCGTGAGGTTTCTGAAACACTGGAAGTTCCACAACATGTTCTGAGGTTTTGGGAGACAAAGTTTAAACAGCTACGCCCATTAAAGCGAGGCGGTGGTAGGCGTTACTATCGTAATGAAGATGTTGAGTTACTTCAGAAAATTAAAGTATTACTATATTCAGATGGCTATACAATTAAGGGCGTTCAAAAGCTGTTTTTAGACTCCAAAAGCCTTTTAACTATCTCTAAATCAGATGGTTCAAGTAATATGCTTGCAACAAAATTAGATTCCTCAGTGATAAACGCAGAGGTTGAAACAATTATTCAAGAACTCAACACTTTGCGAGATATGTTAAGAGGTAAAGTTCGGAGCTAATACAAAGGTTATTATACAGTTGCAACAAAATAGATCAGAGCCCAACTTTTTCAGGTTATTATGAAGTGGGTTTTTTTTGAATGGATTTTTAATAAAAACTAACAAGATTATTTTAGGTGCTATCTAGGAACCTTAGAGAGTTTATTAATGTTTATCGGAGCGTAGCGCAGCCTGGTAGCGCACTTGTCTGGGGGACAAGGGGTCGTGGGTTCAAATCCCGCCGCTCCGACCATATAATGGTCAATAAAAATTGGAACACATAAAGAATTATTAAAAACATTTATTTTTATATTAAGTTTACTAATTGAGTGATGCCCGGAAGTTTTTTATAATTTACTAAAATAGCTTTAGAAACGACCTTAATGTATTGAGAGACATAAAAGACTGGTTATAGGATGTGCGGTAGATATTCACTTACAAAACCATCCAGAGTAACTGTAAAACTGTTCGGTTTGGAGTGTGCCTCCAAGGATAATCTACCGAGGTTCAATATTAGCCCTAATCAAGTTGTTCCAGCAATTTATATGCGCTCGGAAGGTTCTATATATAACAGTCAAATGAGGTGGGGTTTTATCCCGAGTTGGGCGCGTGGTGCCGGATCCTATAAGCCTATGATTAATGCCCGTTCAGAAACAATAGCTGAAAAGCCATACTTCCGTGAGGCCTTCAGAAAAAGGAGGGCTCTAATTCCTGCTGATGGATATTATGAGTGGATCCGTTCATGTAAAAAAAGTTTGCCATATCGGATAGAAAGAAAAGATAAACAAGTTTTTGCATTTGCAGGGATATGGGAAGCTTCAATAAACTCTATACATGATGAGTTTCCCACTTTTTCAATAATAACAAAACAGTCTGATATAAATTTAAATCATATTCATCACAGAATGCCAGTAATTTTACATCAGAAATATTTTAAGAGCTGGCTTAATTACAGAGAAGATTTAAATGTTATTAAGAATTATTTATCATTAGCTAATGCTTCAGAATTTGTAAATTATACTGTGGGGGAATGGGTCAACAACATTAATAATGACGATATTAACTGTATCCGACCATTAGATAGAAATACTGATAAGTTGGAGGAAACAAGTGAGAAGGAGCAATGGAAGTTTTTATGACTAAACAAGTAAAGCATGTGGAAACAATACATACAGTACATGAGCTCAGACGACAGGTTGCCGAATGGCGTTTAAATGCTTTCACGGTTGCTATTGTGCCAACTATGGGTGCTCTTCATGAAGGTCATATGTCGCTGGTAGATAGAGCTTTAAAGATTGCAGACAAATCAATAGTAAGTATTTTTGTCAATCCAACACAATTTTCTAAAGGTGAAGATTTAGAACGTTATCCCCGAAATGAGGAGGATGATTTAAAAAAACTAACAAGTGTTGGAGTTGACGTTGTCTATATGCCAAGAGTCAATGAAATGTATAAATCACGTGCTTTGACTAAGGTGTCTGTTGATGAGCTGAGTCAACGATTGTGTGGGCTTCATAGACCTGAACTTTTTCCTGGAGTAGCTACAGTTGTAACTAAGTTATTAATTCAATGTTCCCCTGATTACGCAATATTTGGAGAAAAAGATTACCAGCAATTACAAGTAATAAAGCAACTTGTAAGTGATTTAGATATTCCTGTTAATATTGTGCCTCAAGATACTGTTCGGGAAAAAGATGGATTAGCGTTGTCTTCTCGTAACGTATATTTAAATGCCGAGCAACGTATCTTAGCACCTCTTCTTTATTCAGAGCTTCAAAAGGTGGCTTTTGAATGTCAGGATGGAATGCCTGTTGAAGAAGTTATTGCAAACGGACGAAGTAGATTAATGGAGTTAGGGTTCTCTAAAGTAGATTATTTTTCTCTCTGCGATCCATTGAAACTTAATCCGCTTAAAAATCTAGATGGTCCTGCTAGGTTGCTTGCTGCTGCATGGTTGGGAAATACGAGATTAATAGACAATATAGAGGTGCTACCAAAATAATTATGAGAATAAGAAAAACTTTCCTTATATATTTATAGTTAAAGTTTAAATTTCCCTTGTAGAGCATCATTGTATATTGAGCTTACGATAGATGCTTCGAGTGGTCTTGGGTTTGAAGCTGCCGCTTGGTCATTTATAGCCATCTTTGTCAGCTCTGGTATATGAGTTTCATCTACACCTAAAGATGAAAGTTTATTCGGCATTTCAAGTGTTTCAAGTAAATTTATTAACCACTCGACTAAAGATTTTGGCTCTCCACCCTCTAAGTTTAGATATCGAGCGATACAAGCGAGCTGTTCAAGAACTTCTGTATAATTATATGCTAGCACGTAGCGTAATAATATAGCATTTGTTAAACCATGATGGCTATTCAACAGGGAGCCTATGGGATGAGAAAGAGCATGAATACCCCCCAGTCCCTTTTGAAATGCTATTGCACCCATTGTAGAACCAACAAGCATTGCGCAGCGAGCATTTAAATTATCACCATTTTGAAATGCTTTTTCTATATTGTTTTTTATGAGTTTTAGTCCCTCCAAAGCTACACCGTCAGCGATAGGGTGATACCCTGGTGCCAAATAGGATTCTAAATTATGTACAAGGGCATCAATACCTGTTGCAGCAGTGATTTGTTTAGGTAGCTCTATAGTTAATTCCGCATCAAGTATAGCTATTACAGGGAGCATATTTGGATGAAAAACGAGTTTTTTTTTCAGATCTTTAGTGTCTTTAATAACAGCAGCCCTACCTACTTCAGAGCCTGTACCTGCAGTGGTTGGAATGGCAATTACACGTCGAATTCCTTTAGAGTTGGCACGTCGCCACCAGTCAAATCTATCCTCAAAATCAAAAATAGGTCGTGATTGAGCATCCATAAAAGCGATTGCTTTAGCTAAGTCTATAGTGCTACCGCCTCCAATGGCTATTAAACCGTCATGATTGTTTTTGCGGAAGCTTTTTAAACCGTTAGAAACCGATTCGTCAGTAGGGTTTTCCTCGAATTCGGTAAACAATTCAAAAGGTATTTTGTAAGTAATTAAGGAGTTAATTACTGGGTTTATTAGATTGTTTTTAATAAGTTGATGATCGACTACAACTAAGGGCTTAAGGATTTCAGCTTCTTCACAAAAGACACCTATTTTTTTTGATGACCCGCAACTAAAGTGTATTTTAGTAGGGTATGTCCAGGTCTGTGTTAAGCTGGCCAGATCCACCCATTAATATCCTTTAGTTAATTTTCTATTAAATGGACATTTGTTTATGGTCCATTATCTACGGAATAAATTATGTTACTAATTGCCTTAAAAGTGTCTATCCTAGTGTTGGGATTTATTACTATTAGCATCAATTCCATCTTCTGACCTAGGTTCTACTAACATCTTTTTAGCAGCCCAAAAAATCCAACCCATGCAAATAAAGGTGGCAAGACAGACCAGAAGTGGTAGTGCTAAGTCCCAACTCATAGGCGTATTCCTTCTTTATAATTATCACATCTACTTGTTAGCGGCATTAATTAGACCATTATAACTTATTATAGCGCATAGGTTAGTAATAAACCAAAGACTACTGGTCAAGCCCTGCTATTTTAATAATTTTAACTATTTATGCCATAATATTATTTAAATAACGAAAGAATAATTAAATCTATATACTGCTAATTTTCACACCATACATGTTTACACAGAAATTCTTTTAATTCTAATTTCGGTAATTTATAATCTAATGGCGTATGTGTTTTAGAAAGAGGTGGTTTAGTATAAACTACTGAAATACTATCTGCACCTTTCATAAATTCACCACAATCACCCTGTAATGATGGGTGTCTAAACCACGGGTCCATATTACCTACAAAACTGATTACAGGTTCGTTGATTTGACTATTTAGACCTGCGTATTCTTCCCAACTAGAGTTGCAACCCCACCCCTCAATTACTCTTGCTTTAATTGATAGAAAAGATGGCTTTATAAGTGTTGCGGTTGTAATTCCACCCTCACTTAGCCCGATTAAAATTATTTGTTTAGGGTCAACCCAGGGTAGCTTTGCTCCAGCTGAAATAGCATACATTGCTTCTTCCTGACGAAGTGCCAAGGTTCCCCGATGTAATCCACCCCTATATTGATATGGCAGACAACTGATTGGTTTATTTTTTCTCGCAAAGCTATCAGGGGCAATTACTATAAAGCCAAGCTCGGCTAATAAGCGTCCTCTTCTTTCAGAGCCTGCCCAAAGACCTGCGCATCCGTGTAAATATATGGCTAATGGGTAAAGCTTTTCAGGAGTGCTTTCCATTTGTTTTTTTAGTCCAGCCATTGTTAGTCTTTTAACTGAAACTTCTGAAGGGATATAAACTCTTGCTGATTCCCAGGTTCGGCTAGCCTCAGAGCAATTAATCTGTGAGCAAAGTGGGTCCGATATCGCTGAATAAGTATTGGCAAAAGAGAAAATACTTAAAAAGAATATCAAAAATAAGAAACATTTATATTTTTTAAGCAAGTTATATACCTAAGTCCTCTTAATTTAGTATTTACATCAATTTCTGCACCCAGTTCTATTATTACCTAGGCATTGTTGATGTCCAATATTTTATGATATATAAATAAAAATCTGTAATGCGAATGCTTCGCATTTGCATTCTCATTTAGAATGTAGTATAAGGTCATATGGGTGTAATTTAATGATCCAAATTTTTTTAAAATGTTTCGAGCGTGCAATGTTTAAAACCTCTATATTTACGTTTTTTGCTTGTGTGTTATTAGGCTTAACACTTATGCCTGTAATTGCAAAAGCAGACCTCAATATCTACTCGCATCGGCAACCTTTTCTAATTGCTCCATTTATAGAAGCCTATAAGAAAATGAGCGGAACTCAGGTGAATGTAGTATACGCATCTAAGGGGCTAGCCCAACGCTTACAAGCTGAAGGATCCCTAAGTCCTGCAGATGTCATTTTAACAGTAGATATAGCGAGACTATCAGTTTATGCAGACAAAGGTTTGTTAGCTCCTGTGAAATCAAGTGTATTGGTATCTTCGATACCAAAACATCTTAGAGATAAAGACGGAAAATGGTTTGCCTTCTCTAAAAGAGCCAGGGTTATTGCAGTATCAAAAAGTTCAGAAGATGCTAATAAAATCAAAAATTATGAAGACCTAGCAGATCCAAAGTGGAAAGGTCGTATTTGCTCTAGGCCAGGAAGTCATATTTATAATCGAGCTCTTTTAGCATCAATAATTTATAAACATGGAGAAGAAGAGGCAAAAAATTGGGCTAAAAGCTTACAAAGTAATTTTGCCCGTAGACCACAAGGAAATGATCGAGCTCAGGTGAAAGGAATTAAAGATGGGGTTTGTGATATTGCAATTATAAACCATTATTATTATGGAAAACTTAAATTTTCTGAAAAAACAGAGCACCGAATGTGGGCAGATAAGGTTAATTTAATCTTTCCCAATCAGCTAAATAGAGGCACTCATATAAATATTTCTGGGGGTGGAATAGCAAAATATTCCCAGAATAAAGTTGAAGCCCAAAAATTTCTTGAATTTTTGACTTCTAATTCTGCTCAAAATTTATATGCATCGATAAATTTTGAGTATCCTGTTAATGTAAACGTGACATTGCCCGCAGAATTAGAATCCTGGGGTAAATTTAAGGAAGATCAAATGCCTATTGGTCAAATAGCATTACTTGCACCAGAAGCGCAAAAAATTATAGATGTAATAGGATGGTAGGTGTTTTCACGGTTAATTCAGAATAATACTTTTGGTCTTCGATCACATAGTTGGCAAACTCTAGCATTACTTCTGACCTTAGTCTTGTTAGCTCCAATTGCAGCTGTGTTTTTTGTTGCTTCAGGTAATAGTGAGGGACTTTGGGAACACCTGCTAGATAGTGTTATTCCTCGTTACATTCTTAATACTCTTGGCTTGATGGTTGGAGTAGCAATAGTATCCCTAATTTTTGGTGTATCAGCTGCATGGGTAGTAGTTAGATATAATTTCAAGTATCGACGAGTTTTCGAATGGCTGCTGCTTCTCCCTGCAGCTATTCCCGCTTATTTGATAGCATACACCTATGCAGATTTTTTAGAATTCTCCGGACCTATTCAGGTCATAGTAAGAGCTATATTTGGCTGGGAGAAAGCAACAGAATATTGGTTTCCTGAAATCCGTTCCTTGCCAGGAGCCTGCATATTAATGGGTGCTGTTTTATATCCCTATGTATATGTCATGGCTCGTGTGTCTTTTCTGTTAATACCCAGCTCATATTTTGATATTGGGTTTTTAGCAAACAAAAACCTTTTTTGGTCTGTTGCGACTCCACTTGCAAGACCAGCTATTGCTGCAGGCTTGGCTCTAGTGCTAATGGAAACTGTCTCAGACTTTGGCGTAGTGGAGTATTTTTCGATTCAAACGTTAACACTAGGAATTTTTAATGTTTGGTTAGGAATGAATAACATCACGGCTGCAGCACAAATTGCATGCGTATGTTTTGTTTTTATAATCCTTTTAATTTGTATGGAATTAATTTCAAGATCTCGGCAGAGATTTTCTAATACAACTAAAAGATCTAAAGCTATCAGGCCTATGTACGTTACAGGGGCAAAGGCAATAGGTTGTTGGTTTGTGTGCGGTGTGCCTATAGCCGTTGGTTTTTTAATTCCTGTGGGGGTATTGTTAGGGTTTATTTTCAAAGGATACAGTATTAGCTTTAATCCGGATCTTGGAGCTGCTGCAATCAATAGTTTAATTATTGGTATTTCAGTAGCGTTTATAATTGTAACTTTGTCATCATTTTTAATCTTTATTGCTAAGTATAAAGGCGGCAAGGTTATGCAGCGGTTGGTTGGACTAGCATCAATTGGATATGCTTTTCCAGGTACAATTTTAGCCATAGGTGTGGTTTCAATTTTTGGTCATCTGGATAGAGCTATTGCAGGGCTCGCCTTTGATGTTTTTGATCTCAACTATCGTGGTTGGTTTGGTAGTGGGATAGGTTTAATCATAGTGGCCTCTGTAGTCCGGTTTCAGGCTGTGGGTTATGGCGCCGTTAGTAAAGGACTAGGTCAGATTCCTGTAAATATTGTAGAGGCTGGTCAGTTATTAGGTGCAAACTTTATAGAACGTTCAGTAAAAATAATATTCCCCATGATTAGACTTTCAATTTTAGCCGGTGGTTTATTAGTCTTTGTCGATGTTATGAAAGAGTTACCTATGGCTCTACTTTTAAGACCTTTTAACTTTGAAACTCTTTCTACATATCTATATCAATTTGCAAAGGATGAGTTGCTTGAGGAGGCGGCTCTACCTGCATTAATGATAGTTATAACAGGAGTTATCCCTGTAATATTTTTGAATTATACTATTAATAAGTTAACAAGAGTATAAGATATAAAATAGAGAATCGAACAAAAGGGGAGGCAGTGAATTGGCAGATTTTGATTGGCAAGATTGGCAGCAAGAAAAGAAGAAGATTAACAAATTTCTGGACATTCAAGTCTCAAATCCAAACTCTTTAAAGCCTGTTAATGAGAATACCGAATTGGAAGAGAGAAAAAAACTACTTATAGTCCCTGACTAATTTAAAAAGAACTTGTGCTAGATAACGTTTTAATCTGGGATAGATACGTCTCCGGGAAGGAATTGAGCAAATTCTAACTCTCCCTTTTTAGGGTCTTCTCTCATTAATTTCTCAAAGTATATTGAGTGTTTCCCAACAGATACGTCTTCAAGCCCACTTTCTAATCCATCTAAAATCCCTTTAGCAATTTCCATTGGTATTTCCTTTTCCCCCTCTAGATCAGCTATCATTTTGGTATCTGTTGAGGATGGGAAAGCGGCAAGTACGTGGGTATTCTGAGATCTACATTCTGCTCGTAATGCTTGAGTGAACGACCATGCTGCAGCTTTTGAAGCTGAGTATGCAGCAACAAATGGTGCGTTGGCTCTCGCAGCCTCAGACAATATATTTATTATTGCTCCTCCACTATTTTTCTTCAGTATTGGTGCAAAGGCACGGGCCAAAATTATATATCCCCAAAAATTGACTTCGAATAATTTTCTACTTTTCGTTAATTCCTTAGAATTAATAAAACCAGAGAAGTCGATAATTGCTGCATTATTTACCAATATATTCACATCAGAACACCTTTCTAGAATGGAAGTTACTTCATCCTCCAAGGTTACATCTAGAGCAATTGGAATTACTTTTTTAGACCACCTAGCTTTGTTATCTAAGACAGTTCCCAAATCAGCTGCATAAACACGTTTTGCTCCACGTGATATAAATTCTTGAACTAATGCCTGACCTATTCCACCAGCGGCACCTGTGATTAATATTGTCGAGTTTTCTATTTTCATTTTGCAATCATTCATTAAAAATGAAGTAATAGAATATATTCCTTGTGAAACATTTTATATCAATTTTTACTGGATTACTAAAATGAAATTTGTTGCTGGTGCAAGTGGGACTATAGGTCAGTTACTCTGTAATATTTTAAATAGTTTAAATGAAGAATTCAGAGCATTTGGGAGGTCACAACCTGAAAGTTACTTTGATATTGGAAATAATCAATGGCGTAGTGGAAATTTCGATAATTATGAATCTTTAGTTCAAGCAATGGATGGATGTGATTCGGTTTTTTTAACCTGTTCCCCTGGCAAACAGATGGCAGAGCATGAAATTAACGTAATTAAGGTTGCCCAAGAACTTGGTGTAAAAAATTTAGTTAAAGTATCGGTTCCAAACGCGAGTCGTATAGGAAGAACCAAACTTCAACGTTTGCATTCTTTATCAGAAGAGTTTCTTCAGCAATCAGGATTGAATTGGAGTATACTTAGACCTAATGCTTTTATGCAGAATCTACATGGTGATACTCAAGGTTTCAATATTAACAGGAAATTTTGTTTACCATTAGAGGGAGCCGAATACGCTTTTATTGATGCGTTAGATATTGCCCATGTGGCAGCATCATTGATCACATCAGAGGACCCTCAGAATAAGGTATTTAATCTAACAGGACCTGATCTTTTAACATATAGGGAAGTAGCTGAAATAATAACTCATATTTCAGGGAACAAATATTCTTTTAATAATATTACAGATGATGAATATACTGAAATAATGAAAAAAGCCGGAGTTGATAAATGGTTTATCGATGAAATCTTGGAATGGTTTAGAGAATTTAGGGATTTGAATGTGGGTAACGTAACTTCTGATGTAGAAAAAGTATTAGGACGAGCTCCAAATAATATTAAGCATTATATAACTAAAAATTTATCTATATTTTCTTAATCATACTTAAGTTGGGGAAAAATATGAGATTAGCTGGAAAAACTGCAATCATTACAGGTGCTGGAAGTGGAATAGGCAGAGCAACTGCACAAAAATACGCTGATCAAGGTGCTTTTGTTATATGTGCAGGGCTATCAAAGAAATCTAACGATGATACCCTAAAATTAATAATTTCAAAAGGTGGCCAAGGGTCTTCCAGGGAACTGGATGTCACCGATTCTCAAATGATAGAAAAGTTCTTCTCAGATATTTTTGAAAATTACAGCAAGATTGATATTTTAATAAATAATGCTGGTCAGGCAGTTATAGGGGATGCGACAGAAATTTCCAAGACTGATTGGGAGCGTCAAATGGATGTTAATCTTACCAGTATTTATAGT
>Ga0114933_10005244_pt1 | contig 11824 bp, 6 predicted proteins | sample 4SBtaG_FD_89691 | JGI IMG/M metagenome (GOLD analysis project Ga0114933, IMG submission 89691) | Deep subsurface microbial communities from Kolumbo volcano to uncover new lineages of life (NeLLi) - 4SBTROV12_W25 metaG | ecosystem: Environmental > Aquatic > Marine > Volcanic | place: Kolumbo... | reverse complement strand
GTCGAGATCCGAAAGCTCCCGCACCAGCGCGTCCAGGCGGGGGCGGACCGAGCCGAGCTCCCCGCGGCCGGCCAAACAGACGAGCTGAAGCACCTCGACGTTCAGCTGGTCGACCGTCGCTTCGGGCGAGAGGGTGGCCAGTGCGGCCTGAGCGTCGTCCAGCCTTCCCTGACGCAGGACGGCTCGCGCGAGGAGGATGCCAGCCTCGCTGCGCACATCATCGTCGCTTGCGGCCGCATCGCCGATCGAGACCGCCCGGGCGACCCGCTCGGCGCCGGCCCAGTCTCCCTTGCGATACAGCAGCAACGCCCATGCGACCTGCGCGTCTGCTGCGTCATCAGGGGGGCGCTTCGCCCGCGCCCAGGCCTCGGGCCCGGCCTCGATGGCGCTGCGCAACCGCAGCGCCGGCGCGACCTCCGCCGGGGCGTCCGCCAGAAGTGCGGCCAGCTCCGGCGCCCAGCCCGCCCGGACGACCGCCGGTCCTCGGGCATCGATGGCCTTCCCGAGGACGGTCGGGTCGAGCACCTCGATGCCCAGGCGAGCCCCCTCGAGAAAGGCGCTCGGATCGGCCTCCGCGAGCAGCGTGCGGGCTGCGCTCTCGAGGTCGGGGCGGTGTCGCTCGGCCGGCTCCACCTCCGCGAGCTCGACGCGGGCGAGGTCGTGCAGGCGCAGCCCGCTGCCCGCGCTCGCGAGCAGCCCCCGCCGCCGGAGCTCCGCGAGGTTCACGCCCTCGGCGGCTGGCCAGCGCTCGATCGAGGCGAGCAGCAGCGGCCGCTCGATCCGGGCCAGCGCGTGACAGAGCCGATGGGTCGCGTCGTCCAGTCCGTCGAGCAGCGCCCGCCCTTGGCCGGTGCCGTCGCCGGTGTGATCGAGGAGCTGTCGGAGCCGCCAGGGCGAGCCCGCGGCTCCCGCGACGGCCCGCTCTCGCTGCGCGACCGATGCGTCCGGAGCCACCTTCTTCGCGACGTCGCTCAGCTGCGCGTGATCCATCGGACGGAGCTCGCGGACCTGCTCGCTGATCGAGGGCGTGGTGGGATCCCGTCGGGAGGTGACCAGCCACCGGCTCTTGCGAGCGTACCGAGCCAGGTCCTCGAGGAAGGCGGCGGCAGCGGCCGGTGGGGCGCCGTGCAGATCATCGAGGAAGACCCAGTTCTCCCCTTCCTCGGCGAGGTCGAGCGCGAGAGCGGTGAGGCGGCGCGGGTCGTCGGCCCAGGAACCGAGTTCGACGTCCTCGCGACCCGTGGCTGCCGCGAGTGCCCGCGCGACCGCCAGGCCCAGTCCGTGTTCCGAGCTCGTGTTCGGCACGTCGACGGTCACGATCTTGGGCACGCGTCGCTTGTGGCGACGGTGAAGATGCATCAGCAGGAGGGACGTCTTGCCCACGCCGCCCAGACCCCAAAGGCAGGTCACCGGCCCTCGCTTCATCGCTTCCGAGAGCCAGCGCGCTTCGTCATCTCGACCCACGAAGACCGCGGGTGGATTGGGCAAGCGATAGCGCATCGGCAGCATCGGAGGGCAGAGAGTACCTGCTGCGGGGTAATCACGAGACACCAGCCCATCGGTTGAGGTCGACGGGGGGCGGGACTACCGAAAAACATGCGCATCTCCCTGTTCTCCTCCTTGACGATCTTCGGGCTCGCCTGCGCGGCGCCGACCGCGGACGTGGCGTTACCGATCATCGAAGGCGCACCCGAATCTGGCGCACCCTGGGTCGTTGCGGTCGCTCGCCCGGTGCCGGGTGGGCTGGATCTGTGCACGGGGACGGTGATCGGGAGCCACGCGGTGCTCACAGCGAAACACTGCGTCTATGACGAGGTCGGGGACGCCTGGCGCGCAACCGCGCCCACCTCGATGATGATCTTTCTCGGCGCGGACCTGCTCGCTGCGGGGCGCTGGGTCAACGCGGCCGACTACCTGACGACTCCGGGGGACGATGTGCAGGCCGACATCGACGGTGGCAGCGACATCGCGGTCCTCGTGTTCGACGAAGATCTGGGCATCGAGGCTCACGACGCCGCGCGGGTCGCGCCCTCCGTCGGCGATCGGGTGACGATCTACGGGTACGGGCGCACGATGTCCGGCAGCCCGGTCTCGGGCGACGCCGGTCGAAAGAACCGCGGCGAGACGACGATCGACTCCGTCCGCGAGCTGCTCGTGCGCACGTCCGGTGGGGCCTCGCTCTGCCAGGGCGACAGCGGTGGACCAGCGGTGAACGCGGCGGGGGCCGTGGTGGGGATCAACAGCTGGACGCCGAGCGGCCGGTGCACGACCGGTACGAGCTACTACACCAGGGTGGACGCTCACCTCGCGCTGATCGACGAGGGGCTGGCGTATCGGCCGGCGTGCACGCCCTCCGCGGAGGTGTGCGGAGATGGCGTGGACCAGGACTGCGACGAGCGCATCGATGAGGGATGTGAGGCCGACGCGTCCGTGGATGCTTCGGTTCCAGACGCGGGGATGGACGGGGACGCGGGGGCGTCGCCGGACGCGGGCCCCACGCTCGCGGTCGATGGCGGCTCTCCGGACGACACCGTTGATGCGGGCGTTCTCGACATGAAAAGCGAGGGCTGCTCGGTGGGCGCGGCGCGCTCCGCCCATGGGTGGCTCTGGGGGATCGCGGCGCTGGGGCTGCTGATGTGGCGCAGGCGTCGGGTTCGTCGCTCGCGAGGGATGGGCCTGGCCTTGGGACTCGGGCTCCTCGCGCTGATCGGGTGCTCACCGGGTGGCACGCGCGGAGACGCGGGGCCGCCAGAACGCGACGCCTCCGCGCTGCCCGCGTGCGACCCGGCCGTCGACACGGACGGTGACGGAATCGCGGACGCAGCCGAGGGACCCTACGACTCCGATCTCGACGGCAGCATGAACGCCGCCGATGACGACTCCGACGGTGACGGCTACTCCGACACGGAAGAGAAGCGCAGCACCCAGCCCTGCAGCCCCGCCGACACCGACGGGGACGGTGTGCCCGATTTCCTGGACCTCGACTCCGACAACGACGGACTGCTCGACGCGCGAGAGCTGGCCGCGGGCACCGACCCGACTGCGATCGACAGCGACGGCGACGGCGTCACAGACTTCGGGGAGCTCGATGGCACCGGCACCGACCCGCTCGATCCCGCCTCCACCATCCCACCAGGAGACTTCTTCGTCGTGCTCCCGCACGGCGGTGATGCCGTGAACCGAACGCTCCGGTTCGGGACGGAGATCGGTGTCGCTGACATTTTTTTCCTCGTCGACATGACCGGCTCGATGGGACAGGAGCGCACGAACCTGATCGAGGGGCTGGTCGACGTTGTGATCCCTGGGATCCGCGCGGCGGTGCCAGACGCGCAGTTTGGGGCCGCCGGACTCGATGACTTCCCGGTCGATCCCTACGGCCGATCGGAAGGGGACGCCGAAGGCACGCGTGGACCCGACCTGCCGTTCTACATGCTGCGCGACATCGCGCCGGCCGAAGAGGACCTCGGCGGTTGGAGCCTCGCGGCGGGGCCTGAGGCCTGTCCCTCGTCGCCCGAGGTGAGCGATGTGGGCAGCATCGGCGGTGAGCCGAACGGTCGCCCCGATCTACTCGAGGCGCTCGAGGGGCTCCCGTGTCACGACGGCTTCGACAACCCCGAGGCCTACGTCCCGGCACTTTGGGCCACCGCCACGGGGGGTGGGCTCGACTGGCCCGGCGGCTCCATCGCGGCGCGCACTTGCCCGACCGTGCCCGACGAGGTCGGCGATCGGGTCGGGTTTCCGTGCTTCCGACCAGGCGCGCTGCCCGTCGTCATCCTCGTCGGCGACGCAGAGTTTCACAACGGCCCCTCGGGCGTACTTCGTCCCTCGGGCGGCGCCTTCCCGACGCGCGAGTATGACTTCGAGGCGCCCGGCTACGTGGACACGCTCGCTGCACTCCAGCACATCGGCGCGCGCGTCGTGAGTATCTACTCGGGCCTCACCATCGACGCGCCCATCATCGACTTCTGGTCCAGTCGCCCGCCCTACGAGCGGCTCTCGAGCGACACGGGGGCGGTCGGAGCGGACGGCGAGCCGCTGGTCTTCACGATCTCCGGCACGGGCGAGGGCCTCACCGACGCCGTGGTCGACGGAGTCGGCCGACTCGTCAGCGAGGCGCCGCAGGATGTGTCGACTCGGACCGCCAACGTTCCCGGTAATCCGGACGACTTCGACGCGACGCAGTTCATCCGCGCGGTCACGCCGGTCGAGGGCTACGGGCGCGCGGGCGCCGGCACGGGCTTTTCCGGCATGGACGAGCGGGTCTTCTTCGGGGTGATCCCGGGGACTCAGGTCGAGTTCGAGGTCACCTTTCAGAACCTCGACCGCCCCGCCCCTGCGATGGCGGAGATCCACCGCGCGACCATCATCGTGGTGGGCAACGGGGTTGCGGATCTGGATCGTCGTCGCGTCTACGTGATCGTGCCGCCGGCGGACGGACCGATCTTCATCTGAGCTCGGGTCGCGCCTCAGCGGGACCTGCGCCGCTCGCGCCTGGCGGCCAGTCGCCCGTGGTAGAGCTTGGCCACATCTCTTGCGTATCGCTGCCCCGAGAACTTGCGCACGGCCCGCTCCTTGCCGGCCGCCGCAAGGCTGGATGCGAGCTGCGGATCGTCGAGCAGGCGCTCCACCGCGGCCGTGATCGCGGGAGGCGAGAGCGGCGGTATGAGCAGCGCCGATGATTCGTGCTCGGCGATGTCCTTGACCCCGCCGACCACGGTCGCGATGCACGGGCGGCCGCTCATCATGCCCTCGATCAGAGAGAGCGGCGCGGCCTCCGTGGCGGAACTCAGGACAAAGGCGTCCATCATGGCGAAGAAGAGACCGCGGTCCTCGCGCCGGCCTGTGAAGACGGCGTGTCGGCTGAGGTCGAGCTCCCCCGCGAGGGCCTTCAGCGACTCGAGGTCCTGCCCGTCACCGACGATCAGCGCGCAGACGTTTCGCCCCCGGTCCCTGAGCGCTCGCACGGACCGCAAGAGGTCGGAGAAGCGCTTGTGGTGATCGTGCATGCGGCCCACGCCGCCGAGTACGTACGCGTCATCGTCGAAGCCGAGTCTGCGGCGCTCTGCCCGCGCCTCCGGGCGGGGGGCGACGTCGAAGCCGGACACGCCGTTCATGACGAGGTGGACCTTGGCCTCGGGGATCTGCTGGTGCATCAGCAGCGCGTCTCTCACCTTCGGCGCTACGCCGACGATGCCGTCGGTCCGCTTGGCCAGCGCCCGGACCGCCATCGCGGCGCGCGAGGATCGCTGCCGCTCCTTGGGCTCCTTGGGGCCGACGCTCGAGGTCTCCTCGAGGAGCACGACCGGGATGCGGTGCAGCCAGCCAGCGAGACCGCCCCAGAACATGCCGTCGAAGATCGCGGCGTGCACGATGTCTGGGCGCCAGCGGGTGAGCAGCCAGTGCATGCGCAGGTGGGCTTTGGGGCTCAAGAGTGCTTTGCCGCGCACGCTCAAGGCGTGCAGCGGCAGGAGGGAAGAGAGCTCGTCGGCGATGGGTCCACGCGCCGTGTAGCAGGCGAGCTGCTGCTCGAAGTCGTCTCCGAGGTGTTTGGCGAGCACCAGTCGCCGACGCTCGACGCCGCCCGAGAGCACGTACGGCACGACGTGCAGGACGCGGATCTTGCGGGTCACTAGGGCACCATCCATTTGCCGGCGCGGCCCCGGAGCCCGTCGAAGAGCCCATGCGCCAGGTAGTTCAGCCGGGTGCGTTTGTCCGGTCGCAGCGCGACGGTGAGGCAGACCTCCAGTCCCAGTCGGCCGGCGACGGTCGCCCAGTAGATCGGTGGCTGGAGGTTCCAGCGTGTCACGAGCACCAGGTTGCGCGCTTGATAGTAGGCGTACCAGGAGGGCTTGTCGGTGATCGTCACCGGTCCCTTCTGAACGTACTCGTACGGGTCCTCCATCTCGACGTCCGTGAGCACCACCTGACGGTAGCCGTGCCGCTCGAGCAGCCACCCATATCCGAGGTCTTCCCACCCCATCCAGAGCTCAGCCCAAGGGCTCAGGCCTTCGCGCACCGGCTCGAGCGCATAGAGGGTGCCGTTGGAGCTGCCCCAGTGCACATCGTATTGCGCCTCGGTGGGGCGCTCCTTCGAGCCGCGGAAGGGGAGGGGGAGTGCCTGACGCCCGGTCAGGTCGTACATCTGGCGGCCCTGCTTGAACCGCATGGGGAAGACGGCTCCCACGCGATCGACGGTCTCGCCACACTCCACCAGGGCGCGCACGACGTCGTGGTCGACGCGTGCGTCGTGGTTCATCGCGAAGACCCATCGGTGGTCTCGCTCTGCCGCCCACTCGAGCCGGCGGGCGAGGTTGCCAGCCGAGCCGAGGTTGTGTTCCGAGCTCTCGTAGAAGACCTGCTCGCTCCATCCACGAGCCGCGATCGCCGCGGGCAGCGCGCCGGTTCCCATCGAATCGACGATGAGGATCTCCGCGAACGGGGCGAGGTCCTCGAGGGCCTCTTCGAGCAGCGCGAGCACGGTCTCGTCGTTGCGAAAGGACGAGATGGCCAGACAGACGCTCACGAGCCCTCGCGCTCTCGGAACCAGGCGACGGTCTGAGCGAGGCCGTCCTCGAGCGACACCTGAGCCGAGAAGCCGAGTTCATCGGCGAGCCGGGAGACGTCCGCGCTGATCTTCTGGATGTCGTTCGGCCAGGGCGGGAGCTTCTCGACCGCCAAGGGCTCGTCGGCCAGTTCGTGAACGATCTCGAGCAACCGCAGGATCGACGCATCCCGTCCGGTACCGACGTTGTAGATGCGCTGCGCGCTACCGTCCGCGACGAGCAGGAAGGCGTCGACCACATCGTTCACGTGGATGAAGTCTCGAGACTGTGAGCCGTCGCCGTAGAGCCGGACCCCTGCGCCGGTCGCGGCGGCGTGCGCGAACTTGCAAGTGACGTTGGCGTAGGGGTGGTTCTCGGATTGGCGAGGGCCGTAGACATTGAAGAGGCGAAGCGCGACCCAGTCGATCCCGTGCATCTGCTCGTAGAGCGCGAGGGTGTGTTCGCCCGTGTACTTCGTGAGCGCGTAGATCGACAACGGCGCCGCGGGCGTGTCCTCGGTCTTCACCGCCGGCGCGCCGTTTCCGTAGACCGTGGAGCTGGACGCGAAGATCACCCGGGCGCCCTTGTCTTTCACCCAGTCGATCAACCGCAGCAGCCCGACCCCGTTGACCTCCTGATAGGCCTCGGGTTCGTAGAGGCTGTCTCGGCCGCTGATCATCGCGGCGAAGTGATAGACCCGCTCGACCCCCTCGAGGGCCGCCGCGTGTTCCGCGATATCGAGCACGGACGCCTCGATGAACGTCACCCGGGGATCCAGGTTGTCGCGGGACCCGCTGGAGAGATCGTCGAGCACCACGACCTCATCGCCCGCGGCCAGAAGTCGACGGGCGAGTGGGAACCGATGAAACCAGCGCCTCCAGTGATCAGCGTCTTCATGGGCTGACCGCCCTACTCGGTGGTGGGGGAGCGGTCAACGAGGCCTTCGAACAAGTCAACAAGTCAACACTACGTCCCCAGCGGTCCAAGGGGGACGTAGTGTTGACTTGTTGACTTGCTGACAAGATCTTCACCGGCGCTCGCTCGGGGGGAACAGTGGCCGGGCCGGGTTGGGACATTCATCCGGCGAGGTCGGGCGGGAGCTCACCTTCCCAACGCGGTACGCCGCGCGACTCGAGGGCTTGCTCGAGCGTCGAGAGCTGAGCTCGCTGCCACGCTTCGGTCCGCGCTGCGTGGTGTCGGTCGAAGAGCGAGGCGGCGTTCTCTTCCCCCCGCAAGATGTCGAGGCTGACGGAGTCCGCGACTTCCGCGAGCTGATCGGCGAGCTGGTCGGGGTCGCCCGGCAGCATGGGCTGCACGACGGCGAAGGTCTTGATCCCGCGCTCCTTCATGCGGCGCAGGACGCCGAGGCGCTCATCGATCGGGGCTCCGCGCGGCTCGAACCAGGTGCGCACGGCGTCGTCGAGCGTCGGCACGGAGAAGCCAACCCGCGCGTCGGGCAGGGACTCGAGCACGTCGATGTCACGCTCGATCAATCGAGCGCGCGTCAGGATCAGGACGGGGCGCGTTGGGGCCTCGCTGAGGCGTTCGAGACACCCGCGCGTGAGCTTCCACTTGGCCTCGACGGCCTGGTACGGGTCGCTGACGACCGGGCAGAGCTTGATGGGGTGCGGCGGGACCTCGCGGAGCTCCTGAGCCAGCACGTCGGGACCGTCGACCCGGCCGTCGACGTACGATCCCCAGGGCGCGTCGGGGAGCGTGCGCAGGCGCCGGCTGATGCCCACACGATCTTGTGCATAACAAAAGCGGCACCCGATCAGGCAGCCCACGTAGGGGCTCAGCGAGTACCACGGGAGCTCCGGGGTACCGGCCAGCTCCAGCATCGGCCCGCCCCGGATTTGCCTCAGCCGCGTCGAGGACCCGTTCGCTTCGCCCCGAGGCTCGGCGAGCTGCGCGAGCACGTTCCGTTCGTTCAGGCTCGCTCGGGACGCGACCGCTCGACAGAGCGCCTGTCCTCGCTCGCCGTCCAGGTCGCCCGCGCGGTAGGCAAAGAGCAGTCGCTCGCTGCGCGCGGCGTGCGCTCGCTCCGTTTCGCTGGGAAACACCTCTATGTGCACGCGGGCGCCGTCGATCTCGAAGGTCAGCCGAGGGCCCAGCTCCGTCGACGCGCACACGAGCACGGCGCCGCCAAGGGACTCGCCGACCGTGAGCGGGGCCAGGAGCGCCAACAAGCCGTCGCGCAGCTCCATCAGATCCAGCCGTAGAGCGGGCAGAGCAGGCGGATGACGGCGAAGACCATCACCGCGCACACGACGTTGAGCACGATGCCCATGCGCATCATCTGTAGCTGCGAGACCCGCCCGGTGCTGTAGGCGATGGCGTTCGGGCCGGTGGCGATCGGCAGCATGAAGGCGCAGCTCGCGGCGAGTCCCACGGCCAGCGCGGGCGGCACCGGAGAGACGCCGAGCTCCGTGGCGATGCCGATCACCAGGGGCACCAGCATGTTGGACGACGCGGTGTTCGAGCAGACCTCGGTGAAGAAGATCGTGAACACACAAGCGACGGCGGTCAGGGGCCAGAGGGACTCGATCCCGGTCAGGGCCACGAAGCCTCGGCTCATGGCCGAGGCGAGGCCCGTTTCGACGAGCTGCGTGCCGAGCGCGATGCCGCCGCCGAAGAGCAGGATGATGCCCCAGTCGATGGACGCGGCGCGCTTCCACGTCAAGACACGTTGATTTCCCTTCGCGGGAAACACGAAGAGGATCGACGAGGCGAGCAGGGCCACGACGCCGGGGTGCATCAGGCGCTTCACGTCATCGGCGGCGGGGTGTCCGGTGGCCTTGAGCACGCCGGGCAAGACCCACCCGAGCGCGGCGAGGCCGAAGGCGATCGCCGTCACCGTCTCGCCGCGCGTCCAGCGCTTCGGCACGTCGGCGAAGAGAGGCTCGTCCGTGGGCTCCGGCTCGTGGCTCTCGGGGCGAGTTGCGGGCGGGTACATCCAGCGGGCGACGACCCAGATCGCCAGGCAGACCAGGAGCCCCGTCGGGAACCCGATGCTCATCCAATCGAGGAAGCCCATCGGCGAGCCCGCCTCGCCCAGGAGGCGCACCGTGATCAGATTCGGGGGGCTCCCCACCAAGGTCCCGAGCCCTCCGGCCGAGCAGGCAAACGCGAGCGCCAAAAGGCCGCCCACCGCGCCCCGGCTCGCGCCCTCCTTCTTGCTGAGCATCTTGAGGAGGATCGGCACCAGGATGGCCGTCGACGCGGTGTTCGAGATCCACATCGAGAGCAGTGCGCCGGCGATCATCAGGGCGATCCGCACGCGGGAAGGGATACCGGCGACCCACCGAGACCCGACGATGGCCTTCGCGATGCGTCGGTCCAGCCCGTGCTCGTTCATCGCTTCGGCGATGAAGAAGCCGCCTACGAAGAGGTAGAGGAGCGGATCGGCGTAATGTTTGAACGCGTCCTTGGCCCCGGCGATCTCCGTGACGACCAGGAGCGGCGCGATCAGCAGGGCGGTCACCGCGATCGGCACCACCTCGGTGAGCCAGGCGATGAGGATTGCGCCGAAGACCGCGGCGAGTCGGTGCGCGGGCTGCTCGAGCGGGAGCGGCGCGAACCACAGCACGACAAAGGCGAGGGGGGCCCCCACGAACCCGGCTCGCGTCCGCCACCGACTTCCGTATCCCGGCTGCACGTCCGGCGAAGGATAGAGGAAACGCTGCCACGGAGTGCGGCCGCCTTGCCGCGAAACCCGTTTCGTACCAACTCCCTGGGCCCGCCGTGTCCGTGGCCCGGCTTCTGCATGCACCGAAGGTGATGCACTTCCGAAGCTCGAAACTTGCGCCGACGATCGGCTTGTTTAAGGCTCGGCCTGTTCAGATGCGCAGGTTTTTCCACCTCAGCTTGGTTCTCTTGGCTCTTTCGGGCTGCGAGGAGCTCGCGCTCGATGGCGCCGAGGAGGCGCCACCGGTCGAGCCGGCCGTCGATCCTGCCCCGGAGCCGGAGCCCGTCGTCGAGGAGCCCACGCGCGAGATCGTGGACGCCAGGCCCCCGCCGTTGGCCGAGCCGGTGCCGCTCTACGAGGCGGGGTCGACCGATCATGACATCGACGCTGCGACCGCCCGTGCCGACGGGTATGTGCTGATCGATCTCGGCGAATCGTGGACCCCCTACCTCTTCACCGAGCAGTCCAACGCCGAGGAAGAGCGGATCGAGCACGCCTACCGCCAGACCTACCTCTCACTCGCTCGCGGCGACTTCCCCGAGGACCACCACGGGGCGCGCGCCGAGCGTGACAAGTACCTCGAACTCTACGGCATCATGCCCACCCTCGGACTCCTCCGGGAGCGCTTCCGCCGGGTGCGCGACCTGGACTGTCGGGAGGGCCTCGATCTCTCGGCCCTCGACGCCTTTGACGGCTTCATCCGCTACAACAACAACCGGGCGGCACGTCGCACGGCGAGTCACTTCATCTACTTGGAGCGGACCGTCGCGGGATACGTCAGCGACCAGGCGGTCGACGACGAGACCGAGCTGGACGAGGGGCGCCTCGAGGAGCGACAGCGCCGCGCGCTCCGGGAGTACCGCGAGACGGCACCCCGTGTTCACGCGATCCGAGCGGCTCAGGCGCGCTTGGAATGTGAAGGCTATTTCGAGGGCAAGGGCGACCCCGTCGCCGGCGGGATCGACTGGCCGACCCACGAAGCGCTCGCCGAGTTCGAACGGCGACACCGTGTGTACGGCTGGGGATACATCGGGCGTCAGACGCTCACGGCGCTGCGAAGAACGCCGATGGAGCTCGAACAAGAGGCGGTGATCCGGATCCTGACCGAGCGCGCCATGCACTCGCTCGGCGTGCTCGAGGACGGATCCGTCGAAGGCGGGACCTACGAGAACGCGGCTGGCCAAGAGGTCGAGATCCCGAACCTCGAAGAGCAGACCCGTGAGCGTGTGATCGAGGCGCTCGGCCTCACCACGCCCGAGGCGACGCTCGATTTCCTCGAGGGACTCGGGGAGCTCGATCTCGGCGAAGACCGCACGGTCGCGATACGCGCACCGGAGCTGCCGGACTACTACGCGAGCGACATGGACATCCGCATCGAGATCGATCGAGGCGATGTCTGGTACGAGTTCCCCTACGACGAGGAGGGGCACGAGCGCGGCCAGTCCGTGCAGCGCCGCCCGCACCTTTCGGTCGTCGTCCGGCACCGCGGACAAAACATTCGGGTCGCGCGCTTCGGGACCACGGTCGGTGGTTGGCGAACCGAGGAGATCGAGGGCGACTTGTGGTGGCGCTACAAGAACTCGCCGATCGGGCC
>Ga0114933_10005243_pt1 | contig 11825 bp, 6 predicted proteins | sample 4SBtaG_FD_89691 | JGI IMG/M metagenome (GOLD analysis project Ga0114933, IMG submission 89691) | Deep subsurface microbial communities from Kolumbo volcano to uncover new lineages of life (NeLLi) - 4SBTROV12_W25 metaG | ecosystem: Environmental > Aquatic > Marine > Volcanic | place: Kolumbo... | reverse complement strand
GAGTCGATGGTGTACCGCGCCACGTGCCAGCTGGCGTCGGCCTCGATGAAGGGCGCGACGCGTCCCGGGCGCTCCAGGCCGAAGCCCCCGTCGGCGGCCGGCACCAGCCGACCGAGCTCCAGGCGTTCGCCGTAGTGGGACACGCTGCCGCCGAGGATCAGGTAGGGCCGCACCGGCTCCGCGGGCCAGTAGGGGAGGCGCACGTGGCCGCTCAGGCGGAACAGTCGGCCGGGCGCGTCGACGTCGGCGCCGTCGGTCCAGCCTTCGCCCCTGATCGCGACGTGATCGATCGACACGGTCGCGTCGAAGCGCTCGTCGACGAGCCAGCCCGCGCCGACGCGGCCGGCGAAGCCTCCGCCCCAGCCGAAGATCAGCAGCTCCTCGTCCTGTGCGCGCAGCACGATGGGGTACACGGCCCCTCCCGCGTACCCGCCCCCGACGTCCACGTGAGGCGCGGCGAGCGCCCATCCGCACAGCATCCACATCGGGCGCGAGGCTAACCTCAGCTCGTGAGGGTCGCAGCACTCCAGTACCGACCGCCCAAGGGTCGCCCAGCACGGGCACGCCGCGAGCTCGTGGCCTGGGCCGAGCGTGCCGGGCAGCTGGGCACGGACGTGCTGGTGTGTCCGGAGCTCGCCACCACCGGCTACGTCTGGCGCGATCGCGCGGCGCTCCTCCCCCATGCCGAGCCCGCTGAAGGCCCGACCTTCGCGGCGCTCGCCGAGGTCGCGCGGGCCCACGGCATGTGGATCGTGTGCGGCTACCCCGAGCGCGCAGGGGATCTGCTCTACAACGCAGCGCTCGTGATCAGCCACACCGGGACGCTGGTCGACAGCTACCGCAAGGTGCTGCTCTTCCGCGAGGACCTGCACTGGTCCGAGCCCGGCGACCACCGCCTGCTGTGCACCACGCCCTTCGGCACCCTGGCCACGGGCATCTGCATGGACCTGAACGATCCTGGCTTCACCCGATTCCTGGCCCGCCGCCAGCCCGACGTGGTGGCCTTCTGCACCAACTGGGTCGACCAGGGCGAGCGGGTGGAGTGGTACTGGCGCGAACGCCTGGCCGGGGTGCGCGGCCTGTTCGTGGCGGCCGACAGCTGGGGCGACGACGAAGGCATCCGCTTCTACGGACGGAGCGGGGTCCTCCGAGGGGGTCGAACGCTCCTCCAGCTCGGTCCGACCGGGGACGGGTTGATCTACGGGTCGGAGGGGAACTTCACGTCGACGGCGACCTCTTCGTCGTTGGACACCTCGGGCGCGCGGTAGCTGTCGCGCTCCGCCCGGCTGGCATCGCGCTTCCTGCGTTCGTCGGCCAGGATCACCGCGGCGACCCGCCGGGCGAGGATGAGGGGTGCGTCCACGGCGAGACGAAGGGCGCGCGCGAGCATGGAGAGAGCCTATCCTGTTGTTGGTGGACACCAGCTTGGAGCAGGAAGCGTGATCGGACTGGGCCCCTTCGACCTCGAGCTCGTGCTGGGTGAGGGGGCCATGGGGCGTGTGTGGAGCGGCACCGATCGGCGAAACGGTCGGCGCGCCGCGGTCAAGGTGCTGCGCTTCGGCGACGGCGGCAGCTCCCGCAGCACCCATGCCCTGTTCAACGAGATCCGCGCCGTGGCCGGCCTGGATCACCCCTACATCGTGCACATGGTCGATCACGGGGTCGTGTCGGACGAGGAGGCGCGCGCTGGCGGAGGGCGCCTTCCGGAGCGGGCGCCCTGGCTCGCGATGGAGTTGGCTGCGGGTTCGCTCGAGGAACGGCTGGGCTCCTTCCAGGACTGGGGCGAGCTGCGCACGCTGTTGTTGGCGCTGTTGGACGCCCTCGCCCACGCCCACGCCCGGGGCGTCATCCACCGGGACCTGAAGCCCGCGAACGTGCTCATGGGTCGGCATGGTCCGCTGCTGAGCGACTTCGGGCTGGCGCAGGTGCACTCGCGCAGCTTCCGTGAGGGGCAGATGGAGGCCACGGCCGGCACACCGGCGTACATGTCGCCGGAGCAGATCGAGGGGCGCTGGCGGGATCACGGGCCCTGGACCGACCTCTACGCGCTGGGCTGCATGGCCTGGGAGCTGACCTGTGGCATGCCCCCGTTCTACGAGGGGGAGCCTCGCGCCATCCTGCAGAAGCACCTCCGCGCGTCGCCACCGCGCTTCCGTCCGCGGCTCGCCGTGCCGCGTGGGCTCGACGTATGGCTCGCCCACCTGCTGGAGAAGCGGGCCGGTCGTCGCTACCGGAGCGCCGCGAAGGCAGCGTGGGAGCTGGCGAAGCTCGGCGAGCCGGAGGGGGGAGCACCGGGCCCCATCGTGGGGCTCACCTTCGAGCGAGAGCTGGAGATCCTGGGCAGCAGTGGCCTCCGTTTCGCGGACGAGGACGACGACGCCACGGACCCGCGCGGCACCCCGGTGTTCCACCCGTGGGCGCTCACCTTCCTCGACGGCGAGGTCGACGGCGCGCTGCCGATCCCCGCCTCGTGGGAGCAGAGGGAGCTCCGGCCCCGGCCCGAGAGCCTGGCGCTGTTCGGGCTTCGGCCGCTGCCCGTGGTCGCGCGAACCGAGGAGCGCCATGCCTTGTGGGACTGCTTCCGGCTGGTGTGCCGCCAGGGTCGGAGCGGCATGGTGTTGCTGCGCGGCCCGGCTGGCGCCGGCAAGAGCCGCCTCGCGGAGTGGCTCAGCGTGCGCGCGCGGGAGGTGGGCGCGGCCGACGTCTTGCGCGTGGTCCACCACCCGAGCACCATCGAGGTCGACGGCGTCGCAGCGGCGGTGACCCGGCACCTGGGCTGCGAGGGCATGGACAGCAAGGCGGCGGCCCGGCGCATCCAGGTCTCCCTCGCGCAGCGCGGTGTCGTCACGCGCTACGAGGTCGCGGCCTTCGCGGAGCTGCTCGCGCCCGAGGTCCTCGAGCGGGGGCTCGACGATCTCGAGGCCCGACCCCACGAGCGCTTCGGAGGTCTGACCCGGCTCGTCACCGCCCTCGGCAAGGTGCAGCCGCTGGTGCTGTGGCTCGACGACGTGCAGTGGGGCGCGGACACGCTGCGCTTCTGCCAGGAGCTCCTCGCGCGGCAGAGGTGGCGGCCTGCTTCGATCTTCCTGGTCGCGAGCCTGCGGGACGAGGCCCTGTTGGAGCGCCCCGAGGAGGACGAGCTGCTCGAGCGCCTCCTGCGCCGCCCCGAGGTGGTCGCCCTGCCGGTGGGACCGCTGCCGACCGATCGGCGGCAGGAGCTCGTGCAGGGCCTGTTGGACGTGGACCCGGCCCTTGCTCTGCGCCTCTCGGAGCGCACCGAGGGTCTGCCGCTGTTCGCGGTCCAGCTCGTGGGTGACCTGGTGGCGCGCGGCGTGCTCACCGCGGGGCCGTCCGGGTGGGAGCTCGCGGAAGGGGCGCGGATCACGCTGCCGCTCCGCCTCTCCGAGGTCTGGGCGACCCGCATCGACCGCCTCCTCGAAGGCCGCCCGCGGAGTGACGCCCTCGCCCTCGAGATCGCCGCCGTGCTCGGCGGGGAGGTCGATGGTCCAGAGTGGCGGGACGCGTGCGGTGCGGCCGGGATCGTGGCCTCGCCCGACCTGGTCGGGGCGCTGTTGTCCGAGCGTCTCGCGAGCTGTCCGCCCGCGGGTCCCGAGCGCGCCTGGACCTTCGTGCACGAGCTCTTGCGGGAGGCGCTGGTCGCGCGTTGCCGCACGGCGGGTCGCTGGGCCGCTGCGCACGGTGCGGTCGCCGACATGCTCGCGACCCGGCGTGGGAGCACGCTCGCCGAGCGTCGTGGCCGGCACCTGCTGGAGGGTGGGCGTCCGGACGAAGCGCTCGAGCCGCTGCTCCACGCGGCGAAGTTACGGCTCACGGCCCTGGACCACCTGGGCGCGCTGTCCCTGTTCCACGCTCGCGAGGAGGCGATGCACGCCCTGCCGGTGCCGAGCCACGACCCACGCTGGGTGGCCGGTTGGCGCGTCCGAGCCCTGGCGGAGGGGTGGTTCCTGCACCCCGAGCAGGGGATCCATTGGGCACGCCGAGCCCTGGAGCGTTGCGAGCGCTTCAGCTGGGACGGCGACACCATCCGTTGCCTGTTGCTGATCGGCCGGTTCTACCGCGTGGCGGGTGCGATCGAAGCCTCGTACAGCCACTTGCGCAGGGCCCGTGACCTCGCCCTGCGCGGAGGCTGGGTCGAGCTGCAGGCGCGCATCGCGCGGGAGCTGGCGCACCTGGCCCGTTGGAGCGGTGAGATCGACCGCGCTCGTGCCCTGTACGAGCGCGCGCTCGGCGGGCTCGAGGCCAGCGGTGACCCGGTCGAGGCGGGGCTCTGCGAGCTGGACGTGGTGGAGTGCGACATCGTCCGGCGCGTGCTCGACGAGAGCGTCGCGCGGCGGCTGCTCTCGGCCCGTTGGCGCTTCGAGGCTGCGGGCGACCAGCGGGGGCTCGTGCGCTGCGCCGAGTTCCTCGGGGACTACATGAGGGCTCGCGGAGAGTTGTCGCAAGCGGAGAAGGAATACCGCGACGGCGTCATGCGCCACGAGAGCCTCGGGCGCGGTCCCGACAGCCAGGCGCACCTGAAGCTCGGCCAGGTGCTCGTCCTGCAAGGGCAGCACCAGGAGGCTCGCCGCGTGCTCGACACCTTCCGCGTGGCCGTTCGGCGCATGGGGCGCAAGGCTCCGCTCGCGTCGGCCCTCGCCGCGTTGCTGCCGTGCCTGGCGCGGGAGGGGGACTTCGAGACCTTCGACGGCCACCTCGGCTCCCTGCGCGCCGTGCTCGAGGCCACGGGCTACGTCGATGGCGATGTGGCCACGATGCTCGAGCTGGCGGCCGACGAAGCCAGGGCTGCGGGGCGGGAGTGGCCGGCGCAGCGGGCCCGCACCCTGGCCCAGTCCCAGCGCGTCGCGCTCGAGGGGAGCGAGGACGAGGACTCCGTCGACGACCCCCTCACCGTCGGCTGATCGCCGGCACGCTCAACGCGCCCGGAGTCGCACCCGGGTGAGATCTTCGCGAGCCGTCAGCTGCAACCACCCGTCGGAGGTGGGCTCGATCTGCAGGGAGTCGGGGGTGTCCAGGTGATCGAGGATCAGACCGTCTGCCCGAATGGAGAGCGCGACGCTCTCGCCGGCGGCCAGGCTGCCCTCGAGCTCCAGGAGCCCTTCCCACGCCTCCACGCCCCATGCGTGGTTGCTCCGCACGAAGGCCGCGCTGCGGGCTTCGACCTCCGGCAGCGAGAACGAGCCCCCCGGCCTGTGCACGATCTGGCCGGTGCGCAGGGTCTGGTAGATCCCCGAGGCGTAGCCCTCCTGGAAGAGGTAGAGCTCGTCCGGGACCGCAACGCCCGAGATCCCACTCCGTGCCGGGAGCTTCGGTCCGGCAGCGTCCAGGGCGCGGAGGGTCAGCACGGCCGATGCGCCGCCGCCCAGCAACGCGGCCACCACGATGCTGGCGCGGATGGCGCGATCGCTGACCACGTCGGCGTGACGGCCGAGGTGCCATGCGACCAGGAACACCAGCGGCCACGGAGGCACGACTGGCGAGCAGACGGCGACGAGCGCTACGCCGAGGGTGAGATCGCGGCCGAGGCGTGCGCGGACCGCCAGCAGGCACGGGACCAGCGGCAGCAGGTTGCCGTCGGCCTGGCCTTCGGCTGCGACGAAGGGCAAGACGAGCGCAGAGATCCCGCGGAGCGCTCGCTCGGTCAGGGGCATGCCAGCGAGGGCACGGGCCTCGACGGCGGCGTGGTCGTAGAGGCTCCTGGCCTCTGCAGCGTCGGCCCACAGGGGCGCGTGGACCGCGACGGCCGGTAGCAGTCCGAGGGCGAACGCCAGAGCCACGGAGAAGGTGGGGCGGGCTGTGATCAGCGCCCAGACGAGGAGGGGCGCGGCGAGCACCGGCGCTTCGTGCGGGGCACCGGAGAGCAGCAAGGTGGAAGCGGCCGCTGTCGCGGCGAAGACCAGGACGGGCGCGAGCCGCCGCCCAGCCGCGAGCACCCAGCCGAGCGCGAACACCCAGGCCAGGGGGGGCCAGGTGAGCTGCCCTTGGAGCGCGTGAGCCAGGGGGCCGAGGGCGCACGTGCCCAACAAGCCGGCCAGCGCCGCCCCTCGGTGATCCATGCCGGTCGCACGCAGCCAGCCGTAGGCGAACGCGGCGGCCAGGCTGAGTTGCAGCCAGGCCCAGGCGAGAGCGGCCACCCGCGCACCCACCAGGAGGGACGCGAGCGCGCTCGGTGTCCACGGAGCCTGGGGTGCCATGCCGGAGAAGAGCGATCCGCCTCCCCAGAGCCAGCTGGTGCGCAAGGGGTGGCCGTGCACCAGCCACTGCCGGCGCCAGATCTCGAGCGCGCCCACGTGGAGATCGCCGGTGCCTTGCAAGGGCGCGACGAGCGCCGGCAGCAGGTAGAGCAGCGCCCAGAACAAGCCCGCGAAACCCAGCACAGCGAGCAGACCCCGCTGGGGGCCTGCATCGCGGAGTCCAGGAGAGAAGGGCTCGATGGACGAACGCTACCGCGACGTCGAGGCTCGGGGCCGCGTGCGCGCCACGGTGAACGCCTCGGGCGGCAGCCAGCCCGAGAGCTCGCCGTCCTGCATCGCCGTGAACCCTCCGGACCACAGCTCCCCCGCGAGGGCCCCGCCCACGCGGTAGCCGAGCTCGGCCAGTCCCGAGCCGTCGAGCTGGACCTGGCCGGTCCACGCGCCGTCGGTCGTGTTCGAGCGCACCACGCCGTCGATGTTGCCGACCACGTCGAGGCCGGCGGGGAGCTCCTCCCGCAAGGACACCAGGCTGTTCGGTGCGCCGCTGACCCAGAGCCGTACCTGCGAGGGCTTGCCGGCGGTCAGGGCCTCGCGCTCGACCTCGAGCTGCACGCCGTCTTCCGGTGGGGCGTCCCACGGTGTCCATGCCTGCAGCTCCAGCTGCCAGCCGAGCCCGGGCCACGTGGCGTCGGACACCACCTCGTAGCGGTGGCTCCCGCTGAGCGGCACCTCGGCCTCCAACACCGCCACCTCGGCGACCGCATCACCGCGCAGCTCGTGACGGGTGGCGATCTCGCCGTCGATCTTGAGGGCCACGGCGATCGTGTCGGGCCGCGCGGCGCTTCCCGCGAGCCCGAGGGCGTCGAGCACGGCGAGCGCCTCGTGGGGCGGGCCGAGCCCCGCGGCCGGGTCGTAGCTGGCGATGAGCGCCGCGAGGAGCTCGGCGCGCGTGGACTCGTCGTCCACCACGAGGGCCGCGGACGCCAAGGCATCGCGTGGGCTCACGCTTCGCCCATCGGGACCGACCACACCGGGGGGCAGCCGGATCTGGACGAGATCGCCGGAACGGTCCAGGTCGGCCGCGACCCGGGCGCGCAGGTCGTCGGCGAGCTGCCCGTCGACCGCGCCGGAGCGAAGCACCTGTGCGGCCGTGTACGCGTCGCCCGTGTCGTCGTGGAGCAGCCATCCGCCCTGGCGCTCGAAGAACGAGGCGGCGGCGGCGGTGGCTTCCGGCCGCCGCACCGCTCGCGTAGCGGCTGCAGCGAGGACCAGGCTCCCTTGCAGGGTCTCCGCCCCGCGCCAGGACCCGTCCGGAAGCTGCTCCGCCAGGACCAGCTCGCGGACCCCGACCGACAGCGCCTCGGCGACGCGGCCGGGCTGCCCACCGTCGAGCGCTTCGAGGGCCGCGATGCGGGCCGACAGGCTGCCGCTCGAGGCCGTGGCGGTGAGCTCCTGGATCCCGACCAGCTCCAGCCGTCGCAGGTGTTCGCGGCGATCGGTGTCCACCGAGGCCCCCAGCGCCTCCAGCAGGGCCGGCCCCCGCGTTCCCAGCGCGTACGCCACGGTCCCGCCGGCCCGGGCGTCGAGGGCGTGGCGCAGCACGCCCAGCGGGCCCGGGAACAACACCAGCCGCGCGCGGGCGAAGGTGGCGTTGTCGGGCGCCGAGAGCTCGAGCGGTTCGCCGCTCCCGAGCACGCCGCGCCGGAGCTGGTGGTCGGGCATGCCGCGCGGCGTGACCGAGAGCGTCTCCTCGACGGCGTCGTGCCCCTCGAGCGCCACGCGTAGAGTGCCGGCGCCCGGTGCGGCGGCCTGGAGGTCGAACCACACCACGCGGGTCCCGCCGGCGGGCACCGCCACGTCGCCGCCTCCCGCTGCCTGCAGCCCGCGGCCGCTCGCGCGCCACGTGGCGCCGAGCGCCTCCGGCGTGGTGTTCACGAGGCGGACCGGGACCTGGACGCGATCGCCCACACGCAGACGGTCTGGAGCGACGGGGTCGGCGTAGATGTCCAAGCTGGAGGCGATCTCGAGGGTGGCGCCGCTCTGGGCACCTTCCGCGCTGGCCGCCAGGCCGAGCACGCGCCACGTGGTGAGCGAGTCCGGGAGCACCGCTGGGACCGCCGCGCGTCCGTCCCCGTCGGTGACCACCGCCGGCGCCCAGAGGAAGGTCTCGGGGAACCACGAGCGGGTGGCGGGCGCCGCATCGTCGTCGGGGGCCGCGCGGCCCGACCCCGGTGGCGGTGGCGGTGCCGACGCGGGCCTCGGGCTGCTCTTCGCCAGCCCCTCGTTCCGCTTCGCCCGGAAGCCCTGGTCCTCGTCGTCTGCGATCGCTTCCTCCTCCATCGCGACCATCTCGGGCTCGGGCTCCGCGGGAGGGGCCGAGCCCGTCGCGAGCTTGAAGTCCGCCTCCGAGCCGACACTGCAGGCGAGCACCCACGCGATCATGGCTTCCTCCAGCGGGCCCAGCTCACCCAATCCACCACATCTTCTGGGAGGCGCGTAGCATCGGCCGCCAGGACGCGCGGATCCAGGCGGCCCAGCAGGTCTTCAGGCAGGGTAGCGAGCGCCAGGGGCCGGTCCCACGGGTCGCGCACGTCGCCCTCTCGGACCGCCTCGTTCCACAGTCCCTCGAGCCGTTCGTTGGTGAGCAGCTCGGCGCCGTCGGCGCTGGCCTCCCACGCACGCACGCCCTGCCTCACGGTGGCCAACACCTGGAAGAAGGCCTCGAAGATCTCGGCGTCGGGCAGGTACGCCGTCTGCCCGCTGGACTCGATCCGGGTGGACCTCGCCTCCGGGGCGCCCGCGTCGTCGACGCGGAGCACCGCGGCGCGGGCCGCGTTGACCCCCTCGATGGTGCCCATGGCGAGGGCGACCGCGTCGAGGCTGCCGAAGGCCGGGGAGCTGCTGGAGGCGGCGACCTGCTGCCGGGCCAGCTCGTCGGCGGCCGTGAGCGGCGCCAGCGCTTGCAGGGTCCGGTCCACGCCCACCAGGGACACGACGGCCTGGCTGCTGGTGTGCACGGTGACGGATCCCGCAGCGCCGGGCCGTTCTTCGCCCTCCCATGCGAGCTCCATCTCCAGAGACGCCACCGGCTGGACGTAGACGATGGACTGCGCGCCCCCAGCCTCCAGCACCACGAAGCCCTCCACGGCCTCCGGCAGCGACACGTCCACGTCACTCGCGGTGTCCTCGCGCTCGATCTCGGCGATCACCGCGCCCGCGTGCCGCACGTAGAGGGTGTCCGGCAGGCCGCCGGTGTAGCTCGGACCACGGAGCAGCTTCACCGCCAGGGCCTCACCCGGCTCGAGCACGACCTTGGATGGGCGAAGCCGCAAGGGAGGGACCTCGCCGGGCCAGAGGTTCAGCCGCGTCTCGCCGACCTCGTCCATGCCCACGACCAGCTCGTAGCCCAGACGGGTCGTGGCCTGCGGCCGCACGCCCTCGTTGGACGTCGGCGGCACCAGCACGAGATCGAAGAGCGCGATCTCTCGCCGCTCGGCCGCTTCGTCGAGGTGCAGCCCTGCGAAGGTCCGGGTGAGGCAGCTCGGCACGGCTTCGCCGTCGCGGGGGAGCAGCTCCACGGCCACGTCGGCGCGACCGGGGGTCGAGGCCAGGCGCAAGGTCCATGGCAGCTCGGTCCTACCGGTGACCGGGCTGACGGAGCGCCACACGGGTCCGCCCTCGACGGCACAGTGCGTGGCGTAGGCGGTGGCGTCCTGGAGCAAGCCGTCGAAGTCCGGAGCGCCGAAGCTCCTCTCCAGCGCCAGCCGCGGGACGTTCTGGGAGCGCAGGGACCAGCTCACCGCGAGCTCCCGCCTCCCGGACCCGAGCGGCTGGCCGACGAGCGAGGCGCTCATGCAGCGACCCACCGGGTCGACGCGCCCCACGGCCTCGGAGATGCGTCCGCCTTTCACGCTCAGCAGCAGGGTCACGTTCTCCGAACGCAGCACCAGGGGAGCGCAGCGCTCGTGCAGGCGAACCGTGAGCTCCTCGAGGCGGCGGCGCTCCTGGACCGCCAGTTGCCTTGCGGCGACGTGCTCGGTGGTCTCCGTGAGGGAGAAGGCCACCTGCTCCGACCGCGGGGGCGCGCGGTAGGGCTTCGGTGGGATGACCACCGTGACCGGCTCGCCGGGGTCGAGGACCAGCTCGGCCACCCCGCTGGCGTCCGTGCGGGCGACCTCTCCCGGGTCGCGCGGATCCCACGCGCGCTTGACCATGAGGTCCCGGTTCGCCAGCGGGCGTCCATCGGGGGTGGAGGCGCGCAGGTACACCCGGTTCGGGTAGCCGCTGACCAGGCCTTCGGAGAGCTCGCTCACCGCGTCGACGCGGATGGGATCGGCCGAGAGCACCGCCCGTCCGGCACCCTGGGCCGTCTCGCCAGCAGGGTCGGTCACCTGCAGGACGGCGCTCATCGTGACCCGTCCCTGCAGGTCCAGGGGCACCTCGCCGAGCGCGAGCTCGAAGCGTCCGTCAGCGCCCGAGATCACCTCCTGGGGCTCCGTCCAGGCGTTGGGCGGTGGCCAGGCACCGACGGTCGACCACCTGGCGACCACGCGGGCCTGCGCCACGGGAGCCCCCGAGGTGTAGATCACCTGACCGGTGAGCCGGACGGTGTCGCCTGGTCCGTACCAGGCGGCGTCGGCGGCGGCGTCCACGGTGAAGGAGGGAAGCTCGAAGGGCGCGACCACCACCTGGGCTTCCGCGAGCTCGTCACCGGTCTCGTAACGGACCGTCCAGGTACCCTCCCTCGGCTCCGGCGCGAGCGGGAGGCTGCTGGCCGCCACCCCCCAGGGCCCGGTGTTCGCGTCTTCGTCCAGCACGAGCTGGCGGCTGGGGTCGAACACCTTGAAGCGACCGGGTCGGTCCGGCAGCGGCCGCAGGCCGTCGTCGGCAAGGGCGAGCGCGCGGAAGCGCACGGTCTGGCCGCCTTCGTACAGGGGCCGGTCGGTCAGCACGTGCACGCGCGCGGGCTCGTACAAGGGGAGATCGAGGCTGAGCTCCACGTCGTCGAGGGGGGTGTCGATCGTCACGTGGAGCGCGTGGTCGCCGTCGGTCAACGGCGGGAGCGTCAGCTCACAGCTGCCCCATCCGCCACCGCCGTGGTCGAGATCGCAGGACATCGGGGCGTCGTGGTCGTCCAGGCGCACCGAGGCGTCGTACCGGTTCAGGCCCCGTCGGGTGCGCTCGTCCCAGCGCGGGTCCACGAAGTCTGCTTCGACGTGGAGCTGCAGCGTGCCCGGACCGTTGCGATCGGGAGCTGACCAGGAGGCGTTTGCGACCACGCGCGGCGTCCCGTCCGGGCATGCGGCGGTCCGCAGGCCCCAGACCACGAGCGCCTTGGTGCATGGCCCGACCACCCACCACCCCACGACCCCGGCGAGCACGGCCAGCGCTCCGAGGCCCGTCAAGATGCGGCGGCGTGATGTCATGGACTCCCTTCGGCGGGCGGGACGCTCGGTGCCGGGCGGAGCTTACGACGTGGCCACCCTCGTTCGCAGCTCCGCGTCGAGCTGGCGCGCTTCCTGTTCGACGTCGCGCACGAGCCTCGCCGCCCGTCCGGTGAGCGCCTCGTTCGTGGCGAGCCGGCGCAGCTCGAGGCAGGCCACCGCGAGGCGT
>Ga0114933_10005241_pt1 | contig 11826 bp, 11 predicted proteins | sample 4SBtaG_FD_89691 | JGI IMG/M metagenome (GOLD analysis project Ga0114933, IMG submission 89691) | Deep subsurface microbial communities from Kolumbo volcano to uncover new lineages of life (NeLLi) - 4SBTROV12_W25 metaG | ecosystem: Environmental > Aquatic > Marine > Volcanic | place: Kolumbo... | reverse complement strand
TAACTATAAAAGATTTAGATAATTGTTATAAAACAATAAATAAAGCAAGTAAAATCCTGATACTTATAGGAGTTTCAGATGGATATATTCTTTCTAAAAAATCCATTCAAAAAATTAATTCGTGTTCGTCAATGGTAGTTATGAAAGAACACACATCAAATGTTTTCAATGAATCATTCATTTCCAATATAGACAGACTCGTAGGTCCAATTGAACTTCAATCTAATTCCGACTCTGCATTCGATGAGTTATCCCCTGAAATAGTTATATCATTGGGAGGTATGATTGTTTCTAAAAAGATTAAATCATTTTTGAGAAATTATAAACCGAAAAAACATTTTCATATAGGAAATAATATTTCAAAAGATTCATTTTACTCCGGAGTTGATCATTTAGAGGTTTCTCCGAATAAATTTTTTGAAAATATTGTTTTTAAAAAAATAGATTCAAATTACCATAATATTTGGCAAGATATAAATCGTTCTAAACTTGAGCTTCACAATAGATACATGAGAGTTGCCAACTTCTCCGATTTAAAGGTCTTTGAATTATTATCAAATTGGATTCCCAAAAAGTATGATATTCAAGTAGCTAATAGTACACCTGTAAGATATTTTCAATTATTTGATTTAAAAAATAAAAACCACATGTTTGCTAATCGTGGAACAAGCGGGATAGATGGAAGCACATCAACAGCAATTGGAAGTTCAATTAACAGTGATTTACCTGTAGTCTTAATTACTGGAGATCTTAGTTTTTTTTATGATATTAATGCACTGTGGAATAAGCATATACCACCAAGTTTTAGGATTATAATTATAAATAATGGCGGTGGAGGAATTTTTAAAATTTTACCTGGTTTTAAGGAAAATAATCTTTTTTCAGAATTCATTGAGACCAAGCACAATTTATCAGCTAGGTCAATAGCCAAAATGTTTAACTTGAATTACTCAAGGGTTTCTACCAAGTTTGGGCTCAATTTAGCTCTAAGAACATTTTTCAAAAATTCAAAAAAACCTAAGATTTTGGAAATAAAAACTTCCGGTATAAAAAGTGCGAAAATATTAAAGGATTATTTTAGATATTTGTCAAAGCCATAAAACATAAAATATTACAATGAAAGCTTCTTGGAAAGAAATAAAAAAATACGATGATATAAATTTTGAAATTTATAATGGAGTAGCAAAAGTTACTATTAATAGACCAAAAGTTTATAACGCTTTTCGACCTGAAACAAATATAGAAATGCTTGATGCATTTGAAATTTGCAGAGAAAGAAATGATATTGACATAGTGGTAATCACTGGAATCGGAGATAAAGCTTTTTGTAGTGGAGGAGATCAAAATGTTAAAGGCACTGGAGGATATATCGGAGATGATGGAGTTCCAAGACTAAATGTTTTAGACTTACATAAAAAAATAAGAGAGTTACCTAAACCTGTAATCGCAATGGTAAATGGATATGCAATTGGAGGAGGTCATGTTCTGCATGTAGTTTGTGATTTGACCATCGCTAGTGATAATGCAATTTTTGGTCAAACAGGCCCTAAAGTTGGAAGTTTTGATGGTGGCTTTGGTTCATCATACCTTGCAAGACATGTTGGACAAAAGAAGGCTAGAGAAATATGGTTTTTGTGTAAGCAGTATTCGGCTCAAGAAGCATTAGAAATGGGGATGGTCAACAAAGTTGTTCCTTTGGTCAAGCTAGAAGAAACCGTATTAGAGTGGTGTGCTTTAATGCAGAAAAGAAGTCCTTTGGCATTAAGAATGATAAAAAGAAGTTTAAATGCCGAGCTCGATGGTCAACATGGACTAATGCAGCTCGCAGGCGATGCAACACTCCTGTATTATTTGACCGAGGAAGCTCAGGAGGGTAAGGAAGCATTTTTAGAAAAAAGAGACCCTAATTTTAGGAAATATCCTAAATTCCCATAAAATAGAAAATCAAATTTTTTGAACTTTCACTCGATAAAAAAAATAAAATATTGGATTCAAGCATCAAGAATTGAAACTCTTCCATTGTCAATTTCTGGAATTATATTAGGATCTTTTTTTGCATATTATAATTACAGTTTTGATAATATAATTTTTATCCTTTCAATAATTACCGCAATCTCTTTTCAAATTTTGTCAAATTTTGCAAACGATTATGGAGATGGGATTTTAGGTACCGATAAGAACCGAATCGGCCCAAAAAGAGTTATAGCATCAGGAAAACTCACACTTGAAGAACTTAAAAAGGGTATAATAGTTAATGTATTTATATCAATTACATTTTCATATTCACTAATTAAATATTCATTTAAAAATGATTATCTATTTATTGTAATTTTTCTCTTTCTCTCCATATTTTCAATATTAGCTGCGATAAAGTATACAATGGGAAAAACCCCTTATGGTTATTATGGTTTTGGAGATATTTTTGTATTTGTATTCTTTGGATTATTAAGCGTATTTGGCTCATACTTTTTACAAACAAAATCTGTAGATTATGAAGTATTTATTCTTGGATCTATTATAGGATTTTTATGTGTTGGTGTATTGAATCTAAATAATATAAGAGATATAGAAAATGATTCTAAAATGAATAAAAAAACAATTCCGACACGAATAGGTTTTAAGAATGCTAAATTTTATCATTATTGTTTAATTATTTTATCTATCCTTCTAATATTCACATTTGCTACTGAATTTAAAATATCCAATAACTTTATTTTTATTATTGTTGGAATCATTCCAATCTCATTTCATCTATTTAAAGTTAATCAAGCAAAAAGCCCAATTGAGTTTAAGCCACTATTAAAACAACTTGCTGTATCAATTTTTTTCTTTTCAATATTTATGTCAATTTTCTTGATTTATGAAAGCATATTTTTTTAAACATAATTTAGAATTTAATATACCAAGTAGAACATCAAGAGATGTTTTGCATAATAAACCTAGTTGGTATTTAGTGATAAAAGATCAAAACAGGATTGGTATAGGAGAATGTAGTATTATTCCAGGATTAAGTTTAGATAGGATTGATGAAATTGAGACTAAGCTTGATTATATCTGCAGAGAAATTTCTTTAGGTAATAAATTAGATATTGCAGAATTTAACGATTATCCAGCCATTAAATTTGCTGTGGAAACGGCTCTTAAAGATTTTAATTTTTCTGAATCACCATTTAAGATAAATGACTCAAATTTTTCAAACTTCCAAGATAATATTAAGATTAATGGATTGGTTTGGATGGGGGATATAAAATACATGAAGTCACAAATTAAAGAAAAAGTTAAAAGTGGTTTTTCATGTATAAAAATTAAAGTTGGTGCTCTTGAATTTGAATCAGAATTGAATTTGATAAGACAAATAAGAAAAGATTTTTCCAATGTAGAATTAGAGATTAGATTAGATGCAAACGGTGCATTTGGCTCAACTGATGCACTTGAAAAATTAAAGAGACTGAATGAATTCTCAATTCATTCGGTTGAACAACCGATAAAAACTAATCAGTGGCAAGAGATGGCACACTTATGTGAATTCTCTCCGATTCCAATAGGTTTAGATGAGGAGCTAATAGGGGTTTATTCCAATAGGAAGAGTTTGCTGGAAACTATTAATCCAGAATATTTAATACTAAAACCAAGCTTATTGGGAGGTTTCAAAGAGTGTGATAACTGGATTAGTTTAGCCAAAGAGAAAGAAATTAAATGGTGGGCAACAAGTGCGCTAGAGGGAAATGTAGGGTTAAACGCTATTGCCCAATGGGTGTATACAAAGAATAGTAAACTCAGGCAGGGATTGGGCACAGGAATGCTATTTAAAAACAATGTAAACTCACCATTAGAAATTTCAGCAGACAGCATTTATTTGAATGAGAATAAAGAATGGGATTTAAACTTTTTTAAAAAAATTGACAAATAATCTTATACATAAAAATTTTAAGTTGGCTGGAGAATTGCATTCTTCAAATGATCTTATTGAAAGTCTAAAAGATAATACAGATTATTACAATTTTTTGACTTCATGGTTTGATGAAAATGATTTTATATTAGTAAAAACATCAGGATCTACTGGTACTCCAAAAGAAATTAAACTGAAGAAGATTGACTTAATTTCTTCATCTAAGCTAACGGCTGATTATTTTAACCTAAAACCCGGTGATAAGGTCATTAATTGTTTACCAGTGGAATATATTGCAGGTAAAATGATGTTGGTTAGATCATTAGTTTTGGGACTTGATCTTTACTTATTTCCGGTAAACAGCTCACCAATTAAACAAATCCAAAAAAATTATGATTTGATTGCTTTTACTACTATGCAATTGGAAAATTCAATACTATTTATTGATAGAATAAAAAATGTTTTGGTGGGGGGAAGTGCTGTTAATGAAAATTTAAAGCAAAAAATTTTAAATATCAATACAAATGTATATGAAACATATGGGATGACTGAAACTATAACTCATATAGCTGTTCGAAATCTTACCAAGGGAGAGAATGAATTTACAACTTTACCTGGAATTGAAATTGGTAAGAGAGATAATTGTCTTTTTATAAAACCAAATCATTTATCCATTGAAATGGTTCAAACCAATGATATTGTTCAATTTACAAATAAAAATAAGTTCCTGTTAATTGGAAGAAGAGACTTTATAATTAACTCAGGGGGAGTTAAATTAAACCCTGAGACCATTGAAAAAAAACTCGCAAAGTATATTTCTGCAGATTTTGTAATTAGCTCAATTGACAATAGTAAATTTGGAGAAGTGGTAGCTTTAGTTTTTAAAAAAAATATTCCTGACAATTACAGCAAAGCATTTACTCACCTGAGTAAATATGAAATCCCAAAAGAAGTTTTAGTAATCGATAACTTTCCTGAAATTAACGGCAAGATTAATAGACTAAAAATTAGATCGATTATCAATAACAGCTAAAGGCTAATTTTTTATCGCCTTCTTTTTAATTCTTGGCATGGCATTTGAAAAGTGAAAACTTTAACATTAAAAATTGATTATGAAAAATTATTTTAAAATTTTACCAATATTATTTTTATCATTATTTATAATTTCATGTGATGATGATAATGATGATGATGGTGTTTGCTGTGCGGGATCTTCAATCGTTGACTTAGCGTCTCAAACTGAAAGTTTAAGTACTTTGGTTTCTGCATTACAAGTAACCGGTCTGGATGCAACTCTTAGTTCACCAGGCGCTTTTACTGTTTTAGCACCATCAAATGATGCTTTTGATGCATTCTTAACAAGTATAAACGCTACTAGTTTAGAAGATATTCCAGTTGATGTTTTAACTAATGTTTTATTAAATCACGTTATCATAGGAGAAGTTCAATTAAACTCGTTAACTAATGGATATGCATCAACACAAGCTATTAGCGGTGCATCTGGGACTAATATGTCTATTTATATAAATACTGATAATGGCGTAACATTCAATGGAGTGTCATCTGTTACCAGCGCTGATGTAGTTGCAAGTAATGGAATCGTTCATATTGTAGATGCTGTAATAGGATTACCATCTGTTGTAACCTTTGCTTTAGCTGATCCAAACTTCAGCTCTTTAGTTCAGGCACTAACAGCTTATGACTATCCACAATCATTTGTTGGATTATTGAGCATCCCTGCTGGTTCTGCTCCATCTCCATTCACAGTATTTGCTCCAGTGAATTCTGCTTTTGAAAGTTTATTAGAAGAACTTGGTGTCAATAGTTTGTATGACATAGATGAGCAAACTCTAGGAGCTGTTTTATCTTACCATGTGGTTGTGAGTGTAAACCAAATGTCAAATACACTTTCTGACGGAATGGTCATAACAACTTCTTTAGCACAGGCGAATCCCAGTATTGCTGACTTAACATTTAATGTTGGGGATAATGGCGAGGGAATATTAACTGACAATAATGGAAGAACAAGTAATATTATTGCAGTTGATGTTCAGGCTGATAATGGAATTATACATGCAATTGACACAGTTGTATTACCGTAAAACTATTTAATATTTCCACTTTAATTAGAACACCCCTTTTTGGGGTGTTTTTTTTGACATAAAATTTATTATATTGTTAATTATTAAAAAATTCAATGACTAATGAAAAATTTATTATTACTATTAACGATTGCTATTTTTATGGGATGTAATCAGACCGAACAAGTATCGGATCAAAAATATGATGTAGATTATCCTTTTGAAAATGGCGTTTCAATGGAAGAAACCTCCATTGATCCAATGGGTAATATTTTTGCTTATCCTGAGGGAGAGGCAGGAATTACAGGACAAACAGCCCAATGGGAAAAAGGGTTCGAATCGGGATGGCATTATCATCCATATACTGGAGTAGCTTATGTAGTTCGTGGAGAACTAACTGTAAAGTTTGACGAAAATACTGCTCTAGACGATTTGGACGGAGAAAAGACTGTAACCAAAGAACAAGTTTTTGGACCTGGTTCAGCTTTTTTAGGAGTTGCTAACACTTGGCATAAATCATCAAGTACTGGTGATGAGGATTTAATTTTTCAAGTAACATGGCTTGGTGAAAAAGGTCAGCCGGTTAAAGTTTCAAGCAACTATTAAATTCGTAATTCTAACTTAAATAATTAAACTATGAGAAAACTATTAATTTTAATTTTCGCTGTAACATTTACAGCATGTAATACACCTGTTGAACCACAAGGTGCAGGGTTTTTCACTGCTCAGCCTGGTGAAAAATATATAACCGGAACAGATGATGTAACCGATGTTTGGGTTAAATATATTGAAGCACATAACAATAGACAGATAGACGCAATCATGTCTATGGAAACTGATTCAATTTCAATAACAGGACCTGATGGTAGTCGTATTAATGGAAAAGAGATGCATGAACAAGCACTAAATGCTTGGTTCCCAGCAGAAGACCCAAAATGGGAAATTTACTGGGCAATGCCATACAAAGCTATTAGTAAAGATGAATCTTGGGTAATAGCTGGTCACTGGGTTGATTTAACAATTGAAGGAGAAACGGTAAGAAAAGCACATATGATCGACGCAAGGATTGTTGACGGTTTGGTTGATTTATTCTACGTTTATCAACTAGATGTACCATCTGCACCAGCAGCAGAGGATACAGAATAATTTGTATAATTCTCTTAAAAAAAGCACCCAATGGGTGCTTTTTTTATACAATATTTATAGATTTACAATATGAAAAAATATATCACTTTATTGTTAGTTATTTTATCTCTTTCATGTAACAAGGAAACAGAAATTACTATTACAAAGGTTTCAGGATCTCCTGAGTACGTAAATGCAAAACTTAGTTTAGAAGATTCGATTATTTCTGAAGATGGATATGAGTTTTCATTTAACGTTGATCAGTATGAGCTAGGTCTTCAGACTCTAAAAGATTTTGAATATAGTCTTGCCAACTCTGCAAAAGGTCAGCATATTCATTTTATTGTGAATAATGGTCCTTACTCAGCTCACTACGAGAATACATTTACAAAACAATTTAAAGAAAGCAGTAATGTTATTTTAGCATTCCTTTCCAGATCTTATCACGAATCTGTAAAAAACCCAAATTCTTTTGTCTTGACTCAAGTCGGCGAAGATAAAATTGATTTAAATAAAGAATTTCTATTTTACAGTAGACCAAAAGGAACTTATGAAGGCTTAGACACCGAATATTTATTACTTGATTTTTATTTGGTAAATACCGAAATTTCCTCAAATGGAAATAAGGTTAAAGCAACGATTATGGATACAGAATTTATAATTGATGAGTGGGCACCTTATTATATCAAAGGCTTACCAAAAGGGGAAATAAAAATTAAACTTGAATTAATAGATGCCTCTGGGAATTTAATTGACACACCTTTCAATCCTTCTGAAAGGACAGTTATTTTGAAGTAATTTTTCACATTGATTTAAGCAAACCCCCATCGATTGGGATATTTACCCCATTGATATAATTTGCATATTCCGAAGACAAAAAAGCAACTAAATATCCAAATTCCTCAGGCTCACCGATTCTTTTCATTGGAACCATTTCTGACATTTTTTGAAAAACCTCATCTATTTCAATATTAAATTTTTTCGCTTTTTCTGAGTTTAATTCTTTTAGTCTTTCGGTATTAAAGAAACCTGTCAGGATATTATTTACAGTTATATTGTGTTTGCCTGACTCAATTGACAAGGTTTTACCCCAACTAGTAACAGCTGATCTAATTGTATTTGAAAGAGCAAGATATGATAACGGCTCTTTTACAGAAACAGATGTCATATTAATAATTCTACCCCAACCATTTTTTTTCATTCCTTTCAATGCTGCCATTGAGGTACTTATAGTGTTTTGAAACAGTAAATTAAATGTATTTTCATAATCTAATTCAGAAACACTTAGCACATCACCTGCAGGAGGACCTTGTGTATTATTTATTAAAATATCAACAGAGTTAGTTTTAAAAAAATCATCAATTATTTCCTTATATTTTTTTGCATTATTGTAATCAACTAGAATATAATTGTGATCATTTCCTGTTAGTTTTTTTAACTCAATAATATTCTTTTTTAACAAAGACTCATTTCTTGAAACCATTGTTACAATAGCTCCACAACTAGCCAATTGTTTTGCAACGGCATAACCCAATCCTTTGCTGCTTCCCCCAACAAGTGCTTTTTTATTATTTAAATTTATTTTCATTTGTATTCTTCTCTTTTAGGACTAAAGACATCCATTATTTTACAATTTGTTAGAGCTTTTCCTCTGTGTGGAGTATTCGATGGTATTACAATTGTATCCCCTTTCGAAAAAATACTGGTTATTCCATTAACAGTGAATTCAAAGTCTCCACTTAGTACGTGCATTATTTGTTCGTGAATATGAAAATGGTCAGGTATTGAGGAATTCTTTTCTATTTCCCAAAATGCCCATGTTATATTCTCACCATTTACAAATCTACCATGAAAGCCAGGCACTATTTCACGCTGTTTTATATTTTTTACATTTAACTTTTTATTCATAACATATAATTTATATTTGCCAAATCGGGATGTGGCGTAGTCCGGTTAGCGCACACGGCTGGGGGCCGTGGGGTCGCAGGTTCAAATCCTGTCATCCCGACAAATTTATTCATTTGACATTGAATAGGGGATGCTGCTTTTAGAAGAACCCCAATCAACGTTAGGCGTATTTTTCATATTAAACATTAGTTTACCACCCTTTTTTAAATCATCGTGATGCAACCAGTTTTTATTATAATATTTTTCGTTAAGCTTTACATTATCAACATAGATGTTTTCATTACTATTTTCAGCTGAATCAATAATAAACTTTTTACCATTAGGCAATGAAATTTCCACATAATTAAATAGTGGACTGCCAATTACATATTCCATTGTTACTGGGGCAACAGGATAAAATCCCAGTGATGAAAATAAAAACCATGCGGAGGTTTGACCATTATCTTCATCTCCACAATAACCATCTGCCTCAGCACCATATAAATTGTCTAAAACATATCTGATTTTTTCTTGGGTTTTCCATGGTTCTTGAGCATAATTGTAAAAATAAATTGCATGTTGAATTGGTTGGTTACCATGTGCATACTGTCCCATATTTAGTAATTCCATTTCTAAAATTTCATGAATCTTAAATCCGTAATAAGAAAAATCAGATGTTGGTTCAGATGTAAATACATCATCGAGTTTTTTTACAAAATCCTCTCTGCCTCCCATTAAATTAATTAAACCTTGAGGGTCATGCAGAACAGACCATGTGTAATGCCATGAACTTCCCTCGGTAAATGCCCCACCCCATGCATCAGGAATGAATGGAGACTGAAAATTACCGTTTTTCAATTTACCTCTCATAAAATTTGTAGATGAATCAAAAACATTTTTATAATTATTTGCTCTATTTTCAAATAACTCAATTTCACTTTTTGGGCGACCTAATTCAACTGCCAATTTCCATATCGAAAAATCATTATATGCATATTCTAATGTCCTTGCTACATTTTCATTTATTGAGGAGTCAAATGGGATATAGCCTAAATTATTATATTCAAAAGCTCCTTTTCTTCCCACTGAGCTTAAGGGTCCTTCATTCTCTGAACTATTTATTATCCCATCATAGGCCACATCAATATCAAAATTTTTTATTCCTTTTAGAAAAGCCTCAGCAATTATAGACGCTGAATTTGATCCAATCATACAATCTCTATGTCCTGGACTAGACCACTCCGGAAGCCATCCACTCTCCTTATATGGATTTACCATTATGCCTTGCATGATTTCTCCAAGTTTTTCAGGGTATAAAATTGTGTAAAATGGAAAAACTGCCCTGAATGTATCCCAAAAGCCATTATCAGTATAAAGTGGACCTTCTAAAATTTCTCCATTGTATGGACTATAGTGAATTTGTTCTCCATCTTTGTTGTACTCATGAAACTGTCTTGGAAATAATATTGTTCTGTAAAAGCAAGAGTAAAATTTAATTTTATTTGATAACCCGTAATCTGTATCTTCAGTTTCAACTTTTATTTTTGACAATTCATTATTCCATGATTTACGTCCTTCAGCTAAAATTTCATCGAATTTTTTTGATTTTGGAAGTTCTCTATTCAGGTTAATCCAAGCTTGTTCGTGACTTATAAATGAAGATGAAACTTTTACCTCAACTAATCCATTTTCGGTAGTGTCAAAAGAAACATATGCTCCAACGTGTTTTCCGTTCAATTTATTTTTTGAAATAATATTTCCTCTTCCGTCCCAAACTCCTGATTTTTTAAACGCACGATTGAATTCAATCACAAAATAATTAGCAAAATTTTCAGGTACTCCACCAGAATTATTTTTTGCAATTCCAATAATTTTATTTTCATCTGGAATTACTTTTATTTCAGAATTTTTAAAAAATGCATCAATTATGATATTTGAATTTCCTGATTTTGGAAAATTAAATTTAAAAAACGATGACCTATCAGTTACTGTAAACTCAACTTTGGTATTTATCTCATCAAGAATAACGGAGTAGTAATGAGGCTCAACTATCTCATTATCATGATTGAATTTTAATTTTCTTTCATCTTCCAGTACTGATAATTTTCCAACCGAGGGCATTAACGAAAAAGCACCATAATCATTAATCCAAGGACTTGGTTGATGGGTTTGTTTGAACCCAACAAGTTGATCAGACTTATAAGTATATGCCCATCCATCTCCCATTTTACCAGTTTGTGGAGTCCAAAAATTCATACCCCATGGTCTTGCGATGGCTGGATAAGTATTTCCGTTTGAAAGCTCAAAAGAGGTGTCTGTGCCAATTAGAGGGTTGACATATTTTACATAGTCTTCATTTGTTTGTGTATAAATAAAACCACAAAAAAGATAAGTTAGACAATATAATATCAGATTTTTTATCATTTTAATAGACTATAGATTCAGGCCTATATTTTTTTTCTTTACCAAAATTTTTATTTGGTTTTGCTCCCATTGTAAATTCAAGTTCACCTCCATTTAAAATTTCTTTATGAGTAATGTATGAATATTTATAATCCTTCCCATTTAGTGAAACGGATTGAATGTAAATATTTTCATCACTATTGTTTTTAGCAGCAATTTTAAATTGCTTTTGCCCCGGAATATCTAAAACTACTTCATCAAAAAGGGGTGATCCAAAAACATATGCTCCGTTAGATGGGTTTACTGGATAGAATCCCATAGAAGATAATATGTACCACGCAGACATTTGCCCACAATCCTCATTACCAGAAAGTCCGTTTGGTTGATCAGTATATAATTCATTATTTATATATCTAACTTTGTCAGCAATTTTATAATGTT
>Ga0114933_10005239_pt1 | contig 11828 bp, 12 predicted proteins | sample 4SBtaG_FD_89691 | JGI IMG/M metagenome (GOLD analysis project Ga0114933, IMG submission 89691) | Deep subsurface microbial communities from Kolumbo volcano to uncover new lineages of life (NeLLi) - 4SBTROV12_W25 metaG | ecosystem: Environmental > Aquatic > Marine > Volcanic | place: Kolumbo... | reverse complement strand
CATGGTTTAGTTTGAGTAGATACTGTATAAGAGACAGTGCTCTAGTTGCATGGCCAAGTCCTGAGCCATTAATTCCATATATTATTTTCACGACACATCCTTTTGTAGTGCTGTAATTATTTAGGCATAAGTATTAACTAAATTCAATTTGTTCTATTTTAGAGCTAAAATTGACATCCTTTATTCCCTCTTTTCTCCTTAAGGGAAGAAGATTTCTATGCTGAGCTTTGTCGATAGCTTGGATTGCTTAGTCGCCATGCTCCTTGCAATGACAGTGTCGCCCCGTGCCTCGCAATGACAGCGGTTAGGATAAATAAGACATAGATGGTTAAGGATTAAATTGTAGCGGCATAATAACAATTGCCCCGCCTTTAATGTTAACGGTTGCACTGTTGCTTTGTAGTGAGTTGCTAGTGCTATTGTCGCTGTTGTGGCACTCATACTTTAGTCCGGTAGAATTTATAGATGCCTTTGGAAAAGAAAATATCCCACACTTGTCATTTGGGCTGCCATGTATAGTGATTGTTGTGTTTGCGGCATATATTAATGTTTGTATAGTGCTATGTATTCTAATGTCGCATGTCTTGGTTGTTTCTTCTTTTAGTATGTTTAGATTATTGATGTTGTGATCTAGTCTTACGTTATCAAAGGCGCAGACAATATCGATGCTGAGCGCGCCTTGCGCTTTAGCATAGCGGCATGCCTTTTGCAGGTCAGTGTGATCTTGATCAAACCTTGTTGGTACGATAGTGGTGTCTTTATGCCCAGGGTAGGGTGCTTCATCTTGGTGTTGATTGCTTGGTGGCAATATGCCAAGTAGTGTTTGCTGCTGTAGGGTTAGTGAGTCAAAGTCGCCTAGTATTATATTTGGTGTGATATTGTATTTCATTAATTTGCATGCGGCACCATCTAGGGCGATAACAGTTTTATTTTTGATTGCCGCTTTGATTAGATTTTTTGGCGTGAACGTGCCATTCGCTATGATTGTATATTTCATTGGCTCAAGTTATCACGTGCTGTATCTGCACGCTATGTCTTTGATGTGTCCCGCAACGCAGCGCCAGCTATCTTGAGTGTGAAGATAGCTGGTGTGACAAAGTTGGCTGTGTTTTTTTGACTTATTTCTTTTTGATTTTTTCTTTAATACGAGCTTTACGACCAGTTAGGTTGCGTAAGTAGTATAGTTTAGCGCGACGAACGTCACCGCGGCGCTTAATTTCTATGTTGTCTATTAAAGGGCTGTATGTTTGGAATACGCGCTCTACACCAATATTTTGTGATATTTTTCTTACAGTAAATGCTGAGTTAATGCCGCGGTTACGGATAGCTATAACTACACCTTCAAAGGCCTGTAGGCGTTCGCGGTTTCCCTCTTTAACCTTTACTTTTACAATAACGGTATCGCCAGGGTGAAAGTCTGGGATGTTTTTGTCTTTCATCTGCTCCGCGTCAATTTTGGCAATAATGCTGCTCATGAGTATTCTCTCTTTTGTTGCTTGTTAATCATCTGGTTTAGATGTCAATTGTTGCTCAATTTCATCTAACATCTCTTGCTCACTTTGTGTGAGAGTGCGTCTTTTTAGCAGATCTTGGCGTGTTTGCCAAGTGTTTGTTAGTGCTTGTTTTAGTCTCCACTCATTTATCGCCTGATGGTTGCCGCTTAGTAAGACTGGAGGAACGCTGTAATTATCTATTTTTTCAGGTCTGGTATAGTGCGGGTGGTCAAAATATGGTCTAGAAAATGAATCCTGCTGATTAGATAGCGGGCCGTCTAACACCCCTGGTATCATCCTGGTAACTGCATCTAGCAGCACTATGGCTGGTAGTTCGCCGCCACTAACGACATAATCCCCAATAGATACTTCCATGTCGACATGATTATCTATAATGCGCTGATCTATTCCTTCGTAACGCCCAGCTAGTAAAATCAAATCATCGTTAGCTGAGAGTTCGTTTACCAGGCTTTGAGTTAAAGGAGTGCCTTGGGGGGATAGGTAGATAACAGGAGCGCCTTTAGTATGAGTTGTCTTTGCTGTGGTAATGGCATCGCGTAGAGGCTCATATTTCATCACCATACCGGGCCCTCCGCCATATGGTTTGTCATCTACAGTATTGTGTACGTTATTAGTAAACTCTCTGGGGTTTAAAGTTTGCAGATTTAGTAGCTTGCGCGTTAGGGCACGACCTATTACGCCATATTCTAATAGGCTTCTGATTTCAGGGAATAGTGTTATAAGAGTAACGTTCATCTGTGTTCTTTCTATTTAAAGGTCAGGATCCCAGTTAACGGTAATGATTTTTTGTTCAATGTCTATATTTAGCACAACATCGCTAATGTAAGGGATCATGTGGCGAGTTTCACCATCAACAACAAAGACGTCATTTGAGCCGGTTTCTATTAGGTGGTCAACAATGCCAAGAGTTAAGTTATCTGTAGTGATTACAGTGCAGTTGGTTAGGTCTTTCCAGTAGTATTCTTCATTATCAAGCTTTGGCAGCAGGTTATGATTGATGGCAATTTTAGTATTTGTCCATACTCTGGCATCTTCTGGGTTATTACATTGAGCCAGCTTTACTAGAATAGTGTTGCCTTGAGTTTTTTTATCAGTTATTTCAATATGCTGCCAGCGCCCATTGATCTTGGCATGCCATTGATTATATTGGAATATATTTTCTTTTGGTGTGGTATACGATGATAGTTTGATCCACCCGTGAATGCCATGAGGCGAGCCAAGAAGACCAACAGTTATAAGTTGCTGGTCTGATTCTTGTTTGGACGGTGTTATTTTACTCTGCGGCATCGCTATCTATGTTTTCAGCTTGCGCTTGTTCGGCAGCTTTAGCAGCTTTAGCAGCTTGCGCTTTATTAGCCATTTCAAGTTGAGCTTTTTTGTATTCAGCCATAGGCATAGCTGAAGGCCTTACACCTTTCTTGTACTCTTTAAGTAGGTTAAGCATGCGCTCTGAAGGCTGTGCGCCTTGCTTGATCCAGTGATCAATGCGATCTTGCTTGATTTGCAATCTTGGTTCAGTGCCGCGTGCTGTTGGGTTGAAGTAACCCATTTGTTCTATGTATCTGCCATCGCGAGACATACGAGAGTCAGCTACAACTACATGATAAAAAGGGTTTTTTTTAGCTCCTTTGCGAGCAAGACGAATAACAACCATGGTTTTTTATTACCTCATTAATATGTGATTTTTTAACGGATATCCGATTAAGGGGCGCATTCTACAAGTATTTACGAGACATTGGAAGCAATAAAGTTAAGAATATTAGTGACCGGTAGTGCAACGCTTGATTGCTTCATTAGCAATGATGGTGGTTTGGATTGCCGCGTCGCTGTGCTCCTCGCAATGACAGTTTCGCTGTGCTCCGCGCAATGACAGCGGTTATTTCTAGTTCATAGGTGGTAGCTTACCTAGCATGTCCGGTGGTATTTGGCCTTCTAGCTGCTTCATGCGTTTTTGCATTTTATTACCCTTGAAGCGTTTTAACATTTTTTGCATATTAGTAAACTGTTTAGTTAGTTTTCCTATGTCTTGTAATGTGGTGCCAGATCCTGCTGCTATTCGTTTTTTACGTGAGCCATTTAATACTGCCGGAAAGTTTCTTTCTTGCGGTGTCATAGACTGAATAATAGCTTCCATTTTTTTAAGATTACTATCATCCATTAAATCTTTCGCAGCTTGTGGCATCTGAGCCATCCCATTCATACCCGGCATTTTACTCATAACAGATTTCATACCGCCCATTTTTTTTGTTTGTGCTAGCTGATCTAAGAAGTCATTAAAATTAAATGCATTGCCTTTCTTAAGCTTGCTTGCTAGCTTATCTGCTTGTTTTTTGTCAATTTTATGCTCGGCCTCTTCGACTAGAGAGATAATATCACCCATGCCTAATATGCGAGAAGCCATACGGTCTGGGTGAAATGCTTCTAAAGCATCTATTTTTTCTCCAACACCTAAAAACTTAATAGGTTTGCCTGTAATCATGCGCATAGATAGTGCAGCCCCACCTCTAGTATCACCATCTGCTTTAGTTAAGATAACTCCTGTTATTTCTAACTGTTCATTGAAGTTTTTAGCGATATTAGCAGCGTCTTGCCCCGTCATGCTGTCAACTACCAGCAAGGTCTCTGTTGGCTTGCTGATTTTACTAAGATCTTTGAGTTCAGCCATGAGGTCTTTATCTATATGAAGACGTCCTGCAGTATCTATTATTAATACATCCATGAACTGTTTTTGTGCTGATTTTATTGCGTCCTTGACAATATCTTTTGGTTTTTGACTGGCATTGCTTGGGAAAAAGTTAGCTTCAATTTGTGTTGTTAATGTTTCCAACTGGTCTATTGCAGCAGGCCGGTAGATATCAGCTGAAGTTAGCATAACCTTTTTTTGATGGCGCTCTTGTAGATGCTTGGCAAGTTTTGCCGCTGTTGTTGTTTTACCAGACCCTTGGAGGCCGGCCATTAGTATTACAATTGGTGGTTGAGCATTTAAATCAAGGCTGTCGTTATGCTCTCCTAGTAGTAGTGTTAATTCATCAGAAACGATCTTAACAAGTGCGTCGCCAGGACTTACTTTTCTGGCCGTTGTAATGCCAAGTGATTTTGCAGTTACATCTTTGATAAATTGTTTAATTACAGGTAGAGCAACGTCGGCTTCTATTAGTGATTTGCGTACGTCAGATAGTGCTTTTTTTATATTAGCATCGTTAAGCTTTTTGATTCCACGTATATGGTTCATTGACTTCGATAGACGGTCTGATAGGTTTTTAAACATGGTGCGCTCACTCTGTATATAAAAAGTTGTGGCATTATAGCTGGTTTGATCAATAGCGCAATGCGACTTTGGCATTGTTGCTTGGCTTTTGTATTAAAATGTACAGTATTGCTGGGGCTTATCGGGTGCGGTACAGTTTAAGTGTATATTAGATGCTACAATATGACTGATTGGTAATAAAAGGAGGCTTTGTGAGTACAGTTGGTATTTATATCTTGCTGTTAATCGTTGTATTATTGATTTTTATATCTGCTTTTTTCTCGGCATCAGAAACAGGGATGATGGCCTTGAATAGATATAGGCTGCGTCATCTGGCGAAGCTTGGTAATGTTAAAGCATCTAGAGTGAGTAAATTGCTACAACGCCCAGACAGACTGCTGGGTATCATTTTAATAGGTAATACGCTATGTAATGTCCTGGCTTCTGCTATCATTACTTACTTGGTAGTTACGGTTTATCCTAACCTTAATATGTTTGTTGTATCTTTATTATTAACTTTTGTTTTACTCGTGTTTGCAGAAACTGCGCCAAAAACTTTGGCCGCTATTTTTCCGCAGCGCATTGCCTTTTTTGCATCATCTATTTTGAAAGTCTTGCTTAAGATTTTTTATCCGCTGGTTGTTATTATTAATGCTATTGCTAATGCATTGCTTAAGTGCTTTGGTGTTAAATCGGTTCACGGTAAAAATGATGCTATGTCTGCTGCCGAGTTGCGTAGTGTTGTTGTTGATGCAAAAGAAAAAATCTCTTCTAGTTATCAGCAGTTGTTAATTAGAATTCTAGAGCTTGAGTCGGTTACTGTTGCTTCTATATTGGTTCCACGTAGTGAAATATACGGTATAGATATACAAGATGATTGGAGTACCATTAAAAACCAGTTAATAGGTTGTATTCATTCACATATAGTGGTGTTTGAAAATGATGTTGATCATATAAAGGGAATGTTGATGATGCGTAAGGTGCCGCAGTTGCTAATGAAAGATGATGTATCAAAGCATGAAATTTTAAATGCCTGTGAAGCGCCATATTTTGTTCCAGAGAGTGCATTACTTAACCGGCAGTTGCTGAACTTCCAAGATCAGCAGCGCTCAATTAGTTTGGTAGTAGATGAATATGGTGACATTATTGGTCTTGTAACTTTAAAGGATATTATTGAAGAAATTGTGGGTGAGTTTGTTTTTAGCTCTTCAGATGCTCCATCAGAGGTGAAAACATTCAAAGACGGTAGTGTATTGGTTGAGGGGCGTATGAGTCTACGGGAGTTAAATAGACAAATGGACTGGCAGTTACCTCTTGCTGGATCGCGCACCTTAAGTGGTTTAATCGTTGAATATTTAGAGATGATTCCGCAAGATGGCATTGGGTGTAGAATTGCTGGGTATCCTATAGAAGTGGTGAAGGTCGAAGGTAATATGGTGCAGTTAGCTCGAGTATGGCCAGAGCTAGCGCGACTGGATGTGCAGGAGTTTGAGTGAGGCATCATCATGCCAATTATGGTTTTACTTTGGTTGAGCTATTAATAGTCATGGTAATTATTGGTATTTCATTGCGTATGGTGCCCCCTATGATGAGTAATATGCTAACTAAGGTAGATCTAGATATTGCAGGGCATCATTTGCAGGGGGCGCTACAAACAACAAAGTTATTAGCAGTTGAAAATGGTGACTCATTTAAGTTGTGTGCTGTCTCGGGTGCATCGGAGTCTTCATCACATAAGAAATTAGCATTAGTAATAAAATCTAAAGATAATGTTGTTGCAAAGCAGTATAAGAGCCTGTCTTCTCGAGTGAAGGTGTATTGGCGCGGTAGAGTTTGGCATGATAAGTGTGTAGTATTTAGTGCTTCTGGTTATGCTGTGGGGAGTCAGGGTACATTTGACCTAAAAACCTTGGCAGAGCAGTATCATTCCCAAGTAATTGTGTCGCCATCTGGTCGTATTCGTACGGTGCGCGTTATGGTTTGATTTTTCAATAGATTGTGGGGTGACAAATTCTAGAAAATAAGGTATTAGTGTGTTTCAATTTTAGTATCTAAGTTACATAAACAAACAAAGGCATGTTATGCAAATTATACTGTTAGGTCCTCCTGGCGCTGGAAAAGGGACTCAGGCTAAAAATATATGTGAGCATTTTTCAATACCTCAGATATCAACGGGAGATATCTTGCGTTCTGCTGTAAAAAATAAAACCAAGCTTGGTCTTAAGGTCGCATCTATAATTGATGCTGGCCAGTTGGTTGCAGATGAAATCGTAGTAGATTTAGTCAAAGATAGATTAAAGCAACAAGACTGTGCTTTAGGTTTTTTATTAGATGGTTTTCCACGTACAGTAATGCAAGCGGATGCACTAAAAGATGCGGGCATACCGATTGATTATGTGGTTGAAGTTAAAGTTCCAGATAATGTCATAGTAAATCGCATGTCTGGTCGCATTGTGCACTTGTCTTCAGGAAGGGTTTATCATATTAAGAATAATCCACCTAAAAAAGCTGGTGTTGATGATATAACTGGCGAACCATTAACTCAGCGCGAAGATGATAAAGAAGAAACGGTAAGGAGTCGGTTGGAAATATATGCCAAGCAAACATCACCACTGGTTGCATATTACTCTTTAGCTGATAATGGTCCTGGCTTTATTTCAATAGATGGGTGTGGAACTATGGATCAGGTTTGGCAAAGTATTTTATCTGGCTTAAAATAGTGATGCTCTTGTGGTAAATAATATACAATTTATAATGGAGTCATAAATGACAATGATATCGTTAACAGAAGAAAACTTTGATGATGTGGTTCATGGCAATAAGTCATTAGTTATAGAATTTTCTGCATCATGGTGCGCCCCTTGTCAAAGCTATCAAAAGATATTGGAGCTTTGCATGGTGGAATTTCCAGACTTTGTCTTTGCTACGGTCGATATTGATCAAGAGGCAGCTTTAGCTGAGGAATTTCAAATTAGATCAGTGCCAGCAACAATGATACTGCGTCATAGTAGTGTGGTTTGTATGGAAACTGGTGTGTTAACTAAAGAAGCTTTAACTGATTTATTATCTCAGGCAAGAGATCTTAAGGTTGATGATAGATAATTTTAGCCAGAATGCTGGATTGCTTCGTCGCTATGCTCCTCGCAATGACGGCGGTGTGGATTGCTTTGTCGCTATACTCCTCGCAATGACGTCGGTGTGGATTGCTTTGTCGCTATACTCCTCGCAATGACTATGCGTTAATGTTTTTCTAACAACAGCTCTAATTGTTCGCCATCGATATCAAAACTCATGCTATCTTTTAATTTTAAATCTGGCTCTAGTGCTAGGCATAGTGTTTCTTCACAAATATAATCTTTATGTTTGTTGATGATGTTATGTAAAGTTTCTTCTGTATTGTATTTTATTGTAATGCGATCATTAACATTGAACCCTTTTTCTTTGCGAGTTTTTTGAATACGATTGACTATTTCGCGTGCCATGCCCTCTTGGATTAGATCTTGGTCTAGTTTGCTATCTAGTGTAATTGTTATGAATCTATCAGTAACAGCATCAGAGCCTTGTTTGCTTTCACGAAAAACTAAGATGTCACTTGCATTGAATGTTTCATTATCTAGTATCATGAGGTCATCTTGTTCTAGCTTGTTTATTTGCTGTGAATCTAAGTTTGCAATGAGCTTGCTAAAATTACCAAAGCGTTTGCCGAATCGCTTGCCCAATACCGGCGAGTTTGGCTTAGCATATAGTGTAATGTAATTATCTTCTTGCGTGTCATATTCTATATTTTTTATGTTTAATTCTTTTTTTATTGTATCTTCAATGAGTTTTATTTCATTTAATAGATTCTCATCTTTATGAATTACTGTCAGGGTTTTTAATGGTGTTTTGATTTTGATTTTTAAGTCATTACGTTTTTGCCGACCAAGTACTAGTATATGTTGTAATCTAATCACCGCTTGTTCTAGATCTTTGTCGATCTTGTCGGTGTCAGGTAGGGGGTATTTGCAAAGATGTACTGATATTGGTTGGGTGCTTTTATCAGTATGTAGTTTTAATAGCTCTTGGTATATTGTTTCAGATAAAAACGGTGCAAATGGCGCCATGCAGACACTAAACTCGTATATAATTTTATATAAGGTGCTATATGCTTGGCACTTATCATCGTTTAAGCCCTCAGACCAAAAGCGTGAACGGTTTAGTCGTATGTAAGTGTTGGTTAGATCTTCAATAAACAATAATAGCTCAGGAACCACAGAGTAAAGTTTATAAGACTTCATGTGTTGCTCTATCATGGTTTTTAGACTTTGCATTCTAGATGTAATCCACAGGTCCAAGTGGTGTGTTGGTTGTTGTTGATGTTGGGCCGGATCCCAAGCATCTATTGCTGCATAGGTATGTAAAAATTTAAATGCATTATGCCAGGGTAATAGTGTACGACGCACCATTTCTTTGACGCCATCATCAGTAAAGCGTTGTTCTTCTCCTTTTACTAGACCTGAGTTTATTAAATATAAACGTAAGGCATCAGCGCCATATTTTTCCATTAGCTCATCTGGAGCTGTGTAGTTTTTAAGGCGTTTCGACATTTTTTTACCGTCTTGGGCCATAACGATTCCATTGACGATAACGTTTTTAAATGCGGGCTTATCAAAGAGTATGGTTGCTAAAATAGTTAAGGTGTAAAACCAGCCTCTTGTTTGGTCTAGGCCTTCAGCAATAAAGTTTGCTGGAAAAGATGATTCAAATAGTTCTTTATTCTCGAAAGGGTAGTGCATTGAGGCATATGGCATAGCTCCTGACTCAAACCAGCAGTCTAGTACTTCACTAATGCGTCTATACGTTCCCTCTTCATTTGGTAGTTGAAAAGTTAAATCATCTACGTGGTCGCGGTGAAGGTCTGTTACTTTAGTGTTAGTCAGCCCTTCTAGTTCTTCAATTGAGCCAATACAATGAACTTTTTGTGTTGTATCGTTAATCCATACTGGCAGCGGAGTTCCCCAGACACGATTGCGCGATATAGCCCAGTCGCGTGCGCCATCTAGCCATTTACCAAAGCGTCCATGTTTAATATGTTCTGGTACCCAGGTTATTTTTTCATTATTTGCTAATAATTTTTGCTTTATTTTTTCAACGCTCACATACCATGATGGGATAGTTCGATAAATCAATGGAGTATCTGAGCGTGGGCAAAATGGATAGCTATGTACTAGTGTTTTATGATCGTATAGTAGGTCTTTAGCTTTTAGGTCTTTGATTATTTGCTTATCAGCATCTTTTATATATTGGCCAGCATAGTCTGTAATATTATCGGTAAAACATCCTTGGTTGTTAATAGGGCATGGGAACTCTTTGATTTTGGTAGATGACATGACGCGATGGTCGTCCTCACCAAAGGCCGGAGCCATGTGGACAATACCAGTGCCGTCCTCCGTGGTAACAAATGAATCCCCTAATACTGTAAAGGCGCCATCATCGGTTAGTTCTGTAAAGTAATTAAATAATGGTGAGTATTGTTTACCTACAAGGTCGGATCCTTTGCAGCTGCTAATTATCTCTATATCTTTATTTTGACAGACATCTTCTAGGCGAGATTTTGCTAATATGTATTCAATGTCATTTGATTTATCTTTGATTGTTACATACTCAATGTCCTGATTAACGCAGACACCAAGGTTGCTGGGAAGTGTCCATGGAGTTGTTGTCCAGATAAGGAGGTGACGACTATCATTTTTTAAGCGTAATGCAACAGTAATCGCAGGGTCTTGTACGTCTTGATAGTTGGAGCCAGCTTCAAAGTTTGATAAAACAGTACCAAGTGCTGTGGAAAATGGCACAACTTTGGTGCCGTGATAGATTAATCCTTTATCCCATATTTGTTTGAAGGTCCACCAGATTGATTCCATGAAGTCTGTGTTCATAGTTTTATAGTCATTGTCAAAATCTACCCAGCGACCAAGTCTGGTGATAGTGCCACGCCACTGTTTAACATAACGTTGGACTATGCTTCTACATGCATCGTTATAGCCTGAGATTCCTTTTTCTTTGATAATTTCATCGGTTGATTGGCCAAATGCTTTGTCTATTTCATGTTCTATAGGTAGGCCATGGCAGTCCCAGCCAAAGCGTCTGGTTACATGATATCCATTCATAGTGAAGTAACGAGGAATTATATCTTTAATTGTTGAGGCCAATAAATGACCATGATGTGGTAGGCCTGTGGCAAATGGAGGGCCGTCATAAAATGAAAACACCTTGGATGATGCTGTTTGGGTTAATGACAGTTCAAAAATTTTATTTTGCTGCCAAAACCCCAAAACATCGTGTTCTGCGGTAACAAAGGAGAAGTTATTTACATTAGGTGATTTTGTTTCTGTCATTATTTTGTTCTTGCTAGAGGATTATTGTTTGAAAAGCAGGCAGTGTAGCTTAGAGATTCAATATGGTAAAGGGAATTGCTGGGCGCTTTTTGATGAGCTACACTCTGATGACAGTTAATATGTGGTATTGTGTACTAGCTATTTAGCTACGTTAGGTTAACTTAGGATTGTTGATATGGGTGTAGATAAAAAAAACGTTCAGGTAAATGCATTAATATGGTTGTGGTTAAGCTTTGCTGTTGTCGTGCTAGATCAGCTTAGTAAGCTTATTATTGTACATTTATTGGTTCGTGGTGATTCTATTGTCGTGTTGCCATTTTTAAATTTAACTTTGGTGTATAACACCGGTGCTGCTTTTAGCTTCCTGGGTAATTTAGGTGGCGCACAAGTGTATTTTTTAACTGCTATCTCGCTGATTGTTATTATTGTCATGACATTGTGGATGCGTAGTATTCCAAGAAACAGCTATTTATTGGCTGTGGGTTTTGCTTGTATTGTGGGTGGTGCTATTGGCAATGTTATTGATCGTATTGCATTATCTCATGTTATAGACTTTATAGATTTTCATCTTGGCTCTTGGCACTTTGCTACTTTTAATATTGCAGACAGTGCTATTACTATTGGTGCTGTGTTGCTAGTTGTGCATTTTCTGTTCGATCAGGCTGACTGATAGTTAGTTCTTTGCTGGTT
>Ga0114933_10005237_pt1 | contig 11828 bp, 14 predicted proteins | sample 4SBtaG_FD_89691 | JGI IMG/M metagenome (GOLD analysis project Ga0114933, IMG submission 89691) | Deep subsurface microbial communities from Kolumbo volcano to uncover new lineages of life (NeLLi) - 4SBTROV12_W25 metaG | ecosystem: Environmental > Aquatic > Marine > Volcanic | place: Kolumbo... | reverse complement strand
TGAATATTTTCTACGTACACTACATAATGCCGCCTTTAACACACGGACGAGTATATAATGATTTTAGATCAGGAATTGAACATATTAAAGATCAAAATGGAAATACAAAAGCAATATTACAAAGAACTTTGAGACCTTTGCCTGGATTAATGAGAACCAGCACCAATGGAAAAGATGAAACCGCCAGAATTGAGGGAGCAAGCAACGGCTACAGCTTCCAAGCCCCCGGATTACCAGCCGCAATCAGAAGAAGATATGGATCTAGACGCTGGTTATATTTACGCCCATCAACGACAAGAAAAAGAGCTTTAACATCCGGAACAGTCGGAACTAGCGCCGCTGTAAAAAGAGCTTGGGCCAGAAGATCAAGATATAGTGCTTCACAAAATCGTCCAAGAGATCCAGAAGGAGCATTAATATATAAGAGTGAAAAAGCATGTCCGGGACCTGGAAATAGAAATCCATTTCCACCACATAATCCGCCAGGAACTTAAAAAAACATTATAAAGTTAATATAATGTTTTTAAGAAAACTTTTTAAAAAAAACGTTAAATATACAAAACTAAAAGAAAACCCAAAAAAACCAAAAAAGAAATGTTGGGTATGTAAAGGTGAATTTTCCAAGATCAATTATGCTGTTAAGAAAAAGGATAAATTATATGTTTTTTGTTCTGAATTTTGTTATTATAGCTGGTTACGAGAGAAAGCAGGACTAGAACCATATTAAATCTCAATATATTATATATGCCAAAAACACGAAGAAGAAGAAGAAGCCGGCGCGGTGGCAAAAAATGGTGGCAGTTTTGGAAAAAAGAACCAAAACCAACACCACTCAGTTTCAACAATGCAGAGATGGTTGAACGAAATGTTTTTGATCCAACAGCCTACGATAAAACCGCAAATGTTGGTTTATTAATGAAAGCTGCCCAGGAAACGGATTATCAGAGAGATTCAAGACCAACTAGGATGGATGTCCGTTCCCACGAAACTTCAAGAGAAGCAGCCCTACGAAAAAGTGTATTGGGGCGCAAGGCAAGAAGGGCTCGGCGTGCGGCTAACAACACACAAAGTGGGCGCGGAAGATTTAGGAAGCGAAGAAGATCAAGGCGCAGAAGATCAAGGCGCAGAAGATCAAGACGCAGAAGATCAAGAAGACGCCGACATTAAATATAAATATAATATATGAAGAGAACTCGCAGAAGAAGTCGCAGAAGAAAACGCAGAAAATCAAGAAAAAGACGGCGAAGAAATCGCACAAGAAGGCGACGGAGAAGAAAACGAGGATCTGGAACACCGCGCGCAACCAAAAGAAAATCGGTTTATTATAGTGCTCGTATGAATAGCGCCCAAACGGAGGAAGCTAGACGAGCAGTTTCTAAAATAATGGGAAACGCAACAAGAGGAGCATTAAACCGAACACGCAAGAAAAAACAAGAATATTTTGAAAAAAAGGCTGGACCCAATGTCAGGGTGGTTAAATCAGTTCGGCAAAGCGGTCTCGCTGAAACCGGGCGTCAGCCCACACTTCGCGAAGCAGAAGCTGCGGGTAGATTACCAGTTAGAAGGGTAGATGATTTATTTGATGAACAAGGAAGAATGAGAGGTCCTCCCACAAGACCAAACCAACTAAGACCTGCTAGAGGGGCAATTGGATCTGATGATTTGCGACCAACAAGTGGCAATGCTCGCAATAATGATTTTGCCGCACGGCATCCAGCTCATAGTAAAAAAGGAAAAAAACGGCAAGCTGCTTATGATGTGCTTGCCGCCCCAGGACGGGCAGTCGCCGGCGCGTGGCGGTGGTTGACAGGTACTGCAGAAGAGAAAAGAGAGAGAGAAAGAGAAAAAGTACGGAAGAAACAAGAAAAAAAAAGAGAAGATTGGTCCGAATTGCTTGAGGAGGAAGGGAACGGTGGCGGTGCAAATTTATAAGGTTAATTTTTTAAATTCAATGTTTAGAAAAATTAACGCAACTGAATATATATGGCTCAGAAATTCAATTTAAATGTATTTAGTTATGATATTGACGAGTTAGAAGATCTTCTCTCCCTAGAAAAACCATATTCAAAAGATCATTTACATCAAAGTTGTGATGCTCTTAGAGAAAAATTATTTTCAGATGAAAGCCAAACCGAAAATGACAAAGCAGCTTTAAATGGCTTTTTAAAACAAGTAAAAATTAAATTGAATAGAAACTGTGAAAACCTCCCAGAAATATCAGAAAAACCACAACTAATTATTCCAAGTATTAATGAAATGCTTGTTACTCCAGATGTTTCAGTATTAAACCCAGATGAATATAGACAAGACGAATTTGTTCCAACATATCCAGCTGAAAATGCAGCAAAAAATATTAATCCCTTAAAAAAACGCCTTATCAGAAAAACATTAAATATTGATACAAGATTTAGAGATAATTACTATGCAACAACATCTACCGACATAATGATAAATTTACCAACTGTTATAAAAAATGCAATAAGCATGAGATTATGTGGTTTCGAACTTCCACCCTGTCCGATCTACACAATTGATAAAAAATATGGAAATAACTTTTTTCATATCACCACTAATGGTGGCTCAGAATGGCATCCAATTACCATAGGAGATGGAAATTATAATATGGAAGAAATGGTTCAAGCCATTAATAATCAAATTGCAGCAAATGGAACATTAAATGGTGGAAACATGCAAGTTATTGCAAATGTTAATACGCCTACCTGCAAAATTATATTTAAATTTCCTTTCGCCGCCCCAGAGGATTGTGGTTTAGCTTTTAATTTAGATAAAAATATCCCATATACATCAGCTAATATAGTTAAAAATAATAATGTAAGTTTGCAGTGGAAATTGGGTTGGATTCTTGGTTTTACCATAGCCGAATATAGAATGTCCACTGGTACCGTCCCAGGCGCAGTTTTTATGGGTGAAGCTCCCTATGATGGAGCTGGATCAAAATATTTATATTTAGTTGTTGACGATTTTAATAATAATGTTAATAATTATTTTGTTGGCGCTTTTAATAGTTCAATATTGAATCAAAATATTTTAGCAAGATTACCACAATATACCAGAAATGACGAAGCTAATCAACAATCCGATGCAATAAGTGAAATGACCATAGCAGAAAGAAATTATTTTGGACCAATACATATTCAAAAATTAAAAATTCAATTAATAGATGAATTTGGAAGAATCGTATCACTTAATAACCGAGATTATTCAATTGCTCTTGAATTTAATTGCATTTATAACTAATACTTTTTCCAGAAGTATTATATATGGCCTGCTTTAATAACGGAAAACAAAAACTCAATTCAAGTGATAGAACCTACGATTTGAAATCAAAAATTATATTTAATCATAATTCAGAAAGATATGAAAATTTCTTAGATAATAATTTTAACAAAACCCTTTGTTATGATCCTAGCGGTTCGGTAAAAAAAGCACATAGTTATGATTTATTATACAGTATCGCAAAGGGTCAAAATATGTGTGAAGAGTGTGACGGATCAGGAGCACTCCCAACCCCAGATACACCTTTTGGAACCTATACCCTAATGACAGTTCTGAACCAGGATTATCTTGATATATCATGTAATTATGTAGAAGATATTTCTTGTAATATGCAAGCCACATATGCTGCCGACGGCACGACAATTAACGGGTGGATTGCACAACCTCGTGGCGGATATTCAGTCCTTGATCCAAGTAATGTATTATTAGGTGATAATACGGATTGTCAATATAAAAAATTCTTAAATTATGTAGATATATGTGGAAATATAGTTTAATCCAAAAAACAAATACTAATCAATCTTTCAAAATGATTTTCAAAAAAATTTAGTTTTTGAAATCTTTTTCTTATTGTCAAATTTATTGGTGCACGACATACCCTAACAGTAGATAATTTAAGATATTTGGCTTTAGGTAACTCCTTCACCACCTCCCGAAATTTCCATCTCCATTCATCCTCTAACAAAAAAGATTTAATAATAGCCCATACTTCAGGTATAATCCAAACCTCCATAAAAAAATTGATTTGAATTCTTTATTACAGTTTAATATAAACACAATGACAACTTCACTCTTGGATCTCGGAAATCTGTGGGCAAGTTTTGACCTTATTCTCCAATTCTTACCTACAAAAGATCTCGCTTTATTCGCAAATGTCAGCAAAAAATCTTTGACATTTGTTCAAGATTTCTTCAAAACAATTAAAAAATCTCACGAAAATTCTCATTATGGATTTATATTAGGCGACGATGGGGGCGGCGAGGGAGGTGTACAATTCAAATTACCCCACGAAAAATGTTTATTGAAAATATGGGAAGACAAGGGACAAATTTACGATCATGTTACTCATCGGAATTCTAATGAATTCTTCAAATCTGGCTATTCTTATCAATTTGCTAATAATGCAATAATCCAAATAACAAAAATAATACAAAGATCGGAAAGCGTTATAAAAGTTCACGGCTGGGTATTAAGCGGCTCAGGCACATTCAAGATGGTAGATAAACAGGGCAAAAGATATTTTCGTCCCTATCCCATTTGGAGTTATATAACTGTGGATACATATAAGCGATTTAAAATACTGCCTGGATTGGTACGCGCTATCTAATTGCAAGACCTTTGCCTCCGCAACATCGCCCCCTTATTCTGAAATGCATTTGCACTATATGCTCATATTTATAAGCCTCCTCTTTACTATCAAAATGTATCCATCCTTTCACCTTATCCTGAGTTGCGCTAATCAAAGCTTTCTCCAATTTTTTTAAATTCTTATAATCAGGAGTACATTTTTTACAAATATTAAAACCACATACCCGAAGTATCATAAATTTTGGATGCTGATAATCTAAAACTTTTTTAAAATATTTATTAACAGGATAAAGCATCATTATATCTTTTTCTTTAGACTTACAAGAAGGAAAAAGAAATTTAAAAATTTCCACCAAAATAACACCCGGATTATCATTGTCAAGATCAATAAATATCTTGTCCATTCAACTTTTGAGAAAAGTAGAACAAAAGGATTAATTTCAATTTTTTCATGTTTGATTATTATTACTTTATTCTTTGCTATTATTAATGTTTTTAAATTTAAAACAAAACCTTACAGAAAGTAAATATAAAGAAAAATATGGAGAAGTAAATACAGATTTTAATCTTATTGAAAAAATGCTCGGTATAATACCAGAAGAATGTTTTACATATCCTTCCTTTAAATGGTTAGATCCTTGTTGTGGACACGGATATTTTATGATAATCTTATTTAAAAAATTATATGTTGGATTAAAAAAAAGAATACCAAATGATGAAGATAGAAAAAATCATATAATTGAAAAAATGTTATATATGGTTGAGATAAATGAGGAACATATTCCAAAATTAAGAGAATTATTTGGTGAAAAGGCAAATATTTATAATGAAGATTTTTTAAAAGCAAAATTACCCAAATTTAATATTATTATCGGTAATCCACCATTTAATAGTAAAGGTATAAAAAAAGTTCCAACAAATAAAAAATCAGATAAATTAAAAGATGGAATAACAATATGGCCTGCTTTTTTAAAACATTCGGTATCAATTCTGAAAAAAAGGGGATATTTGGTAATGATCACTCCATCAATTTGGATGAGACCAGATAGAGCAAAAATGTATTATTTTTTAACACAATTTAATATTAGCAAAATTCATTGTTTTACAAATACTGAGACAAATAAATTATTTCATGGTTCTGCACAGACACCAACATGTTTTTTTTTATTACAAAATTCTTTATCACCAAATAGAACATCATTGTTTGACAAGCAGTTAAAAATATTTACACCTTGGTTTTTTTGGAGAAAAGATTTACCAATACCCGTATTTGCCTCCCACACGCTTTATAAATTACAAAAATATGTGAAAATATATGGCAATCTTAATGTAATAAAAACCAATATGCCTGATAAAAAGGCACATTATAATGAAAAATTCTCTTTTATAACACCTTATCCAAATGTTAAAACGTGCTTATTAGATAAAAATCAACCATATCTAAAAATAAATTATACAAATCGCCCAATACAATATTCTGGAACTCCAAAATTAATTTTGGCTCATAAAATGTATGGATTTCCTTTTTTTGATGATACAGGTAAATTTGGTATTTCAAATAGAGATAATTATATAATTATTGGAAAATCTCGTGGAGAAATGCATATGATAAGAGATTATCTTTCTACTCGTTTTGCAAGATATTTATTTGAAGCAACAAGATACAGAATGAAATATCTTGAAAAAAATATATTTGAGTTGCTTCCCGATATAACAAAATTTTATAGAAAAAATAAACTCATCAATGATAATGAATTATTTAATTTATTCAATTTAGAACCCATTGAAAGAAAGGTTATATTGGAATTTCATAAAAAAGATTATTTATTTTGCATAGAAAAAAGCACTCAAAAAAAAGCTCCACCAAATAAAATCTAATTAAATAGTATATGAGAACTTTAAGACGAAAAAAAAGAAGAAAATCGCGGCGTAAAAAACGGAGGAGAGGCGCGGGAACCAAACGCCGAAAACCGCCTCCACCCCCCAAAAATTGGAGTGATACTAGAAAACTTCAAAGAATAAAAAATCCAGCAGGAAATATTGGAAAAATTAGACCAATAGGACTTGTTCCTGTCACGCAGCCGCGCCGGTTACCGCTCCCACCAAGGGTTCCGGTCACCACATCCCCGTTTACCAATATTGATTTGGGGCAACAAATGCGCGAAAGAGGAAGACGGGCACAGCTCGTAAGATCAGGAACGCCCACGTTCGGCGAGCAATTTAAAGGCACCGGCGCAGCAAATATCGCTGCCCACCGACCTCTTTCCGTTTCAGAACATTATGATCCCCGCGACAGGGACTACGCGTTCGTCGCGCGTGCAGTTCCTGCCGCACGTCAGGGAAAACCCTCCCGTCGGAAGCGCATTGCGGCGTGGTGGCGCGCCAAGAAGAAAAAGGGTCCGAAGAAGGAAACCAGCGCCGACAAGAGATGGGACAAATACGCAAATAGTGGTGGACGCCGTCGCAGAACGCGTCGTAAACGCCGTAGACGTCGCAGAAGTCGTAGTAAACGGGGAGGTAATCAGGAAGAATGCTGCATTAGTACAAAGTGCCCTCCAAAGGGTTATAGTTTGGTGAAAAATGCTCCACCCCCACCGCCACCACCAGGTCCAACAGCAGCATCAGGAGCTACAAAACAAGGAAGTCAAACAGCAAGAGGAGCGTTATTGGGTTCAATACAGGGATTTAAAAAGGGGGCGTTGAAAAAAGCATCGAAAGCAAAATCCAAAAAAGCATCCAAAGGGAAGGGTGGACTCTTGGCGGCGATTCGTGCTCGCCCGAAACTGAAAACAAAGGCTGAACAAAAAAAACTAAAACCAAAACCAAAGCCTAAGCCAGGCAAGCGAAGCGCGCTCGGAGCAATGAGTAATGCAATTACAGCCCACCGCGGCAAGATGGGCTACACCAACAACAATAACAACAATAACAACAATGGCGAACCAAACCCTTGGAATTAAAAAATTGATATCAATCCTTTTGTTCTACTTTTCCCAAAAGTTGATGTATTATATTGGAACAGTCCGATTTTCAAATGAAACTTTTCAAGAAAACAAAAAATGGAGAGAAGAAAACGATTGGGATGGGTGTATTTATGGCTCTCCGACTCCAATTGCTAAATCACCTTATTGGCGAAAGGTGGGTATGGGAGCTAAAATTTTCATTCTAGAAATGAATAATGACGAAGATAGAATAGAAGGTATTGGTTTAATAAAAAATTTTATCCGTTATGATTTATCCACTGTTATATATAACGATTCTAATTACAATCGTTATATTTATAGAAGTATTCACCGAAAAGATAGAAAAGATATTGAAAATAAAGACATTTTAAAATTCTTAGAAACGCTAGTATTTAAAGGTAAAGGTCATCTCAAGCGAAGCCACGGCATATCAATAATACCAATTAGCTGGAATAAAAAGAATTTTATTTTGCCAAAAAGAATGTTGAAATCATCCGTTATGGAAGAATTAAAAAATGGTTGCTCGTCTGAAGAAATTATACGCAAATATCGTAAATTACATTTGGATCTTTTCAATTTCTTAAATGTATGTTTCAAGCGAATCGACGATCAGCCCAATATCAGCCAATGAATGTCCAGTCGTTTTCGCAATTTGCTCTTTCTTAGAAATCTCCGCTTTCAATGTTTTTTTACAATATTTCTTTTTAATGATCTCAAAATCTTTATCAAGCAATCCTACCGTCTGTCCATAAGTCACACTAACTTTTTTTAATTCTTCATTTGCATAAATGCGAATACGATGACAATTCTTAATACATTTCATACACATTTCACGATGTTTTTCAAGTTCCACTTCTCTCGCTTGCCATATTTCACGAATATTTTCGGTAATAATCGTATTCAACAATTCATATATATGCAACAAAGAAGTTTTCTTTTCTTTCGTCAATGCTCGGCGAATAACCATTGATGAAAGTTTTTTCTCATCAATTTGTCCCAAAATAAACTGGATACGAACATCCCGATTATTATCAATATTTTGAACTTCTTGTCTCATATTTCTTACAACTACATGCTGAAGATGGATGCCATTGCGATGAAGATCCATCAATTGAGCCCATAAATCATTACCATTTCGGTCACGACCGACAGGTCTCCGCACCCGATATACATGTTTGGGAGCAAATCTTTTAACTACCGCATTATAAAATTGATAATGATAAGGAATACCCCCACAAGGAACGTCTCCAACAGCCCGAGCAGGTCCCAATTTTCCCTGTTTTGCAAGTTCTTTTTGCCATGCTACAAAATGAGGATTGTGAATAATTCCATTTGTAACAATATCTCCAGTGCTCCATTTAAAAGCGATATGACATTGAGTGCACCACATTTGATCACAGCCATTAATCTTATGAATTCGTGTAGCACACTTAGGGCACTTTTTAGTATCTCTTTTCAAAAATTTCACAGTATCGATATTATCTTGTTTACACACATGAGGTGCACCACCCCCCGCGCCCGGCTCTTCTTTAACTTCGTGACATTTTGAGCAGACAACTAGCTCGCAAATCTTACACTTCCACGAATTAGAAAGAAACCCATTACAATTATCAGCCGGGCATTTATGAACAAATTCACGCGGTTTCTTTTTAACTATCTGCTCGCCATTCACAATGCGTTGCACAGTCCACAATTCGCCCTCAATTCTTCTATGCTCTTCCTGCAATTTTCTTATTTTTTCCCGAACTTCTGCTTTTTTTTCTCTAAGTGTAGAACGTTGTTTTACTTGGGCAGCATTTTCAACATCATCAACCAGTCGTGCCTTCTCGGTCTCCAACAGAAGTCCCTCTTTATAACGCTTCCACTCTCCATAAACAAAGCTTCTACATAGATTTTCAACCAGAAATTCCCTGCTCCACACATCCTTACAACTCATACAATGGGCTTCGGAAGGCTTTGTCAAAAGATATTTCCTAGTACAAGTTCTACAAGATTTAAAAGAACATTTGATGCATTCAACCGCTGTATGAGTAGAACGATCAAAACTTTCACAGCAAATTGGGCAGTCTTGGGTCATTTTTTGTATAATTATTGGCTTATTTGGTAAATCAATTTTTTTATCTACACTTTTCATAATTCCCATTTCTACTCAAACATTTTTACCTTTGATTTAAATCAATTTTAAGGTGATGTCGGGGCTCTGAAAACAAACACTTGTTTCTTTTTTAATTCTTTATTTTCATTTTTTAATCTTTCAATTTGTGTTAAAAATACCTTTATTTTTTCTTCTTTTTCAGCTAAATCCTTATAAAGCGTTTCTTTTTTGGAAGCATCATGACAGTCACAATTACAGCTACAATCGCATTCATCCAACTCATAACAACAACACCCACAATCGGTAATTCCATCTATTGTTGTTGATTCTGAACACTCGGTTTTCTTTTCAGACCATAATATCTTATTCTCTTTTTCAAGGTCAGTGTTTACCACTGTTAAATCATCAATTATTATAGAGAGGGAAGTATTCTCTTCAGTTAGCTTTGATATTTGTTTTGTTTTTTCTTCTCCAATTTCTCGTAATTCTTTATTTAATTTGTAATGTGATGTCAATAAATCAATACATTCATCAAATCGTTTTAACATTTTATCCCCCCTCTCTTTCAATCTTTTATTATCATCTTTAACTTTTTTTATTGCTTCCAAAACCTCTACAAAGGGTAAATCTACCAAGGTATCTAATGCCAAATCAATATCCATATATAATGACAAGAAAAAATTGATTTAAAAATCTTTTGTTTCATGTTCATTAAAAACTGTATCTCCAAGTATTTATATTGGTGTTTATAATACCAGGATTGTGGGCTGCTTTCCAAGCAATGGGTAGAAATTATCCCAAAAAATATTCTATTAAGCGCGTAGAAAGATATAGAATGAAATATAATGGAAAAACAATAAATGTTCTTGAAGAATTCAAAAAAAAAAATAATTTAACCTTGATGTATCTTGAAGATTTCATGAGAATTTATAATAGTGATGAAGGCAAATTTACATTGAAGGAATTAATAGAAAAACTTGAAAGAATTTGTTCCAAAATTCTTCCAAATGGACATCTAGATCCACAAGTTAGCGACGAATGCATTGAAGAAAAACTATCAAGACATCATAATGAACAAAAATATGATATAATTATGGCTATAGACGAAAGAAATATTGAGCATTATGCATCAGAGGCACAGTGCCGCAAAATATGGCGAGCGGGTGGAAAAAAACGAAGAAATCGTTTAATAGAGAGATATACTTATGAAAATCCATTAAATAGAATACACGGTTTTGTAATTTATAATAATAAACCGGGTCCTGATCATCATTTCTTTGGAATAAGAGCTTTATCAATTGATGTCATCGGTGCAAATCCGTATTCCTCGCAAAATGGTTTCAAAGCCATTGGAGCAAATCTATTACTATACATAATTATGCTTGCAAAAATTCATAAATTTGATAAAGTTATATTGGAAATTTCAAACGATAAAGCAGAACTTGAAGATGAGTGTAATATTAATGAAACAGGAGAAAATGATACGCCTGAAAAAGCTATCGCACGTTCTGGTTTGGAAAAAATGACTAGAAAACAACTAAAAAAAATAGCAAAATATTATTTTCTACCACTTGGAGGTTTAAAGTTACATATTATAAACCAGATACTTTGGCATGAATATGATGCAGAATGGGATGAAGACGACTTTGCTTTGTGGGGCGAGGAAAGTGACGAGGAAAGCGAAGAAGAAAGCGACGAGGAAAGCGATGAAGAAAGCGATGAAGAAAGCGATGAGGAGGACAAAGATAGAGCTGTTCACGGCATTGACAGCGATAGTGACAGCGAAGATGAAGATAATTGGTATTATCACGAATTTGAACCTTTATATAAAAAAGTAAATATTTTTCAAGGTTGGGATTATGATGGAAAGGATCCAGCAATCTATGGATATGGTGGAAAACGTTATTTAGAAGGGAAAAAAAGTATGATGGGGTTATATTCTTGGTATAAGAAACGAGGATTTTCCGAAAACAAATATCTAAACACCCACTATAAATATTTTGATATGACACCTCTTCCTGCTATGGAATTTATCTTGGGTAAACGGTCAATGAAAACAATATGTCTGAGTTTTTTAGATAATAAAAAAATAGAAGAATAAATATATATATGACAAGTCTAAAAATAAAAGATTATACAATTGAAGAACTTCTTCAATTTGCAAATAT
>Ga0114933_10005236_pt1 | contig 11831 bp, 9 predicted proteins | sample 4SBtaG_FD_89691 | JGI IMG/M metagenome (GOLD analysis project Ga0114933, IMG submission 89691) | Deep subsurface microbial communities from Kolumbo volcano to uncover new lineages of life (NeLLi) - 4SBTROV12_W25 metaG | ecosystem: Environmental > Aquatic > Marine > Volcanic | place: Kolumbo... | reverse complement strand
TTCTAAGATACACCCACGGGTTGGCCGCGGACTCCCTGACGGATTTGTGTTCGACGGGATTCTGTACCACGGATTCAATGGCATCGACCGCACTTGCGGGCATATGGTAGAGACTGGGATCCGCCCCGTAGCGCTGTCCGTTCTGTGACCAGAGGGCTCGCTCCGTTGAGACCAGGGAACTCGCCAGCTCGCGGTCCAGTTCGTCCTGATCAAAGGGGGACGCCAGCACCCTGCCCGCAACGGCTTTGACAATATGGCCCGCATAACCACAAACGTCCGTGGCCATGACGGGAAGCCCCGCGGCAATGGCCTCCAGCAAAATAGTGCCTGTGTTTTCCATGTAGGCCGGATGAACCAGGAGATCTCCCGCCGCCAGAAGGTCTGGAATATCCGTTCTGCCCCCAAGGAACTGAACCCGCTCGGCAACACCCAGTCTTTGTGCGAGGCGCAGGTATGGCCTCGCCTGGTCCTGCCCCACTACCACCAGCCGTGTGTGTTCCGAAAGCCCCGATGGCAGGTGCGAAAGCGCGATCAGCGCCCGGTCCAGCCCCTTGGTCTTGAATCCTGATCCGACAAAGAGCAGCAGCGTGTCCGATGACGCCACGTCGAGTTCGTGACGGACACGGGCCCGGATCCCGGATCGGTCCTCTACCGGCTGGCGGTCAAGATCCAGGGTCGCCGGAAGCATATGGAACCGATCTTCAGGCGTACCGTAGTATTGCTGGTAGACGCTTTTTTCCCGATGGGATAGGGACAATATCCGGGTATCGCTGTCCCGGCTGAAGACAGCGCGTTCGAAGGCGTAAAGGTGGCGATAGCGCGGGGTAAAGCGGTACATCGGCCCATACTGCGGTGCGGCCCTGCCGAGGTAGCAAAAGTCGGCACCGTAGTAAAGATCAAGACCCGGCATCTTGTTGAAGCCAATGACCGCGTCGAATTGTTCGGTCGCGAGGGCTTCTTGCAGACGACTGAAAAACCGCCGGTCGCGGACGTGGTTTCCCCCAAGACGGCTTGACCTCAGAACATGAAGGTCGACACCGTTGGGACGCTCACCCTGCCACTCGCCTGTATACACATGGACCGAATGATTCCTGTCGCGACACTCGTTGAGAATGCGAAGAAAGTCCCGCTGAAGGCCCCCGTAGGGGAAATATTTGTAGAGGCAAAGCGCAAGCTTCATAGTGGTTCCGACAGTCCGCGGTTCTGCTGTCGATGCACTTATTCTACTCTACCTCTCCCCCGCTCTTTTTTGCGACTTTTGTCTTTGCTCCTTACCCAGCTCCCACCCATTCCTTACCTATTTCCTAGGTTCGGTGCATGTCCCGCATGCTCCCACTTGAATGCACTAGAGCAAATGATTTCGAGGTCATCATGTTGGGGCTTCCAGCCCAACCGCTCTCTAATCGCCCGGTTGTCCGATACCAGGCAGGCGGGGTCCCCTGCTCGCCTGCCGGCTTCCTGGATCTCAAAGTGCTTGCCGCTGACCGTGCGCACCATCTCGAGCACTTCGCGCACGCTATAGCCATGACCATAGCCGCAATTCAGGATGGATGACTCTCCGCCGTCAGCCAGGTAGTCGAGCGCTTTCAGATGTGCGCCCGCGAGATCCTCCACATGGATATAGTCCCGGATACAGGTGCCGTCTTTGGTGTCGTAATCGGTACCAAAAACTGACACCGCATCGCGTTTTCCACAGGCTGTCTCACAGGCCACTTTGATCAGGTGGGTGGCCTCTGGAGTAGCCTGACCCAGTGTGCCGTCAAGAGATGCCCCTGCCACATTGAAATACCGCAAGGCAACGAATCGCAGACCCGCTTCTGCCTGCGTCCGCTCGGCGAAGTCCTGAAGCGTCCATTCGGTAATGAGCTTGGTGCGCCCGTAGGGATTGATGGGATGGGTTAACGCGCTTTCATTAACCGGAATCTCGGCCTGGTTGCCGTAGACCGCCGCGCTGGATGAAAAAACAAAAAGACCCACGCCGGCTTGCTGGCAGCACTCGATAAGGTTGAGCGATCCGACAACGTTGTTTTGATAGTACTTGCCCGGGTTTGACACAGATTCCGGCACTACGGTGTGTCCTGCAAAATGGACGACGGCATCGAATCGTTGTGACCTCATCAGTGCCCGCATTGCTTTGGCATCTCCGGCGTCGCACTCATGAAATCCGGCTTCGGGCGACACTGCCCATTTATGGCCGCTGTAAAGGTTATCCACGACGGTAACCTGATGGCCCGCTGCAACCAGTTGCCGGGTAGTGTGCGAGCCGATGTATCCAGCGCCGCCAGTAACGAGGACAGAGAGGGGTTTAGTACTCACGAGAGGCTTCCCAAAAAATGCTGGTCCATTTTACGTCGATCTAGTGAGTCGTTTGCTCAAGTAAACGGGACAACGCGGTAATGACGCGAGCAGGCTCAAGGGTTTTGAGGCACTGCGTGTGGCCAAGGGGACATTCTCTGGCAAAACAGGGGCGGCAATCGAGCGTCTGTGAGATAGTCTCCGTTAAAGGCCCGAGCGGCGGCGTGTGACGCTCACTTGATGAGCCGAATATCCCGACCACCGGCGTTCCCGTGGCCGCGGCCACGTGCATCAGCCCGGAGTCATTGCTGACCGCTGCACGGGCATGAGCCAGCAGATCAATAGCGTCGCCAATACTGGTTTTTCCGGTCAGGTTGACACAATGCTCAGGGTCCGAGGATGATCTCACGATGTCCCCGGCAACGGCCTGATCACCTTTCCCTCCGAGCAGCCAGACCTGCCAACCCTGCTCAAGGAAATGATCTGCCACCGATGCAAAGTGCGCCTGGGGCCAGCGTTTGGCCGGCCCGAATTCCGCGCCGGGACAGAGCGCGATAACGGGAGCGGACGGGACATCCCGGCCGATTCTTTGAAAGACTTCCCGCACGTTTTGAGGGTGGCTGGAAAGGTGGGGGTATGGGTAGCTTGAGACTGTCGCCGCGCTATCCGCAAAGGCCAATTGGACAAAGCGAGCGGCCATGGGATCCCTTTTGGTGGATGGCCGGGTTCGTGGATCGTTAACCAGACCCCACCTGGGTTCGCCGCGGTAGCCGGTTCGGACGGCGGCTTTGGCAAAGAAGGGCAGCAGAGCCGCCTTTAATGATCCCGGGAGGATGATGGCCTGATCAAAGTGATGCCCCCGAAGCGAGCGGCCGATTCTCCAGCGGTCAGCTATCTGCAGCCGTCCGTGCTCAAAGGGCGTTTCTATAATCTCGTCAATTTCCGGCATCCGATAGGCCAACCCCGCAGTGACCATCGGTGCCGTCAGGGTAATGGCGGGGGCATCTGCTCTTGATTTCAGCGCTTTAAACAGGCACTGCGCCATAACCATATCGCCGATCCAGGCAGGACCGACGACCAACACCCGTGAGGCAGCTTGGTTCGAGATAGCGACCTGCCTTGCGGTTAGGCGTCCCGGCCGGCGTCAGGAAGCGTCCGGCAGAAAAAAGCGGTTGCCGCAGTAGGGGCACAGTGCGGTTTCACCCGGACGGATGGGCAGATAGACTCGGGGGTGTTGATTCCACAGTTCGCTGTCATCGGGAGGACAGTACAGCGGCAGGTCGGCTGCCACGATCTGGCGCACTGGCCGCGCACCGGATGGCTTGGCATGATGGGCATTAGAGTTGCTCATGGGCTGAAATCAGACAAAGGTCAGCCAGTCGTCATGCTGGCTATCACGTCCCTGCACGCAGTCGAAGTATTTCGCCTGCAGCATCTGTGTTACCGGGCCGCGGGTGCCACTGCCGATTTGTCGGCCATCCAGTTCACGGACCGGGGTAACCTCAGCCGCGGTGCCGGTGAAGAACACCTCATCAGCAACATAGATCTCGTCCCGGGTAATTCTCTTTTCTCTAAGTTCCAGCCCGGATTCGGCAATGAGGCGGATTACCGTGTCCCGCGTAATGCCCTCCAACGCGGAAGTCAGGTCCGGGGTGTAGACCACTCCGTCTCGGATCACAAAGATATTCTCCCCGGTGCCCTCCATCACATAGCCGGCGGAGTCCAGCATCAATGCTTCGTCGGCGCCTGCGGACAAAGCCTCTTGCAGGGCGAGGATCGAATTTATGTAGTTACCGCAAGCTTTGGCGCGGCACATGGTGATATTGACGTGGTGTCGTGTGAAAGACGAGGTTCGGACACGAATACCTTTCTCAAGGCCTTCTTCGCCAAGATAGGCGCCCCATTCCCACGTCGCAATGGCGATATGGGTCTTTAGCATGTCGGCACGGATGCCCATGCCCTCTGAACCATAGAACGCGAGCGGCCGCACGTAGGCGCTGGCCAGTCCGTTCTCTTTGACCACTGCAATCTGAGCATCGTTCAGGGTTTTGGCATCGTAGGGGATCTTCATACCAAGAATATGGGCAGATCGGAAGAATCGGTCGGTATGGTCCTCCAAACGGAAGATAGCGGTTCCCCGATCGGTCTGATAGGCGCGCACGCCTTCGAACACCCCCAGCCCGTAGTGCAGGGTATGCGTCAATACATGTACCTGGGCGTCTCGCCAGGGCACCATTTGACCATCGAACCAGATTACGCCGTCACGATCTGAAAATGACATCATTCCTTCCTTTAATGAACTTCACTGTGTTAGCGAAATGCGCTAAGCCGGCCGCGCATTATTACAAAACCGAGAAAGAGTCGGGAGGACCCATCTAACTGACCAGCATCGCGTGGACCGCTTTGACGGCAGCTTCCGCATAAGGCGCCAGACGGGGCGGTATCTGCTCAGGCAGAATTTCAGGCCCCAGGATACCGACACCCACTGGCTTGTTCGTTGCCAATTGCAGGTCGATGAGCGACTGGATGACGGCTTGACCCATGACCCGCCCATGCGCGGTCTCGCCCCGCTCGATGATGCCCAGCACTACCACGGCATCAACAACGGATCTTTCCAGCAGTCGTTTTGTCGCGAGGGGCTTTTCCATGGACCCCGGTACCCAGACCTCTTCACGGACTTGTAGCCCCAGCCCCCGCGCGGTCGACCGCGCCTTCTTCACCATGATCTCGCAGGATGCATGATGGAAAGAACCCACCACTAGCGAAATAGTCAAGCCGTCGGTCATTGGTAACACCGTGAAACCGGATAAACCGAGAATTCTATCTGATCAATGCGCTTCGGGTTCGCCGGAATGTCGATCACAGAATCACGATGAGGTGTGCTCCAGCTGTTCGCGCCACAGCCTTTGTATGGCCTCACGCTCAGGAGCAAAAGACGTCTCGGGTAAAAGGGCTTTACGGCGACCGAGCTTGAGTTCGTTTTCTTTTGACAGGTATTGCGCCAGGGTGTCTGACAGGGTCTTTGCGGTCTCGCTCGCAATGCCACCAGATGCCGCGAGTTCAGACAGAATGCGAAGGTTGCCGCGGTGCCGGGTGAGCGCCGGAGTTTTATGCGCAAATTTCAGAACGAGGTATTGGCACAGAAACTCGATGTCGACAATGCCCCCCGCATCGTGCTTCAGGTCAAAGTCGGATCCGCTGTGGCGAGAATGATGTTGGCGCATGCGTTGTCGCATATCCCGCATCGCACGTTGCAGCTTGGATGTCTCGCGGGGCTGACAGAGAACACGGTGGCGAATCTCTTCGAAACGTTGCCGCAGGGCGTCGCTGCCAGTGATCATTCTTGCGCGAACCAGGGCTTGATGCTCAAAGGTCCATGCCGAGGTCGATAGATACTCATGATAAGCCTTGATGGGGGTTACCACTGTCCCCGAACTCCCGCCAGGTCGTAGTCGGGTGTCAATGGAGTAGGCCTCTCCTGCCGGTGTATGCGTGGTGAGTATATGCGCCAGCCGTTGGGCCAGCCTGCCGAAGTAGTGGCGCCGTGCCGCGGCTGCCTGGGGATCTTCGACGTCCGGCTGTTCGTAAACAAAAACGATATCAAGATCGGAGTGATAGCCGAGTTCCTGACTGCCAAGCTTGCCGTAGGCAATGATTCCCAGTTCAGCGCTCTCGTGCGGAGCTGCCGGTGTCTTTAACGTGCGCTCGGCGATGACAAGCGCGTGGCACAGCACGGCTTCAGCCAAAGCGCTCAGCGAAGCCCCCGCAGTTTCAATCTCCAGCAGTTGTGCGACATCGGCCGCGGCTATCCGGAGACTGTAGGCCTGACGGTATTCCCGAAGTATCTCCATGGCGGCTTCGAGATCCTCCCCGTCCTGCGAGTCGAGTTTGCGCGCCAGTTCCTGACAGATCTCGCTGCACGCCTGCGGCTGATAAGCGGTGATGGGGTCAATTAGTTCGTCCAGGATAACCGGGTGGCTCGCGATCCAGTGACTGATCTCACTTGAGGCGCTGACCAGACGGACCAGCTGTGACAGGGCCAGCTCATTTTCAGTCAGCAGCGCAAGATAAGCCGACCGTCGGCCGATCGACTCAATCACAAACAGTACCCGGCTGATGGCGGTATCCGGGCTTTCGGTTTGGGCACAGCGTTTTAGAGCCAGGGGCATCAGGGCGTCCAGCCGTTCGCGGCCTTCACGTGAAAAAGCCTGATAAAAGCGGCTATCACGGATGCCGGCCAGCAGGGTCTGGACCTGCTGTGGGTCTTGAAAGCCAAGTGCCGTGAACTGGGTGAGCTGATCCTCAGGCGCGAGGGTTTCGTCCCACAGATCAGCAAAGAGTGAGTCCTGGTCGTCAGGGTGGGATCCTCGGTCATGATGGAATACGCTGCGAAAAAGTTGGTGGACATCATCGTTGACAGAGGCCAGGGCTGACTCGAAGTCGACGTTGTCTGGATAGCACATCGCCAAAGCGATGCGTGTGCGGGCGAGTGGCTCCACCGGAATCGAATGGGTTTGTGCATCATCCATGATCTGCAGGCGGTGTTCGAGTACCCGCAAATAGTCATAGTGGCTGCGCAACCTGTCGCCGTCCGCCCGATCCAGCATCCCTCCCTCTTCCAGCGCTGCCAGTGCCGCATACAGGGAAGCCGTGCGCAGCGCTGCGTTTCTGCCCCCGTAAATCAGCTGGTGACTTTGTATGATGAACTCAATTTCGCGGATGCCGCCACGCCCAAGTTTGACGTTGCCGGTGAGCGATTTTTTTGCGAGCTCACGATCGATCAGGGTTTTCATGGAGCGGATCGATTCAAAAGCCCCAAAATCAAGGTACTTTCGGTAGATGAAAGGCCGTAAGCTGCCGAGCAGTTCCATGCCCGAAGCTATGTCACCCGCAACGGGACGCGCCTTGATCAGCGCGTAGCGTTCCCACTCGCGACCGTGGGTCAGAAAGTAGTGGTCGATAGCATCAAAGGAGAGTGCCAACGGTCCGCTATCGCCGTTGGGGCGAAGTCTCATATCTACCCGAAAGACCAACCCATCGGCTGTCGAGGTCTGCAGGATATCAATCAGGGCCTGACCCAGTTTGATGAAGAACTCATGGTTGCTGATGGATTGTGTCCCGTCGGTAGATCCGTTTTCCCGATAAGCGAAAACCAGATCGATATCAGACGACATATTGAGTTCACGCCCGCCAAGCTTGCCGAGGCCCAGAACCGTCAATTGCACCGGCTTGCCGCTGTTCTCGCCGATCGGTTGTCCAAACCGGTTAACGAGTTCGAGGTGGGCGCATTTCAGTGCCGCGTCAATGGCTGCATCGGCCAGGGTGGACAGGGTCTCCAGTACTTCTGACAAGGGGGCCTTACCGACAAGGTCGCGCCATCCCAGCAGAACGATCTGCTCCTGCCTGATCCGTCGAAGCGCCGTGCCAATCTCTTCCCGATCCCCGCGCAGGTCATCAATCTGTTGGCGCAGAGCCTTCGGATCGGATGGTCGTGCGGCAGCATCGAGTTTGTCCAGCAAAGCCGGGTTGCCCGAAAGTGTGCGTGCGATAAATTCGCTGCCAAGCATGACGGTGGTTAAGTCCGTCCAGTGGCTTGCCCGGTCGGCCCGCCCGCCGCGCTCTTGGCCGAGTGCCTTTATCCGGGCGGCTCGCGCCTCGGCAAGTGCTCTTACGTCAGCAGCCAGATCATTCACGACGGGTTATTGTGGCAGGCAGTTCTGATTGAAGGGCAGTCATTGGGCGAGCACTGAGAGAACGCCCCGAGGCTCTTTGATGTATTGCAGTTGATACGGTCTCGCACGCTGTGCCGTCGGGTTCGCGGCGGTTGAGACAACTCGGCTATAGTCCTCGCTGAAGCGCTAGCGCAATGGGCACAACGATGAGTGATCTTTTTGATTTTAAGAGCCGTCAACGCCGTTTTGCTGTGGTGGGGCACCCTGTCCTACACAGTAAATCACCGCAGATTCACGATGCTTTTGCGCGCCAGTGTAACGTATCGCTGTCTTATGATGCGATTGCGCTTGACCCCATCGCATTTGAGCAGGGGGTGCGCAACCTTCAGGCTGGAGGTGTGGCGGGAATCAACGTCACACTGCCATTCAAAGAAGCGGCGTTTCGCCTGGCCGATGAGGTTTCTGAGCGGGCGCAATTTGCGAACGCGGTCAACACGGTGTCGTTTTCAGACGACGATCATATTGCCGGAGACAATACGGATGGCATCGGTCTGGTGCGTGATCTGCAGGAGAATCTTGGTATCGCGTGCACCGGTGCGAGGATTCTGATCATTGGAGCGGGGGGTGCGGCACGCGGGATCGTGCAGCCCCTGCTGCAGTCGAATCCGGACTGTGTAGTTATCGCCAACCGCACTGTCTCGCGTGCACGCGAGCTCGTGGCATCAATGGACTCACCCGATCGGGTCCATCCTTGTGGACTCGATGACGTGAACGAGGCATTTGATCTTGTGATCAATGCCACGGCGGCAAGTCTGTCGAGCCAGGTGCCCGCGCTATCGGAGTCGGTTTTTCATCCCGGCAGCCACGCTTATGATCTGGCCTATGCAGATCAGCCGACGGCGTTCATGCGTTGGGCGTTGGGGCTTGGGGCGGTTCGGGCGGTGGATGGCCTTGGCATGCTGGTGGAGCAGGCAGCAGAGGCGTTTTGGATTTGGCACGGGCAGCGACCGCACACGGCGCCGGTGATCAGTGCCTTGCGTTCAGGAGGATGTTAGCTATCCGGGTGTATCTGAACGCGAGGGTTCGTCGCTGAACCAGGCCAGCAGCTCGTTGCGGAGCAGATCAGCCAGCGCTGCACTGTGCTCCTTGCGGTCATTCAGGCAGGGGATATAAGCGAAATTCTCACCGCCTGCTTCACGAAAGATCCCGGCATTTTCCTCGGCGATCTCTTCGAGCGTTTCCAGGCAGTCCACTGCAAAACCAGGACAAATCACGTCCACGCTCCGCGTTCCCTGCTGAGCGAGGGACTGCAATGTTTTGTCGGTGTAGGGCTGAAGCCACGGAGCTCGGCCAAACCGGGACTGGAATGTGAGGATCCACTGTTCGTCCGTCAACGCCAGGCGTTGCGCGAGGGCCGCGGCGGTCTCTTCACACTGCAGGCGATAAGGGTCGCCTTGATCGGCATACCGTTGGGGTGTCCCATGAAAAGAGATCAAAAGTTTCTCGCCCCGCGTGTGCCCGGCCCAGTGTGCTTGAACGGATGCTGCCAACGCGTCGAGATAGCCATTGGCAAGATGGTAGTCCCGCACAATATGGATTGCGGGCAGGTTGCGCCACTGCCTTAGCGTGCTGCCTACCGCGTCGTAAACAGATGCTGTCGTGCTGCAGGAGTACTGCGGATACAAAGGCAGGACAGCCACGCGGTTAACGCCGCTGCCTGCAAGATGCTCAAGCGCGTCCGTCACCGATGGCTGCCCATAACGCATGGCCATCGTGACGCTGACGTTTTCGTCACCATGTTTTTTCAGATTCGCTTCAACGCCTTCGGTGAGTTTGCGGGTCAGCGACATGAGCGGAGAACCCGACTCGCGCCAGATCGTCTGGTAGGCGGCGGCGCTGCGCTTGGGCCTTATGCGAAGAATGACGCCGTGTAGAATGAGGCACCAAATCCAGCGGCTGAGTTCTACGACGCGGTGATCGTGGAGAAACTCTCCAAGATATCGTCTGACGGCAGGGGTGCTCGGGGCTTCGGGCGTGCCAAGATTGACCAACAGAACACCTGTGCGATCTGTTGCTTCAGACAAAATACCCCGTTGAAATTTCATGGCACTAGAACCGGTTATCCGCGTTGCTGGCCATACGCAACCATTCGCTGGATCGGTACAGCAGCACGGACTCGTATTGCTTCGTCGATATGCACTTGCGTGTCTTTGGCCTTCAGTACGGCGATCAGGCGCTGGAGGTCATTCATTTTCATCCACGGACAGTGTGCACAGCTGACGCAGGTAGCGCCTTCGCCAGCCGTGGGAGCTGCGACGAAAGTTTTCCCGGGCGTGCTCTGTCGCATCTTGTGCAGGATACCTTCTTCAGTTGCCACGATGAAAAAAGACGAATCCAGTTCTTGTGCTGCGAGGATCAGCTGGCTGGTGGATCCTACGATGTCAGCCAGCTCAATCACTGACGCCGGGGATTCCGGATGTACCAGTACCTTGGCCTCGGGATGTTGGTGCTTGAGGTTTAACAGCACCTCCGCCTTGAATTCCTCGTGTACGATGCAGCTGCCGCCCCAAAGCAAAAGATCCGCTCCGGTCTGGCGTTTGACGTAATCGCCCAGGTAACGGTCTGGCGCCCAAATCATCTTCTCGCCCTTGGCGGCAAGATCAGCCACAAGATCAACGGCGATTGAAGAAGTCACGACCCAGTCTGCCCGCGCCTTCACCTCCGCACTGGTGTTTGCATAAACCACTATCGTGCGTTCAGGATGCTGATCACAGAAGGCGCTGAAAGCCGCCGACGGGCAGCCGAGATCCAAAGAGCACTCGGCTTGCGGTTCAACCACCAGCACCTGCTTCTCGGGGCTGAGAATCTTTGCGGTTTCTCCCATGAATCGCACCCCCGCTACGACCACCGTGCTTGCGGGATGGGTAAGACCAAAGCGGGCCATCTCCAGCGAGTCAGCCACGCAGCCCCCGGTCTCTTCAGCGAGTTCCTGCAACTCACTGTCAACATAGTAATGCGCGACAAGTACCGCGTCTTCGCGTGCCAGAAGTTCACCCGATTGTTGGCGAAGCGATTGGCGCTCGGTGGAAGTCAGGGTTTCGTGAGTGACTGACCTCGCCTGTCTCGCCTTATCGGCAATAGAGATCGAATCGCTCTGGCTCAACTGGGGCATGCGCATGGGAATTTGAATCGCGTGTTAGTTCCACGACTTATTCGTTATACAAGGACAATGGTATATATACCACCAGGCGCAATGCAGGATCACATTTTATGCACTGGATAATTTTGGGTGTTTTGGCACTGGCGTTGGTAGTCATCTCAGTTCGTTACCCGCGCTTGGCATTCGCCATTCTGGTTGTGCTTTTAGGCAGTGCAATACTGCTCCTGCAGATCATCCCCGGAGAGCGGGAACGCCAATCCGCTCGGATCTTGGTGGACGATGTCGATGTTCTGACCGTGAAGTTTGTTCCATCGTATGCTGGCAGCTTTGACCTCATCGGTCGCCTGTCTAACCGTTCGGTCGATACCGTCCTGTCGGAAACCACGCTGGCAGTGGAACTGCGTGATTGTTCGACTGAGTCCGATGGTGATACCAAAAACTGCCCTGTCCTGGGAGTGACGCACCCGACGGTAATGCTTGAGGTTCCGCCTGGCCATGCCCGGGATTTCAGGGTCAATCTCAGCTTCCCGCGGATTACGGTCCAGGGAACTGCTGAGTGGAAAACGACCGTGAGCGAGGTCAGGGGGTACCAGTACCAGCCGCAGGACAGGCAATAAAAAAGGCGACGGTAAAAACCGTCGCCTTTTGTGCTGAACCGGTAACCCGGATCAGCCGCTAAATCAGCGCCGTCGCGCTTTTTTCTT
>Ga0114933_10005235_pt1 | contig 11832 bp, 13 predicted proteins | sample 4SBtaG_FD_89691 | JGI IMG/M metagenome (GOLD analysis project Ga0114933, IMG submission 89691) | Deep subsurface microbial communities from Kolumbo volcano to uncover new lineages of life (NeLLi) - 4SBTROV12_W25 metaG | ecosystem: Environmental > Aquatic > Marine > Volcanic | place: Kolumbo... | reverse complement strand
CTTTCAGCGTCAATGGTAACAGTAATTTTTACTCTGTTCTTCATTGACTTCTTTGATACTGCAGGAACTTTAACGAGTGTTGCAAATGTTTCGGGTAAAATTGGAAGAGACGGAAAAATCCAAGACATCGACAAAGCTATGCTTTCAGACAGCGTGTCAACTGTTGCTGGTTCCTTATTGGGTACAAGTACAGTTACTACATATGTAGAATCTGCTGCTGGAGTTAAAGCTGGTGGAAGAACTGGAATGACCTCACTTGTAATAGGTATTCTATTCTTGTTTTGTTTATTCTTTTCACCATTAGCCACATCACTTCCAAAAGAGATTGATGGTGCTGCATTAATATACATATCAACTTTATTCGTTCGTAATATAGTAGATATCGAATGGGATGATATTGCAGAATCAGGTCCGGCAGTTCTCGCTATGATCGCGATGCCGTTCACTTATTCTATTTCTCATGGAATAGCTTTAGCATTTATTTCTTACGCAGCTATTAAAATCTGCACAGGAAAAACAAATGTTAGCCCAGCAATTTGGGTGATAGCGATAGCGAGTATTATTAGTTTCGTTGTAGCTTAAAAAATTTAAATTTTTATATAAAGGGCCGGATTAATTTCTGGCCCTTTTTTATTTGGAATGTCTCTTTTTTATATCTTCAATTCTTATTTCCTCGTAATGCTCAAATGGTTGAACTATCCAAGGATTATCAGGTAATTTTACTGCGCAATAATCCGGGTCAAATGTTGATTTCTTTTTTTTCCACAAAGTTGCTGTCTTTATATCCTCAATTTTATTTTTAATTGGTTTATAATTTTTTAACCAATCAACACTTTTGTTAAAAGTTATTCCAGTATCTGCAAGATCGTCGCATAAAAGAATTTTTCCTCCCATATTTTTGGCAATAGAACTCATCTCACGAGAAAAAACTATATTACCTTGTTCGTCTTCAACGCCTTTGCCGCTATATGATTCTACTGCAAGATAGGCGCATTTTAACTTAAAAACTCTACTTAAGAGATCAATCATAGGAGCGGCTCCTCTCATTATTCCTACAAGGAGTGTAGGCTTATATCCGCTTTCATGAACCATGATGGCTAGTTTTTCTACAGTCTTGTTATATTCTTCCCATGAAACAATTAATTTTTCTGACATATTAATGTCTGCTATCATAGTTAAAAAAAACTAAATTAAAAAGGAGAAAATTTATGTCGAAAGGATATTGGTTAGCAACTTATAAGAAAATAGAAAATAAAGACAATCTTGGAAACTATGCAGCAAAAGCAACCAATACGATTAAAAGTTTTGGTGGTAATCCACTTGTTAGAGGAGGAAAATATAAATGTTTTGAAGGAAATGATTTTCTTAGAACTGTGATTTGGGAGTTTCCTACCTATGAAGCGGCGGAAAAATGCTATAATTCAAAGGAGTACCAAGATGCATGGGGTTTGGCCAAAAATACAACTGAACGCAATTTACAAATTATTGAAGGAGTTTAGCTGCTTTCTTTTTTATTCTTCCAATTAACATAATATTGGATGAGTCCGAAAATTACTGTTAGCAGAACTAAGATCAACCAATTGTATTTGCTAGCCGAAATAAACGATGCGTGTCCGCTCAACATTATAAACAAAACTGGCAAAGTTATAATATTATTATGAACAGATCTTTGTTTAGCTTTAAGGGAAAGACTTAAATCGAATTTTGCTTTATTTAAAGCCGCCTGTGCAATCTTGCGGCCATTCGGTGCGATCAGGGTAAAAACGTTAAATGTCATTACTGAGGCAAGTATTATGCCTACTTGTAAAAAAGCAAAGCGAGAACCATAAATTTTGGTTAAACCAAATGAAATGATGGTCCCAATAATTAATAGTATAACTGGAAAAATAATTTTATAATTTATTAATTTAGATTTGCAGATCTGATCGTAAATTAACCAAGATCCAATTATAGTCACAATAGAAATTATTATAGCTATAAACGGAGTGACATTTTCATTTACTCTTTTATCAACCATCAAAATACCTGCATTCATGTAATAAATCATTACTAATAAAGCTAACCCCGATAAAAAAGTTAAATAAGAAGTGTATTTCCAAAGAATTACATTCTTTGGAACTTCTGCGGGAGCGCCGTGATATCTTGTAAGTTTATAATAATAGCCGCTATGTTGTAATATTCCGCTAGCTTCAATATCTTTTTCCTTTAAATTTTTTGGCAATTTATTATCTAAGTAATTAAAAGTAAATGACGTGCCCACCCATAGTATGGCAAAAAAAACATGACCCCATCGAAGTAGTGCTTGAATCCATTTAGATATATCAGGTAAAAATTCCATTTAATATTTAACCTTATCTGTTTTTTTATCCCACAGCTCAAAAGCTTTCAGAGCTTCATTTCTCATCATTTGAATCATTGGAATTTTTCTTTCTTTAATTTTTTTTTCAAACTCTGAATAAATGAATGAGTCATCAAAATCAATTTTTTGAGCGTCTTCCCTAGTATTGGCATAATATATTTTACTAATACGCGCCCAATATATTGCAGATAAACACATAGGGCATGGTTCACAAGTTGAATACAATTCGCTCCCGTTAAGATTAAAATTATTCAATTTTTTGCATGCTTCACGTATAGCAACAATTTCTCCATGCGCAGTAGGATCATTAGTCGACGTGACCTTATTTGAACCTTTGGCTATAACTTTGTTATTTTTAACAATAACGCATCCAAAAGGTCCACCTTTTTTATTAACACTTTCAATTGAAAGTTCTATGGCCATTTTCATAAACTCTTTGTTCATAATTTTTTTTTAATATTCTTTATGCTCATCAAAATCTTTTCGGGCGTAGCCGGTGCATTAATAATTGGTGCAACTTTGTAATCACCTATTGAAGCAATAGCATTTTTAATCGCAAAAAACACCGACATAGCATTCATTAACGGAGGTTCTCCAGTAGTTTTAGATTTATTCACAACATTTTCACTATTTTTTCCTTTTTTAAAAATTTCTACATTAAATTTTTCTGGCATATCACTTACAGCAGGAATTTTATAAGTAGAAGGTGAATGAGTCGTAAGTTGACCGTTTAATTTCCAGCTTACTTCTTCCATGGTTAACCAACCAGCCCCCTGAACAAAACCACCTTCTATTTGTCCAAGTTCAATTGCTGGATTAATAGCCTTACCTGCATCATGAAGTATATCAGCACGTAATATTTTATTTTCCCCAGTTAATACATCAATTATAACCTCGCTGACAGCCGCTCCATAACAAAAATAAAGAAATGGTCTTCCTGTAAATTTTTTTTTATCAAAATATATTTTTGGTGTTGCGTAAAAACCAGAAGAAGATAATGAAATTCTATTCAAATATGCCTCCTTTATAAGCTTATTAAATTTAAATGTTTTTTCTTTAAATTTAATCATTCCATTTTCATAAACTGCATTGCCGTTTTTTATTTTATATTTACGTTTTACGAATGTAGCTAAATTTTGCTTTATTTTTGAAATTGCGTTTATGGTTGCTGCTCCATTAAGATCGGTTGTGCTTGAAGCTGCGCTAGCACTAGTATTTGGAACTTTGTCTGTACGGGTGGCAGAAACTTTGACTTTGCTAAAGGGTAGACCCAGTTCTTTTGCAGCTAGCTGTGCAATTTTAGTATAAGTACCCTGTCCCATTTCTACTGCACCAGTATTTATATGAACACTTCCATCATTACAGTAGATATGCACCAAGGCCCCTGCTTGATTAAGATGCCAAGTTGTAAAACTAATACCAAATTTTACAGGGGTGATTGCAATTCCCTTTTTAATATATTTATTCTCTTCATTAAATTTTTTTATGCTTGCTTGCCTACTTTTATAATTTGAAGATTTTATTAATTTATCAAAGATTTCTTGAATAATATTATCTTCAATTTTCATATTATAATGAGTTATATTTTTTTTCTTTTTTTGATAAAAGTTTCGTCGTCTTATTTCAGCTGGATCTTTTTTGATTGAGCTTGCAATTTCATCAATGATATTTTCTATAGCCATCATTCCTTGATTTCCTCCAAATCCACGAAAGGCTGTTGAGGATGAAGTGTTTGTTTTACAAAGATAATTTTCAACTAATACATTCTCAAGGTAGTAGGCATTATCAATATGCAGCAAAGCTCTATCATTGATCGCACCAGACAAATCTGGAGATATTCCACATCTTGACGCAAGTTTTAATTTTAAACCCTTAATAATACCCAATTCATCAAAACCTACTTCATATTCAGAATAAAAATCATGTCTCTTGCCGGTTATAATTATATCGTCATCTCTATCCATTCTAAGTTTAACAGGTCTTTTTGTTTTCTTTGCTAATAGAGTGCAAATTGCAGCAAATATAAAAGATTGTGTTTCTTTCCCACCAAAACCGCCGCCGATTCTTCTTGTCTCTACAGTAATAGTATTACTTTTTTGTTTAAGCATTTTTGCAATAATTTGTTGAGTTTCACTTGGATGTTGTGTTGAAGAAAATACTTTAAAATCTTCATCTTCCTGAGGAATCACAAAAGCAGCTTGACCTTCAAGAGCAAAGTGCTCTTGGCTTCCAGTAGTAAAATTCCCTTTTAGACGGTGTAACGAATTTTTAATTTGTTTAATAGGTTCGCCTTTCTTTATTATTTTTTCTTTTAAAACAAAGGATTTTTTCTTTAATGCTTCTTTAATACTGGTGATTGGCTTAAGCGTTTTGTAACTAATTTTTGCTTTTAAAACTGCTTTCCTAGCATGCTCTGTTGTATCTGCAGCTACAGCAAAGAGTGGTTGCCCATAATACTCAGCTTTTTTGGGAAAAATTGGATCTCCATCATATACTGGACCAACATCATTCCTCCCAATTATATCACTCGCGGTAACAATGGCTAAAACCCCCTCGCTTTTTATCACTTCATCAAAATTTATTTTTTTTATTATCGCATTAGCTTTTTTGCTCCAACCTATAGCCCCAAACAAAGTTCCTGGGGGTTCTGGAATATCATCTGTATAATAAGCTCCACCGCTGACGTGCTTTATACTGCTTTCATGCGGCCTTTCTTCGTTAAGAAAAATCTCTTTATTCATTTTAAACGTATACTCCTATCAATTTTTTTTGTTGTATTTCTGTAAAACATTTTTCGAGTAAATTTTTTGCAACTTCCATACGATAAATTCCGCTAGCACGCATATCACTAATTGGTTTAAAATCTCTTTCTAAAGCGTGTCTTGCCTTCTTAATAATTTCACTTGTGATTACAGAATTTGAAAGCACCTTCTCACAAAAAAAAGCTCTTTTAGGTATTGCCGCCATGCCTCCATATGCAATTCTTACATTTTTAACTTTATTTTTAAATATTTCTAAATTAAACGCAGCACAAACTGATGAAATATCATCATCAAATCTTTTTGAAACTTTATATGCTTTAAAGGTATTTTTTTGAAAGAGAGGAATCTTAATGGAATGAATAAACTGTCCTTTTTTCATTTTTGTTTTGCGATAGCTAATAAAAAAATTATCTAAAAATAAAATTTTCCTTTTTTTAAATTCCTGCAAAACTATTTGTGCATTTAGTGATAATAATAAAGGCAAACTATCACCAATAGGAGAGGCTGTAGCAACATTTCCAGCTATAGTAGCTACATTTCTTATTTGGACTGATCCATAGCGTTTAAGAATTTGAGTAAAATCTGGATAATATTTTCTAATATAATTTTCAAATTCAATTAATGGAGTTGATGCACCTACCTCAATATATTTATTATTATTTTTTATATAATTTAATTCACTAATTGAATTCAAATAAATAATAGAGTTGATATCTTTTCTTTCTTTAGTAACAGTAAGCGATAAATCGGTTCCACCACTAAGCAAAATTGAATTAGTATTATTTTTAAGTATTTTTTTTAACTCATGAACATATCTGGGAGCAAAATATTTTTTACCTTTATGATAAATTTCTATGCTTTTATTGTTTATTTTTTTTAACAAATGAATTGTTTTTTTTTTATTTTTGGCAAAATAATCAGTTTTATTTTTATTTTTTAAACTCTTTGCTGCTTTTATTATTGGTTGATAACCAGTGCATCGGCAAAGATTTCCTGCGATAGAATCCTTAATAATATTATCTTCATATTTTGTATAATTTTTAAACATTGAAAATAACGACATGACAAAACCCGGTGTGCAGAAACCACACTGTGAACCATGAAAATTAATCATAGCTTTTTGCACAGGATGCAATGAGCCATTTGCTGAAGTTAAGTTTTCAACAATTATTAGTTGTTTGCCTTGTAAAGTTGGTAAAAATGTAATGCAAGAATTTATAGTTTTATAAATTATTTCATTATTTTTTAATTCTCCCAATACAACTGTACATGCGCCACATCCACCTTCGGCACAGCCTTCTTTGGTACCAGTTTTTTTTAATTTTGTTCTAATGTAATTTAGTAAAGTTTCATTTGGATCGGGATTTCTAACTTTAATAATCCTGTCTTGATAAATAAACTCAATAATATTGGAAGTCATTAGCTTCCTCGATAAGTCGAATAACTCCAAGGACTTACAAGTAAGGGTACATGATAATGTTCGTTAGGATTGGATATCCCAAACCTAATTATCACTTCATCTAAAAAAGGTGTTTTGGGTAAATTTGTAATATTTTTAAAATAATCTCCAACAGAGAAAATAAGTTCATATTGACCTTCTTTAAAATTAGCACCTTCGACCAGGGGTTTATCTGATCTGCCATTATTATTTAAAATAGTAGAGTTAATTTTTTCTCTTTTGCCTGAAACCAAATAAACGTCCACCTTAATACCTTTTGCAGGCTTTCCAGAAAAAGTGTCGAGGCAATGAGTGGTTAATTTTGTCATAAGATATTATATAAACTAAATTAATATGATCAATAAAATTAATAAATTGTCTCAAAGTGAATTTGTTAAAGTTTTCGCTAATATATTCGAAAATGCAACATGGATTGCTGAGGAACTTTACAAACTAAAACCTTTTTTAGATTTTGATGAATTGTCATTAAAAATGATAAATATTTTTGAAAAAACCTCAAAAGAAAAAAAATTAAAAATTCTCAACAATCATCCTGATTTAGGTAATAAAGCAAAAATAACTTCTCTAACTATCGATTCTTTGAAAGAACAAACTAACGCGGGACTAGATCAATGCACAAAGGAAGAATTCGATGAATTTAACAAACTTAATCACGCTTACAAAAAATTTGGCTTCCCTTTTATCCTGGCTGTGAAAGGAAAAAATAAAATTGAAATTTTAAATAATTTTAAAAAGAGAATTAATTCTGAGCCAAATATAGAATTTAACGAGGCTGTAAAACAAGTAAAAAAAATTGCTAGTTTGCGTTTGGAAGATTTGAAAAATAAAAATATTTAATACTCAACATCCGTTGGATCAATTGATCTCCACATATACCAAGTAAATACAGTTCTATAACCAGAGTGAGTTTTAGAAATTTTCTCTAAAATTTTTTTACTTGGTGGATAAGCTGTTTTATAATTTTTAGATATTGCCCTTAATAAACCTATATCTTTTATTGGAAATATATTTGGTCTATTTAAATTAAACATTAAAAACATTTCTGCACTCCATACACCTAAACCCTTTAATTTTGTTATATAATTAATAGCATCGCTATCACTCATTTTTTTAAGTTTTGCTACATCGAAAGATTTGCTTGTAAAAGCTTTAGCAATATTTTTTAAATAGCTAATTTTTTGTCTAGATAATCCAACACTTTTCAAATTACGGGAAGATATTTTAAGTATTATTTTTGGCTTAATTCTTTTATTACATTTTTTTTCAAATTTAGCCCAAATTGAATCTGCTGCTTTCACACTAATTTGTTGACCCACTATAGTGCGGCATAAAGAAAAAAATGGATTGTTTCTTGTGGTTAAAAAACCTTTATTATATTTTTTTATTATTTTTCTTAATACCGAATCTCTACGTCCGATAATTTTTTTTGCTTTTTTCCAATAAGACGGGGGGCGCTTCATTGTTGTCTAGGTAAGGTAATAGGTTTTTTTAATTGGTGCTCTCTTATAAAGATTATAGCAGACGAAATAACAATTAAACTAGAGCCTGCTAAAGTATAGACGGTTGGTATCTCATTAAAGAAATAAAATCCAAAAATAATGGCTAGAACTAATGATAAGTATTTTAAAGGTGTTGTTAGAGAAACTTCAGCTAATTTATAACTTTGGGTTAAAAGCAGGTTTGCTATACTTCCAAAAAGTCCTATTAAAATTAATAAACCTAACTCATATAATGATGGCATAACCCATCCTCCAAATGGCAAAGTTAAAAGTCCCATGGCTCCAGAGCAAACTGAAAAATAAAAAGCTATCAAGTAAATAGGTTCATTCACTAAGGTTAATTTTCTTATAAAAATAGAAACACTCGCAAACCCAAGCGTAAATATTATTGGGTAAATATAATAAAAATTTAAATTATCAAATCCAGGTTTTGAAATAATAATAACTCCTATAAATCCAAGACCGACTGCGATCCAACGTTTGGCTCTTATTTTTTCACCTAAAAATAAAATAGAAAATATAACAACCCAAATTGGACCGGAAAAAGCTATTGATGTAACCTCTGCCAAACCTAGATTTCGAATTCCTACGAAAATAGCATACATAGCGATAGATCCCCAGAAGCTACGATGAAAGTGGAGGCTTACATGTTTTGTTTTATAAAAATTTTTTAGTCTATTTTTGGGTATAAGAAAAAATATTGGAATTAGGCCAAATAAAGCTCTACTGAACATTACTTGGCCAACAGCAAAGTCTGTGGCAGTTAATTTAATTAAGCAATCCATAAACGAAAAAAATAAAACACTTAATATCATGCAGAGTGCGCCTAGGTGATTTTGGTTTTTGATCATTTTGATAAATTAATTTATATTTATCATCAAATTAAAAAATATTATGCAAAAATTTATAGGGGGCATTGGCTGTTTTTGGGATGAAACCGAATATCAAGGTGTTCCTGGTATTATTTCTACCGAGTGTGGTTATTGTGGAGGAAAAGATCCAAACGTAACTTATGAACAAGTTTGTGGTGGAGGTACGGAGCATATAGAAGTAGTTAAGGTTACATTTGATCCTAAAGTAATTTCTTATGAAGACATAACCAGATTATTCTTTAAAATCCATGATCCAACAACTCTTAATCGCCAAGGACCTAATGTTGGTTATCAGTATAGATCAGAAATTTTTTATACTACAGACGAAGAAAAAACATCTGCTCAAAAAGTATTAGATGAGGTTAATAAAAAACTTAATGGTGCAGTAGTTACCACTATTAGAAAAGAAAAAAATTATTGCAAAGCAGAGGAGTATCATCAAAAGTATTTTGAAAAACGAAGTAAAAAATGACCTTGGTTTCAACAGATTGGCTTAATGAAAATTTAAATGAAATAAAAATTATTGATGCATCCTGGCATTTAAATAGAAATCGCAATGCAATTGAAGAATATAATAAAGAACATATAAAAAATGCAATTTTTTTTGATTTAGAAAAAAATTCTAACCAAGAAAAAAATTTACCTCACAATCATTTTCTTCCTAAAAAAAAAGATTGGGAAAAAGCGCTTTCAAAAATGGGTATTTCAAATAATGATAAAGTAGTGATTTATGATAATAGTGATTTGATTAGTAGTTGTCGTTGTTGGTTCCAGTTTTTATATTTTGGACACAAAGCTGAATTAGTTTTTATTTTAGATGGTGGTCTTAAAAAATGGAAAATAGAAAATAAAAAAATTACTAATAAAAAGACAAAAATTAAACCAGCAAAATACTTTGCGAAAGAAAATATATATATGGTTAAAACTAAATTGCAAATTAAAGAAAATATAAAAAAAAAAGAATTTAAAGTTTTAGATGCTAGAAGCAAGGAACGATTTGATGGCAAAGCTGATGAACCAAGGTCCGGGGTGAGAAGTGGAACAATAGAAGGTTCTATTAGCTTGCCCTACTCTGAATGTATAAACCCTAAAGATAACTCTTTTTTAGATAAAAAAATTATAGATAAAAAATTTAAATCATTAGGAGTAATTGGTGATAATGCTGTTTTTTCCTGCGGTTCTTCCGTAACTGCATCAGTATTAGGGGTTGCTTATTCTTTAGTAAATAATAAATATATGCCAATTATTTATATAGGCTCATGGAGCGAATACGGTAAAACTGAATGAAAAGATCAACTAAAATAACTACTTTTATAATAATTTTTTTTCTAATTATTGCATTAATTATAATTGGTCGTTATGCAATTGGACTTTATTTTCAGAAAAAATTTTCTAAGCGACCACCGCCAGGAGTAGTAGTCGAGGTTGTTTCAAATAAAAACTTTAGTCAATCTTTGGAAAGTTATTGCACGTCCCTTAGTAGTAAAAATTCCTTTTACAAAATAAAAAGAAATGAATTATTAGAACCAATTGAATTTAATAAGAAGGTTAATAAAGGAGACGTAATAGCAAAATTGTCGTCCAAAACTATTATAGCTCCATTTTCAGGTGTCATTGGAAAAAGGGGTATTAGTGGCAGTAGTTTAGGTTCTGAAAATACAATTATTCTAACTTTAGATGATTCAAGAAAAATATTATGTGATTTAAAAATACCTGAAATTTATGCAGCAATAATAAAAAAAGATCTTAAACTTGAAGCAAAATTCGCTGCATATAAAAATAAAACTTATGAAGGAAAAATTGAATCAATAGCCTCAAGGGTGGATCCTCAAACAAGATCGATATTAGCCCGTGCAAAAATTAATAATGAAAATACTGAGATAATTCCAGGTTCTTTGCTTGAAATCGAAATATTTTATAATGAGAAAGATGCTTTAAGCGTTCCAGACACAAGTATTATGTATGAGGGAAGTAAAAAATTTATTTACAAAATAGTAGAGAATAACATGATCAAAAAAATTGAAGTTGAAACTGGAATCCGTAGCAAAGGAAACTTGGAAATTATGAGTGGTTTGAGTGAGGGTGATAAAATAATTGCTGAAGGGTTAACTAAAGTTAGACCGAACATGAAAGTGAACCCCATCACCAAATCACAATAATAATTAGAAATGTTTATTACCGATCTTTCAATTCGCAGACCAGTCGTATCAGCAGTATTTTCTATGATACTTGTGCTCTTTGGTTTATTTGTGTTTTGGAAATTGCCGGTAAGAGAACTTCCTTCGGGCCTCCAGCCACCTGTAGTTCAAGTGCAAGTAGATTATAAAGGTGCTTCGGCTGAAATTATTTCAAGCGAAATAGTTGAAATAATAGAAGACGTAATTGGAGGGGCAGAAGGAATAAAAAATATTGATTCAACCTCAGAAAATGGAAGAGCAACAATTAAAATTGAATTTGATACCTCTATTGATCTTGACGCTGCAACAAACGATATAAGAGATAGGGTAAGTAGAGTTTCAGATAATCTTCCTGAAGATGCTAATGCACCTGAAATACTCAAACAAAGTGCTGGTTTTACTACCTCAATGTGGCTTTCAGTCTCCTCTTCGACTTGGAGCGATTTAGAGATAGGAGATTATACGCGTAGATATCTTGTAGATAATTTTTCAAATGTTAAAGGTGTGGGAAGAATTTTGGTTGGTGGTTTACGTGAATTAAGCGTAAGAATATATATTTCTCCAGCCAAACTTGCTGCGAACGATCTTACTGTACAGGATGTTGAGGAAGCCTTGAGAAAGGAAAACATTAGCCTTCCAGCAGGAAGTTTGGAAGCGACCAATATAGATTTAACAATTAATCTTGATAAAGCTTACAAAGATTT
>Ga0114933_10005232_pt1 | contig 11835 bp, 10 predicted proteins | sample 4SBtaG_FD_89691 | JGI IMG/M metagenome (GOLD analysis project Ga0114933, IMG submission 89691) | Deep subsurface microbial communities from Kolumbo volcano to uncover new lineages of life (NeLLi) - 4SBTROV12_W25 metaG | ecosystem: Environmental > Aquatic > Marine > Volcanic | place: Kolumbo... | reverse complement strand
TTGAACTTGCTAAAGGAAATGATAATCACGATGATAGAGTTATTTTTTGGGAGTATCTTGATCAAACAGCAGTAAGAAAAGGAAAATGGAAATTAGTTTTAAAAGGAAAATTGATTGATGCTTATGGACCAGTTCCAGATGTTCATCTAGCTAATTTAGAAGAGGATATTAGTGAGTCAAATAATCTTGCTGACAAAGAGCCTGAAATTACCGCTGAGTTAACTAAATTAGCAGAAAATTGGAGAAGTAAAATAGAGGATAAATGGATAAAAGATTATGGAGCTCCAAGTGAAGCTCAAAGACTTAATACTCAAATGGGACTTAGATAGTAATAATGACAAAAAAAGTAATAATTATTGGTGGCGGAGTTATAGGTATGAGTACAGCTTTTCAACTTGCTGATAAAGGTGTAAAAGATATTACTATAATTGAAAAAGATAATATTGGAAGCGGTTCTAGTTCACAAGCTGCTGGTATCGTTACATGCTTGCAGTGGAATGAAACATCTGTAAAAGCAAGGATGAAATCATTAGATTTATTCGAGAAATTTAGTCAAATTCTAGATGGCTATACTTTTCAACAAGTAGGATGTTTAAATTTATCAGATAAAAAAGATTATGATTTAGGATCTGACTTAAGAGATTTACATGACGAACTAGGCGCAAAATATGAAATATATATAGGAAATGAACTTACTAAAAAATTTAGTGATCTTAAGGCAGAAGATGATGAATACGGAATACTAGATCCAAGAGGCGGCTACAGTGAAGCTCATACATATATACCTGCTTTAAGAAAAAAAATTGAAAATATGGGTGTAAAAATATTTGAAAATGAAGAAGTAAGAAATTTTACATTTTCAGGTAATAAAACAAATGGATTAATTACTTTTTCAAAAACTGAAAATAAAGAAAAATCATACAATTCTGATGCTATTATATGTGCCGTCAATGCTTGGACAAATTTAATACTATCCCCTATTGATTTTAAAATACCTATGAAAAATTTTGTACATGAAAGATTTGTAACTAAACCATTTGATAGAGAACTATTTTTACCTGCAATAAATGATAGAGTTTACCAAAGCTATATTAGAGGTACAGAAGATAATAGAATTTTAGTAGGAACTTCCCAGCATAATCCAGAAAACTTCGTTATAGAAGATAAAGATTTTAATATAAATGAATTACACCCTTATCCAAATGCTTTAGATTTTCTCAAAGACTCTTTCAAAAATAGAGTTCCAATTATTGAGAATAAAGAATGGGACTACCATACTGTTGGATTAATAAGCGTAACCGCTGATGCAACGCCTGTTATTGGACCAGTACCAAATATCGAAGGATTATTTTTATGCTCAAATTTTCATTCAGGTGGATTTGCTTATAATCCAGTGGCTGGAATGCTAATATCTGAACACGTAATAAATGGAGAAACAAGTATTGATTCAGAATCTTATTTACCAAGAAGGTTTGAGGAATTTAATACTAAAGAATACCTATCCAAAACACATAAATTAGAAGATTTAGAAGTAAAAAGACACTAATTTTTGCTATATTATCAATATAAAATCTTAGGAGTTAAATATGGAATTTATACCATCAGTTAAGGATGGAATAAATAATTATGGCATGTTTACTGGAAATGCTGATAGATCTAAATTTTGGTGGTTTCAACTTTTCTTCTTTCTAGGAGTAATAATTGCAACACTAATTGATTATTTAGTATTTGGAACTCCCTATAGATTTATACTGTTATTGTGGATCTTGTTCACAATAACACCTGTCTTAGCAGTGGGATCAAGAAGATTACACGACACGAATAGAAGTGGTTGGTGGCAAATTTTATTAATACCACCAATTATCGGATGGATAATATTAATTATCTTATGGAGCGAAGAATCTTTTGAAACTGATCCTGAAAAAAGACCAATAGGAATACCACAATAATTAAGGAGATTTTATGAATAAAATACTAGAAAATAAAGTTGCAATAGTAACTGGTGGAAATAGTGGGATTGGAGAAGCTACAGCACATTTATTTTCTGAACAAGGCGCCAAAGTTATAATTATGGCACGTAGAGATGAAGAAGGAAAAAGAGTAGAGTCTGAAATTATTAAGAATGGAGGAGAAGCTACATTTATAAAATGTGATGTGGGAGATGAAAATATTGTAAATTCAGCAATTTCAAAAGCTGCTGAACTTTATGGTGAAATTCATATTTTATTTAATAATGCTGGACATGGAGCAGCTGGAGATTTTCCAGAGTCAACAACTGAAGATTGGAATACTGTAATAAATGATAATTTAAATGGAACATTTTTTGTATCAAGAGCAGTTTGGCCTTATATGGTTAATTCTGGAGGAGGAGCTATAGTAAATATGTCTTCTTTAGCAGCTCAACGAGGATTTTCCCCTAAAATGAAGGAGGAGTTTGGTACTACTGCTCCATCATATTATGTCGCAAAAGCAGGAATTGATGCTCTCACTAGATACATGGCCGGAGTTGGAGGAGATAAAAATATAAGAGTAAATTGTATAAGACCTGGACAGATAATGACTCCAGGAGCGACTAGAGGAACTCTAAGCGATCCAGACGGAGGTCATCATGTTTTTGAATCAATGTTTGATTTAGCTCAAATAATTCCTGGGCCTGGTTATCCCAAAGATGTTGCAAACTTAGTTCTTTTCCTCGTTAGTGAGAATTCAAGGTTTATAACTTCTGAAATTATAAATATTGATGGAGGAGTTGCGGCTAAAATATAAGTCTTAACTCTTATGAAGAAATTAAAAATAAATACAATATTTTTTGATGTTTTTGGTACTGTTTTTGATTGGCATAAATCAATTAGAGAAGAAAGTAAGAACTTTTCATCAAAATACAAACTTTCTTTTGATGAGTTTGTTTTTACCGATAAATGGCGAGCAGGCTTTAGATTACTGCAGTCAAAGGTAGCAAATGGTCAAAGAGATTATTTATCGATGGATGAGATTCATATGGAAGTACTAAATCAATTACTAGATGAATTAAATATAAATGATATTAGTAAAGAAAATCTGGTTAATCTCAACGAATCATGGCACAGATTGAAACCTTGGGGTGATTCAATAGCAGGTTTATCAGATCTAAAAAATCATTACATAATTTCAACATTATCAAATGGGAATTTATCAATGTTAGTTAAGTTGTCAAAAAATTCTAATATTCATTGGGACTCAATTTTGTCTACAGAATTTTTTGGTACTTATAAACCTGACCCAAAAGTCTATTTAGGTGCTGTGAAATTACTTGAATCTAAAGCAGAAGAATCTATGATGGTAGCATCACATGCTTATGATTTAGACGGTGCAATTAATGCAGGGATGAAAACTTGCTATGTTCATAGGCCAAATGAATTTGGTACAGGCATAAGTGAAAATTATGGAGATTTATCTAGATTTGATTTAGTTGTAGAAAGCTTTGAAGAAATTTCTGGATACTTGAAAAAATAGAAAGAGGAAAAAATGTCAGTTTATTCAATTAGTAGCATCAATGTTAAAGATTGGGATGCTTATGCAGAGTATATGAAATTGGTACCTGCTGTTATAAAAAAATATGGTGGTAAATATCTTGTTAGAGGTGGTGAAATCATATCGGATAATACAACGTGGAATCCACAAAGAATAGTTATTTTAGAATTTCCTACAATTGAAGATATGAATAATTTCAGAAATTCTGAAGATTACAAACCTGTTGCAGCTATAAGAATTAAAGCGTCAGACAGTGAATCATTTGTAGTCCAAGGGATCTAATTTATCTAATTACGATAAGGCAATCTAATGAAAATAACTTCGATAAAATGCTTAGTTTTAGATAAACAATTCCCCTTTGTATTTGTTGAAACTGATGAAGGTATTACTGGTATAGGAGAATGTTTTAGAAGGCAACCGAGCATTACTAAAATAGTAATTGATGATTTGCTTGCTCCTTCAATAATAGGTAAAGACCCTACAAATACTGATGCAAGATTTAGTGATATGACTAAAGCTGGAAATGCTTTAGAGATAGGTGGAGCTATGTGGATTGGTATAGCTGGATTAGATATAGCATTATGGGATATAAAAGGTAAATCACTAAACAAACCAATATATGAATTATTAGGCGGAAAAATAAGAGATAAAATGCCTATTTATGCAAGTTCAATGAAGAGAGATCTAACTCCATTAGATGAAGCAAAAAGAGCTGTAAAATTTGTAGAACAAGGATTCAAGGGATATAAAATGCATAGTGCGGTACCAGGAAAAATTGATGATCCATCTGATCAAACAATTGATACTGTAACTGAGGTAAGAAAAGCTGTTGGAGACAAAATAGATATTTTAGTAGACGTTAACGGAGCTTATTCAGTTCATCATGCTATTGAGATTGGTAAAAAATTACAAGACTTAGGTGTTTTTCACTTTGAAGAACCTAGGCCACATTATGATCTAGAAGGGCTATCAAAGGTAGCAGATGCATTAGACATACCTATTGCTTCTGGTGAAAATATTTATACTGAATTTGAATATAAAGCTTTAGTTGATAAAGGAAGAGTAGATATTATCCAACCGGATATAGTAAAGACACCTGGATTTACTACTTTTAAAAAAATATCAGAACTTTCATCACTAACTGGAATACCAATCACTTGTCATAATACACAACCTATAATTAGTACAGTTGCACACGCTCACTTTGTATGCAGCAATAAAAATACTCCTTACCTTCAGGAGTACAATATAGAAAACATATCTATAAGAGATGAACATCCAATACTTACAGAACCTTTGAATATAGATAATGGGATGCTATCTCTTGGAGATAAACCTGGATTGGGAGTAGATTTAGATATGAATATGATTAATAAATTAATTTAATCTAAGAATTAATTTCATTTTCTATTAGCTCACCTACCATTATTGACATCATTATCCCCCAACCTCCTCCTCCTGAAGCTATATAAACACTATTACTAATTTTTTCAATTACAGGAAGATCATTTTCAACTTGAGGCCTAAGACAAGCGGTTTGACTATGAAAAGGGAATTGATCAATATCATTATGCATTTTTTTTGCACTATCAATTAAGAAATCTTTAGCTTGGTTAGTTATAGTTTTATCAAAACCTTTTTCTTCAGATGTCGCTGCTATCCATATTAGGTCATCCTTTTTTTTGATCACTGAACATGAACCGTGAAGATGTAAATCTGTAAATTTATTGTCTGGATCTCGTAATTTTACTATCTGCCCTTTTGAAGGATAAACATCTATTTTTATTGAATTTCCTAAGAGTTTTTTAGTCCAAGGTCCTGATGCTACTATGAGCTTTTCAAATGCGTATGAATAATATTTCCCTGATAATTTAGGAGAATTATCTATTTCATGAATATCCATAATTTCATCTTTTATAAAGTTAACTCCATTTTTTTTACATTCATTTTCAAGATAAGTTTTATATTTTTTAGAATTAATAAATATAGTGCCATTAAATAAAGATAATGAAGGGAAATAAGATAGATTTATAAATTTTTCTATTTCAATAGATGCCTTATTCTGAATAGAAAAAAAGTTTCTTTCAGAATCTATTTGATGAATTAAGTCTTCAATCATTTTAAATTGAGAATCATCTTCAAGAAAATGAATAGTAGGTCTAATTTCAAATTCAATTTCTTTTTTTGTTTCATCATCCAAATTTAGAAATTTTTTATATGCATCAAGGCTTTTTTTAGCAACTGGTAAAGGTTTAGTTTCATGCCCATGGCCAGAACCTCCCAAAATAGGATCAATTCTTCCTAATGCATTAGATGAAGCTTCATTTGGATTCTCTGATTTATCAACAACTGTAACTTTTTGCCCTAAATTAGATAAATGAGCTGCGATAGAAAGACCAAATATTCCAGAACCAATAATTATATTTTCACCGGCAATTTTCATTAATCCGTATGTCCTCCAAAAGCGTTTCTCATGGCAGAAAGAATCTTACCAGAATAAGAATTTTTATTCTTAGAATTAAATCTTTGAGAAATTGAAGCATATATACTTGGAATTGGAACTGCAAGATCGATAGATTCCTTAATTGTCCATCGACCTTCACCAGAATCCCCTACTTCAGAGCTAAATTTACCAAGATCTGAATCTTTTTTTAACTCTCCAGCAATAAGGTCAATCAACCAGGATTGTACAACTGAACCAGTTCGCCAGTTTTGGGTTATTTCATCAATTTTTAAATTATATTCTTTTTTATTTTTTAGGATTTCAAGTCCTTCAGCAATTGATTGCATCATTCCATATTCAATTCCATTATGAATCATTTTTACAAAATGCCCAGAACCTGATTCACCAACAAAAAGTCCACCTTTAGTTTCTGCAGTAGACAATGTAATAAAAATTTCTAAAACTTCTTTATAGGTATTTTCTGAACCCCCAATAGTCAAGCAAAAACCGTTTTTTAAACCCCAAACTCCTCCGCTGGTTCCACAATCTAAAAAGCTTATTCCTTTTTGAGAACAAATTTTAGAATTATTTATAGAATCTTTATAATAACTATTTCCACCATCAATTATTATGTCTCCAGTATTCATAAGTTTTGATAATTCTTTAATTAAATCATTAGTTGGATCTCCGCTGGGAACCATCAACCATATAATTTTTTTGGAAGTAAATCTTCCCATTAAGCTAGATAAATTATTATCAATTTCATAAGAACTACTTAAGTTTTTAGACAATTCTTCATCTTGATCATATCCAAAAACTGTAAATGATGAATCACTTAGCTTTTGGGCAATTTGACTTCCCATTTTACCTAAACCTACAACTCCTATTTCCATAATCAACCTCAAGCTTACAATTTAAAAATTTACTATCAATTGAATATTATTTTAGAGCATATTTGGTTACAAAGGAATTGCTATTTTGTAGATTCAAATTCTTTATCATGAAGATAATTAGCAAAGCCTTTTACCCAATCATCATTATCATTCAAGCTTGGAATCAACTTAACTGATTCTCCACCATTTTTTTCAAAATCTTCATGATTTTCTACAGCAATTTCTTCTAGTGTTTCAAGACAATCTGCAGTAAAAGATGGACAAGCAACAGAAACTTTCTTTATACCCTTTTCAGCTAAGTCTTCCAGAACATCGACTATGTTTGGTTGAATCCATTGTTCTGGACCAAAAGTACTTTGATAACAAACCTTAAATGGTTTATCAGGATCTATAATATCTGCAAGTTTCATGATAGTTTTTACACAATGAGATTTATAACAAAATTCATTGTTTTCACTAACTTTTTCACAGCAATTTTCTATTTTTTGACAATGAGACTGAGAAATATCGGATTTTGTAAGATGCCTAACTGGAAGTCCGTGGAAACTAAATAGTAAATATTCACTATTTTTATATTCTTCAGAATCTATAATACTTTTAGCTAGTGATTTAAGATAAAAATCTTCATTATAATAGTGCTCTACTTTAACTAATTCTGGGTTATAATTTTCTTCTTTTAGAACTCGATCAATTTCAGTAAATGTAGATCCAGAAGTTGCTTCAGCATATTGAGGAAACATAGAAACTAAAAATAATTTTTCTGTTCCATTATCTCTTAATTTTTTTATTGCACTTTCTATTGAAGGATTTCCATATCTCATACCTATTTCAATATTTCCATTAGTAAATTTTTTCAATTTCTCAGTAAATTTGACTGTATTTACTAATAGTGGAGAACCTTCTTCTGTCCAAATTCCTTTATATTTATCCTGAATTTTTGCTGGTCTAAATGGAACGACAATTAAATTAACTATCATCCAACGAAGTACAGAAGCAAAACGATTTTTTATCTTATCGAATCCTTTAGAATATTCTTCAGGTCTTGTGGAAGGATAATCAAGCATATCAGGATCAGATAAAAATTCTTTTAGATATCTTCTCAAGGCAGGTATGGTAGGTTCGTCAGGAGTACCTGTGTTAAGTATTAAGTATCCATTTTTTTTTGATTCAACCATAAAACTCCTGATTTCTTTCGTTGACACTTATCATTCTAAATCCTACTTTTTTTAAAAAAAATAAAAAAAGAATAGATTTATTTTTTATTTAAGTTACCTTCAATAGAAATATTCGGTAACCAATTCAAAAATTTTGGTAAATACCAAGCTTTAGTACCTAAAATTTTCATTACACTGGGCACCAAAATTGATCTTACAACTGTGGCATCAATAAGTACAGCAGCTCCTAATCCAAATCCCATTGATTGGAAAAAGGCTAATTCACCAAGAGCAAATCCTCCAAAAACAGCTACCATTATCAAAGCTGCACCAGTTATTATGCTTGCTGTTTTTCTTAGCCCAAATGCAACTGATTCATCTGAAGAACCAGTTTCATCAAAATGTTCTTTTATACGGCTTAACATAAATACGTGGTAGTCCATTGATAATCCAAAAAGAATACTAAACATAAATAGTGGCAACCAAAATTCAAGTTGATCAACCTGTTCAAATCCAAATATATCTATCATAAATCCCTTTTGAAAAACTAAAACTAATAATCCATAGGCCGCTCCTACAGAAAGTAAATTCATAATTATAGAAGCTATTGAAATAGTTATTGATCTAAAAGCAAATAACAAAAGTATCAAACTCAAAGAAAGCACTAAGCCTAAAACAATTGGGAAATATTCATCTGTCATTTGAACTGAATCTACTACCTCTGCAGATTGACCTCCCACGTAAACTGTATAGCTTGAAGAAGGTATTCCAGAGAAGGCTGATGGAATAATTTCATTTCTTAAACGTTTTATAGAATTAAGCGAAACTTGATTTTGTGGATCACCAGGAATCATAGAAGTCAATTCAGCAAAATTCACGGAAGATTCAATATTTATTTCAGGATTTAAAAAGCCTTCATCATTTGCTAAACTTTCTTCAACTTTAGAAATAGCATTTTTAATTTCATCCGATTGCATATCTGCATCTATCATAACTGTAGCAGGAGCATTAGAACCAAATCCAAACTTTTCATCAAGAAGAGTAAAGCCAATTTTTACTGGTTCATTATCAGGTAAAACAGAAATCCCACTAGTTCCTTTTTCTAAATCAAAATAAAAATAGGACAGAACTAATAGAAATCCAGCAGCTAAAGTCATACTTATATAAGGTCTTCTCATAACTTGAAGAGTAATAATATTCCAAAAACCACCTTCTGATTCTTTTGATGACTCATCCGGATTAAGAAATTTAATATTCATTCCTTTGTTTCTGAGGACAGATAAAAGTATAAGAAATAGCATTACTAGACCTGAAACTATTAGTAATATTGGTCCCAGTTCTTGAGTAAAAGCTACTACTAAAAATCCCGCTATATAAAGAAGAATTGTTATGCCTTTTGGAACACCAAAGCTGTTAACTCTATCACCAAGAATTCCGATAATAGCTGGAAGAATAGTTACTCCAGCCATAACAGCAACAAAAACTACTACAATAGCTCCAACCCCAAAAGCTTGAAAAGTTTTTTCTGGAATTATAAACATTCCTACCAAAGCAAGAACAACAGTTAATCCACTAAACATCACAGCTCTACCGGCTGTACTACCTGAATTGATTATTGCATCGTGTTTTTCAAATCCATTAGCTCTTTCCTCTCTATATCTAGAAAGTATGAATAAACAGTAATCAATTCCTACTGCAAGTCCCATCATAGTCATAATATTTGGTACAAAATCATTTAGATCCACTAATTGACCAATTATTGAAACTGCACCAATGGAAACAAAAATTGCTACTACAGCCAAAATGACTGGAATTATAGCTGAAGTTACTGAACCAAAAACTAAAGCTAATATTATTAGTGCAACTGAAATACCAATCGTTTCTCCGGTTACAAGATCTTTTTCAGCTATGTGAGCAAAAGAGTACTCAATTGATTCTAAGCCAATAAAATAGTACTGAAAAGAATCATCAGAATAATCTTCAGTAACATGAATTAATGGCCCTACTAATTTCCCACTAACGAATGGAGCTGAAATCATTACGGTTGTACCATCTTGAGAAGGATTAATTTGATAATCTTCAACTTTTCCTACATTCTGATTGACATCAGACTTATTGATTTCACTTTGAATTTTATTAAAAAAACCATCCAATGACATTAAATATTCTTCTGATGGAAATTGAAATTTGTCAGAAGTTACAACTAATAGATTGTCAGAGGTATCTTCTTTAGGTGATGAGGATTCCTGCTTTGGATTTAGCTCGTTCATTTTTTTATCTTTTAACTTTTGAGCAAGCTTAAATTCTTGGTCTTGAGTAGCACCTTGTCCACCACTAAGTGCACTATCTAAGTAATTTTGTGATAATAAGCCTGCAGAAATCATAAGTAAAATCCAAATTCCTACAGTTACAAATGGTCTTCTTGCACAAAAACTGACTAAAGATTTTAAAGACATTTTATATTTTCCTTATTGATGGTGAATTGTGTATGTAAATTTATTAAAAATACTTAAAAATTGTATTTGGGTGAATTTTTCTTATGTTAAGTATTTGATAAATGTCATATATTTATTACATCTAATTACAATCCCGAAAAAGATTCAAGAGCTTTGTGTCTAGAATCTTTTAAATCAATTATAGGTTTAGGATAATTAGAGCCTAAATTAACATTAGCCTTCATAAGTTCATCTTCAGGAGCATTCCATGGATCAAATAAATACTTATTAGGTAATTTACTTAATTCAGGTATATATTTTTTTGTGTACTTTCCTTCTGGATCAAATTTTGATCCTTGTAATACAGGATTAAAGATTCTAAAATACGGAGCTGCATCAGCCCCAGTTCCTGCTACCCACTGCCAACTAGCAGAATTGCTGGCTAAATCTGCATCAATCAAGCAATCCCAAAACCATCTTTCCCCTTCCTTCCAATGAATCAATAGATTTTTAACTAAAAATGATCCAACTATCATTCTCACACGGTTATGCATATAGCCAGTTTTCCAAAGTTCTCTCATACCTGCATCAACTATAGGATAGCCAGTTAACCCTTTTTTCCAAGAATTAAAAAAATCTGGATCGTTTCCCCAAGGAAAATTGTCAAATTTAGATTGTAAGTTTTTTTTATTAAGCTCAGGAAAGTGAAAATTAAGATAATAAGAAAATTCTCTCCAGCCTAATTCACTTTTAAAATGATATAAATCTTTTTCTGAGTAGGCATCAGATTTTTCTTCTAATTCATACCAGATTTGGTTTGGAGAAATTTCCCCAAAATGAAGGTGGGGAGATAATTGTGAAACATTTTCTTTAGAAGGAAAGTTTCTACCATATTTATATCCATTTAGACCATTTTCTAAGAAAATTTTAAACTTATCACTAGCATTATTCTCGCCAGGTTGCCAAAGGTTTTCAAACTCAGAATACCACTTTTTTTTGTCTAAAAGATTTAAATTTTCTAAATAATTTCTATTTCCTTCATTATCAATAATTTTTTCTATATTAGGTTTTGGTATAGGGAATCTTGGTGAATCATGGTTTAGGCATCCTTTCTTATAATAAGGAGTAAAAACTTTATATGGAGTTTGATCAGCTTTAAGAATTTGATTTGGTTCCCAAAGTAGATTGGAATTATAAGAATAGGCTCCAATGCCTTGATCAATCAAATATTTCTTGATTTTGGTATCTCTCTTAATTCTCCAAGGCTCATAACATCTATTCCAGTAAATACTCTTTACATTAAATTTAGCTATTAAGTTTTTAAATATTTCTAAAGGATTTCCGCTATAGAAAGAAATTTTATTATCTAATTGTTTATTGAGATTTTCAAGAGACCTATG
>Ga0114933_10005231_pt1 | contig 11845 bp, 12 predicted proteins | sample 4SBtaG_FD_89691 | JGI IMG/M metagenome (GOLD analysis project Ga0114933, IMG submission 89691) | Deep subsurface microbial communities from Kolumbo volcano to uncover new lineages of life (NeLLi) - 4SBTROV12_W25 metaG | ecosystem: Environmental > Aquatic > Marine > Volcanic | place: Kolumbo... | reverse complement strand
TGAGGGTCTTCAGACGTCTCCAAGGATGCGGTTGCAGCACGACATGAGGATGAGGGGTATTGAGTTTAATGTCATCTGCAACGAGCCCTGCGGCCTCACTGAGGCGCATCCCAGTGTCGCTTATAAGAGCTATGAGCCAACGGGGTTCATCATCAAGCTCGCGGCACAGAGTTTGTATACGAAGAATGTCTCTAGGTGGGATGAGCCGTCTATTACTGCTCGTTAGTTCCTCAGGCTTACCAAGATAGACGCTAGAAAAGACCCTCACCTCCTTGAGCCCCAATCCGCTAGTGATGAAATTAATCAACGCCCTTATGACACTGAAGGTTCGTTTGATAGTGGCTCTGCTAAGTCCTCTTGATACCAGTGCATCCCTGAGTTTATTGGCATCTTGGCGGACATAGGCATCAATGGGTTGGTCTCCGGCGACAGACACCAGGTACCTAACCGACCTGTTAACTGCCTAAGTAAAAGTCAGGGGTCGGACCCTGCCCTTCGCATCAAGGTATATCTGGCTGGCTTTGGTTAATAACGGACCTGAAGCATCTCCCTGAGTGGTTGCTACTCCTGCTTTCACAAAACGGGCGAATGGATCACCACCGGTTCTCCACCGTATAGTCAACCAGTCCTCCTCGAGCCTAGAAGCAAGTGTCACCGCGCGAGTGGCTGCAGCCTTATGAGACTTGGTGCCTAACGAGAAGGCTATCCTGGAGCGCTTGTAGTGCCTCTGAAGGTCGCTAGGGATACGCCTAGAGAAATACCAGACACCCCGCTTCTGATAGATGAACCGTGCCTCTTTGGTCATCCCAATGGTCTACCCTCCCGGCGGGTTCACAATGAAACCAACAGGATATCAACGGGTTATCTTAAGACGACCTAAGAGATTGGTGCCCCCGGGGAGACTCGAACTCCCACTTCCGCAAGGAAAACAGATTTTGAGTCTGCCGCGTCTACCAATTCCGCCACAGGGGCTCGGAGCGGCATAATAGTCGGGTAGTGCCTTGGGTCAATGCTGGCCTGTTAGTAGGGAGCCGTTGGTGAGCCTCCCACATTTGCTCACGACAGCAGCCAACGCAGGGTTCCACGTTCCCAGTAACGTGTTCCGGTTACCATTAATGCTCGGACGTCTGCAGATCAAGGCTACGCTGGGCGTACTGTTAAGTTTTTTGCTGAATTATGTACCGAAATGGCGCTGCATAATTGGCCGCAATGACAAAGCGTGGTATTCGAAGTCCACCTGTTTTGGTGGGACGGCACCTGATGACTGACCCAGTGTAGTCAACAGCCTTGAGTCGCGATTACGTCCTGGATGGAGAGTAATGCTACTTCGCCTGTATGATTGGACAATGGGGCTGGCAGCGCACCGGCACGCGACGGCGGGGATCGCCGTGATCGCCTTCTTGGAAAGCTCTGTTTTCCCAATTCCACCGGATATATTGTTGATACCGATGGTATTAGCCGCGCCTACACGCGCCTTCCGTCTTGTTGCCATCGTCACCGCTGCATCAGTGTTGGGCGGAATTACTGGCTACGCGATCGGCGTCTTTCTGTTCGAAACGATTGGCCGTACCATCCTCGATTTCTATGGCTATTTTGACAAGTTCGCAAAATTTCAAGATTGGTACAGAGAATGGGGCAGCTGGATCGTTTTTGCTGGTGGGTTCAGCCCTATCCCCTATAAGGTCATCACAATAGCCAGCGGCGCGGTGCAGCTCGATTTCTGGACCTTTACCATTGTGTCGATCATCAGCCGAGGTGCCCGTTTCCTGATCGTTGCCGCACTACTATGGAAATTTGGTGTGCCTATCCGCACATTCATTGAGCGCTGGCTCGGACCGTTGACCCTTGCCTTTGTCGTCCTCTTGGTCACCGGCTTCGTCGTGCTTAAATACGTTATGTAGACGGAGCACGCATGATTGACCGACCCTATAGCCTGCCGATGGGACTACTGCTTGTCAGTAGCGCAACGCTTAGCGGGGCCTATGCTTTCCAGTATCTTGGCGGGCTACAACCCTGCGCGCTCTGTCTCTACCAACGCTGGCCTTGGTGGATAGCCGCTGGTTTGGCTCTTTTAGCCCTCCTACTAGTCAGCAAACGGCGACTTTCCCGCATCTTCAGTGCGCTCGGCACTCTCTCGCTTCTCGTCGGCGCCGGGATAGCAATCTACCATGTTGGCGTCGAACAACACTGGTGGACCGGCCCCACCGCCTGCAGCGTAGCCACTGCGACGCCGCACACCCTAGACGAATTACGCGCTCAGGTGCTCGGTGCTCCGGTGGTACGATGCGATGAGGTCGGATGGTCACTGTTCGGTATTTCAATGGCTGGTTACAATGGAATTATATCCTTCACCACCGCTCTCGCTGCCTTGGCCTTTCTTCGACGGAACCCTTGATGAATGAGACGAAACATCTAGGCCCTGCCTACCTGCCCGGCGACCCAACGCCTCGCCAGCGGCTCGACCAGATCATCCGGGTCGATCAAGCAGGCGAGTTTGGAGCCGTACGTATCTACGCCGGGCAGAAGGCCGTGCTGCACCACGGACCAGAAGCCGAAGCCGTGCATGAGATGGCCGAACAGGAAAAAGAACATCTAGAAAGCTTCGACCGTATCATCACACAGCGGAAAGTCCGTCCAACCGCTCTCAGCCCATTATGGCATGTCGCAGGATACGCTTTAGGCGTAACCACGGCGGTAATTGGCCCAAAGGCTGCAATGGCTTGCACAGTTGCCGTCGAAGAGGTCATCGATGAGCATTACAGCAAACAACTCGATACGCTGGGCAAGGACGAGCCCGAATTGCGTGCAATGATTGCAGAGTTTCGAGAAGATGAACTAGCACATCGCGATACAGGATTAGAGCACGGTGCCGAGGAAGCACCTGCCTACGGGACGTTGTCCACTATTATCAAAGCCAGCTCGCGTGTCGCCATCTGGCTGTCGGAAAAATTTTAGAACGGGTCCAGTTCGGTATCCCAATAGAGATAGTCGCGCCAACTTTCATGCAAGAAGTTCGGCGGAAACTGGCGACCATTTTCCTGCAGTTGGTATGAGCTTGGTCGGGCTGGAAGACGCTTTGGCTTCATCCCTGCCCGAGACGGCATACGCCCACCCTTTCGCAAATTGCAGGGCGCACAAGCTGCGACCACATTATCCCATGTCGTGCGTCCGCCGCGTGAGCGCGGGATCACGTGATCGAAGGTCAGCTCGTGCGACGGTAATGCGACGCCACAATATTGACAGGCGAAACGATCCCGCAAAAATACATTGAAGCGGGTGAACGCCGGCATGCTCAGCGCAGAGACATATTCCTTAAGAGAGATAACACTCGGCAGGTGCAAGGCAAAAGATGGAGAGTTAACGACTTGCTCATATTCGGAGACGACGTTGACACGGTTGGTAACGACCGCCTTGACTGAATCGTGCCACGACCAGAGCGACAGCGGAAAATAGCTGAGCGGCCGAAAATCCGCGTTTAGTACCAGTGCAGGCCAGTCGTTTACTCCGACGAACATACCCAACTTCCATTAATTGACTGGCAAATTGATATCCGAATGGCCCCGCCCATACAAGATGTTGTGGCTTTTCCCATACTTTCATCATGCGATTGTCACAACGTTACCCACCCGTACTAGGGTGCAAGATGGGCCTGTATCCAGTCCGCAGTGCCGCTACGCTGGAAGGGGGTGTCAAAACGGCAACCACGCCAACCGGACGTGTGACAGGCGACCCGTACCCCTTCCACGACCATGGCCGCAATCCCATCGCTTGGACGAGGTGCGGAACTCCATCGTATCGGATAAACGCACCAACAGGCAGATCACGGCAATCAGCATCCCAGGATCGTTGCTTTTTTTCGTGGGGTACGATTCTTTCAGCGTGCAAACAGGCGTCCATTTCATGCGCTCGCGGCGGCGTCACAAAACCTTTCGCGTCGCGCCAAGCGGTCTGCCAGACGAGGAAGTTATCGCGACTGCATTCGTAGCATGGTCTGTGTCCGGCTGCGATCGCCGCCGCCTCGTCAAAGAAAAATAATTCAGTATAACGCCGCGGCGACATTACCGCACGGCGGCGACCCTTGAAATCGAGCTTGCAGATCAACCACGCCTTCAGCGCCCAGCGGCGCCGACCTAGCCGCTTGTTTTCGTCGTGCAACACGCCGCGATTGCCGAGGAACAATCCACGATCAGGTACTGCCACAAACTCACCGGTTGGCGTCACGCGGTTCTGCAGAGGCATTAGCCGGAGAACGCCGCCTTGAGAAAGTTACCGCCATTCTGCAGCCCGCTCGGATCGATCCCATGACCGAGACCGGGACAGGCTACAGTCTGAACCGAAAAGTCTACCGCCGAGAGCCCCGCCTCTGCCTCCGCCATCGAGTCGAACGGCACCATTTCGTCCATCTCGCCATGGATAAGCATGATCGGTGGCTTCGACGTCGCTTCAGCCGCCAGTAATTCTGGCGCCAGCAATCGCCCGGAAAACCCAACCACCGCGGCTAAGGCAGTCTCGCGACGCGGCGCTACATAGAGGCTCATCATCGTGCCCTGGCTGAACCCGACTAACGCTGTGCTTTCCGCACCGACGCCTGCCTTCGCCATCTCGTCATCTATAAATGCGTTAAGTGTCGGAGCCACCGCTTTCGCAGCGGCAAGTCGGCCTTCTGCACTGCGATCCTGCGCACTAAACCATTGGTATCCCATTGGCGCCATGTCGCAAGGGAACGGTGCGTTTGGCGAGACAAAAGCGACGTCTGGCAGAATTTCAGCCCAATGCGGTGCCAATCCAATCAAATCTTCCCCGTTTGCACCCAAACCGTGCAATAGGATGACCAACTGTGTCGCGTCACCCCCCGACGCCGGTCCCCAACGCGGACCATCCAATTCCATGAAATTCGCCATCCATTCTTCTCCCACTATGGCAGCCGTTAAAGCGTCGCCTTGCTGTATATATGCCACATCAGCAAGGCTGCGGCACCGCGATAGGGACGCCAAGGTTCACCGACGGCATCCATCATCACGCGGTCCGGCCGTTCTTTCAGCCTTTTCAGCTTCTGCACGGCGACCTGGATCGCCAAATCATCAGCCGGCCACGTGTCAGGCCGCCCCAAGGCGAACAGCATATAGATCTCCGCACTCCAGCGTCCCAATCCCTTGCGTGCAACAATATGGGCAAGCGCTGCCTCGTCGTCGAGAGTTGACATCTCTTCCGGATCGAAGCGGCCTTCACAAATATCCTGTGCTAATAGCCGACCGTACTCGATCTTCCGGCGACTGAAACCCACGTCGCGTAATGCTTCGTAGCCAAGCGCCAGAAAAGATTTCGGCGTTAATCGCTCGACCTCCGCCTCTAGCCGACCACGTATTGCCGCAGCCGATTGGACGGAGACCTGTTGGCCTATGATGATGTTCAAAAGCGTCGCAAATCCTGGTTCGCGAACGCGTGGCTCCGGATACCCGGCCTCTGCAAGGGCAGAAGCGATGTCTGCATCCCGCTCCGCCAACTCGTCCAACGCGGCAGCAATCGTTTCCGGTGTCGTGATCATGCCAATTGACTTAAAGCGTTAAGAGGGATACCGCCAGTGGCATGACCTCGGAACCTTCAATATCGACACGCTTCGCGCCGAGCCCGACCGGGCGCTTGCACCTGGGCCACGCCTACAGCGCTAAGTTTGCAGCTGAGGCCTGCGGGTCTCGAGGGCGTTTCCTGCTTCGTATCGAGGACATCGACATTGGCCGTTGCCGCCCGGAGTTTGAAGACGGGATATACGAAGACCTAGCCTGGTTGGGCCACAATTGGGAAATTCCCATTTGGCGGCAGTCAGACCATATGACGGACTATCGGGTGGCACTCGATCGGCTCGAGAGCGAAGGCTTGGTGTTTTCCTGCTTCTGCACACGAAAAGATCTGCAACGCCAGGTAGCGGAAGCAGCTTCAGCGCCGCACGGCCCCGACGGCCCAATTTACCCCGGCACATGCCGCAACTTGTCGCCGGGCGAGGTGTCAGACCGCAAATCGGCTGGCGATGCCTTTGCGCTTCGGCTCGATATAAATTCGGCAACAAGGCAAACGGGAGCCCTTACCTTCTATGACCGCGCGCACGGTGTTATCGCCGTTGATCCCGCCGGTTGCGGCGACGTAGTACTAGCGCGCAAAGACGTGCCAACCAGCTACCACTTATCGGTCACCCTTGACGATGCCGCACAAGGCGTAACTCTGGTCACCCGCGGCGATGATTTGCTGCATGCGACCCATGTCCACCGCATCCTGCAAGCACTGTTAGACCTGCCGGTCCCCGAATACCATCACCACACATTACTTAAGGCGCCATCAGGTAAGCGCTTTGCAAAGCGTGACAAGGCAAAAACAATCCAGGCCTTGCGCGAAGCAGGTAAGAGCCCGGATGATGTGCGCGTCATGTTATCGATGCTGGAATAATCAATATGGAACACAAGACAGTCGCTGCAGGCGTATTGGAAACCGCCTATCAGGAATATGGCGCAGAGGACGGCTGGCCCTGCATCATGGTTCACGGCTTTCCTTACGATGTGCAGGCCTATGCCGAAAGCGCAACGATCCTAGCCGAGGCCGGGGCGCGCGTTATCGTACCCCATATGCGCGGCTACGGACCGACCCGTTTCCGGTCCGAGAAAACCATGCGCTCAGGCGAACAGGCGGCGTTCGGAAACGATTTGCTATGCCTAATGGATGCACTCGGTTTCGAGAAAGCCGTTGTCGGCGGCTACGATTGGGGCGGACGCGCGGCTTGCGTCGTCTCCGCACTTTGGCCGGACCGGGTGACCGCGCTGGTCTCAGGCAACAGTTACAACATTCAGAATATCGCACGCGCCTACGAGCCGGCCCCGGCAGCGCAGGAAGCGGCCTACTGGTACCAGTACTATTTCCAATCCGAGCGTGGCAAACGAGGCCTGACCGAAAACCGCCGCGATATCGCCAGAACCTTATGGGGTATGTGGTCGCCAGATTGGGACTTTAACGACGCGACCTTCAATCGCTCCGCCCCATCCTTCGACAATCCGGATTTTGTCGATGTGGTGACCCATTCCTACCGGCACCGCTATGGGTTAGTTCCCGGCGACCCTGCCGTCGCCCATATCGAAACGCAGCTCACTGCACAGCCTCCTATCGCCGTCCCCTCCGTCACCATCGACGGCAGCACAGATGGCGTCGGCGTCTTAACCGCGCACCACGCCAAGCGTTTTACGGGACCATACGACTATCGAGTTTACGAAAAAGCGGGCCACAATCTTCCGCAGGAGCGGCCAAAAGAGTGGGCCCAGGCTGTTCTGGATGCGCGCGCCCTTGCTATGTAGTGTCCAAAGAACCAATGATACTGGTATGAGCCTCAGCATCACCAAGCTACACCCGTTGTTCGCCGTCCGAGTAGAAGGTGTCGATATAGCACGCGGCATAAGCGACGCTGATTTCACCGAGCTTGGCATCGCGTTCGAGGAACATTCCGTCATTGTGATATCAAACCAAGACCTTGACGACTCGGCGCAAATCGAATTCAGCCAGCGGTTCGGCCCGTTAGAGATGATGTTGCCACACGCTGGCAACAATCTGAACCCAGGCCACATATCGCGCATGTATAATTCCGAGGTGGATGGCACGATAATCCCGCCTGACGACCATCGCATGATCTATCTAACCGCCAACCGGATCTGGCATACGGACAGCTCGTTCAAGGAAATCCCCTCACTTTGCTCACTGCTATACGCCCACGAGGTGCCGCCGACTGGTGGCGAGACAGAGTTCGCGTCGATGCGTGCCGCCTATTGCGCGCTCGACACTGAGACCAAAACACTGATCAACGACAAGGTAGCGCTACACCACGCGGCGCGAACACGGGACCTGGTTGCCACTGGCCTTGTGACACCAGACCGGCGGGCGACGTCACCCGTCCGTCATGCCATGGTCCGGAGCAACCCGGTCAATGGACGCAAAGCGCTCTATACCGGCGGCCATGCCGGCAAGATCGAGGGCATGGAGGAGAGCGAAAGCGATGCACTTCTGGTTCGTCTGCTCGACCACACGACCCAGCCGGCCTTTGTCTACGCACACAAATGGTCTATTGGCGATATTGTCATCTGGGACAATCGTGCTGTTCTGCACCGCGGACGGCCCTGGAACGATGCAGCTCACAAGCGGACTCTGCATCGCACGACTGTCGCAGGTGACGGCCCAACCATCTAGAGATTGACTGTTACTTCTGTTATTCGCACGCCAGATTGATGCTACGGCATATCTGGCAAATCTAAATCGTCGTACCAGCGTCGCACGCTACCAGGACATCATTCATGCTTTACCTCAGCCCCGTCAACGGCTCTTTGGCCAGGTGCAGGCGCGCGTCGCGGACGCGAAAGAACCATTCGAGCCCATCGACCAGAACAATTAGACACGTGCATCTAATAATTTCAAAACCATGCCCCTGCAGGCACTCAGCCATATTGCCAGCATCGGGACGATGATGGTCGGCGTTGTTACGAGCTTTCCGCCATAGGCCCTCGGGACGGTCATCATTTTGGCCTTCGAAGGAACCAACCTAACCGTCAATTGGCGGCTTCGTATTGTTGGCGGTTGCTATCACTAATAACAATTTAGTGGGTGCACCGGGCTAAGGATTGATCCGCCAGGGAAGCACACCGTAACATCAGACTTTCTCTTTGTGTCCTGGAGCCCTCTATGATCGATCCAATACGACTAGAGCTCATCAAGAATGCGCTGGTTATGGTCAGTGATAATATGATGGTCTCGGTGTTGCGCACCTCACGCTCAACGCTAATCAAGTCGAATATGGATTTTTCCGCCTCGATCCTCGATGGCGACGGCAACATGGTGGCGCAAGGGCTGGCACTGCCGGCGCATCTGGGCGCTACAATGCCGGCTTTGCAGGGTTGTCTCGATTATTTCGGTGACGACATTGGGCCGGGCGACATACTGGCGAACAACGACCCGTATGCTGGTGGTAGCCATCTCAACGACATCTTCATGTTTAAGCCAGTTTATCGCGACGGCAAGCGGGTCTGCTTTCTCGGTCTAATCCTGCATCACACCGACCTCGGTGGCCGGGTTGCCGGCGGACAGGCGGCGGACAGCGACGAAATTTTCCAGGAGGGGCTGCGCATCCCGCCCAGTAAAATTTATGAGGCTAGCCAACCGAACGACACCTTGATGCGGCTTATTGAGCACAATACCCGCGTGCCCGACAAGGTGATGGGCGATGTCCGCGCCCAGCTGGCTGCACTGATTACCGGCGCGGTCGAGATCGAAAAGCTCATTGATAATTACGGTACCGAAGAACTTACCAAATATATGTCGGCGCTGATCGACTACACCGAGCGGTTGGTGCGAAACGCAATCCTCGAGCTGCCGGACGGCGAGGCGGAGTTCACCGAATACAATGACGATGACGGTGTCGGTGGCGGGGTAGTGACAATCCACGTTAAGGTCACAGTGAAAGGCGATGAGATTACCGTCGATTTTACTGGCACCTCTCCCCAGATGGGCGGCGCGCTGCACACCAACTACTGGTTCACCGCTTCCCTATCTTACGCAGCTTTGCGAACCGTGTTGCCGGCGGACACGCCAAACAATGTCGGTTTTTACAGGCCGATTACTGTGATCGCACCGGAGGGTTGCTGGGTCAATCCGCGTTACCCCGCAGCATTAGGCGGGCGCGGCCAAGGCGGTTACCGGGTACGTACTGTAGTAACGGGCGCGTTGACCACGCTCTATCCCGACCGCATGCCAGCCTGCCCCGGCGGCAACGAGTTTGGCTTGTCTGTCACAGGCACGACGCCTGACCACAAGCGTTTCCTGCATGTGGAGTTTCACAACATCACGGGGCGCGGCGGCGGGCCGGATGCGGACGGCCAAGACGCAGGCCCCTACTGGCTCGGCAACATGGCCAACACCTCGGTCGAAATTATCGAAGCCGAGAACCCGCTATTAATAGACGAGTATGGGTTTCTGCCAGACACCGGAGGCCCTGGTAAGTATCGCGGAGCGCTTGGCTTGGTGCGGCAATATCGGCTATTGGCCGAGAACGCAATTGTGCAACTGCGCGCTGACCGTCATGTCTACCCCTGCTGGGGCATTTTCGGCGGGAAGCCGGGCGGACTCAGCCATTCCTACTTCGTGCGCGATGGCGAACGTGAAGAGGCACCCTCAAAATTTGTTCGTCCAATGAAGCGGGGCGAAACCTTCCGTGCGGAGATGGCCGGGTCCGGTGGTTATGGCGATCCGCTGCAGCGGGACGCGCACGCGGTTGCCGAGGATGTGCGGCAGGAAAAGATCTCCGTCGCCCATGCCAAGTCCGAATACGGCGTAGTAGTAGACAGGACCTTATACCTAGACGAAGCAGCGACAAGGGCACTACGTGAAGAGCGAGCGGCAAGCTGATGACGGGATATAGGCTAGGCGTCGATATCGGCGGGACCTTCACCGACATTGTTTTGCTCAGCAATGATGGCGCACTGTTCAACAAAAAAATCCTATCAACGCCGGACGATTACAGCCGAGCCATAGAAGATGGCGTGCGCGAGCTTCTGGGGACGACTGGTATCGCGGCCAGCAAAATTAGCGAAGTAGCACACGGAACTACCGTTGCAACTAACGCGATAATCGAACGCAAGGGTGTGCAAGTCGCGCTGATTACCACAGAAGGCTTTCGCGACATACTGGAGATCGCTCGCTTCCGTGCGCCACGGCTCTACGACATCGGTTTCCGCAAGCCGGAGCCGCTGGTCGAGCGTCGCCTGCGCTTCACAGTTGCGGAACGAATTACTGCCACTGGTGAGGTCGACAAGCCACTAGATGCAGACGCGATGGTGGCAATCGCTGACCGCTGCGCCAAAGCTGAGGTAAACGCGATCGCTGTCTGTTTCCTTAATGCCTATGTTGACTCGCGACATGAGGATCAGGCCGCTGCAATCTTGCACGAACATTTACCGGATATACCTGTTACCCGATCCAGTGAGCTCATCCCGCAGATACAGGAGTACGAACGCACTAGCACCGCCGTCGTAAACGCTTATATCCGACCGGTTATCGAACGCTACGCAGCGCGGCTGGAAGAGCGGCTTGCCAGCATTGGTATCACAGCACCTGTAAATATCATGCAGTCGAACGGAGGAGTGCTGCCAGCCAAGGTAGCGGCACAGAAGCCTATATTCGTCATCGAGAGTGGTCCTGCTGCCGGTGTCGTAGGCGCACAACGTCTGGGGGAGAAACTCGATATTCCGGACTGCATCGTCTTCGACATGGGCGGCACAACAGCCAAGGCCTCGATTATCGCTGAAGGAACATTCGCTCTGGCGCCAGAGACCGAAGTGGGCGGCGATGCTGCGCTTGGACACCGCATGACCCAGGGTGGCGGCTACGTAGTACAGGCGCCGACCATAGACATCGCGGAGGTTGGCGCGGGCGGCGGTTCCATCGCCTGGATCGATTCCGGTGGTGGGATCCAAGTCGGTCCACACAGCGCCGGTGCCATGCCTGGTCCGGTATGTTATGGACAGGGTGGCACCGAGACAACGGTGACTGATGCAAACCTGCTGCTCGGCTACCTCAACCCGGCGGCGCTGGTCGGCGGTGAGCTCAACCTCAACTGGGATAGTGCCGAGAAGACAATGCAATCGCTCGGCGATAGGCTGGGCCAAAGCCTCACCGACACCGCCTACGGCATCCATCTCATCGCCAACGCGCGAATGATGCGGGCGCTGAGCGCAGTCTCCTCTGAGCGTGGGCTCGACCCGGCCCTCTTCCCGTTGCTGGCCTTCGGTGGCAATGGCGGCGTACATATTTGCAATTTGGCAGAGGC
>Ga0114933_10005230_pt1 | contig 11845 bp, 10 predicted proteins | sample 4SBtaG_FD_89691 | JGI IMG/M metagenome (GOLD analysis project Ga0114933, IMG submission 89691) | Deep subsurface microbial communities from Kolumbo volcano to uncover new lineages of life (NeLLi) - 4SBTROV12_W25 metaG | ecosystem: Environmental > Aquatic > Marine > Volcanic | place: Kolumbo... | reverse complement strand
TAATTTCTTCTGTTGTCTTTCCATTTAATACCACCTTTAGATAATCGAAACATTCATCAGTCAAAGATGCTATGTCAAAATATTCTGATAATAGAAATACTTGAACTATATTATTTGTTGTAAGTTGATTTTTACCCAAATAAAATGACACTATTAGTTCTATATCTTCTGTGGATTGGATAAGTTCCACAGTTCTAGCATCATCAATAAATTGTTGAATAAATTTAGCATATTTACTAAAACCATCATCAACAACATGTTTATCCCCACTATTAGAAACTAAAGTAATCATAGTGAAACCACAATTCACCGTAAAAAAAAATCATATTTTACGATGTGTTTTCCAATATGTGTTTTCCAACATGTGTTTTCCAACATGTATTTTCCAGTATTTTCCAATCCAAGTCACCATAGATGTGTCATTGTGTCGCTATCCTTTCATGGTCCAACAAGTTGGTCAACGTCTTTCCCTCCAGAAATCCAGATAGGTCTCTAAATGATGACCCACTGGAATCTGGTTCTATTGATTGTACGCACTTTTCTAAAATATCCTCTTTCTAGTGACATTTGATATATTCCATTCAGAAATATTATCCTTGTCAAATTTTGACTTCCAAAACATCGTGCTCATGTCAGTGACATTTAATATGTTCCATTCAGAAATATCATTGTTAAAAACTGATATGGAAAACATTGAGTTCATCTTGGTAACTTTTGATGTGTCCCATCCAGAAATATCTTGATTGAAATTTGAACTAAAAAACATCCCACCCATATCAGTAACTTTCGATGTGTTCCACTTAGAAATATCTCCATTAAATTTTGAACCACAAAACATCCAATCCATACCAGTGACTTTTGATGTGTCCCATTCAGAAATATCTTTGTTGAATTTTGAATTATAAAACATCCAACTCATTTTAGTAACTTTAGATGTGTCCCATCCATGAATGTTCTGAACAAATATTGATGATTGAAACATCCGAATTGTGTTAGTAACTTTTGATATGTTCCATTCGGATATATCTTGATTAAATTTGGACTCTGAAAACATCCAACTCATGTCAGTAACTTTTGAAGTGTCCCATTCAGATATGTCTTGATTAAAAATTGACCCATAAAACATCCCACTCATGTTAGTGACATTTGAGGCGTCCCATTTAGATATGTCACGATTGAAATTTGATGTACCAAACATTCTATTCATGGAAATCACATCAAGTGTCACCACCATGGAAGAAATGTTTGGTGGCTCAGAATGATCTAATCAAGATATATCTGGATGGGACACCTCAAAAGTCACTGACATGGAATTAATGTTTTCCAGATCAAAGTTCAATCAAGATATTTCTGGATGGAACACATCAAATGTCACTACCATGGAATTTATGTTTCATGGTTCGATGTTCAATCAAAATATGTCTGGATGGGATGTGTCAAAAATTGTTGATTTAAGCTCTATGTTTTCAAATTCAAAATTCAATCAAGATATTTCTGATTGGGACACCTCAAATGTCATCAAAATTGACTTTGTGTTTTATGACTCAATGTTCAATCAAGATGTCCCTGAATGGGACGCGTTAAAAGTTGCTGAAAGACAAAAAGTCGATAGTCCGACTAAAATTGAACAGGCCATCTATCCTTTCCCTCTAGAAACCATGGTGCCAAAATCCACGATATGTTTCTAAAGGCTCTGAATGGTTCGTCCTTCTGAAAATTTGATTTTTTTTTCACGAAGAATGATAATTTAACTATGATTACTTTAGTTTCTAACAGTGGAGACAAATTTGTTGTTGATGATGGTTTTTTTGAATATTCTAGATTCATCCAACAATTCATTGATGATACTAGAACTGTGGAACTTATCCAATCCACAGAAGACATAGAATTGATAATATCATTTTATTTGGGTAAAAATCAACTTACAACAAGCAACATAGTTCAAGTGTTTCTACTATCAGAATATTTTGACATAGCATCTTTGACCCATGAATGCTTTGATTTTCTACAAGGGGTGTTAAATGGAAAGTCAACAGAAGAAATTAGGAAAATAATGAGGATAGAAAATGATTTATCCACCGAAGATATTAAACGGATTTCCAGGGACAATTATTTCATTGAAAAAGAAACTAAACCAGAAGAAATTAGTATTGTAGAAAATCCAACGACTATTCCAAGTATCAATATTCTGGGAAAACTGGTTAAAATACGAAAACTTAAAATCAAAACAATAGCAGCAATATCCAAACTACATTCTCAGTTATCAATAGTGAGAAATGCTAAAATACACATGTTGCTGAGTAATAAAGATTTCAAAGCTTTCGGAAAAAATGACAAATGGCCCAATCTAAAAATTCATAACATTCATAAAATAGTGAGAACAGGACAATTCAAAACAGAAAAATGTATCAAAGAATTGGGAACAATATCTGAATGGGACACTTCAAGTGTTACTAACATGAGTAATATGTTCCATCATTCGATATTTGACCTTGATATTTCTGAATGGGACACATCAAGTGTCACTGACATGGAAGGAATGTTTTATCTATCAAAATTCAATCAAGATATTTCTAAATGGAATACTTCAAACGTTACTGTTATGAAAAAAATGTTTGTTTATTCAGAATTCAACAGAGATATTCATGAATGGGACACATCAAATGTTACTACCATGGAAACAATGTTTTGTGGTTCAAAATTCAACCGAGATATTTCTGGGTGGGACACATCAAGTGTCACTACCATGAAAGGAATGTTTCATGGCTCAGGATTCAATCAAGATATTTCCAAATGGAACACATCAAAAGTCGTCAACATGAGTTGGATGTTTCATGGCTCCTGTTTCAATAGAAATATTTCCGAGTGGGATACATCAAGTGTAATTCACATGGGTTGGATGTTTTATGATTCCTATTTCAATCAAGATATTTCTGAGTGGAATGTTTCAAATGTAACTAATATGAAAAAAATGTTTGGTCATTCAAAATTCAACAGAGATATTTCTGGATGGGACATGTCAAATGTCACTGTTATGAAAGAAATGTTTTTGGGGTCACTATTCTCAAAATATTTATGGATGGAACATGTCAATCGCAAGTCAGCTCAACTGGCGCGCGCCACGTCTCCCTCCCAGAACCCCAGCCGCATCGTGTCACTGATTCAGGATTGATAAGATTCATGTGAAATGAGGGTATGATTCACTTTCCACATTGCCAATTTTATACCGACATTTTTTTGTGTTAGTCCCACTGTTAATAACAGAAGATATCTTATGGTTATCTGACATAAAAGGAGATGATCGTCCCAAAAAATGGGTTAGACCATATGTTTGTATATGGATTCGGGAACTCTTCTGTTTGTACAACAAAAACAACCAACTAACAATATTTACAAATTTTGTTGTTTGTGATATTTCAGAACAAAAGGAAATATTTATTTTATGAACAAATGGTAATATAACATTAATTTGCTCCCGAATCATAAAATGATAAAACATGATAATATTTACAATAGGAACAACCATTTGGTATATCAATTGATTCTACTGATTCAACAACTATCCCTTCCCCTATAAATTCAGTATTTAATATATCATTAGTAACAATACCAAAAATACCATTATTTTTATTTAATTTAGTTTCTCCATAAAAATTGAAATGAAATTGCTCATTATTTGATTTGATGTATTTTCCAAGATATTTTTTATTTTCACTAATATCCACAAATTGATATTTCCACGCATTGACACATCCAATAAATAATATTATAATTTTATACATTGTGGAATATTTGATGAATTTGTGTGATATTTTTTCAAATTTTAATTGTTCAATTCATGGTAGTAACTGTTAATATGTTTCATTCATATTGGTATAAACACAATGTTTCGAGGTCTAATTTTGAATGAAACTTTTAGTGAGAAGTTTTTATAAAATGGTTTTGACTATCGTTTGAAATGGTCCAGTGAATTTTATGTTAAAAACACATAAATTTTAATAGATAACTCAAAACGCCTATTGATTTAATGTGGATTATTCACATTAAAACTACTGATTATCTTCAAAAACTACTTGATGGGCTTTGACTGTTATTTGAAATGGTTTAGTGAATTTTATGTTAAAAACACATAAATTTTAATAGAGAATTAAGAACGCATATTAATATAATGTGGATTTACATTAAAACTACTGATTATCTTCAAAAACTACTTGATGGGCTTTGACTATTATTTGAAATGGTCCAGTGAATTTTATGTTAAAAACACATAAATTTTAATAGATAACTTAAAACACCTATTGATTTAATGTGGATTCACATTAAAACTACTGATTATCTTCAAAAACTACTTGATGGTTTTGACTATCATTTGAAATGGTCCAGTGAATTTTATGTTAAAAACACATAAATTTTAATAGAGGACTTAGAACGCCTATTGATTTAATGTGGATTTACATTAAAACTACTGATTATTTTCAAAAACTTTTTATGGGCTTTGACTATCATTTGAAATGGTCCAGTGAATTTTATGTTAAAAACACATAAATTTTAATAGATAACTCAAAACGCCTATTGATTTAATGTGGATTCACATTAAAACTACTGATTATCTTCAAAAACTACTTGATGGGCTTTGACTATCATTTGAAATGGTCTAGTGAATTTTATGTTAAAACACATAAAATTTTAATAGAGGACTTAGAACGCCTATTGATTTAATGTGGATTTACATTAAAACTACTGATTATCTTCAAAAAACTTTTTGTGGCTTTTGGTGTTTTTTGAAATTGCATTATCTATGGATTGGTTCAAATCGACTGTTCTGGGTGTTGTTCATGAATTGTTGAATTAATTTAGCACAGTTACTAAAATTATCAACAATTATTTTGGCTGTTTGAAACAAGAACAATTGTTATTTTTGATAAAGCCGGATAAATAAAAAAAATTCAAATCTATTTTATTGTTTTGATTTTATCTGATATTCCAGTATCACTGATAACCAGGTGTTATAAAGGTTTTAATTTTTTGGACCAGTTTATTTCATCATCATGATACAGGTAGTTACGAAATGTTAGATTTATTCTCGGGTTTTCTTCGTTACATCCTTTATCTTTTGGAACAGAGTGCAAATATTTTTTGTTGGAATTTTTCCTCATAATCAACACAGTTCCATGTTTCAATGTTATATTGATTCTTTCATCTCCATATTTTTTTTGTTTTTTTATTTTGAAAAGTCTGGGTCTTCCAAATGAAACAGACGCAATGTATGGATCAGCCCCCATATTAGTAGAATTATCTGAGTGGAATCCTATTTTATCATGTGGAGTTTCAAATCTTCCCACTAAGCATGAATTAAACCGAACATTAAAATCTTTTTCTAATCGTTCTTTTAATTTTAATATCTCTGGGTGAAATTTATAATTCGTAACAAAATCTGTTGGTAATTTTTTTCCACATTCTTGTACAGCTTGTGGATAATCACCAAACCAATATGACTTCCTCCAGCTTTGAGTTTTATGGTTTGGAAAATAAAGAATATGCCTCTTGAATTTTTTAGCATCGTCAACTATACTGAATAGTTTGTCAGCTTCATCTTTTGTAAAATAATTGTGATTTATGAATATTTCTGCGTCCTTGACCAAAGAATTCATGATATTAAACTGACATTTTAATTTGGTAATATAAACCATTTTTGATTGGTCCAACCAGACAAATGAGTTCAAATTTTTATATAAATAGTTATTAATTTAACTTGGACAAATATCTATCTTTAAATAGTTATTGGTTTGATTGGACAAATATCTATCTTTAATAGTTATTGGTTTGATTGGACAAATATCTATCTTTAATAGTTATTGGTTTGATTGGAAAAATATCTATCTTTAAATAGTTATTGGTTTGATTGGAAAAATATCTATCTTTAAATAGTTATTGGTTCAACCAAAATGAATTTTAAAAATTTCGTTTTTTATATTTAGATTTAAATCGGACAAATCAGCTCAAATGTTTTTCTTCAAATAGTTATTGGTTTAACCAAAATAAATTTTAGAAATTTCGTTTTTTATATTTAGATTTAAATTGAACAAAAAGGGAATTAAGAGATATATGGTATCTATTGTGATAAAAGGTTTCTGTTCACAAAATAATTTAAATATTTTTGAATTATAATCCATCATTGATAAATTTAATAATTTTTCATGATAAAACATATTTTTTGGAATCATTTCTAAAATATCAATTATATTTGTGTTTCCATAATATTTGACCCAAGTTTTAGAATCAGTTTGTTTGTCATCTGTTTGGTTTAATTTATCCAGAGATATTCGCATATCTTCGATTTTTTTGAAGATCCATGATATTTTATATGACCACTGTTCTGTTAACACTATAAGTTTGATCATTTTAGTTAAGATAATTTTATTTACTCTTTTGTTATGAAACCAACCTTGAATTTTTCTTCCCATTAAGTATCTTGATAAACTATAAATATTAACTATCCTTTTGTTTCTGCGACAATTTCCATCAAAAAATTTAGATATTTTATGAAAATAGACTATCTCTTCATCACTAAATGATTTCACTATTTTATCTTGAATATCTATCATATTTTGATTTTCCAAAATATCTTCAATTTTATATGATAGTTCATTTAATGGTATTTTGTATGGAGACCAAAAAGAATGTTTCTCTATAAAACTTTTTAAATATTGTGAAAATTCAAATAAATCAATAATTTTATTTTGTTTGGCCAATTCATAACCATAAAAAATTATTTCTTCATCATTTATTGAATTGTTTTTGATTTTTTCTCTTAAAAATTTTATATCACAATTTACTAATTTTTTTAAATTATTGCTAAATAAATTTTCTTTTAAATTGGTATAATTTTCATTTTCATAATTTATTATTTCTTCTAATTCTTTAATCTTTCCCAAAATATTATCATTTTCATCTATTTTATTATCAATAAAAGTTATTGTTTTATCTATGAAAAAACACATATTAACAGAATTTTTATTATTTCCATTTTTATTATTTCCATTTTTATTTCCATTGTTATTTTGTAATTTTCCAAACTTAGAAAATAAAAATTTATAAATCTGATGAATGAAATTTAATTTAGATTTATAATTGATTTTAGAGGGTATTTTAATATTGGTATATTCATATAATTTATATTTATCAAGAAAAACTAATATTTTTTTATAAATTTGTTCCAATATTTCAACTTTGTCTCTCATCAAAATATCAATCATTTGATTTTTGGTTTTTGGAGAAGGCATTGGAATATTAAATGGAATTTGAATTAATTTGTCTAGATATAAATGTCCATTTAAACAATTTATTTTTTTTTTTAAATATGATGCTTCTATTGATTTAACAATTATATTTGGTTCTATTGAAATAAATGTTAGAAATGGACAACTTTTGTTTGATAACAAAAGCATGATTGCATCTAATGTTTCAACAATTTTTTTGGGTGGACATCTATCTAAATCATCTATAAATATCACAAATTTATAATCATGTAAATTCATAAAATCACATGTTATTTCTAATTCATCTTTAACATTTGCCATGAATCCTACTTTATTTTCAATGTCTTTAGCTGATTTTTCTGTTTCTTTTCCTTGATTTCTTAAAAGAGATATAATAATTTTAATTAGATATGGAAAAACACTTATAATTGATATTCCGAATAATGTTCCTACTGGAATTATGAATGAAATATTATTTATTAATTGGTTAGAAACCGAATAATTTGGAACATTATAAATATTAGATTGATTCATATATATTTCGGTTTTAGAACTAAAATTCCCAAAAAGATAAAAAGAAGAAATAATCAAAAGAAAAATACGTAATATCCAAAAAAATATATGATAAAAAGTTAATCTATTATTATTGGTTTCTCTAAATGGATAAATAAAATGTTTAAAAAATCTTGTTCTAAATGGTGTAAATTTTAATTCAACTTCTTCATAAATATTTTTGATTAGTCCTGCCCAAAGAACATCTGCACCAGAATATTCCCAAGCATTAAAATTCACAAAAACAACATTTTTATCTTTTTTATCTCTAAATTCGTTTTCTATTTTTTGTAATAAAAAACTTTTTCCAGTTCCCCATGAAGATGATATTCCCACTGTTAATGGTAATTCTATATGTTCAGAAGATGTTATGAATGATAAAGCATGTGCATATTTTTCATAAGATAAATAATCTTCACCAAATGGTTGGTCATTAATAATATTTGTTCTATAAATATTATTAATTCGTTTTGTTTTTTTTATAGAATTAAAATTATTATTGAAACTAGGACCCAAATTATTATTAGAACTTGGATTGTATGATTTGTTAATTTCAACAATATTCATATAAGTCAAATTATTCCATAATTCTTTAATTTTGGAACAAGTACAATGTTAAAAAAAATATGTTTTTTTGATTTAATTGTTATTACCATTCAGCATTATAAATGTCTATAGCTTGTTGTTTTGATTCTTCACTAAAATAATGTTCTAATAATGTATATCTCAAGAAATCTGTTGTTTCATGAGATAATCTTTCATTTGATAAATCTATTTTTTTTGGTGTAACTTTTTCCCAAGCATTACGAAATTTTCTTAAATGTCCAATAATTTCAGCACGACTCATGTCTTCTAATGGTTTTGGTTGTTCGTACCATAATCCTCCAATTTTTTTTTGTGAACCAGATCTTAATCTCTTTGGTGAAACCATTAGAGAAGCTCTTAGTGAAGTTCTTGGTTTTCTTGGTTTTCTTGGTTTTTTTGGTTTTCCGGCTGGAGTTTTTGTTGTGATTTTAACACAACGTCCATTTTTTAATTTACAATTTCCATCATTTTTTCCACTTTTAGCACATCTTTTAGTTTTTTTGTTCACTGCACAAGGCTCACTATGTCCTCCATTTTTAAAAAATAATATATAATTTTTCAAAATATTTTTACCAACTTTACCAAAAATAGATATTTTTTTTTTATTGATTGGATTTACAATAAAATTCATATATTAATAGTAAATATTAAAATTAGTGTGAAAAAAATCTTTTACTAGTCATATAAATATCAATTCCTAATTTTTTGGCCAATTTTAATATTTTTTCATCATTAATACTTTCGCCAGGTTGAACTATATATTTTACATTAAATTTATTAGCTTCTAAAATATTATCTTCAAACGAAATAAATCCATCAGATGCCATGGTCAATGGAATTTTTTTCAAAAAATTATATATTTCATCGTATTTTTCAAATAGTTCAAACCATTTTTTATTTTTTTTTAATTTTGTTTTAAGATTTAATATTTTTGGATGGCGATTTAATAACCACAAACGTGCTTTTTTCCCAGCAATAGTTATGCTATCCAATCTGTTTTGTTGTCCAGCACTTATTCCTATTACTTGTCCATCTACGGATATTGCTGTTGAATTTGAACTAACATTTTTTAATATTTGAAATGTCATTTTCATGTTTTTGATTTGTTCTTTGTTTGTTTTAGAACAAACATTTGTTAAATTATCTATCACACATTTATTGTGGTCCTGAATAAATCCTAAACCATAAATATCTCTATACTCAAAATTTTTAGGCTCATATTTGGGATTTATTTTTATTTTTTTATTTTTTTCTTTTTTTTTTTTTTTTAGAATTTCTAAAGCATTATGGTCATAACTTGGAGCAATTATCCCATCTGTTATTTGATTTTTCAAATATTCTGCTATTTCAAGATCTATATTCACATTTGTACAAAAAAAATCACCAAAAGATGACAATGAATCTATATTTCTTGCTTCATAAACAGATTTTAGTGGGGATACATGATATTCACAAGTTCCTAATCCAGTGGGATTTGTATGTTTTATTGATGTTGAACAATGTTTTTGGACAATTTTGTTTGCGTCATTTACTATTTGCCAACCAGTCAAAGCATCATGATAATTTGAATAACTTGGAACCCCATTTAAGAGTGTTATAGGATTTTCATCATTTACTAAATATCCTTTTTGATGTGGATTTTGTCCATATCTAAGATTTTCTAAATGTTTAGAAATTATTTCATTTATTGGTCTAATTATATTAGATGGTTTTTTATTTTCAAAATAAGAATTGATTTTTTTGTCATAGTTCAAAATATATTTCCAAGCTTTTATAGCCATATCTTCTCTAAAATCAATGTTTAATTTTTTCCAATTATCCATTACTAATTCATAATCTTTTGGATCTACCACAGTCAAAACATTTTTATAATTTTTAGCAGCTGCTCTAATTAAACTATGGCCACCAATATCTATATTTTCAATGATTTTATCATGTGAATTGTCCAAATCAAATGAATAAAGATTTACATTCAATATGTCAAATGGAATGACACATTTATTCAAATCTTTGTCATTTTTTGAATTATAAAGAAGTCCTCCAAAAATTTTTAAATGTATGGTTTTTAATCTATCATTAAACATTGGTTCATAACCATAAATATCAGAAATTGATTTGATTTTTTTTTCAAGATGTGAATTATAATTTTTGTTGAGATATTTAAAAGTCCCATCAGAAGCAATTATTCGTGAATTTTTTTTTATTAAAAATTTTACAAATTCATGTAAATTATGTTTGTTTGACACACTCATAAAAACATTCATTTTATCAAAAATCAAACTTAGTTTTTAAATATTTTTTAACCATGCTTTGTTCATTGATGAAATATGATATGTATTAGCTGTTTGGTCATATTCATATTTTTTGAAAAATTTGAATAATTCAAATATCAAAATAAAAATTTATATGATGAGTGGTGTTAGAAGTATTATGAATGGTTCATCAAAAAACAAATGGTGTGAAAGACAATTAACCAGTTCAACTAATAATGGTGATAATTACGAAAAAACTTTAAAAAATAAGGTCAGTGAAAATAAAACTAATAAAATTAATGGAAATTCAAAAAAAACACAATTTATGAGTAAATGGACTGGTGAAAAATCCAATAAATATTCTTTGAGTGATAAATATTTTCAAAAAAAACCAGATTATAAATCATGTGATTATTCTTCTGATTTCCAAGAAAAAACTTTTAACAAACCCATAATCATAAGAAATAAATTTAAGCACAATAAAAAAATCACTAAAAATGAGTTTGTGATTGATATTGAAAAAGAAAGTTTTAAGATTCCAAAAAAAATTAAAACAATTAATGATTCATGGCCTAAAAGTGATGAAGAAGATCTATTTTTTGGACAACCAAACCCAATGAATTTCCATTTAATGTTTCCTAAAAGTAAATCCACAATGACTTTACAAGAAATAAAAGAAATTAATTCCAAATTTGATATTTACATGAATACAATGATTTGTGAAGAAGATTTGGATATTGCTTTTGAATTTTATAGATCCACAAAATTAACATTATCAGAATTTGCCATAAAATATTCGATTGATAGATTTATTGATATGAATGATCTTAAAAAAAGAAGATATGAAGATAAATTAAATAAAAATTTAAAATCTATTGCTAAATTAGAAAACAAAAAAAATAAAGGTGAAAAACTCAACAAAAATGAAATAATAAAATTAGAAAAAAAAATTCTATTTGAATTTGAAAAAAAACAAATGAAATATTACTATAAATATATTATGTGTGATTCATCAGAATAATATTTGAGACTTGTGAAATGTTACAAAAATTTCTATAAAATAATATATTTTTGTATCCTTTGATGGACTGAACATATTTATTAGTTTTTATGATTCATGGTATTTTTGTTTTGATTTATTACCACACAAGAAGTCTAAACAAATATATTTTTCAACAAATATTAATTGAAACCATG
>Ga0114933_10005228_pt1 | contig 11846 bp, 9 predicted proteins | sample 4SBtaG_FD_89691 | JGI IMG/M metagenome (GOLD analysis project Ga0114933, IMG submission 89691) | Deep subsurface microbial communities from Kolumbo volcano to uncover new lineages of life (NeLLi) - 4SBTROV12_W25 metaG | ecosystem: Environmental > Aquatic > Marine > Volcanic | place: Kolumbo... | reverse complement strand
TCCCTCTCACCGATTCATTTCAATGCCGGCGTTGTTTCAGGGACACTCACCCGGCAGGGACCTGCATGAAGGCACGCTGTATAAGTCCGCTGCGGCGCCGGTTCTCGCGCTGGCATTGACTGGCTCGGCGATCGGTTGTGCGAAAGCTTCTCTGGCTGATTACCGAGACAACATCCAGGGCAAGGTAATGGCCTATACCGACCACGTACAGACCGAATGGCCACCCACGCAAATGAACGCTGCCAATGCGGCAACCCGAATCGACGCCGCCGAACTGCTGCTCTACCGGTCGGCAGACACCATTGACAACTATGCGGCACGGGACACAGCGATGCCTGTACTGGAAAGAGCGCGTGTCCGGATGGACTGTGCCCAGGCAGTGCGATTCTGCCTGGAGGCGGTTGACCTGCTGTTTATCAATGGCGGTGCGTCGGGTCTTGCGTGGGACAAACTGCTTCAACGCGCCTCACGAGACTTGCATGCGATCAACATGCATGGTCTTTTATTGCTGGACGTCAACGCCGAAGCCTATGGTCGGATTCTCCTCGGCCTGGAACCGAATTCGCCGCTGATCTGACTGCCCCGATTTAGTTCAGGTCTGGCGGCACCACCGGCCAGATACCCCTTTCCCGTGCAGTCTCTTCATCCCAGCAGCCAATCACAATTCCCGGAGGCTCCCTGCCCGACATGGCATTGATCCGCTCAGGGGAGAGCGTCGTACGGGTGTGATGACGGCAGGCCCATTCAAATATCGCGGTATGTAAACGATCCCGTTCGGGGGCATACGCCGGATCTTCACCGAGGTCATTGAGCTCCTGCGGATCATTTTCGAGGTCAAACAGCATTGGTCGAAATCCACAGGCATACACATACTTCCAACGCTGATCACAGGCCATAATCAGTCGTGCGTCGGCCTGGTCTATCCCCAAGGCTAACCGCGCCCGACGGGTCGCATAGTCGTATTCGGAAATTGCGACCTCACGCCACGGTGCACCGGTTTGGTTATTCAACAAAGGCGTCAGCGAACAGCCTTCGATAAATTGCGGGCAAGGATCACCCTCGAAAAATTCCAGAAAGGTAGGTGCCAGGTCGATACTTTCCACCAGCGCCTGGCTTGCCGACCCGCGGGTGGCATCCGCAGATGCCCGCGGATCATAAATAATCAGCGGAATCCGTACGGAGGGTTCGTGAAACAGGTCTTTCTCGCCCATCCAGTGATCACCCAGATAGTCACCATGATCAGAGGTAAATACGATCATGGTGTTTTCAAAAAGGCCCTTTGCTTCAAGGTAGTCAAACAGTATTCCCATTTGATCGTCGATCTGCTTGACCAGAGCCATGTAGGCGGGGATCACCCGTTCGCGTACTTTGTCGTCTGAAAAGGTGCGGCAGACCGGATGATTCTGGAACGCCCCGTACACAGGATGCGGATTCTCCCTTTCATCTCCCGAACGAACCACAGGGATAATGTCGTCAACACTATACATTTCATCGTAAGGCGCCGGCACAATGTACGGCCAGTGCGGCTTGATAAACGAAAGGTGACACAACCACGGCAGATCGCCTGCGGACTCGATGAACTCGATGCAGCGGCGGGTCATGTACGGTGTCTCGGTATGTTCTTCCGGTAATCTAGCTCGCTTCCCACTGTTTTCCAGCAACCAGCCAGACAACAGTTCACCGTTTTCACCTTCGGCTGAATTGGCCCACAATTCCCAGGGGTTGGCACCACCATAACCTTGTTCACGCAGGTAGTCGTCGTAGCGTGGATCAACGTCGTAATAGCCCTCGGGGTGCATACCGTCGTCCCGGTCAAAAGGTTCAAATCCGCATTCCGCCACACTGACGCCGATGTCTGAATCCGGGTCAATACCCAACCACTGCATGCCTTCACGATCAGCAATCATATGTGTTTTTCCAACCAATGCTGTTCGCACACCGAGCGGAAGCAGATGGTCACCAAGGGTCTTCTCTCCCACCCGCATGGGAAATCCATTCCAGGTCGAACCGTGCGAGCGCATGTAGCGGCCGGTATAGAAGCTCATGCGTGAGGGTCCACAGATCGGTGACTGGCAGTAGGCCCGATCGAACCTCACACCGCGTTCTGCAAGACGGTCCAGGTGATGTGTCTTCAACGTGGGGTGACCGTAACAGGACAGGTAATCCCAGCGCAGCTGATCCGCCATGATGAAAAGAACATTTCCTGGGTTCGTCACAAGGCAACTCCTTTAGTAAATCCCACCCGCACTGAGCTTAAGGCTCGAACAGTTCAAATTCTTGCCAGACCCTGCGTAAGATCGGCGATCAGGTCCTCTGGATCCTCAAGACCAATGTGTACCCGAAGCATGAACGGCTTCTCGGTCCATGGCACCCGTTCACGTGCAACCGGCATATGGTTAAACGCAATCAGGCTCTCATAACCACCCCAGGAGGAGCCTATCTGGAAATACCTAAGACTATCTGCCATCGCTTTCACCGCGGTTTCGTCTTCAGAATGCATCGCGAGCCCAAACAAACTGGATGCACCCTTGAAGTCACGCTTCCACAGTGCATGGCCAGGATCACCCGGCAGCGCCGGATATAGCACGCGGTATACCTGAGGCTGATCTGCCAGCCAGGCAGCTACTTTTAACGTTGATTCCTGTTGCCGGTAAAGCCGAACAGAAAGCGTACGTAGCCCTCGAAGAGCGAGATAACAATCATCCGGACTGGCTGCGTCACCGAGATTTTGCGCATGGCTGACCATCATTTTGTGAGTGGTTTCACGAGCCGACGTTACCATGCCGATTACGAGATCTGAATGACCGGCAATGTACTTTGTGCCAGCCTGAATCGAGATATCGACACCGTGTTCAAGCGGACGAAAAAATACCGGTGTGGCCCAGGTATTGTCCATAACCGTCAACACACCTTTTTCCTTTGCGGCCCGGGTAATTCCAGGGATGTCCTGCATCTCGAAAGTGAGCGAACCGGGTGCCTCCATAAGTACCAGCCGTGTGTTCTTCTGGATCAATTCCGCGATCGCGTCACCTATGTCCGGCGAGTAATATTCCGTGGTGACACCATATCGGCTCAACACCTGGTTACAGAAAGTACGCGTTGGGCCATAAACACTGTCCGAGATCAGGATATGATCGCCAGCACTGACCAATGCGCCCAGAGTCAAACTGATGGCGGACAATCCCGATGTAGTAACTATGGTGCCATATCCGCCTTCAAGATCAGCGATTGCTTCACCCAATGCCCGTGAATTCTGGGTACCGCGTGCGCCGTAGGTAATATCCGTGAAGTTTTTCTCGTCATCGAATCTATGAATGTAACTGTCCATATCCGTCGATAGAATGGTGGACGCACGGTACACCGGTAAATTAACTGTGCCCTCAAAACTGCTGGGGCCACGCCCCAGGTGTACAAGCTTTGTATCTTCCTTCATGATCTTTCGACTCAATTCCCCGTTCAACTTCCATTCCAGTTGACTGACTATTCTACAAGGTCATGCCGAGCTGATACGGTACCGGAACAAAACACTATGCTAACGTTAGCATTCAATCCTGATGAACATCGTCGACTTTATTCCACCTGACCTGACAATCCTGTCGACCACTGGACTGGTGCTGTTGAGCTTTCTGACTTCAGCACTGACCGCAGCCATCGGCCTGGGTGGTGGACTAGTACTTCTGGTAGTGCTGGCTTCTTTCCTCCCACCATTGGTAGTGTTACCCGTACACGGCATAGTCCAGTTTGGATCGAATTGTGGCCGAGCTAGCCTTATGTACCAGCACATCAACTGGTCTATCGCAGGATACTTCCTACTAGGCTCGATCCTTGGTGTAATCGTTGCCGGTAGAATTTTTATCACACTCCCAGTTGACGTTCTACGCGCGATACTGGGACTGTTTGTGCTGTATTCGGTCTGGACTCCAAAACTTCGCCCCTCCAACATACCTCTCCCGGGATTTCTCGGCGTTGGTGCCGTCACGAGTTTTGCCAGCCTATTTGTCGGCGGTACTGGCCCCCTGGTCTCGGCATTTCTCTCGCCCGAACATATGGGCCGCAAAAAGTGGGTGGCAACCCATGCAATCTGTATGACGGGACAACACGGCTTGAAAGGAGTAATTTTCGGTTTTCTGGGTTTCCAATTCCTACCGTGGCTTCCGGCACTGGCAGCCATGGTAGTCAGCGGCTTTCTGGGCACACTCGCGGGTAGACATATTCTTAACCATCTACCGGAAAAACTATTTAAGCAGTTGTTCCGTGTGATACTGACCATATTGGGTGTCCGACTGATATTAATGGTATTTATCGGGTAACCATCAAGGCACGGAGCACGCGACATGATCAACACCAGTCGACCACGCTGGCCCGGCCCGGCCAGTCGACCCACCACACTGGCCGGTATGCAAAAACGCATGCAGCATTTTCGCAGCGACGAAAGCGAACGGCGGGCAGATGAGGCACTCGTGCAAGCGACTGATGTATTTATTGCCACCTATCCCAAGTGCGGAACGACACTGCTGCAGCAGATGCTGCACACGTTACGGACCCGGGGCGATATGAGTTTCGATGAGATCACGGAAGTGGTGCCCTGGTTTGAATCCGCCTGGGACATCGGCATCGACCCCGGTGCCGAACAGGTCGCATCACCTCGTGTTTTCAAGACCCACCGGCCTGCGGATAAACTGCCCGATGTCGGTCGCTTTATTCACATGACACGTGATCCACTGTCACTGGCGGATTCCTTCTACCGATTCTTCTCCGGCTGGGCCTTTGAGACCGGCAGTATATCGATCGATGAATTTGCACAGAAAATGATCCTTGGTGGTACAGGCTCGGGGCTCTACTGGCACCATGTGCTGACCTGGTGGCCACAACGGCAAAATGAAAATGTGCTGTTTCTGTGCTACGAAGACTTTCTAGACAACCCCGCAGCGATCATTGCCCGCGTTGCGAAACACGTGGGTATTGCCCTTGATCCAGAACTTGCTGAGATGACTCTACAACACACCAATCTGGACTTCATGCGAATCCACGCGCGTAAGTTTGATGATCACCTGTTACGCGAGCACCTGGACCCGATTCTTGGACTGCCACCCGGTGGTGAAACGCACAAAGTCGCCCCAGCTGGTGTACAACGTAGAAAGCTATCAGCTTCTGTGCACGACCTTTTTAACCAGCGCTGGCAAGACACGATTGGCCAAACACTAAACTTAAGAGACTATGACGAGTTACGCCATGCAGCCATGTCTGATTGATCACATTAAAACCTGGCGTATCATCCTGGCTTATGAATCAATAATCTGAACCCTGACAGCTCGGCGAGACCGCACCCGTGTTCTATGACGATCCCGTACACATCGTTCGCGGGGAAGATGTCTGGCTTTACGATGCCGATGGCAAACGTTATCTGGATTGTTACAACAACGTGCCAGATGTCGGTCATTGCCGCCCACGCCTTCATAGCCCCTTTCACAAAAAAGAACTTTAAATTCCGACATCGAAAACCGCGAACTAGCCCAGTCGTACAATGCCGGTTCATCTCAATTGATGATAGACAACAGATAGAGCTTGAATACTGACCGCCCGTCCGGCATGTTCAGCACTGTCTGGCCCGCGCTGATGCCGTGATACGACTCGCAGGACAGAACCTGTGTTATCCCTGTGCCCGCTGGAGAATTGTTACCGTACCGGTAGTGCCATCGAGCGCCAGGGTATCGCCTGTTTTGATCCGAGCTGTTGCATTACCCATGGCCACCACACAGGGGATGCCATATTCCCGACCCACAATGGCCGCATGCGACAGCGTACCGCCTTGGTCGGTGAGGCAGCCAGCAATCTTGGTAAACGCCGGGGTCCAACTCGGCGTCGTCCCTTCACAGACCAGTATCTCGCCAGCTTGTATTTGATGAATGTCGTCAGCGCCCTGCAGTACTCGTGCAGGCCCGGTGGCCGACCCGCGACTCGCTGGCATACCGTTCAGCGTAGTAGCACTGCCTTGAGTCTTGAGCGTTTCCAGAAACGCCGGTGTGAACCCGTCGAGCTCCGTCAGAATAGGATCACTCAGTGATTCAGGCGGTACCCCCAGAAATTTCGGTATCTGATGACGACGTCCCCGCCAGGACCAGTAGTAGTCTTTTCTTTCGCCCACCTGTGTCGACAGTTCGTTCCATCTTGTTTCACCACGCGCCAAAGCCAGTAACTCGGGATAAAAGCAGAACACGGTGTCTTCCGGATTCTCCAGGTCCAAAGCCTGGCCCAGACCCAGCGCGGCTTTGCGCATCGGGATAGCCGTACGGTAGTCAATATAAAAATTGTGATCTTCGTTCCACCATAGAAAATTGGCCTTACGGCAACTGTCGAGCGTCTGGTCGAATTCGCGCTGCTCGCCACGACTCAGTCGTGAACGGGCCGCTTCCAGTGCATTTTCTCGATCGTCCTCAGCCGCTTTGCGCTTCGCATCAAAATCAGGTCGTTCACCAGACCCAAGATAGGTACCAATAGACTGCAGAACGGGCGCAGGGTCTTCGATCCAACTGGGTGAGAGCGGATCTGCCACTGTTTCGGTGCGCCAACCCCATTCATCTAGAAATTGATCAAAAGCATCTGTCCAATGTGCGGCTTCACCACCGGCAGTGCGCATTCTCCTCAGAAGGTCCGAGTACGTTTGGGTGCTGGTAAACCACTGAGTCAGATCTTTCTCTCTTACCAGGTCTACCATCTGCCACAGAGCACGGTCGCCCTGGCTGATCCGGCTGTCGTACCCCTGCAGGAACGTGGCGACGTCAGCGTGCGGTATCGACAGTTCTGTGCACAAATCATAAAACCCGGCGTGATTAATAAGTAGCAGGTACATGAGTTCGAAGTGCCGCTCCCAACTCCAACGCACGTGCTCGCGCGTATACACCAGGTAATCCCCCATCTCTTCCGGACTTCGTCCGGACGTCTCATAGGATTCGATCAAACGGTTGGCAACCATCAACGCATCGATCTCCTGAGTCCAGATACGGTCAAAGTCATCAACAAACTGCGGCAGCCGCTGTGCCAGCCGCTGATCACGCGCTTCGAGAATTGCTTCGGAGTCCAGAGCCAGTTCAGACCCGAACAAGTGCGTACCAGCGACACGCATGTCATAGCCATTGGTCGGCGGCAGCGGTGAGTGATGCGAGGCGTATTGCATGGCCCAGGTCAGCGCCAGTTCACAGAACATCAACCCATAGGGCGTACAACCGTTGGGCCACCGGTACTCCAGGACCCAAAACCCCTCGAGGTCTGCTTCACTGAGTTTCTTAAACGGTGCGTAATAGACCGTTTGTGCCACGTGCCCGGGTACCATGCCCGGATAACCTGGATCTCTTGCCAGTTCTTCGGCGCTGATGGTCTCAATCATCGACGATTTTCTCGGCTGACCCGACTGTGATGCTTTTGCTTCATGGTGATGTGCTTTGTTAGTCAATCAGTGAGCGGGCCAGATATCTATAAAATTCCACTAATGTGCCTTCGAACGGGCTGAGGGGTCCCCGTTGGGCCTTGCTAGACATCATCACTTTAGCCAACTCGGTCGTCGCCTTTGCATCTTCCTCGTTCACTTTAAGGATGAGTTCTCGTCGTTCCTCAGCAATATTGGGATGTTCACGAGCGACCTCGTTTGAGACTAGATAACCGCCCAATACTCGCGTATTGCTTATCCCCGCAGGACTGAAACTCAACCAGTTGTTGGTGTTGGGGCGCATAGCCATCGTAAATGCCGGAAAGATGTACACCATGTAACCGGTATACAGGTCTTCGTCAGAAAACGTATCCAAATAACCCATCGGGTTGAAAGGATGGTCTTCACCTCCGATGTAGGCATCATCCATCCGACATCGTTCATGCGTGAAAGAACCGTCCTCAGGGCTTGCCGGTAAATACGTGTTTTTTGCGGGTAACTGCCCTCCAACTGTATCTTTATGTAACCCCACGTGGTGGTAGTATTCCATGGAGTTTTCTGCCGACAACTTCCAATTACCCGCCCACTCAGTCTGGTAGTGCATAATTTCTGTTTGCTCGTTGAGTCGATAATCTACGAGGTACTTATCTGCTGTCTGCATTTTGTCGAGGAGTGGCGGCGCATCATCATCCAAGTTAATAAACAAGAATCCACACCAGCTTTCGAGCCGGTAACTTGGCAGGCTACAAAGGGACTTATCGAACACAGAGGACCCTTTCATAAAAGGTGCAGCGTATAAACTCCCGTCGGTCTCATAGGTCCAGGCATGGTAGGGACAAACAAAACGCTTCGTGTTTCCACTCCCTTGAGCGATGGGCATAAAGCGGTGACGGCAAATGTTTGACAATGCACGTATCACCCCATCCTGCCCATGTACGACCACTAAAGATTCATTAAGAATATCTATACAGTAATAGTCCCCCGGGGCCGGAATGTATTCCGCTCGGCCCACACAGAGCCATTCTTTTCTAAAAATAGCATCCAGTTCCAGCGCATGTAAATCAAGATCGGTATAAGCCTCAGGGGGAAGCGAGTAGCACGATAGATGATCAAGAGACAAGTACTCTGACAGCATACTCATCAACTCGTTGGACGGAGAGTTCATAGAATCAGACAATTTTTCTGGTCGCGTCAAAACTCAGTATAAAACAATTAACGGTGCTGTCGGTTACCAGCCAGTCACATGCCGATTCGTACTCAGTCTATTCTGTACAACCCTCTATAAATGTTCATCCAAGTGGCTCCGGAATAACATCGAATACGAATCAGGTGAGTTTCAGCACGCGTCGAACATAATCAAACCCGGATTCTGGATCCGTAATGTCCAACCAAATGGCTTCAATCCCGCAGTCAATCGCGCCATCGACATTCTTCTGCTGATCGTCAACAAAAACGACGGATTCAAATGATGTATCGAGCGATTCCACTGCCAACTGGTAGGCTTGTGGCTCAGGTTTGAGGATGCCAGTGTGTGTCGCATCGACAATGGCATCAAAACTGTCCAGTATCTCGAACGCGTCATACACTTCCGGCCCGTGAAAGAGTTCTAGCTCATTGGTCAGCAGGCCAACTCTGCAGCCTTGGGCCCGGGCTTGTCGTATCAGGGTTTCAGCTTCGGGTCGAACGGACGGCTTGAAGTTCCTCAGATCCGTGACAAGTTTCCTGATCGTTATCTCTTCTAGCAATATCTGTCCGAGTTCACCGCATCGGGTATACCAGTAGTCACGCTCTGAGATCTGCCCGCTTAGATACTGCTGCCAGAATTCATCACCCAGTGGATCAAATGGGCCTGTCCAGTTGAGTGACTTCTCTGGCAGTCGATAAAGCTGTTCGATATCGCGGCACCGTTCGAAAAGCGAATAAGTGATAACGCCACCAAAATCGATAATCAGGTCATGGCGCTCCATAGGCATTACGTCGGCCTGGTTCATTCCGGCTGCGACACGCTGTTGTCAGGCCGAGGGCGACGTCTTTGTCCGACGCTGCCGGTAATTGCGGATTTCCGTCCAGACATGTGCCGCAAGCGCCAGCACAATTATGACCGCAATGGTGGCCGAGACCGGTCGATTAACGAAGTCCAGCGGCGTCTCAACCCGGGCCATGCTGGTACGCAGCTTGGCCTCGATAATCTCCCCCAGCACCATGCCCAGAATGATTGGCACCAGCGGCCAGTTGACACGGCGAAGCACGTAACCGAGTAGACCAAATCCAATAGCCACCCAGCAGTCGGGTAAGCTGTTACGAATGGAATAGACGCCGACCAATGCCAGCGTCAGTACCACCACGCCAAGAAACCTTTCTGGCACTTTGATGACACGGATCAACAGGGGTGTGGCTGTCAACAGAAAAGCCAACACAACAAAGTTAATAATAAACAAACACACATAAAGACCGACGACAAATTCCGCCTGTGTCTCAAAGAGTTTTGGCCCGGGAATCAGGTTGTGTACCCGGAAAACCGACAGCATCATGGCCGTCAGGGCCTCACCGGGGATACCTAAAGCGAGTAATGGAATCATCGCTGCGGCCGGTACGGCATTGTTGGCAGACTCCGCCGCAACCAATCCCTCAGAAGATCCTTTACCAAATTTTTCCGGTGTCTTACTGAGTTTTTGCGCCAGACCATAGGAAAAAAACTGCGCCAGGAACTCGCCCACCCCAGGGATGATGCCCATGATGATCCCAAACCCGGACGAACACAGGACGACCCGCTTAAGCCGTCGAAAGACTTCAAACAAACCGGCAAAGGGACTACCCCCCACCTTGGGAATCTGTCGAGGCACATCCGAGGATTGCAAAAGAATAAACGCCTGAGAAATTGCAAACAGTCCGAGAACGGCTGGAATGAGTGCCAGACCACCGCGTAACCAAGGTAAGCCGAAAACAAAACGATCACTGAAACGAACCGGTTCCATACCAACCACGGTAATGAACACGCCCATACCAACCAACGCGGCTGCCGCCAACGTCTGCCCACGGTGGGTCAATATCACCAGTATCAGTCCCAACAATGCCGCCATCAGGATGTCCCGACTGCCAAAGTAAGGCGCGACTGCCGCCAGCTTAGGTGTGAGAAAAATCAGCGCCAGCACACTGACGATCCCACCAATAAAACTTGCGCTGTAGGCGAGCGACAGCGCCCGACGCGGTTCTCCACGCCTGGCAATCGGGTGGCCGTCATAAGTCGTCAACGCATTGACAGGCGTACCCGGTGTGTTAATCAGAATTGCCGGAATAGCACCGCCATAAAGTGCCGCACCGTAAATACCCAGCAACACCGTAAGTCCAACCAAAGGTTCGAGTTTATAAGTTGCCGGCAGCAGTATGGCGATAGCAACTGCGGGACCGACGCCCGGAATCGCACCGATGATAACCCCGCCAATGGCACCGACTAAAAGTGCGATCACGACGTCCCATCGAGCGATCAGCATTAACGACTCGAGCAGTAACTCGATCATGGGAAAGTTCAGAAGTTACGGATCATAAAATTGCGTATCTCCGGCGGCAGGTAACCATAAACATAACCATCCGGCAAACGGACCTGAAGCCCGGTCCTAAACAGCAGTACGACCACCAGTCCGATCAGTACCGCCGTCACCATCCATCGTACACCGCGAAACCCCACCCGCAGACTGAGCGCCGGCATAAACAGCAATGTCGCCGCCAGGTAGCCAACCCATCGGATGATGTATACGTAGACCAGAAACCATACGGCAAACTCGCAGCAGCGATGTAAGCCGGCGACGATGATACGCGGTGATTTCACCTCTATGCCAGAACGCACCTGACGGAACGACACTACGGACAAGACGAGCGCCGGCACACCCATCACCAGCAGACCGAGGGCCGGAAAGAATCCGGGCTGCATGACCAGATCAACGCGCTTGAGCCAGCGGGTCTGACTGCCCAGCTGACTTACCAAAACCAGCGTCACCACAACAATGAACGCAGCACAGAAGAGGTTGATGGCTGCGCTGGATCGGGCATTGTCGGATTGATCCATGAAGCTTACATCCTGAAAAAAAATCGGGCGGCTATGCCGCCCGACTCAGAACCACTAAATAATCGTAGTGATCGATTACAAATCTCCCATCTTCTTAAACATCCACTCGGTAGATTTCCAGTCACGGGCAATACGTGCTTTGGCCTCGGCTGGACCTTCCCAGAAGAAGATGCCGCCTGTGTCCTTAGCAATTTTTGCGACCGCATCACTGGCAACCACCCGCTTAGCGACGGCTGCGATCTTATCCTTAACGATCTGTGGCGTTCCCTTCTTAACAAACAGACCATTCCAAAGGGTCGGAACATCAATACCAGGTACCTGTTCGCTCAGTGTCGCAACATTGGGCGTCACTGAAGTCCG
>Ga0114933_10005227_pt1 | contig 11847 bp, 10 predicted proteins | sample 4SBtaG_FD_89691 | JGI IMG/M metagenome (GOLD analysis project Ga0114933, IMG submission 89691) | Deep subsurface microbial communities from Kolumbo volcano to uncover new lineages of life (NeLLi) - 4SBTROV12_W25 metaG | ecosystem: Environmental > Aquatic > Marine > Volcanic | place: Kolumbo... | reverse complement strand
CAGCAGTTGATGCACTAACGCTTGATATGTCTGAAGGTGGTGCTGCTACGTTTAGTAGTAGTGTAACAGTATCAGGAAGAGTAAGTGACACAGGAACAACTGCTAATGTTATTATACCTGCTGGTATGATTATGCCGTCAGGTAATCTTTCTACAGTTACTCTTGGTGGTTGGTTATTATGCGATGGCACAGCAATTTCCAGAACTGAATATTCGGATTTATATACAAATATTGGGACAACTTTTGGAGCAGGTAATGGTAACAATACTTTTAATATTCCTGATTTTAGAGATAGATTCCCGTTAGGAAAAGGTACAAATAACTCTACTTTAGGTGCTCAAACAGGTTCTACTAGTGCAAGTAGTGCCTTAACTACTGGTACAGGTACTACTGGTACAGGTACTACTGGTACAGGTACTACAGGGTCTACCGGAGGCTCAACAGCTTCTTCTAGTACAGGGACAGGTACTACTGGTACTGGAACTACTGGTACAGGTACGACAGGATCTACCGGTGGTTCAACAGCTTCTTCTAGTACAGGAACAGGTACTACAGGAACAGGTACTTCAGGAACAGGAACAACAGGTACAGGAACAACAGGTGGAGCTACTACAGGCGGAGGTACTACAGGATCAACCAGTGTATCCGCTCACTCATTAACTACAACTACTGTTGCTGCATCAGCTAAAGACTCTTCAACTACGACAGTAGTAACTGCTGTTGCTGCTCACTCTGCACATACTCATTCTGTGCCCGGTCTGTCAGTTCCAGGACTATCAGTTCCCGGTCTGTCAGTTCCGGGACTATCAGTTCCAGGGTTATCTATACCCGCACTAACTATACCTTCTTTAACGGTTAATGGGCACACACATTCGGTACCCGGCCTATCTATTCCAGGATTATCTATACCTGCGTTAACTATTCCATCATTAACAGTTAATGGACATACGCACACAGTTCCTGGGTTATCAATTCCGGGATTATCAGTTCCTGGGTTATCAGTTACGGTTCCAAGTGTAGTAGTTCAATTTTTAATTAGAATGTAAGGAATAATAATAATAAAAAATGGTAGATGAACATACAAACGGTGCATTAACAAAGCATTTTGAAAAAGATATAAATACTTTACATGAAAGAACTCAGGAAACAAAAACTTCCTTGAGTACTCATGAAGCTGTTTGTGAAGAAAGGTATGAAAATATCCTTGCTGCAATTGAAGCTTATACTCAAAAATTAGAAAACATGCATAAAGAAGTATCTGATTTAAAAAAGTTGGCTACAGAAGGTAGAACAAGTTTACGAACTTTATTTTTTGTTGGTACGACAGTTGCTGCTGTTATTGCAGGAGTCGCTGCTTTTACAAATATTAAATGGTAAGAAAGATTACTGAGGGGAAATGTCAGAAAAGTTTTTTAAAGTTCCTGTTGAACGTTTATTAAATAAATTAATAGTAGGCGAGCATCACGGAATTAAATTTAACAACAGCCAGTGGGCTATGATAGAAGGATTAGATGACCATCGTTTTTGGGTACACATTTCTGCTAGAAGGACAGGAAAAAGTTTAGCAGCGTCTATCTTGGCATTTTCTAAGTTACTTGAACCTAGACAACAAGTTATGGTAGTAGCTCCCAATTTTTCTTTATCTTCTATTATATGGGATTATACTACAGATATTATTAAAAATTTACAAATTGAAGTGGATAGGTTTAATCAAAAAGATAAAGTAGTACAATTAGTTAATGGTTCAACTTTTAGGTTATTAAGTGCGAATAATAGAGATAGCTTAATTGGACGAGCAGCAAATTTATTAATTGTAGACGAAGCAGCTGTTATTACTGATGATGAATATTTTACTCGTGATTTAAGACCAGCTCTTACAACTTTTCCTAATTCTAGAGCATTATTTATTTCTACTCCTAGAGGAAAAGGTAATTATTTATATGACTATTATTTAAGAGGAGATGACCCAGAATATGAAGAATGGGGCAGTGGACTATATACTTGGAAATCTAATCCTCTTTTAAAAGAAAAAGATATTGATGAAGCTAGAAAATCTTCAACTAGAAAACTTTTTGCTCAAGAATATGAATGTGAATGGACAACTACAGAACAGCAAATTTATGAAGTACAAGAAGAAAATCATTTAACGGACTTAACTGAAATTGCTCCAAAAGATCGTCGTTTTGATTTTATTGCAGGGTTAGATGTTGGATATAGAGACGATAATGTTTTTGTTGTAATTGCTACAGACGGTCATGAATATTTTGTAATGGATGAATTTGTATCTGCTGAGTCTACAACAAGTACTTTAGCAGAAGAAATAGAACAAATGATAAGTCATTGGGGAATTGAAAATATTTATATAGATTCTGCTGCTCAACAGTTAAAAGCTGATTTTGCATATGACTATGATATTTATTGTGAAAACGCAATTAAAAGTGTGAATGATGGTATTGCGGCTGTTCAAGTATTAATTGAACAAAATTTAATTAAGTTTGATATTGAAAATTCAAAACATACTTATGCTTCTATTAGTAGTTATAAATGGAATCCCAGAACAGAAAATCCAAAACCCGTGCATGATTGGGCTTCTCATGCTTCTGATGCACTAAGATATGCTATTTATAGTCATCAAAAAAGATCGGTCGGTATTTATGGTGCTGCGTGATACACAATTAATTATTTTAAATTATAAAAGAATTGAAAATGTATTAAAAATTGTATATAAATTTCAAGATTTTATGCCTATATTAGTAATTAATAACAATCCTGAACTAAGACTTGAAATACCGAGAGTACTAATTCATAATAATAAAGAAAACAAATGGTGTATTGAAAGATGGTATTGGGCAGAAAAATCATCTTTTGAATATTCAATTATAATAGATGATGATATTTGTCCTACTAAACATTGTATACATAAACTTAGAAAAACAATTAAAGAATACCCTAAATCTTTAGTTGGAATATACGGTAAAAATAATTTAAAAAGTGCTACTAAATACGAAGAGTTAACAGATGTTTGGTGTGTGGATAAACAAGTGGACTTATGTATCGGTTCTTGTTTAATTGTTAAAAATCAAAGTTTAAAAGAAATTTGGAATGATTATGTTAAACCTTGGGGTATACAAGATAGAGGAGATGATTTATTAATATCGTTAGCTTTATCTCATAAAAATTCTAGTAAGCATAGAACTATAAGTACAGAAGTTGAGTTATTATCAGAAGGAAATGTAGGACTAAACTTATCTAAGGATCACTACCCAAAAAGGTGGTCTGTAATAAAAAAATTTTTGGATACGTATACGTGAACACTTTTTTCTTATTTTTAAAAAATAAAGATTGGACATAGGAGCGTATATTTGGTAAAGTTAAGGAAATGAATAAGCTAAAGAGGGTTCCTGTAAAATACATTCGAGACATATTAAAGAACAAATATGAAAAAAATAATCATTGTTATATTTGTAAATCAACTAAAGAGTTAGAGTTTCATCATTTATATAGCGTTTCTGAATTATTTAATATATGGTGCCTTAAAAACAATATAAAAGAAATTACGTCTGTCGAAGAAATTAATAAACATAGACGAAATTTTGAAAAGAGTTTTTCTCACGAGCTATCAAATGAAAACGCCTTTACTTTATGTAAAAGACACCATGAGAGATTACATAATATATTTGGACAAAGATATACTAAAGATCTCACACCAAAGGTAAAAAATTGGATTAATATCCAAAGAGAGAAAATGGAGAATGAATTATAATGGTAGCACCGTGGAGAGAATGGATTTCTGAAAAACTAAACCCTGTTCAGCCCTCTATTGCTGTCCAAGAACCATTCGCAAGTCCAGAAAATATAGTTAGTTATGAACGGGCTTATAGAGATATTGAAATAATCAATAGGTCTGTAGACTTAGTTATTAATGCTTTAATAGAAGTTCCTTTAGTTGTTGAAGGAAGAACACCTGTTAAAAAAGTTAATCGACTTTTAAATGAAAAACCTAACCCTTTTGAGGACCGTGTAAGAGTATTTAGGCGTGCTTTTCTTGACTTTTTTCTTGATGGAAATGCCTTTTTTTATTATGATGATTCAGATATATATGTTATTCCTGCTAATGATATGGAAATTATACCTGACGACAGAGCGTTTGTTTCTCATTATAATTATTTACTTAGAAACCAAAGTGAATCAGATGTATTTGGTTATGGAAAAGCTAGAAAAAACGAGTCTATACAATTTTTACCAAGAGAAATTATTCATATAAGAACAGATAATGAAGACAGTATTTATCGTGGTTCAAGCAAGTTAAAAGCGTGTGAAAGATTATTTGAATTGTATTATTATATGATTAATTTTCAAAGACAATTTTTTAAGAATAACGCAGTTCCGGGGTTTGTCTTAGCTACAGACAACGTTTTAAGTAAAAAAGTAAAAGAAAGACTTCTTGAAGCGTGGAGACAAAACTATACCAGTTTATTTTCTGGTGCCAGGTCTCCTGCAATTTTAGATGGTGGACTTAAAATTGATAGATTTTCAAATGTTAATTTTAATGAATTAGATTTTGAAAACTCAATTGAAAGAATTCAACAAGACATGGCTAAAGCCCTTGGTGTACCCTATGTTATGTTAAAATCTGGAAATAATGCTAACATAGAAGCTAACCAAAAGTTATTTTATAATCATACTGTTATGCCAATTTTAGAACAATTTTGTAGTGCTTTTGCACATTTCTTTAATGGCGATGTTAAAATTAGACCAGATAGGACAGCAATATCTTCGTTAATGCCTGATAATAGAACTCAAGCAATTTATTACTCTACTCTAGTTAATACTGGAATTATAACACCTAATGAAGCTAGAGAAGGACTAAGATTTAATAAAATAAAGGACGAAGATTCAGATACTATAAGAATTCCACAAAATATAACAGGTAGTGCTACGGATGCTTCCCAAGGAGGAAGACCTTCTCAAGAAGAAGATATGAGTGGTACTGCCGAAACAGAGGAAAATTTAGATGAATAAAACATTTTATCTTAATAGTGTTCTTAATACTAAAGCTAGAAATAAATCTAGTAATAGTCTCAAGATTGCAGGATATGCAAACACTACCGATAAGGATAGAGCAGGAGATGTAATTAGCGCCGAGGCTTGGGCCAAAGGTGTAGATAATTACAGAAAAAATCCTGTTTTACTTTATCAACATGATCACGAAAAGCCTATTGGCAAAGTTGATCAAGTATTAGTCGATAAAAAAGGTATTTTTGTAGAAGCATCTGTTAGTAATGCAGCAGAAAAACTTCATGGCGTACAAACGTTAATTAACGACGGCGCTTTGAAAAGTTTCTCTGTAGGCTTTAGAGTTAAAGATGCAGATTACGATAGAGATAATGATACTTTTAATATTACTGATGTAGAATTAATGGAAATTAGTGTTGTTAGTGTTCCTTGCAATCAAGAAAGTTTGTTTAGTGTTCGCAAAAGTTTTGAAAACGATAATGAATATGAATCTTTTAAAGAAAAAATCAAAGCTTCTGCAATGCAGGAAGAAACCGTAGAAAAAGAACATACTACAGAAAAAGCATCTTTAGTTAATGTTGGTGTAACAAATTATGTGAGTAATCACTATCATACTGTCGAAGTGGACGGTATGGGCTTTGGAGTTACTACTTATAGCTCTCACGGGCATAAGCATTACCATGAGGTAAAAAACTTCCAAGTATTAGAAGATAGTATGCATAATGATCATACACACGATATGGTGTTTTTAGTAAAACCAAGTGAGCAGTCTGATGAACATCCTAGAATGGAAAGACCCTCTTCACCGTCCGAAATGGAAGGCGATGCGGTTTTAAATATTTTAGGTCCAGAATCGGATGAAACTGTTTCCACAAAAGGAGAAGACGAAATGAGTGAATCAGAAACTACTGATACTCTTGAGATTACTTCCGATGAAGTTTTAGTAGAAAATGAAACTAAATCAGATGATATCATTACTGAACCTGAGTCTGAAGAAGATCTCGTATCTGATGCTAAATCTGAAGAAGACAGTATTATCACTGAGGAAGGTACTCTTATGGAAGAAGAAATTAATGAAGAACCAGAAATTTCTGCTGATCCCTATGAACCTATTCCTTTTGTGAATTTACTAAGTTTAGAAAATTCTGAGCTGTCTACAGATGATTTCGTAAAATTTAATGACAGCAGATGGCAAATTGTTAAAATTGCGACTGCCCAAAATCCTATTTTTCAACTTTTAGAAGTTGACTTAACAGGCAAAACATTGGATAATACAACTAGCATTGATGCAAAAAATATTGCTATCGTAAATACGTGGGATATTGGAACAAAGTTTGACAAAGTCCTTACTGAATTCAAACCTAAAACGTATACCGATAAAGATCGAAGTGAAATCAGAGGAACATTTAATTCAAATGTATCATTGACGGAACAAGAACTACACAGCTTAAAACCACACGTTGAATCTGACGATTACAAACAAGAAATACTTAATAAAACAATTAATCTATTATCTACTCCATCAGAAGAATGGACAGATACGAACTACCAAGTTGCAGACTATATGAATAACATGATAGTTCAACTAAAAACCATTACAAGTGAAGTCGAGGATGATTCAATTTCAAGAAAAGATCTCGCCCTTATGCTTCACGGTCATAAATCTAATAAAGATAATTCAAAGGAGAATAATGAAATGGCGACTCAGAATGCAGGTGATCCCATTGTTGTAAAGACCGAGGCAGAGTCCTCAGTCGAGGAAGAGAAGATTGAAGAAGTAAAGGCTTCTGATACTTCTGTTGCTGTTGCTGCGGAGCCCCGTGTTGCCGATTTAATCGAAAAAACTGGAGAGGCTATTCTCTCTGAAGCAGATGCTAAAGAGCAGAAACTCGACAGGGGCGAGGCAGATTACACACCAGCTGAGACAGACAAAGTTGCAGAACTTACCTCTCAGCTTAAGAAATATGAAGACCAGATTGCGGCTATGAACCGTAATAAGATGGTCTACCAAGAGACTTCTCACACAAGTAAAGAGCAGTTTTCTGAAAAGGACATGGCTAATGCATGTATGCTAGCGTATGCCCTTGACAAGCGTGACCCGTTTGATACTAAGATGGGTCAAAAAATTAAGGCTATTACGTCCGTTGATGCTTTCCTAAGCAACTTCTCAACGAATGTATACGAAGAAATGGAACAGCAGTTAGTAATTGCTCCCATGTTTGATCGAATCCAGGTTGATGCCAGAACATTCCGTGTTCCGGTAGCAGCGGAAGATACCGATGGTGATGTTGCACAGTTTGCATCAGGAACCTTCGCGACAGGCATTGGTGATACAACTAATGTCCCAACCTCTAACCAGCACGCAATTAGTGCGGTAGAATTTACTCCTCATAAGTTCATGGCTACAACTCATTTAGCCAAGGATGAAGAAGAAGATACAGTTCTACCTCTTATGGATTTCCTTCGTAGAGCAGCTACACGTCGTGTAGCCCGCGCTATTGATAAGGCTATCCTTCGCGGAACAGGAGCCCTTACAGGCTTTACTGCCGCTCCAACTAATGCTATTACAGCTGGTGCTGGTTATGCGTCAGTAATTAAGGGTGTTTCCACTCTTGCTGATGATATTTCCGGTCTACGCTCTACCACAGGTAGTGCAAATGATAAAGCCGATGCCACAGATATCGCATCTGCCCGCGCTAAGATGGGTAAATACGGTCTACAGCTCGGTGACCATCTCGTATATGTAACTTCAGTTGAAGGTTATAATGAATTGGTCAGCTTCTCGGATTTCCGTACAGTTGACAAGTTCGGACCTAATGCTACGTACTTGACAGGTTCAGTCGGTGCCATTTATGGTATTCCAATTGTTATCTCTGAATTCATGGATAACGTTGGTTCTACCGGAAATGAAATCGGCGTTCTTATTTACAAGCCAGGCTTCCTAATTGCGGAACGTCGTGGTATGGAAATTGAGAGCGAATACGAACCCCGTCAGCAAGTCACAGCTATGTACATGAGTACACGCTTTGACTTTAAAGCACTTAGCTCTAACAGTAGTGCTGCTCTCGATGCAACCAACTTTGCGTATGCATCACTCGTAGAATGTGGTTAATAGTTAACTATTAATTATTAATTACTAACCAATTAAAGGGGAGGTAGGTCGCTTATCTGCCTCCCCTTATTTACTAAAAGGAGTAGAAAACATGGCACAAGGAAAAGATGCCGTAACAGATATTGAAAAAGTCAAAGCAGAAGGATTATCTACTGAAGATGAAGTTCGTACATGGGCATTAACTCATGGGTATGGACCCGGAATGGTAGACGATTTTGTAGCCGAATGGGCTGGAGACGCACCCGCGCCTGCACCTGCCCCTGTTGAAGAAGTCAAAGATGAACTTGATCTTGTTGAAGAAGAGTTAATTGCAGAAGAAGACGATGACGACGATTACGACGATGATGATGATGACGAAGACTGGGATGACGAAGACGACGACGACCTTTGGGACGACGAAGACGAAGACGACAAATAGGAGTAGTTAACTGTGGCCATAGCAGAAAGTAATTTAGGAAAATATCCGTATATTACTTTAGCTGAAACTAAAGACTATTTAAATATCACCAGTAACAACCATAATCAAAGATTAAGTAATGTTATTAACTATGCTTGCGGTGTTATTGAACATTATATAGGTAGAGAAGTTTTAGCTAATAATTATACAGAACAATTTGATGGAGGGACTAGTTCGATTTTCGTATCTAGATTACCTTTGTCTAATGTATATTCTGTTTTTGAGCACGATGGTACTCGCTATCAAAGTTTGAATCCTCCTACAGCTGACGGATCAGCGGTAGAGTTGGATTCTGATAATCACACCATGAATGTTAATGGTGATGCTTATATTACTACAAGAATAAAAAAATTCGGACAATCTTCTATGTATTTTGATGGTAATGGTGATTATATTACCACAGGAAACGGAGATGATTGGTGGTTTGATACTGAACCTTTTACAATTGATATACAAGCTAGATTTGCAAGTTTTACAGCAACACAAGTCTTAGTAGAGCAATATCAAGATGCTGATGATTTTTGGCAATTACGATATAATGCTACTGAAGGATTACAGTTTAGAGCAGTAGAAGGAGGAACTGAAGTAGTTAATGTAGCTCATGCAGCTACTTCTGGTTACACAGCTAATACATTTCACCATTTAGCAGTTTCTCGTGAAGGAACAAGTTTAAAATTATTTAGAGATGGAACCCAAATCGGAAGTACGACTACTATAGCAAAAACAGTAGATGTTCCCGATTTTAGTGGAGATTTAAATATAGCCCGTTCTGGTAATACAACTCCAGCATATTTTACAGGGTATTTAGATGAATTGAGAATTTCTAAATCAGCACATTACACAGGCGCGTTTACTGCGCCCTCTTACCAACACTCAACTGATGATGATACAGTACTATTACTTCATTTTGAAGGTTCCAATGCTGCAGTTACAGTGAACGATACTCACGCAACAGAAGAAGATTTTATTTATAGTACTGATACAGGAGTAGTTTCAAGAGACGTAGGCAGTGGAGCTGGTGCTAGGTCTTTAGATCTTTTTGGTCCTGCTAAGTTTAGAAATTATCCTAGAGGACTTAGGGTTAATTACAGAGCAGGATATGAAAGTGGAGAGATTCCTGCTGATTTACAAGTTAGTACATTAGATTATATAAAATTATTACATAAAGAAGAACAAGGGTCAATAGCTTTTTCAATGGAAGGTGAAAGCAAAAATCAAAACCCATTAGCAGCAAATTTTCCGCCCCATATAAAAAGAGTATTGGATTTATATAGGATTATAGAATAATGGCACAAGTGGACTTACAAAGGTGGCCTGACGGAAAATTTGGAGGCTCTGTTGGATTCGCTGCGATTATTAGAATAGATAATAAAGCTTTTAATGATAATATAGATAAGTTTCAAGAGGCAAATAGACAAACTCAAAAAATACATTCTACTGCTGTAGAAAGAGAGTTAGGAAGAATATTAGGGTTCTCTTCCGCAGGGACTGATATTTCTGGAGAAGCTGATTTACAGGGATTACAAGATAGTAAAGTAGCAAGTTTATTAGCAAAAGCACAAACACAGGAATTAAAAGACTTTTTATCTGAACTTAGAACTATTCCTGGAGGATCGTTAGAAGTTAAATTAGGTAAATTAGATGTCGGAGTTAAAGGAGAAGTTGGGCAGCTTGAAAGAGATAAAGCTAGTAAAGGTGTAAGAGTTGCACAACGTGCTGTTGGGAAATATGGATATTCTCCAGAAGATATAAGAGAAAAAGCAAAAGCAGCTAATACGAGTGTTAGTGCTTATTGTGTAAATAAATTGTTATTTGGTGACCCTAGATTTAAAACTATTTTAACAAAAACTAAAAATTTAATTACCTTAGTTTCTGTTGATAATGCTGGTAAAAAAGAAAGATTTTTTGTTTTTCTAAAAGACCTTAAACCAACTCCCGCAGACTTTTCCGCTAGTTTTGAAAGAAAGGGTAAAGATACCCTAATGTTTAATTATTCAACATCTTTTGCTAATAAAATTGACGATCTTGTTATTAAAAGTATGAACATGGTTGCACGAGGAACTCTTAATCAAATAAATCAAAAACATGAACAACTGGGTGGTGGATTTACTCATTTTGCTATTTCTGAATTAACCAAAAGTAAAACTAGATCTACAACACGTAAAGGACCGGGTAAAGGAGTAAGGGCGGCAGGGGTTAATTTACCTCAACGACAACGTGGACAAAAAAGAAAAGGATTTATGCCCAAAATAAGTGAATCTGCGTTAACTGCTTCAGTACAAAGATCACTAAGAGGTAAGATGCCTAAAGGACCTGTAGGGGGTCCTCCTAAAAGTGGAACAATATTAACATACAGGACAGGTGAATTTGTAAGAAGTGTTAATGCTCGTTTAAAAAACCAAATAATAGAATATTTTTATAACCCAGTATACTTTGTTCATGAAGCTACGCCTCGTGACCCTAGAAAACTTATTACGGAGAGCATACGTACCATCCTACAAAAGAAATTAGGTGTCCAGTATCGAATCATTAAACGCAAATAGCTTACTAAATATATGGATTTAAGAAAAAAGTATTTGCTTTAAAAAGTTAGATTTGCTATACTCATTATAGTTAGAGGTATAAAAATTTATGGCAGAAAGTAGACGACGACAGATTACAAATTTTATCGTTGATGAACTCAAAAAAATAAATGGTAGTACATCTACTTTTAACGCAAGTTATACATACAATACAAACGTTTCTAATAATGTCTTTAGAAGGTTAAAATTTATTGATGAAATTAATGATTTTCCGGCTATCTACGTAAATGCTGGCAGAGATGTTAGGGATTATAGTTCTATTGGTTTAACTTCTTCAGATTTAGAACTCGTAGTAAGATGCTATACTAAAGACGAAGATCCAGTGGATATTTCCGAATCATTGTTAGAAGACGTAGAGCATATCTTATATAATGTAGAAGCTGGAACGGATAAAGGAATTCAACAAATTAACATTTTTTCTATCTCAACAGACCAAGGACTTACAGCCCCTTTTGGAATCGGAGAAGTTTCGCTTTCAATTAGATATGATTTAGAAAATTAAAAAGGAGTTTAAATAAATGGCTGCGTCATTAAATTTACAAAGAAATACAAAGGTTTTTTACTCTACCGTTGATCTCAACGGAGGAGCTGCAGCAACTGCAATGAGTCCTGCTAATACTTGGCAAGTAGAAGTGTTAGCTGGGTATGCATTTAGTCAAGCAGCAGCAACTCAAGACATT
>Ga0114933_10005225_pt1 | contig 11849 bp, 8 predicted proteins | sample 4SBtaG_FD_89691 | JGI IMG/M metagenome (GOLD analysis project Ga0114933, IMG submission 89691) | Deep subsurface microbial communities from Kolumbo volcano to uncover new lineages of life (NeLLi) - 4SBTROV12_W25 metaG | ecosystem: Environmental > Aquatic > Marine > Volcanic | place: Kolumbo... | reverse complement strand
GTATGCTGTTCTTCGAAATCACAGTGATCCAGCATGCCCGCCATTTCAACGACTCGCTTGAGCTGAATCTCACCCCATCTACCACGCACGGATGGTTTGCGCAGGGCATTCACAAGATTGCTGGCTTCTTTTCTAATCGCCAATTGGGCTTCGGAGAGACCTTTGACCTGTTCGGTAATCGATGCGTACGCCTTTTCACGATCTTTTTCGACCTCGCGGACGTGTTTTGAGACTTCTTCCAGTGATTTGGAAAGCGGATTGACCAACTTCTCCATTTCAAGTTTGCGCTCTGTCTCTTTCGCGTCGACCCCTTTCATCATCTCCTTCATCTGGGTCTGTGCCAGCTCCAGAAACGAACGGTTGTTCTTGTCCAGCGCCTCGCGTGAAAGGGCATTGAACTGTTGAGCAAACTCCTTCTGCTTCTCGACCCACCCTTTCAATTCTTGCTCGCGTGCGGCAAGATCGGCGCGCAGCGAGGTGTTGGACTCGCGGAGTCCGCTCAATTCTGTTTCGGCGGCACCGCGCGAGCGCTCCAATTCCTCGCTGCGCGCCTCAAGAGCTGAAGAACTGGCTTTCAGAAACAGGTACACTACTACCCCTCCCAATGCCAATCCCGCCAATCCTGTAAGTACAATTGTTGTCGTCATTTAATCGATTCTACCTCAATGGCCTTGCCCAATTTAGTCGACCAAAGCAACCCCGTACATGACTGATCCTCGAATAGAGTCCTCCATGCCCGAACATACGCTTTAATCTGTTCAGCATGTCGATCCAACAAGACGTTTTCATCGGCATTGTCAGTCTTATAGTCGACGATTGTCCAACCATCTTCGTTCCTGAATGCCAGGTCTACAACCCCACTGGTCACAACGGGTACATCGTCGTTCGAGGAAGTCGTGAATGGAACCTCAGTCAGGACCCTGTCTGCCGTTTGAAGGGACTCCCAGGCCCGAGAGTCCATGAAGTTATCAATTGTTTGCCTGGCTGCTTCTTCAAGTCGACGAGCCGACTCGCCATCAAGATTTGCCTGTAACACTTCAGAAACCAACGTCGACCGCTCTGATGGATCGATGCCATCCTTGCGCTTCGCAACCACGGCCTCAAAAAGTTGATGTATGGCCCGACCATACCGGACTCCTTCACCCGTCCCCGAAGAAGCTGGAGCGGACCGCGGTTCATCCAATTCATCTTCAGTACTTGGTCGTTTCATATGCCAGGAAGCATCTTTCGACACGGAGATCATCTTTTGAACGTCCTCAAAGAGCATTTCGGGAGCAAGATCTCCTGTGTCGTCCAGCACCCGAGTCGTCTCAGATTCCTGGCCAGCCACCTTGGTCGGGGTTGACAAGTCAGATATGGCCGGGTGTAAAAAGTCCCATGATCCACTCCCTGGCTGCTCGTTTACGCAAATTACCAACTGCTTTGCAGCGCGCGTACACGCCACATAAGCAAGTCGCATACTTTCGGCTTCGGTGAATCGAATTTCTCTGGCCTCAGCCTCCGGCCAGCCACTCGGCGCTATCACCTCTTCCTTCCTACCGAATTTGCCACCCGTCAACGGAGCGAACCCGATAAGCTTCGCTTCCTGGCGCTGAACATGCATCTCAACGGAGTGATTTCCGGGCGACCCACAATCGGTTAGCATTACATAATCCGATTGCAGTCCTTTTGACTGATGGATGGTCATAAGACGCACACTATCGGCGGTCGCAATGCTGTGTGAGAAAAGGTTCAGTTCGAGTTCTCCCCTACGGTATTTGCCGAGCGTAGTGATACACTCTCCCATCGAGTATCCAGTGTTGTCCCACTGAGAGAACAGACTCCAGATGGTGTCAAGCATACCCAGGCCCAATCCTCCGTCCCGCCGTCCGGCCAGGACCACCTCGTAGCCGCTCTCTTTCAATAGATTTTCGAAAGCTGATGTCAAAGAGGATTCGATGTTTGCCTCATGGAATCGTCTCAGTTGATTTGAAGCAAACCGGATGGATTCCGGAGCACTCGGAAGCTCATCTGTTCCCAGAACGAGGTCCCTCCAGCTGTATCCTGAGATCGAATAGTCATACAGATCCTGGTCGGAAGCTCCAAACAGAGGCCCACGGAGCGTGGCAGCAAGTGAGGCGCCATCATCAGGATTGAACGTGGCCCGAAGCACATCGTCAAAGGTCTGCAATACATCCGTCAGTTCGAGAGCATCTCCACCCGATATTGTGGCAGGTATACCAGCCTCACTCAGCACATCGAGATACAATGGCAGGTTTTTCGTTCGTCGGACGAGAACCAAAAAATCTGAAAATGACGTCGTGTCTCCGTATTCCTGCCGGATGTCGAGAATCCACTCTCTGATGGCCCGGGCCTCGGCTTGCTCCCTAAGAGCAACCGGACGCATGGCTGGAAAGAGCAACGCCTCTACTGCAGGTACGACGGGCTCAGCTAGGGACGGATTTTCATGCGCGATGAGATCTTCCCAATCGGCCTGATAGGGCCTTGGCTCATCTTTGAAAACCGAGTTCAACGCACCGTTGATCCAGTCACAGACTTCTTTAGAGCTTCGAAAATTAGTCGTCAAATGCAGGTCCAATCCCTCGCCACGCTGAACTGCTTGACGAACCTCTTCGAAGGCCTGGAAGTCGGCTTTGCGAAACCGGTAAATAGACTGTTTATCGTCACCAACGAACATCAACATACCCGGAATCAAGTCGGTCGTCGTCCACGTGTTTCGCTCAGGTTGTGTCTGCGATGCCAGAGCAAACAACATGGAGGCTTGTTCGGGATTCGTATCCTGAAACTCATCCACGAGAATATGTGAGAACTGTTCTTGCAGATCTGATCTCGTCCGCGAGGATGCAAACAACAGGCGGGATGTCTGATGGAGCATATCATTGAACGTAAGTTTGCCTGCCTCCAATCGCATTTGTCGATATTCGCCCACAGATGCGTTCACAAATCGAATTGCCGCATCGTGAAGCCAGGCATCACGTTTTCTGATCAATTCCATGACGTCGCCCTGAAGGAACGCGACGAACGGTTTTCCAATCAAATTGTCTTCATGGCCGTCTCGAATAGCAGTTGCCAGTTTATATCGCTCTTCCTTACGCGGGCCCCACAGTGTTACCTTCAAATCCAGGACGTCTCCCGATGATTTGAGCATTCGAAGCGAGCTTTTCAACCATCGAACCATTTCGTGATCCGAAAACGTGCGATTACTCTTTCGTCGCGTCTGCACGGCCCACATGAACTTCAGAAACGCGCCTGGTTTGCCAGAGACAGGAAAGCTGGAAGAGACCTCGTCCACGTACTCAAGAAGGCGCGCGAATACAGCTCCTGGATCAATCTCATCTGTGCCGCTCTCCGGAAAATAGACCGATTCGTTTTCAGAATGACGACCGAACATTTCAAACAACCCGTTTGCCGAGACGCCGGCATCTCGGAGCAGGGCCAGGTCAGATCCTGCCTGCGGATCGACATTCATCAGACGATTCCAAAAAACGCGGCGCATTCTGACCTCTTCTTCGTTGTCCAGATGCGAAAAATCGGCTGGTATTCCGGCACGAAAACTGAATGTTCGCAGGATGCGGGCACAAAATGAGTGAATGGTTCCGATGAAGGGTGATTCAGGGCTATTTACAGCTTCAGAAAGTCGACTGTATTCAAGCTGCCATGCTTCCTTTGTTGGACCTTGGCTCCTATGCATCACCTCTTCGATGCATTCCATCGTCTGCAGCAGATCGCTGAAGAATCGTTCCTGCAATTCTCCGGCTGCTTTGTTACTGAACGTGATTGCTGCCGCGCATTCTGGCGCCATACCGCAGCGAATCAATCCGATCAGGCGTTCGACAAGAACCGTCGTTTTACCCGAGCCTGCTCCCGCGCTGACAACGATGTTGCAGTTTCGCTCAAAGTCCGGGTCAAGCGATATGGGTGTCTCCAGTCGAGAATCTCCCCTTATACGACGCCGATCATGTTCGTCAGCGGGAAGTGGGCCCGTCGGTATGTGGCTGCATCGGTTCATGGCTTATTTTTGGGAAAATATTGCCACCCGATGAATCGGTCGAACCACGAAGAACCATCTACATCTTGTTCGCCATCTTGTCGGACATCGTGTTCGAAAGAGCGTTCGGCTTTTACCTTCAATTCTTCCCGACGAGCGACAACGTTGCCGCATATTCTCTTGTAATCACACCATTGGCACGGTCCTCCATTATCCTCTTTGGCGGCCTGCACGAATGCTCCTTCAGAGACTTTTGAGGCCAGGTTTTGAACGCATTCGCGTACCTCTTGCGCATCCGCTACCGACGCACTGATGACACGACCGGCCCCGCGGGAGGAAGTGAAAAAATATTCCGATGCCTCCACCTGTTTCGAAAGAGCCTTTTCTGCAGCGAGAGCGTAAACAGCCCATTGAAGTTGGTCCTGAAGTTTCAGCAGATTGGCTTTCTCGTAAGAGTCCGGTTTTCCGGTCTTGTAATCGACAATGACCAGGTCTCCATGTTGCGTTTTGTCGATTCGGTCAACTCGTCCGGTAACCATAATTTTTGATCCCTCCGGTCCGAGGGCTACGGGCGGATGATCGTCAGACTGGCGGGCACCAAAGGAATACTCAACTTTGATCGGCTCACGAAAGCCTTCAAGCTCCCGTTCGCGCGCAAAGTATTGCTCAACACCAACAGCCAGTTCCTCGTATTTCTGCTGCTGAAAAACCGTCGATGAGCCACTGCTCGTTGCCGCATGATCTGTAATGCTCAGTCGCAGTTGCTCGAGAACCTGTTGTTCGTCTTCTGCGCTGAGTCCGGCTTTGTTTTCAATACGTTCCCTCGCATGGTCCTCAAAAATGCCATGCAACAACGTCCCCGTTTCCCCTGCGTTCATCCAGTCCTTATCGTCCTCTGGAGGCACGTCGAGACGCAAAATGTTGGATAGAAAATATCTATGTGGACATCTGGAAAGCGTTTCCAGCCGCGAGGGGGAAAAACGCGTAGACACAGAGTTCTTGTCCACGTCAACGATTCCATCAAACTCACTCCATTCTTCAGCTGCCCGCATCTCAGAAGCTTTCCTGCCGCGTTGTGCTCCATAAAACGAGTTCAGTGCCTCAGCGTCGAGTCGACCTGAATCCGCTTCGTCAAGCGTAAGATTCCTGCTTTCCGGTTCGATATTTCGAATCTTCTTCAGATCCAGGAGAGCCGCTCCTGGATAAAGTGGTTGGTTGTCGGCGACTTCGAAAGCTGCGACAGACAACGTCAAGCCACTCCCGATACGGCGAACAAGTTCACCAAGCGAATAGCGCAATCCGACAACGGAATTCTGAATCCGGGTCTCTTCATAATCAAGCAGATGATGGGATTTCCGAGAGGCAGAGCCGCTGGAAGCCCGATCATCCAGACCCAGTACCCAGACCTTAGAACGCGGTCCGTATCCGGCCTGGGAGATGTCAAGCAGTTGTACTCCCCTTCCAGATTCGGGGGCATCCGAAGGATTGTTTAACAGGCCGTCTTCCATCCGTTGAAACAGCCAGTCCAGTGGCAAAGCGCCCAGATCGTCTCCTTTCCAGGTACTCATTCTGTTTTCGATCCAAAATTCGTAGTCACCTGGTTGAAATGTTTCCGGACAGAATTCGGTGATGAATTTCTTGAATCCGGTCAGGAATCGCGCCGGTTGTATGGATCCCTTTTGACGGAAGCTGTCCAATCGGGTCAAAAACGAAATCAAGCTTGAAAGCCGAGAACGCGACATCCACATCTCTTCAGCCTTCTTTTCCAACATGGGCTTCAATGAAGAGTCTGAGGCTGTTTCCGGGTACAATCGCAAATTGTCCAGGTCTGAGGCCAACCGGTACGGATCACTGCCAACTGCAGATGGATCAAGTACTTTGCTCCGAAGAAGGTTCATGACCGACTTGGGAGAAAATCCATCCAATACACAACGCCCGTATGCCAGGAATAGTCGATCGATTCGCGCCTCTTCCTTTCTGGAAGCAGACACGTAAGGGATTTCGAAGCGATCACATGCTGCTTCGAGCCCGGACCGGTATCGTGACCCATCAGTAAATGCCAGTTCGACGTCGTCCAAAGGCGTGCCAGAAACCGCCACATCAACCAGCACCGAAAGTATTTCCTCCCGCCTCGTAGTCGCCTGTATCAGACGTATCGTCTCCTCATTGTGAGTTGGCTGGCCTTCGGGTCTGCGCCAATCCGACAGAATGATACCCGCAGTGGTTTCGGGAAGAACGGATTCAACGCTTCCAACCACCCACCGATCTGTACTCTTGTTGCCAAGGGTAACGAGAAGATCAGCATATCCATCTTCCAGATTAACTTCCGCACAGGCCACCAGTGAGGCCAGGTGTCTTTCCTCTGAGAATATGTCAGCATTTTGAACTGCGAACGACAACATATCGGCTTCATCCGAGAGCCCTGAAGCAGAAATCGTTGATTCGTATAAGCTGAAAAGTTCGGCGTACGCCTTCTGGCCGTTCGTCTCAGCATTCTGAAGAGCCCAATCGGCTGACCGTCCCTTCTCTTTATCCTCCAAAATGGATGTGACAAGAGCCGGAACAGTATTCAGGAACAACCTTGACAGTGAACCGGGCTGGTCTGCGAGATGGGAAGCAAATACCATTTCCATCTTTTTGCGTGAAGCGATACTGTTGGTACGCGATGGATTCAGGGATTTCCAGATGTGCCTGCTAAGCCCGCGAGGTGTGACAACCTCGATATTGACGAGTGGTCGATCTGCCAGAGCCAAAGCCGCGCGAATAGCGATGGACGACCTGCTCGAAGGCACCAGGACGACCTTCAGGTCAGCTGGATCTCTGACACGGTCCAGTACCTCAATGAGTTGCCTGTGTAGATATGAATGGGGTGGGCGGGTCAGCTGTCGTACCTTGGTTTAGACTTGCCAGAATATAAGAAACAGGGTGTGACATCCGGGTGTCATAGGCGTTTCATAAATTTCCTGAAGTAAGATAACCGACAACCAAAAGCGCTGCTGAGTCAGCGTATAAACTTCTGTCGAGTACCATGAGCAAGATCATGATTGCGTTTGATGTCGAGACGACCGGAAAAAATCCGGATACCGACCAGATCGTGGAGCTTTCCATGTGCCTCTATGACGGCGGCCGGGAAGAAACGTACCATCAGCTGTTCAAACCAGACATTCCGATTGCCAAGGGAGCACAGGCTGTACATGGCATCAGTATGGAAGATGTGGCTGACAAGCCCACGTTCGCCGAAAAAGCGGATGAAGTGGAAGCGTTTCTGACTCGGGCTGAGGTCATAGTCGGCTACAACGTCCGATTCGACATCCGATGCGTGGAAAAGGAAATGGAGCGGATCGGAAGAGAGATCGATCTGATGTCCCAATTGGTGGTAGATCCGTTCAGGATCTGGCAATCCCTTGAACCACGCAGCCTTACGGATGCCTACCGCAGGTTTGTGGGCGGTGAACTAGAGAACGCACACTCCGCTGAAGCAGATGTTCAGGCCGCAGTCGAAGTTCTTCGAGGTTTACGACGGACATTCAACCTGGAAGAGACCTCTTGGGAAGAACTCGCCAAGCTGACCAACCCCGAGAAAGATCTCTGGATTGGTCCATCCCATCAGTTCGTCTGGTCCGCCGGTGAGATTGTTTTCGGATTTGGTAAATACAACGGCCGACCGCTTCTGGAAGTGGCAAAACGAGACCGGGGATACCTTGAGTGGATTCAGCGTGCGGATTTTGCACCTCACGTAAAGAGCCTCTGTCGTGGTGCCATAAGCGGGATTACGGAGGAAGAGTTCAACACCCGAATCGTCGAACATTTCGGTGGTCCTCCTGAAGAATGATGAATCACAATTGCGTAGGAGAACACAGTCTGTAGCGCCGGTTTTTTTGCGAATTTGAGTTGATACCGCGATAATTCGGTAATTCTAACCAATCCCCTACCCTCATGTACCCTGAAATCAACTATCTGGCTGTCATCGTCGCGGGCCTGATTCCCATGATTACCGGAGCGATCTGGTATGGACCGTTGTTTGGTCAAAAGTGGATGGACCTCATGGGCAAGACAGAAGAAGAACTCAAGGCTGGATTCAATCCGGCAAAGTCCTACGGTGTTACGTTCGTGATGGCCATCATCACCGCTTACGTGATGGCCCATGTCATGGCAACCTGGGGCGATGCCTATGGCGCTGAGGGCATCGTTTCGGGCATCCAGACAGGATTCTGGCTGTGGCTCGGGTTCGTTCTGACCATCGGCTGGCAACGCGTTGCATTCGAAAATGTCAACATGACACTCTGGATGCTGAACACCTTGTATAATCTTGTCACATTGATTCTGATGGGAATTCTGCTTGCCGCCTGGTAGGCGATCAAACAGACATCGACTTCATTTGTTGGTTTTGGAACGGCTCCCGGTAACCCGGGAGCCGTTCTTTCGTAGTGACCTGTATCAGATATAAATAGCATTGTCAAAAAATCATGGCTTCCGAATACAAAACCGCCATTTATACCAAAGAGCAGCTTGAAAAAGCCCGAACCAAGGGCCAGGTGGTTGGCTGGGTTCAAGGAGGTATCGGAGTGGCAGTGCTCTTGTTTCTGCTGCAATTCCTGGGATGGATTCCACTGATCGCCATAGCTGCGTTGCTCTCATTTGGGGGATATAAATTTGTAACACGCAAGAAGAAATAGATCTCGAATCTTGTGCATGACTTGATTGACTGACTACTTTGATCGCTGAACCAATCAAAACGTCATGGACCGTCGAACAGCCGTCTCCCGACTGGGCCTTCTTCTCGGAGGAACGCTCTCTGCCTCAACAGTTTCTGCCCTTTTGGCCGGCTGCACGACTCCGCCGGCGGAAGACTGGAGCCCTCAGCACTTCGAAGCGAGCCAGGTAGATCTTCTCAGGCGCGTTTCAGACGTCATCATACCAGAGACGGATACGCCCGGAGCAAGTGCTGCCGGGGTGCACCGTTTTATCGATACGATGATGGCGGAATACTATTCCCCTGATGATGCTCACCTCTTCAGGTCCATGTTGGACGCGTGGAATATGCAGGCGGACATGTCCTCAAAGAACGATGAAGAGCTGCAATCCGTCATTTCGAGAGCGGACCGAAGAGCCTTCAACGGAGGCGATGCCGGTCAGGACGAACACTACCGCCTCCTCAAAGAATTGATTTTGGTTGGATACTACACTTCTGAAGTCGGCATGACTCAGGAACTGAGATTGAAGCCATTCGGCCCGGCACAAATGGACATTGCCCGCTCTGAAGTTGAACGAACCTGGGCCGACTGACAGCATGAATATCCATCGCAAAGAAGAATATGATGCCATCGTGGTCGGTTCAGGAATGGCCGGCGGAATGGCGGCCAAGGAGCTGTGCGAAAAGGGTCTTAGAACCCTCGTTCTGGACCGGGGCGTTCCGTTCGAACATGGAACGAGCTTCGTGACAGAACACAAACACGCCTTTGAGCTTCCTCGCCACGGTCGTGTTCCTCTGGATGAACAGCAAAATATCTATCCTACCCAAAGCAGGGTTTACCTGTTCGACGAAGCCACCAAGCACCTTTTTGTTAAGGACAGCGAACAACCCTACGTCCAGGAGAAACCGTACGACTGGATCAGGGCGAATCAGGTTGGTGGCCGTTCGTTGATGTGGGCACGACAGACGTACAGATGGGGACCTCAGGATTTCGAAGCCAATCTGAAAGACGGACATGGTGTCGACTGGCCCATCCGATATGAGGACATCGCTCCCTGGTACGATTATGTGGAATCATTCGTCGGAGTTTCAGGCAGACGTGAAGGACTGTCGCAATTACCAGATGGCAACTTCCTGGCTCCCATGGAGATGACAGCCGTCGAAAAACATTTAAAAAGTAGCATCGAGTCTTCTTTTGACGATCGAATTATGACGATCGGACGTTGCGCTGTTCTGACAGAGCAACTGGGTGACCGTGCTCCCTGCCACTATTGCGGCGAGTGTGAAAGGGGGTGTTCTACTCGCTCGTTTTTCTCAGCGATCTCCGTCTCCCTCCCTGCTGCTCACGCCACGGGGAATATGACATTGAAAGCCAATTCCATCGTTCACAGCGTCATCCATGACTCTGTAAATGACAGAGCCAGTGGTGTTCGGGTCATCGACGCCGTGACAGGTGAGATGACAGAGTATCACGCTCGTGTCATCTTTCTTGCCGCTTCGTGTCTCGGTACGACTCAGATCATGCTGAATTCTACAGACTCTCGTTTTCGAGATGGAATTGCCAACGGTAGTGGCGCACTGGGCCACTACCTGGGAGATCATCACATGGGAATTGATGCATCGGCATTTACTGATGAGTTCGATGATCGATTTTATTCCGGCTCGCGACCAAACGGGATCTACATTCCCCGATTCCGAAATCTCGATGCGGCTTCATCACGATCAGATTATGTGCGCGGATTCGCTTATCAGGGATCATCATGGCGCGCCGGTCCCGGGCGAGGGAGTGATCTGGAGGGAATCGGTGCCGATTTCAAGAACAGCCTTCGTGATCCCGGTCCATGGGAGATGCAACTCTGGGGCTATGGAGAAACATTACCGCGTTACGAAAACCACTGCCGCCTCTCTGCCGACCTGACGGATCAGTGGGGAATGCCGCAATTGATCGTGAGCGCAGACTTTGGAGAAAATGAGATAGCGATGCGCAAAGATTGCGCTGAATGCGCGCAGGAGATGCTTGAATCTGCCGGATTCAGAGATATAAGTGTAAACGACAATCTCGAAAGCAATCCACAGGGCCTGGCCATTCATGAAATGGGTACAGCTCGTATGGGGCGCGACCCGAATACGTCCGTACTGAACGGTCACAACCAGGCTCACGAGGTTAAAAACCTGTTTGTCACAGATGGCGCATGTATGACCTCAACGGCCGTTCAGAATCCGTCCATCACCTACATGGCCCTCACTGCTCGAGCTGTTGATTACGCCGTGAAGGCGATGAAGAACGGCGACATCTAACTCGCATATAAGTCATCACTTATATATTCGACAAATCATGAAGCCGCCTTCGACTCCAGCAGAAGGACGTCTATATCCTTGATCAACTGCTCTATTTCAAGTTGAAGAGTGCCATTGTACAAGCCCCTGACGAATCCTTCGCCATCGACGAGGAATACTGTTTCGGTGTGAAGGAAGTCCTCCTCCCCACTGACTCCGGCTGTGTAGTTTTTCAGTTGCGCTCCGAAGGAATCGGCTGCGTGACGAAGGACATCTTCTTTGGAATCTGTGAGCAGTTTCCACTGCCGCTCGTCAATGTTGTTGATCCGGGAATACGCTGCCAGGCGCTCGACCGTATCCAGGTCGGGAGTGACAGAGTGCGACAGAATCTTGAGTTCGTCTGCGTCAAATGACGCGGCTACCGACGTTAATCTGGTCTTCAGAGTGGGACAGATATTTGTACAGCTCACAAAAAAGAAGCTGGCCACGTAAGGTTGCCCGGCGACGTCTTCCTCAGATACCGACTCTCCGGATTGATCAGTGAAAATGAACGACTGCACGTGGCGATACTCCGATTCAGACACGGTCTGACTGCTTTCCCACTCGGGGGTCATGTCCTCAAGGCTGAAATAGGGAATTTCAGAAACGGTTTCGTGACCACATCCGGCCAGTAGCACCAGAATGACGATCCAGCATTGCTTGCGTCTATTCATTTGATTCTGACACACATCCCTTTGTGCCGATAGATCCAAACCTGCGGCCATCTCGAACCACGTAGTTCGCTCGGATCGTTCCGTCTTCGTACCACATCTTCTGCGATCCCTCCTCTTTCCCGTTCTCATACGTAAACGATCTGGACTGCTGACCCGTTGTGAACCACTCCTCGAGCTG
>Ga0114933_10005224_pt1 | contig 11850 bp, 8 predicted proteins | sample 4SBtaG_FD_89691 | JGI IMG/M metagenome (GOLD analysis project Ga0114933, IMG submission 89691) | Deep subsurface microbial communities from Kolumbo volcano to uncover new lineages of life (NeLLi) - 4SBTROV12_W25 metaG | ecosystem: Environmental > Aquatic > Marine > Volcanic | place: Kolumbo... | reverse complement strand
GGCTCGTGGCTCGTGGCTCGTGGCTCGTGGCTCGGTCTCGCCCACCGAACGCTAACCGATGGCAAGTGCCCCAGGCAGACTTCGTCATCCACACGAATCAAGACCGCCGAACTTAATGCTTAACAAAAGGTTCCTGACCCCTGTTCTCGCCCAACCAAACGCCAGCGCGAACCCGCCACGCCCGTTCGCAGGTTCCCGGTTGCCGCCCCCACAGCCACCCCACGCCAACCCAGAGCGCGATGGCCTCAGTTCCCACGAAGTCTCAAGGCCAGGTGGCCTTCACCACGTTGGTCCGCTCCTCCACATTCCGAAAGCTCGATCGCGCCAGTCCCGACACCATGAAGTAGTAGGTGTCCCCGCTGGTCGGGACCCAGCCGCTGTCTTCCGAGAACGGAGATTGCTTGATGTGGTCACCGGCCACGGAGTGGATGTTCTTGCAGGTCTGGCCGGGCCGGAGCCACTCCCAGGTGGCGCCGTACCACTGGCCGTCCTGGTAGATGAAGACCCAAGGGTTTCCGACCACGTCGGTGCCCGAGTAGTCGTAGATGGGCCACGTGTCCGCCTTGTCGTAGTCCAGGCAGATCTCGCTGCTGGAGAAGCTCACGCTGGCCAGCGTGCCGGTCTCGGCCCAGCCGCTCACGTCGGTGTGGAGCCAGGAGACGTCGTTCAGATCCAGGGGTGGGGGTTCGTCGCTCGGCTCGGGCTCGTCGCAGGTCACTGCGACGTCGACCGCCACCGCCTCGCCGAACCACCGCACGGCTTCGTGGACCATCTGCCAGTCCGTGGTCCAGGTGCCTCCTCCGTCGGGGGCTTCCAGGGTGAAGTCAAAGGTCCACGCGGCCCCCGGGGGCACCTCGACGCCCTCGGGCAGCCAGACCCGGGTGTCGCTGCGGTAGAAGGGGTCCGAGTCGTCGACGGCGCCGAGCTTGTAGCCCTCGTCCCGGGTCCACGTGGCCGAGCCTGTGTTCCGCATCGACACCCGTGTGGCGACCGACTCGCCACAGGTCATGGCGCTGGGCAGCTCATGGGACAGGACTTCGGCGGCGTCGGGCTCGGACGGCGTGTCCGTGGAGGGCGTCGCAGTGTCGAGGCCGGTCTCGGGTGCCGTGCTCGCGGTGTCTTGGGCCGTGGTGGCCGTGGCTGGCTCGTCGTCGCCGCCGTCCGTGGGATCGAGGGGCACCGAGTACGAGGCACAGGCCAGACCGAGGGTCAACAAGGTGGGGGTCACGGGTCCACCGCGGTGCCGATGGGAAGGATACACACTCCCTTCCCACACGCCCGCCCGTCTTGTCCGGGCTTGGTCAAGGAGAACCCATGTCCCTGAGCCTGGTCCTGTCCGAGGAACAGGAGGCCCTGAGGGGTCTCGCCAACGAATTCGCGCGAGACGTCATCCGTCCGGCGGCCGCCCACCACGACCAGACCGGGGCGTACCCCTTCGAGGTGCTCGAGCAGGCCCACCAGTACGGGTTGATCAACACCCACGTCCCCGAGGACAACGGCGGCCTGGACCTGAGCTGCCTGGACGGCTGCCTGATCGGCGAGGAGCTGGCCTGGGGCTGCACCGGCATCGGCACCGCCATGGAGGCCAACGGGCTGGCCCAGCAGCCGGTCATCCTGGGTGGGTCCGAGGCTCTGAAGAAGAAGTACCTGGACCCGATGATGGAGGAGCTCCAGCTCTGCGCCTACGCCGTGACCGAGCCCGGCGCGGGCTCCGACGTCCAGGCCCTCAAGACCACCGCCGTGCGCCAGGGCGACAAGTGGGTGATCAACGGCAACAAGATGTGGATCACCAACGCCGGGGTCGCCAAGTGGTTCTTCGTGGTGGCCCTGACCGACCCGGACAAGAAGGCCCGCGGGGGCATGACCGCCTTTGTGGTCGACGCCGACAGCCCCGGCGTGACGGTGGGCAAGAAGGAACTCAACATGGGCCAGCGGTGCTCGGACACGCGAGGCATCACTTTTGAAGACGTGGTCGTGCCCCACCAGAACATGGTGGGCTCAGAGGGCGACGGCTGGAAGCTGGCCATGGCCGCCTTCGACTACACCCGGGCGGCGGTCGCGTCGGCCGCAGTCGGCCTGGCCCGCTCAGCCTTCGAGCACGCCAGCCAGTACGCCACTGAGCGCCGGACCTTTGGCAAGCCCATCGCCGCTCACCAGGCCATCGCCTTCATGATCGCCGACATGGCGACCCAGATCGAGGCCGGGCGTTGGCTCGTCTGGAACGCTGCCCACCGCAAGGATCAGGGCCTGCGGAACACGATGCAGTCCAGCATGGCCAAGGTCTTCTGCGCGGACATGGCGATGAAGGTCGCCACCGACGCCGTCCAGGTCTACGGGGGGTACGGCTACTCCAGCGAGTACCCGGTCGAGAAGCTCATGCGCGACGCCAAGATCTTCCAGATCTACGAGGGCACCAGCCAGATCCAGCGGCTGATCATCAGCCGCGAGATCTTCGTCAGGAACCGCTGATGACCTCGGCACGAGTAGTGAGCCGGTGCGCAAGGCCGCTTGCGTTCCTGTTGGTCTTGCGGGGCCGCAGGCATGGCAGAGTCATTTCAAGCGCCCCGCCGGGCCGACAGGGGCGGAAGGGGTCCGCGCAACGGCTTGCTGCTCGTGCCGAGGTCATCTAGCCCTTGGCGCGACCCAGCTTCGAGCGCAAGTGGTCTGGCGACGGGCGCAAGGTCCTCGTGACCGGGGGCACCGGCTTCATCGGCGCCAACGTCGTGCGGCTGTTGGTGGCCCGCGGCGACCGGGTCACCTGCACCGTGCGGGCCAGTTCACCGGGCCTCGGCCTGGCCGGTCTCCAGGTGAAGCGCGTCCGGCTGGACCTGGGCGATCCCGAGGCCGTGGCCCGAGCACTGCGCGGCGTCGACGACGTCTACCACCTGGCAGGGGTGTTCGACCCGGGCCCCGCCGGTGCGGAATTGATGCGCCGCGTGCACGTGGACGCCGCCCGCACGCTGTGCGAAGCGAGCCTCGCAGTCGGGGTGCGGCGCCTGCTCTATTGCTCGTCATCGGTCACGGTCGGGTTCGGCCCCCGGGACGCTCCCGGGCACGAGGACACGCCGCTACCGGACCTGGATGGCTTCTTTGGACGAGGCACGGCACTTAGGGCCTACCACGACACCAAGCTGGCGGGAGAAGCTCTGGTCGCGAGCTACGTGCCACGAGGTCTGGAGACGGTGACCGTCAACCCGGACTACGTGATCGGGCCGTGGGACATCAAGCCCACCTCCGGGGCGCTCATCGTGGCGATGGCCAAGCGCTGGGTCCCGGTGTACCCCGCGGGCGGCAAGTGCTTCATCGGGGCCTTGGACTGCGCCCAGGGGCACCTGTTGGCCATGGAGCGCGGCACCCCTGGCCGTCGGTACTTGCTGGGCAACCACAACCTCTCCTATGCCGAGTTCATGGGCATCGTGGCCCGGGTGGTCGGCCGTCGGCCACCCGTCGCGCCAGTCCCACGGCGGGTCAACGGGGCCCTCGGGCGGGTCGGTCGCGTGCTGAACCGCATCGACACCCACCGCTTCGCCGGGCTGGACCCCATGGTGCTCCGGGCCATGGCTGAGCAGCGGTATCGCACCGGACAACGCTCCTGGGACGAGCTCGGGGTGCCCCGCACGCCGATCGCAGACGCTGTCCAGGGCGCCTACGACTGGTTTCGGAAGCACCGCTACGTGTAGGCGCGGGTGCCAATTGGCAGGGCCGGCGCTCGTCCACTGGACGAGGCCGGCCCCTTCGGTCACGACAGTGCGCTACTTGGTCGCGCCGCCGTTGGTCCACTCGAAGATGATGTCGAAGTCGGCCTTGGACAGCGTGCCGGACTTGGGCATCTGGGCGCCGCCACCATCGGCATTCGAGGAGTGGGTGCCCTCGAGCTTCATGATCAGGTAGCTGTTGCGGGGATCGCCTGCGGCGATGTAGTCCAGCGCCGAGCCGTCCGCAGTGCTGGTGTACCCGGAAGCCACGCCGACCGTGTTGTTGTACACATCGGAGAGGTCGAGCCCCCCGCTGGTTCCCGGGTCGTGGCAGCTGGCGCCCGCACAGGTGGCGTCCATGACCACCTGGACGTCGGCCGACGTGTAGGCCGACGTGTCGGTGTCCGCGTCGCTGTCGGCATCTGCGTCGGCGTCGGCGTCGGCGTCGGCGTCCGCGTCGGCATCCGCGTCGGCATCCGCGTCGGCATCTGCGTCGGCGTCGGCATCTGCGTCGGCGTCGGCATCTGCGTCGGCGTCGGCATCGGCGTCGGCGTCGGCATCGGCGTCGGCGTCGGCGTCGGCGTCGGCGTCCGCGTCGGCATCCGCGTCGGCATCCGCGTCGGCATCCGCGTCCGCATCGGCGTCGGCGTCAGCGTCGGCGTCGGCGTCGGCGTCGGCGTCGGCATCGGCGTCGGCATCCGCGTCGCCGTCGGCATCCGTGTCGGTGTCGGTGTCGGTGTCGGTGTCCGCGTCGGCGTCGCCGGAGTCCGTGGCCGAGTCGGTACCGGTGGTGGTGTCGCTATCGCAAGCGGTGATGAGGCCGCCGATCGCAAAAAGCGTCAGCCAGCCCAAGGGGCGCAGTGTCATGGAGTCTCCTTCCGGGCGAGTTGCACGACACGCGGTCGCGCATTGCGGGCGAGCGGAGCCTACCACGACGCACTCACAGGTCCTTGACGAAACCCCCGGTGAGCGCCGCAGCCACCGGCGCCATCAACCGCTCATTGCCCGCTCGGTTGAAGTGTCCGGGATCCCCGGGCAGGGTCAACGGCGCGAGGTCCGCTGGCGTCAGCGTGCCGGACAGATCCAGCCAGCGCACCCCGAGCCTCTCGCAGCTGTCGCGTAGCTCCAGAGCCAGCGGGCTGGAGCCACCCTGGGTGGCGGTCGCGTCGTTGGGGAGCAGCACGACCAGGACTCGCTCGGAGCCCGCCGCTTCGGCCAGGGACTCCAGGTTCTCGGCTCGCTGGTCGCGAGGGACGCGCAGGGTGTCGCCCGGCCCGTCATAGCGCAGCGGCATCAGGGGATTGTCCTGGAGCGCCGAGCCCGCCGATCGAATCGGGCTCGCGATCCAGGAGAGCAGTCTGCTGCGTCGCCACCAGGTGCTGTGAGCCACCCGTGGCAGCAGGTCCCGATCCGTGGCCTTGGCGGGTGCCAGGTCGTTCCAGGGGTGGAACCACACCACGACCTGGGGGTCGTAGAGGGGGAGCAGGGCTCGGGCGAGCCGCTGACCCTGTTCGGAGCTGTAGCCGGGCTGGCCGGCGTTGAGCACCTCCCAGTCCGGGCCCAGGAGCTCCTGGAGCACCCCGGCCGGCGCGTCCTGGGGGGGAAGGCCCCAGCCGAAGACCGTGGACTCGCCCAGGGTGGCCACCCGTCGTCCCACCGAGCGCCGGGCCAGCCCGGTCCGCAGGCCGTCGCCGTTGGTGGACACATGGAAGTCGAGCTGGGGGTCCGCCTGGTCCACCAGGTGGTCCACCAGGTTCGGCTTCATGGTCCAGCCGAGGGGCCCAGCCCCCACCAGGGCCGGCGCCGGCACCAGGGCCCGAGCAGACAGCTCGGCGCCGAGCGCCAAGGCCGCCGCCGGCAGCGCCGCGAGTGCGACGCGGCGCAGGTGCTGGCGTCGGGCCCGGCGGCTGCCGATCAGTCGCAGAAGCCCTCGCGCACACCCTCGCAGATCCCGTCGCAGTACTGGTTCACCACCCCAGCGACCAGGAAGTCCCGGAGCTGCTGCTTGGCCGCCCACTCCCGCCGGGGGCACTCGTGGGTGTCGAATTCGTGGTCCGGCGGCAGGTTGGTATAGGGCTCGACGGCGCCATCCGGGTAGAACCACTCGACGATGGCCGAGCCTGTGAACCCGCCAGCCTGCTCGTCCACCCCCCAGATTGGCCGGGTCTCGGGCGCGATCGTGCTGGCACCGTAGGCCCGGGCCATGAGCTGTGCCCCCAGAGTCGTGACCTGGGCGTCGCCGATGGCGGTCTGGATGAGGACCTGCTTGGCGGGAGCCCCGGGCCCTGGCGCCTCGTTCATCGCGCGCAGCCAGCCCGCGCCTTCCGTGGGCTCCCAGATCATGCTCATGAGCGCGAGGTTGATCGCGATGTCCCGGTGGTCGTCCCACTTGTTCTTGAGGATCAAGAAGTAGGGATCGAAGTCATAGGAACGGGGCAGCAAGAGCCCATAGGGCGCACCCGGCACACCCAGGATGCCTCGGGTCAGATCCGTGGACATGCCCAGGTAGCCGGCGCCCAGGATGCCGCCCTGGCTGTTGCCGTAGTAGCCCACGGTGTCCGGGTCCACGAGGGCGGCGCCGTCCTTTTGCAGGGACTCGGTCGCTGATAGCTGGTCCCGGACGACACGGAGCGCCACGGCGAACTCTGCGAACCCTTGGTGGGAGCGCTCGGCCACGAAGGGGAAGTCCGCCAGATTCGTGGCGGTCATCACGATGATGCTGTTGTAGTCATCGTCGCTCATGCCCTTCCAGTCGATGCCAAAGGTCACTGCGCCGATGTCGTTGGCCATGGTGCGGGCCCAGCCGTAGCCGACCTCGGCTCGGCTCCCCAGCAGGCCGTGGCCGTACTGGAGCAGGGGGGCAGGCACGCCCGCTTCCCAGACCGAGCAGGGCACCTTGATCAGGAAGGGGACCTCGGTGTCGCCGTTGTAGTAGGGCATGCCATCGCCGTCGCGCGTCAGCTCGGTGCCCGGCTCGTCGGTCTCGGTGTAGAGCGGCATCAGGAAGCGCCCCTCGATGGAGCGGGCGATCTCGGCGCCGGCGTCGCAGTCGTCGTCGTCGACCGCGTCGATCCAGTAGGTCGTGCCATCGGCCGTGCGCTCCAGGGCGTCGTCCCGCATCCACTCCATGCGGCCCAGGACGCTCTCGCGGGACGCTGTGTGGAAGTCCCAGGCCAGCTGGAGCTCGGCCCGGTCGAAGCCGGTGCTCTGGAGCGCTGGGAAGATCGTGTCGTCGAAGAGCGACCGCCGTCCCTCGATGTCCCAGGTGTCCGTGTCGGTGCCGTCGCGCAGGGCCGCGAAGCCGTCTGATGCGGCGATCCGCTTGCCCTGGCTGTCCAGCAACCCTCGGATGCCCACCGCATAGTGGCGGTCGTGGTGGAGGGGCACGGCCGGCTGGAGGATGAGCAGACGCTCGTCGGCGTAGTCGGCGCTCATGTCGAGCTCGGCCCAGTGGGGCACCCGGTCGCCGGTCTCCAGGTCCAGGATCACGGTGGTGACGGTCGCGCTCTCGTACTGGTCGATCGCGTCGTGGCCCATGAGCTCGTTGGCGGACACGTCGTCGAAGAACGTCAGCAGCGGACCGGCCGTGGCGAAGCCGTCCCGCTCATTCCACCGGGTGGGGTCCATGCGGTTGTTGTCCCGGTCGATGCCCAGCGAGTCGTCGCGAAAGGCCACCTGGTGGCCAGTCACCGTGTCGGCGTCGGCCAGGAAGAACCCCGAGGGGAACGGCAGGGCGCAGATGCTGGGGTCCAGCGGATCGCAGGAAGAGAAGACCTCTTCCAGCTCGGTGGTGTCGCAGCCCGTGAACAGGGCCAGGAGCGTGAGGACCATGGGGGGCTCCGGGAAGTGGCGGGAACATAGCCGGGTGACGGACGGGCAACATCCCTTCCCAGGCCGTTCTGGCCCTTGCAAGGCGCTCCTGACCCGCTATGCTCGACGAGAACCCACCCGGGTCCGACCCGGGACGACCGCAGGAGGTGAGCATGATCGTCACGTTGATCAGCGCCCTCGATGGCATGCCCGAGTTCTGCATGCCGGTCGTCCCGCAGCGCTTCTAGCAGCGCTCTGAACTCCTGAGCTGATCGAGGGCCTGGCCCTCGCGCTCTTCATGCGTGCCCTCGCCCTTGCAGGCGGCGGGGGTGGGCTCCACACCGCCTGCTCCAACCCCCACACGGAGGACATCATGTCCGCGAATCTCGTCTCCCTGGTTGCTTCGACTCCCCCCCACTGGGCACCTGGTGCCGGCAACGAGCACGCCACCTCGGCGAGCCGCCGGCCCGTCGTGCACTGGACCTGGGCCCGCTGGTGGGCCTCGGTGGGCCATGCCTTGGCGTGGCGTTGGAGGACGGTCACGTGACCGGGCACGGGGTGGCCACCGCAGCACCTGCTGCGGTGGCCGTCCCGTCGACTCAGGGCGTGTGGTCCCAGGCCTCGAGCAGCCGCTCGACGTCCACCGAGTCGTTGTAGCCGTGCAGCGCGAAGCGGATCGTTCCGGGGCCCCTCATCGACTGCACGATGCGCTGGTCCAGAGCCCACTTGTGCCAGGCCTCGGCATCGGACCGCAGCGCGGACAGGATGCCTGCGCGTCGGGCATTGCGCCGGGGGGTGATCAGCACGGCCCCCCGCGCCTCCAGGCCCTCTCGCAGAGCGGCCGTCAAGCCCAGGGTGTGTACCTGGAGCCTGTCGGGGCCGGCCTCCAAGATGAGGCCCAGGCTGGCATCCAGTCCATGGAGGCGGGCCAGGCCGACCCCCCCGAGCTCGACGGCCCGGGCCTGGGGGAGGGGGTCCAGGCGGTCGTTGCGCATGGCCATGAAGTCCCGCTGGGACAGCCAGCCCTGGTCCGGCAGCGGGGTCTGCGCACGGAGGGCGTGGGACAGGTGGAGGATGCCCGTGCCGAAGCCGCTGCAGAGCCACTTGAGGCCCGTCACGGTCGTGGCGGTGTGACCGCTCACGTCTTGAGGCACCACGCCGGCGGCCTGGGTGGCGTTGACCACCAGCCACGTGTCGGTCCCAGCCAGGGCTTCGGCCAGCGCGGCCACGTCGGTGCGGGCCCCGGTCCGGAACTGCACCTGGCTCACCACCACCGCCCGGGTGTCCGGCGTGACGGCGTCCACGATGGCGTCGACCGGGTAGTGGCCGTCGCTGGCGGGCTCGACCCACCGCGGCGTGAACCCGTGATGCAGCCAAGGCACAGTGGTCGAGGGGAACTCGTCCCGCAGGGTCACGAAGGCCTGGCGTGTGGCGCCCTCGTGGGTGGCCATGCGGGCGAGCAGGCTCATGCTGCTGCTGGTGCAGTCGGTGAAGCCGATGTCGTCGGCGCCGCAGCCCAACAGGGTCGCGGCCCGGTGTCGCGCCCGGTTGGCTCGCTCGAAGATGCCGGGGAAGACCAGCGCCCCCCGCTCGCTCAGGCCCCGGATCGCGTCTGCGGCGGCCTGGGCGGCGTCCCGTGGGAGGGGGCCGATGGCTGCTGCGTCGGCATAGGTGTGCGACGCGGCGGCAGGGAAGTGTGCCCGAAAGGCGGTCGGATCCAAGGGTCGCTCAGGACCCCGTGTCGGCCGTGGTGCCCGTGGCGTTTGGATCGTCCTCTCGGTACACGTTCTTGCTCAGCTTCCAGGGCTCGGGGTCACCGGTGGTCTGGAACCAGGCGACCCCGTAGTTCTCGACCAGCCAGTACGAGCCGGCGATGGGGGACGCCAGGTCGCCCTCGGCTTCGTCGTCGCTCAGGACGAGCACCCGGCAGGCCTCCCAGGCCTCGGTGTAGGGGCTCGGGCAGGCCTCTGTCCCGTCAAAGGTCGCGGTGAAGGTCGTGCCGCCGGTCGAGGTGGTCTCGGCGTCGCCGTTGGCCATGTTGGCGGAGCCGAACACCAGGGGCGGATCGAAGTCCGCGGAGCCCATGTTCTGCAGGCTGCTGCCGTCGCCTGCGGCCACCACGTCGTAGCCGTGGACCAGGACGCCGTCGTCGCCGTCGCTGGACCAGTCCACGCTGCGCAGCAGATCGCCGGTCTCGGCGTGGGTGGTGGTCAGGGTGTAGACGTCGTAGCCGCTGGTGCTGTCCGGATCGAAGGTCTTGTCGATCCGCGTGGTCCAGTCCATGAAGGGGTCTTCGTTGACGAATTCCCACGAGCGGTAGCCGTCGAGGGGGAAGTAGCGCTCGAAGGCTTGGCCGGTGGTCGCCACGGTGTCGTCGCCACCGCAGCCGACGCCCAGCGCGAGCAGTACAAGACTCATCTGTCCCTCCAGGTGCCGGACCCAGGCTAACGCCGACCAGGGGCCTCTGCGAGGCTCGGTCGGGTGGCATGGTCCCAGCCCCAGGGCGTCCGTCCGCAGTAGACTTCCGGGCCCAGGAGGGGCATGTGTCGGGGTTCTCGTTGGTGCCGCTGGGTCCGTTCGAGCTGGTCACGGTGATCGGCAAGGGCGGCATGGGCGAGGTGTGGCATGCCGTCCACCATGCCCAGGACCTGCCGGTGGCCGTCAAGGTCGTGACGCGCAAGCACGCCCGGGATCCCTGGTACCTGGGCGCCTTCCGAAGCGAGGTCCGCGCCGTCGCCGCCCTGGACCACCCCAACATCTTGCGGGTCTACGACCACGGCGCAGTGACCGCCCAGGCCGCCGCCCAGAACGACAAGCTGGTCGAGGGCAGCCCCTGGCTGGCCATGGAATTGGTGCGCGGGGGCTCCCTGTCCCGCTGGGCCGGCCGCATGCCGTGGCCGGTGCTCTCCGACGTGCTGCTCAGGGTGCTCGATGCCCTGGCCCACGCCCACGCGCGGGACGTGATCCACCGGGACCTGAAGCCCGGAAACATCCTGCTGGGCAACACGGTCAAGCTCATGGACTTCGGCCTCGCTGCGGCTCTGGGTGGGTCCGCGGGCGAGCTGCCCAGCCAGGAGACCGAGGTGGTCGGCACCCCCGCCTACATGGCCCCCGAGCAGGTCGAGGGCACCTGGCGGGATCAGGGAGCGTGGACCGATCTCTATGCCTTCGGGTGCCTGGCCTGGGCCCTGGCGTCGGGCATCCCCCCCTTTGGCAAGGGTCCGAGTAAGGTCGTCATGCGCGCGCAGTGCGCCGATGACCCGGCGGAGCTGGTGCCCAAGGTGACCGTGCCCGACGGCTACGAGGACTGGTGCCGCCGCCTGTTGGAAAAGGACCCCCAGAGTCGCTTCAGGCGGGCCGCCGACGCGGCCTGGGCCCTGGTCGAGCTGTCCAGCACCGCCGACATGAGGGGCCTGGGCGAGCTTCCGCTGCGGCCGGGCATGCCCGCCTACCTGACCAGCGACCAGTCCCGCCGGCGTCCCGCCACCACCACCGGCCTGTTGTCCATGGCCGCGGGCGCCCAGGCCTCCCTGTCTGCAGAGTCGCTGCGGGTGGAGCTCGGCGCACCGCCCAAGCGGCACCAGAAGCCCCGCCGCCGACAGCACCAGCCGCCGCCCCTGCCCGAGGACTGGCGCCCGCTGGAGAACCCCGATCGCGGCCCCAGCCACCTGGCCGGCGCTGGGCTGGCCCTCTACGGCCTGCGGGCCGTGCCCGTGGTCGACCGGGACACCGAGCGCAACCAGCTCTACGCCGCCCTGGGGTCCGTCACCGCGAGCCGACGGCCCAGGCTGGTGCTGCTCCGGGGACCCCGAGGCTGCGGCAAGAGCCGGCTGGCGCGCTGGATCGGAGAGCGGGCCCACGAGCTCGGGGCTGCCACGGTCCTGCGGGCCCTGCACGGGCCTCGGTCCGGCCCGGAAGACGGCCTGGCCGGCATGGTGCGCCGGCACTACCGCTGCGTGGGCCTGGATGCCGAAGCGACCCAGGACCGCCTGGCCCGCGCCCTCCGCCGGGAGCGCCGGCCCGACGCCGAAGAAGCCGCGGCGCTGGCGGCGCTCATCGCGCCCGATGGCAGTGGCGCCGCCCGGTCCGGACGCGTCTCGGTCCGTTTCGCCAGCGCCCGGGAGCGCCACCTGGTCGTGGGTCGCATGTTGGAGCGAGCCTGTCGGGAGCGGCCGGTGGTCGTGTGGCTGGACGACGTCCAGTGGGGGTCCGACGCCCTGGCCTTCGCCCGCTTCATCCTCGAGCCGCCCATCCCGCTGCCGATCCTGTTCGTGGCGACCGTGCGCACCGAGGAATTGACCCAGCACGACGACGCCAGCGCCCTGCTCCAGGACATGCTCCGACT
>Ga0114933_10005222_pt1 | contig 11855 bp, 7 predicted proteins | sample 4SBtaG_FD_89691 | JGI IMG/M metagenome (GOLD analysis project Ga0114933, IMG submission 89691) | Deep subsurface microbial communities from Kolumbo volcano to uncover new lineages of life (NeLLi) - 4SBTROV12_W25 metaG | ecosystem: Environmental > Aquatic > Marine > Volcanic | place: Kolumbo... | reverse complement strand
TCCGGGATGGACGCATCCATGCGGAGCTTGTACATCGGGATCAGGTCGTCAGGTCTGAGGAGCCCGAACATTCCTGAGAAGATAATACCTTCCTCAAGAAGACGTCGCTGGGCCCCGGTCGGCAGGCCGGGGAAATCCATGGCCTGATACATTACGCCAGGGGAGTATCGATCGAGTGCCGAGATGAGAGGAGCGTTGTAGACGCTCAGATTGGCTTCGACAGCTTTCGCCAGGTGCTCTTCCTTCAGACCGAATATGGCCTCGAGGTCATGCTCACCGCTCTTGATGACGGCCTGAAGCTGGTCGATCAGATTGCGACGCTGTGGGTTGAGCTGATGGAAGAAATTGAACGTGTTCGAAGTACGGTAATCGAACATGTCCGGTGCAAAGGGATTTCCGCCCTCTTGCTTTCCCTCCGCTGGTGGAAGCAGAATGGAGAAAATGGGCATGGGTCAGTCTACGGTGATGTGGAACTGAATAATCAGCCGTCCGATGGCTGCTGGCGGATCTCGTCGAGCAGGGCATCAATGTCTCCACTGATAACGTCTGCTTTCTCTTTCGCTTCTGCTACGAGGGCGTCGCCGTCTCGGCGAGCTTCGCCTGAAGATTCTTCTTCAGCGATAGCCTGATCAATAAAATCAGCAACTACACCACCCAGATTATCCAATTGGTACGCAACCTTGCGTCGCAGTTTCTTGCCTTCTTCGGGTGCGAAAAGCACACCGAGTGCAAAGCCGGCGGCCGCTCCGAGAAGCAGGCCCCAGGTGCCTGTTCTTACAGCTTTACCTACTGAACTATCCTTCATGATTATTGCCCTCAAATTCAATGTCGATTGCAGAACAGTCTGTGGTTTCTGAAAACCGACGCCGATAAAAAAACCCACGGTACTTGTACCGCAGGTAGGCAGAAGCAGTTTCGGAATATTTTCCGAATCAGCGGGAAAAATCGGGATAAAATCGTTGGGCTGGATTCGCCCTTGCGGTAATCCACAATTGTTCGAATCCAGCCGCAAACCCTAGACCGCTACTTCCCTTTCTTCTTGTGCCGGTTCTTACGCAGACGCTTTTTGCGCTTGTGCGTGGCAATCTTATGTCTTTTTCGTTTGCGACCGCAAGGCATGGTATACTCCTTTTGTTATAGGCTTCCAAATGAGGCCAGAACCACTAAAATAGGAAACGAGAAAGGGCTCTGCAACCTGAAATCGGGGTTTCAAATTTGAAGAAAGGGAGCATTTAACCATGAAATTTACCACAGGCGCCAGTCGAAAGGCGCGAATTTGCAGGCTGACCACTATTTTCTCCTGCAGGAAGACACAATAAGCACGTCTCTGAACAGGAGACGCCGAAAGAGCACGGTACATGGCGACTGATTCGTACGAGATGAAAGAAGTGGATGGGATGCGGTACGCAGAAGCGGGCTCTGGCTCCGATGCCACGCCAGTAATCCTGCTTCACGGGATGATGGGGACGATTGAGAATTGGGAATACCTGATTCCCGCTGTTTCCAAGGCAGGGTACAGAATTATCTGCCCGATACTTCCCATGTACACGATTCCACTCAAGAACGCCAATCTGCAGGGTGTTATCGACTTTGTGCATCGCTTCACCGAAGCAATGGGAATGCAGAAGGCTGTTGTTACCGGAAATTCGTTCGGAGGACATATAGCAGCCATGTACGCTATGCAATATCCGGAGCGAGTGGCTGCCCTGGTCCTGACCGGTGCTTCCGGTATTTACGAAGTCGAAATGCAGTCTTCGGTCATGCGCCGAAATGACAAAAACTATCTGCGGCCGAGAGTCGAAAAGACCTTTTTTGACCCCAAACATGTAACGGATGAGCTGCTGGATGATGTGATTGATATCATTACATCGAGAGAAAAAGCACTGCGCCTGATAAAATTTGCTCGTGCCGTAGACAAGGGAGTCATCGGAGACGATCTCCACAGAATTGAAGCTCCAACCCTGTTGGTTTGGGGGAGGCAGGACGAAATCACGCCACCACACGTTGCGGAAACCTTTCGCGACGGAATTCCGAACGCAGAGCTTCACTGGGTTGACGAGTGTGGGCACGTCCCAATGTTCGAGCAGCCCGAAGATTTCAACGCCATCTACATTGATTTTCTCAAACGCACGATAGGAGAAGGCTCCACTGCGATTGCTCGATAGACCGTTCGTGCGTCGAATTTTACGGTCCGCATCTGAATAACCTGACAGTCAGGGCTTCGCGGGTACATTATCGTCGAACAAGTGACCGTGGACTGCACAAAGCTCATGCACAGTTTGATTCATTTTTCCGTACCTCGCGCTTCCCGAATCCCGTTGATTCTGGGATGCCTGTTTCTGTCTGTTGCGATCCTCACGGGTTGCGATTCAGAGTCACTTCATGAAGACCCCGACCCGGGCAATCCGGGTGGGCTTCAGATTGGTGGATTCGATCAGTCCGATCTTCGGGGTGACACATTCGAACTCAACAGCGCGTCGATTGACGGTAACAACCTGAAGATGAGCGTCTCGTATTCCGGTGGATGTGAAGAACACGAATTCTCGCTTTTCATGCCCGAAGCGCACATCGCCATCTTTCCCCCTCAGTTGACCCTGTATGCGGTTCATGACGGAAACGGGGATCTCTGTGAGGCATACATAACCAGAGATGTAGAAATTGATATGTCAAACCTGTTCGAGTGGCTGAGCGCTCCCTACCATCTGAGTATCTACAAGAACGACTCTGATAGAGAGCCAACCTCAATTGATATGACTGGTTGAGTGAGAAAGACTGGCTACATATTGATTCTGATTCTGTTTGTCACGGGATGCAGCCCCAAACTGTCTCCGCTTTATCGCGACTACGAAGTGGATATGGAGCAAACGGCTTCGGTGGGAAGCGATGTTTATGAACGCATCGAAAGAGGCCTCTCGGATGCCGGGTGGGCTCTAACAGAAGGGATTACGGACAATGTAGTCGCGACCGAAACGAGGACATTCAGGCAGTGGGGTCTTTATTCGGTCGAAGTCGAGCTCGAAGTAGCGCCTGTTGGTGGTGATTATGTGAGATTGATGGTGCATCCTTTTCGGGTCTACTTTACGGGAGCGCGTAGTAAAATCCCGTATTTGAGAGGAAGTCTGGCACGTTCAGTTCTGAAGGATTTGCACGCTTCGTTTGAAAATGAAGGGCTGATTCACATCGGTACAGCCCAATCGAGGGACAGAGCGGCGACACGCGTCGATTGAGAGCCGGGATTGCCTCCACAGTATTCATCCGTTTCTGACCTGTTGCCCGGTAGAGCCGGATCAAGTATATAGGTGTTCCATTCCTGTTGAACCCACCTGTATTCTGCGATGGAACGCCTCTTCAAGGCTCTCAATATTGTTTTTGTGTCACTCTTGTTGGTGGCATCGTCGGTCGGCCAAGATCTAGATGGGTACCAGACTCCACCCGATGCGTTGGCGGCTCTGGTAGATGCACCGGTAGCTCCGGGTGTGTCAATCAGTCCCGACGGCTTGACCATGCTGCTTCTGACCAGACAAGGAGTGCCTACGATCGAACAATTGGCCCAGCCCGAACTTCGTTTGGCCGGACTCAGGATCAATCCAAGAAACAACGGCCCGTCAAGAACCTCGTATTCGGTTGCTCTGGCCCTCGGCTCTGTTGATGCGAAAGGTGAAACGCCTGTGACAGGAATTCCTGAAGGCGCGTTGATCGGCTCGGTCTCATGGTCTCCAGATGGAGCGCACTTCGCGTTTACCGTGACCTCGTCAGAAAAAATCGAACTCTACCTCGCTGACGCTGCCACTGCATCTGCTCATCGTCTCATCGATCGGCCGCTGAATGTGGCTATGGGCGGAGCGTATACATGGATGCCGGACGGGAAGTCCATGCTGGTTAAAGCGACCGCGAATTCCCGTGGCAACAGGCCCGAAAAGCCAGCAGTGCCCTCCACTCCTGTCGTTCAGGAAAACGTTGGAAAAGCTGCGCCAGCAAGAACATATCAGGATTTGTTGGCCACACCCTATCAAGAAGACCTGTTCGAGTGGTACGTACAATCAGACGTTTTGCAGGTATCAGTGGATGGAGACGTCTCGGACTTTGGCCTGTCTGGAATGGTCTCCTCGATGCGGCCCTCTCCAGACGGAGAGTACGTGCTCACTCAAGTTGGGCATCGTCCATATTCTTATCTGGTTCCGTACTACAGATTTCCAAATCGGATTGATGTGAGGACTGCGTCGGGTGAGGTGGTGCGCGATATCGCCGACCTTCCGTTGATGGAAGAGGTACCCACTGGATTCGGCTCGACGACCACTGGCGTTCGGTCCATCTCCTGGAGAGGAGATGCAGATGCCACGCTGGCATGGGTCGAGGCGCTCGATGGAGGAGACGCGAATGTTGAGGCGGACTACAGAGATGAGCTGTTCCAGCTGGCTGCCCCGTTTGACGGCGATGCTGTTACGCTGGCAACCCTACCACTACGCTACCAGGGAATAAGATGGAGTGATACCGGTTTTGCACTGGTAAGCGAAGGCTGGTTTGCTACCCGTCAGCAGACAACCTACAAATTCGATCCGGACGATCCTGTGTCTGGCATGGATGTCGTGTTCGACTACTCCTCGGAAGACCGATATGCAAATCCGGGATCCCCGATGTCCCATCGAAACGATGACGGGCGTTTTGTGCTGGTAACATCTGACAATGGGGATTCTATTTATCTGTCGGGAACGGGTGCTTCGCCGGAAGGAGACCGACCCTTCATGAACAAAATGAATCTCGAAACAGGAGAAACGACGGAAATATTCCGCTCTGCTGCCCCGTTCTATGAAACCTCGGCCGGCTGGTTGGACGCAGAAGCCGGTACATATCTGACACGCCGTGAGTCGAATTCTGAACCGCCAAACTACTTCAAGCGGACGGTCGGGAGCGACAAGTCCGTGGCTGTCACTGAATTCCCACATCCGTATCCGGAAATGGACGGCATTTCGAAGGAGTTGATAAACTATACGCGAGAAGACGGTGTACCCCTCACAGCCGACCTGTATCTGCCGGCAGGATATAATGCCGCGAGTGACGGTCCGCTTCCGACGCTGGTCTGGGCGTATCCAAGGGAATTCAAAAGTGCCGCTGCTGCCGGTCAAGTTTCCGGATCTCCCTATCGGTTCAAAACTGTGTCATACTGGGGAGCTGTCCCGTACGTGCTTCAGGGTTATGCCGTGATGGATCGCGCCGCGATGCCAATCGTGGGAGAAGGGGAAAAGGAGCCAAACGATTCGTTCGTGGAGCAGCTCGTGACCAGCGCCAAAGCAGTGATTGACGAAGGCGTAAGAAGGGGAGTTGTCGACCCAGACAGGGTTGCGGTGGGTGGCCATTCCTATGGGGCGTTCATGACCGCCAATCTATTGGCTCACAGTGATCTGTTCAGAGCCGGTATCGCCAGAAGCGGAGCATACAACCGGTCACTGACGCCATTCGGCTTCCAACGCGAGGCTCGCACATTCTGGGAGGCTCCAGAGATTTATTTCGCCATGTCTCCGTTCATGCACGCACACAAGGTCAACGAACCCATTCTGTTGATCCATGGCATGGCCGACAACAACTCAGGTACTTTTCCTATTCAGAGTGAACGCTTCTATGGTGGCCTGAAAGGAAATGGCGCCACTGCTCGCCTCGTCATGCTGCCGCATGAGAGCCACGGATATCGTGCACGCGAGTCTCTGCTTCATATGATGTGGGAGACGAATAGCTGGCTGGACACCTATGTAAAAAATGCGCCACCACGAAGCGTAGAAGTGAACAAACCCACCGGAGACTGATAATCCCGCGGGCGCAGCCTTGTTGAGGAATTGGGGCGGCCTCTGGCCGCCCCAACCTGCTTTGGCGAAACAATTAGTCGCCGATACCTCGTATAAGCGGGTATTACGACCTTCTTGGGTGTAGTAACTTAGCTGGGCAGGATGCATTCGCCGAATCGGGGCGATTTCGTCGTGCAAAGCTGTTCTTTACAAGTATGGGGATGTCACGGCTTCGACGGGTAGACTGTAAAGCAGGTTGCGTGTCGAGCTTTCTGGTATGCTCGTAAATCTCGCCAGAAAAAGACAAATGCTAACGATTACGCATTCGCGATGGCCGCTTAAGTCTATAAGACATTAAGCCTTGCTATCTGTCCTGCAGCCTGCCTGTCTATCGGCGGCTGATTAGGGCATCAACTCTGATAGAATAGGATGCGCCATGCCGGCTGAATAAGCGTATCCAAAGCTCGATCAGCCTTTAAGTGCTACTGGCCTTCGACGACCGGCCACGGCAGCACTCGAGAATGAGTAGGTCGACTACACACGTAGACGCCTGACTGGACAACTATTCGGACCTGGGTTCGACTCCCAGCATCTCCACCATACAATGCCCTGTTGCCTTCGCGGCGACAGGGCATTTTTTGTATCTGATTTTAAGTCTGGTTATGCCGAATTTCGGCTGGCGTTGATGTTACCGTAGAGAGAGCGGGTTACCATTTTTTCGTACACGCCTCGGCGGGAGTCGTCCGCTTCGATTTTCATGAGGGCATACTGTTGGATGAGCAATAGGGGTATCACCAGGTTTTCCCGGATCTGGATTGATGCCAAAGCAACCGGCTCTTCCTGCATGAGCCTGTCATATCCTGATACCTCCAAAAGCATGCGTACCGAGCGTTCGTATTCATCGTGCAGCAGATTCCAGAACTCTCTGAATTCAGGATCGTCGGCCATGTAGGCGGTAAGCTCAAACCTGCATTTTGAAAGAGACATCATACTGTTGAGCATCAGCGTCCGGAAGAAGGGGACCTCTCGGAAAAGTGATTTGAGTTCGACCAGACGACCGGAATCTGCAATCTTCTGAAACGCCGATCCAATTCCGTAGTAGCCGGGTACATTTTGCTTGAGCTGACTCCACGAACCAACAAAAGGGATGGCTCGAAGGTCGTCCAACGAGAGGGACTTATCAGAACTTCGAGACGCCGGGCGGCTGCCTATACGAGCGCGAGTGTAGAATGGCAGTGTACTTCGGTTTTCCAAATAGGGAATAAAAGAAGCATGTTTTTTGAGCGCGTCATAGCAGGAAAAACTGAGTTCAGCCAGTTCATCCATCAGCGCCCGCTGTGCCGAATCGATCGTGTGATCTGCTCCAAATAAGTGTCGGTGCAGGCCGGCAGCGATCAACTGTTCGCAATTGTATCGAAAATGTGCATTCGTACCATACTTGCTCGAAATCATCTGCCCCTGGATCGTCAATTCAATAGCGTGGTTCGCCACGTCAGAACCCTGTGAGGCATAAAAACGGTGCGTTTTCCCACCGCCACGGGCAGGTGGGCCGCCACGGCCGTCAAAGAAGACAGCATCCACGTCATGCGCTCGACAGGCTGTTGTCAGAGCTTCTTTTGCCTTTTGAATCATCCAATTGGCCTGGAAATATCCACCGTCCTTCGTTCCATCCGAAAAACCCAGCATGAGAGTTTGGCGGTTCTTCCTGCTCGACACATGCCGGCGATAGGTTGGTTCGCCAAACCATCGGGTGACAATACCCGGGGCGTTTGACATTCCCGCCATCGATTCAAATAGCGGGATGATGTCAACAGTTACATCATCCAATTTCCAGACCCATCGAATCAGAGCGAAGACGAACAGGACGGACCATTCGTCTTCAGCGTGACTGATGACATATCGATTGCAGCCTTCTTCGCCGTTTCTCTCTTGAATTGCCCGAATTGTCGCAATCGTGCGAACTGTATCCCGAAGCAAGTCATCGGATAGTGCATCCTCATCTACATCAATATCCGTGCGCAACAGCGCGGCGGTCAAGTCGGCCTGCGACAGTTCTTCGAGACGCTCATCTATCAATCCTGCATGTTGCAGGATCTCGGTTACCAGCTGCAAATGAACCGCATGATTCTGCCGAATGTCGATTGTCGCGAAATGGGTGCGAAAGATTCGAAGTCGGTCTATAAATGCGTCTACATTTTCGACGTAAAGACCACTGTAATCGCTGAGCAATTGAGCCCGGACCTCCTGTAAAGGGCGGTGGAGTTCTTCAAACCTGACGATGCAATCGGGGTCGAACATCGCCTCGTAAAGACGTTCGCGCACCCCCGCTACCAATTCCTGGACACTGCGGAATGAGAGTTTCCTTTCCAGTTCCTTGATCTCACCGTAATAGCACTTCATGAGCGCCATTCTGAGCTCATTGGCAACCGTTTCGGTTGTCTTAGCTGTTACATACGGATTGCCATCCCGGTCGCCGCCAGGCCAGAATCCAAGTTTCAGAACGTCAGGATTGTCAAACTGGCCCCCGGGTGCGTGGATCTTGATGTCGGAATACAGATCACCGGCTGATTTGTAATAGACGTGTCGAAGGAAATGCAGGATATTCCTGGCTTCATCAATCGGTGTTGGAGACACGTCCGCAATCAGCGAAGTCAATCCGAGCTGGCGCAACGTCTGGTCGATGCCCGCGATGTCATTTTCTTCGATCGATGCGCGAAGCATATCGATAATCTGCAGAACTGACGGTGGGTAGAACTGGGTTGGATGAGCAGTAAAAACGATGCGGGAAGAAAGCTTCGACATCATGTCAGCCAAATCATCCCGTGTGGCCGACTCTTCAGAGCCGAGGCCTTCGGGTTTCCGCCTTCCCAGATGCAGGGTTTCGCGCAAGGAAAGCTGATCATCTTCTTGATTGAGATCCGGAAATGAGGCGTCTTCCACGCTGTCAAACAGCACGACCTGCCGTTCTACGTATTGGATCACCCGGAACATGAAATCAATTTTGTCCTTTTCCGCCTCGATATCAGTGTGCTGGGCACAGAATCCATCCAGAATGTCGACGGGGTCTTTTCCGCTCTCCAGGCCGCTCGCGCAGATATCAGCCATGAGCGGAATCAGCACGCCAATCCGTCTCACCTGCTGAAACGGCAGACTGAGGAAAAGGCTGTTGTAGACATTGAAGCGGTTAGCAACCAGCTTCTCAAACTCTTTCAGTCGAAGGTCGTGATTCATGTAGATTGAAGATACTGAGTGGCGAACGGTGCCACGGGAAACGCCTGCATCAATATAGGCCTCCACCCATGCCGGCTGAACAAACATGGGGGCAATTGGAGAATCCCGATGGATCGAAGCACCGTGTTTGCCGTAGGAAAGCGCGAATCAGTCCATCAACGATTTCCCTCCTGCACATGCGCGTATCTTTACTGCTGCTGATCTTTCTCATGCCTCAACTGTCTTCTGCACAGAAGTACAGTGGCGTATCAAATTCAATCAACGTCGATATTCCCAGACTCGACATGGATGTCGAGATTGATGGTGCGTTGTCTGATGAGGTGTGGAACCAGGCAGCTCGTTTGACTGACTTCTCTCAGTATCAGCCCGTAGATGGACGTCCGGCCTCGGATCCTACTGAGGTGTTAGTGTGGTACGCGCCCGACGCCATCTATTTCGGTATTCGTGCGACTGAGCTGCATGGCGATGTGGTCAGGGCCACGCAGGCCAATCGCGACAACATCACGAGTGAAGACCACATCCAGATTTTACTGGACACCAACAACGACAACCGGATCGGATATCTGTTTGGAGTCAATCCCCTGGGAGTACAGCAGGACGGAACGAGGAGTGATCAGTTTGGAGGCGGAGCGGGAGGAAGCTCGGCTACAGGTGGTGGCTCACGAGATATCAATCCTCTCGAAGGCAATGTCGATTTGAACCCCGACTACTCGTTCGAGTCGCAAGGAAGATTGACGGACTATGGATTTGAAGTCGAAATACGCATCCCATTCAAAAGTCTGAGATATCAGGCAGCCGACGTTCAGGATTGGGGGTTGCACGTTCTTCGAAAGGTTCAGCACTCAGGCTTCCAGGATACCTGGGCTCCGGCCATCAGGGCGAGCGCCAGTTTTCTGGGTCAATCAGGAAATCTGAAGGGACTGTACGACATGAATCGTGGGCTTGTGCTTGATGTTGCGCCCACAGTCACAAGTTCGTTCTCCGGTGCTGAAAATGACTCCGGGGATTGGGAATACGGCAATGACACCCAATTCAGTGGTGATGTGAAGTGGGGTATCCGGCAAAATCTGACGCTGAACGGTACCGTCAATCCTGATTTCTCACAGGTTGAGGCTGATGTGGGACAGGTAGTCTTGAACGAGCGTTTTGCACTCTTCTTCCCGGAGAAAAGGCCATTTTTTCTGGAAGGACTTGAGCTGTTCGACACTCCAGGCCAGATGATCTACACGCGGCGGATCGTTGCGCCAACTGCGGGAGCCAAAGTAGCCGGGAAGGTCGGCAAATTGAATGTGGCCACGATTCTTGCGGCTGACGACCAATCCTATTCCGCCTCTGGAAATGACGCACCTCTGTTTGGAGTCGCTCGACTGAGACGAGATCTCAGCGGCAACAATACAATCGGTGGCGTACTTACTGCGCGGGAAGAGGGATCAAACTACTCCCGGCTTGCAGGTGTCGATGGCCGTGTCTACCACAGTCAGAAATACTATCTGGAGATGCAACATGTCCAGTCCTGGACGGAGACGGGGTCTGGCTCTGAGAACGGTTCATATTCGGAAGTCTCATGGGATCGTACAGGCCGACGTGTCGGGTTCAATCAGGGAGTGAAGTTCGTGGCGCCTGAATTCAGGGCGGCTGCGGGTTTTGTCAATCGCACGGGTGTCATCGAAGCACATTCCTACGACAGGCTTTCTTTCTACGGCGAAGAGGGAGCGCTGCTCGAGACGATTGGTGGATTCGGAGGTGTAATTCGCCTGTGGGATTACGATGACACATCCAAGGGTGCGATTGAAGGGTTTGAATTCCTGTCTCCCTCGGCCACGCTCCGGGGTGGTTGGCGTCTGTCGGCCTCTCTCAATCGTTCATTCTTCTCCTATTCTCCAGCACAGTTTGGCAGTTACGACGTCATCGATCCTTCCAATCCAGCGTTCTCTGAGCATTTCGTTGTCCCCGAAAAAGAAACCAATCAGCTAAGTGGGTCGGTCGGGATCACCACGCCAACATTCCAGATGTTCACGCTCTCGCTTTCTGCATCAGGTGGTGACACACCCATCTTCGCGGAAGCGTCCGAGGGCACGAGCAGGGGATACAACGTCGTCCTCGATATGCGGCCGACGTCGTCAATTCGGGCTTCATTCCAAATGGCCTATTTCAGGCTCGATCGAAAGATTGACGATTCCAGATTTTCAGAGGAAATCATTCCACGCCTCAAGCTTGAGTACCAGCTGACTCCGGACATATTCTTCCGGGTGATCGGTCAGTACGCGGCTCGCGAGCGAACTGCCTTGCTGGACCGACGCGGACGCCCCATCCGGATCAATCAACAGTTGACACAGGATTCAGAAACCAACGACCTGCGCATGGACTGGCTGTTCAGCTACCGGCCCAATCCGGGCACGCTGGTTTATCTGGGTTACGGGTCTACCCTCGACGACGTCGGGCAGAAACGATTTGAGGACCTGCGGCGACGTGTAGATGGTTTCTTCCTGAAAGTCAGCTATCTGTTCCGGGTTGACTGAGGGATTAACACTCGTCTGAAACGAAATCTATAACAGGGATACGCAATAATAGCAGCCCGAAGGCTGATCCGTACTTATCGTATTCTGGTTATTCATATGAAGGTGCTCCCGCGTCTCGTTATTCTTGTTCTGGCTGTTTCGCTGTCTGCCTGCTCTTCCGCTGAAAACAGAGAGTCGAGCCCATCTCTTGCGGAGGCCCAGGGCAGTGAGCAAACCAAGGTGGAACGGGCCAAAATGCCGGATTTCTCAAAGGAAACCCTGGATGGAGATATCCTGACGCAGGACTACCTTTCAGGAAAGGTGACGCTCGTCAATTTCTGGGCTACCT
>Ga0114933_10005221_pt1 | contig 11856 bp, 14 predicted proteins | sample 4SBtaG_FD_89691 | JGI IMG/M metagenome (GOLD analysis project Ga0114933, IMG submission 89691) | Deep subsurface microbial communities from Kolumbo volcano to uncover new lineages of life (NeLLi) - 4SBTROV12_W25 metaG | ecosystem: Environmental > Aquatic > Marine > Volcanic | place: Kolumbo... | reverse complement strand
TTTGACCTTGACACCGACTCAAACGGTCGTTGGATGGTTGAAAAGTTCAAAGGCCTTATGTTCCAGATTGAACGGGAAGCCAACGAGATTGCCAAAGGCACTCGTCGGGGTAAAGGTAACATGATCATCTGCTCTTCTGATGTTGCTTCTGCACTTCAGATGGCTGGTGTTCTTGACTATACTCCTGCACTTAACAGCAACAACCTACAGGTTGATGACACCGGAAACACTTTTGCTGGTGTTGTAAATGGTCGGATTCGAGTTTACATCGATCCTTATACGACGGGCAACTATATGACTGTCGGTTATAAAGGCTCGAGTTCATTCGACGCAGGCTTGTTCTACTGCCCATATGTACCACTACAGATGGTCAGAGCAGTCGGCGAAGACACCTTCCAGCCAAAGATCGGCTTCAAGACTCGTTACGGCGTAGTTGAGAATCCGTTTGCAAGAGGCACGACTGCCCTTGCTGCAACTGGTGCTTTGGGTGCCGACACGAACGAATATTACAGAAAGATTGTTGTAAACAACATCATGTAATATAGGGTTATCAGCCAAGAGTTGGGTTAACCAACCATCTAAGGGGTGTCTTCGGGCACCCCTTTCCTTTTGTATAAATAGATACATGATAATAAAAAAAGAAGTAACAGTACAAATATATTATTGGATGCCTGATTATGAGAATATCATACAGCAATTTATCTGGCAAACAAAAGATATAGTACCTGAGTATCCAAGAGTTCATAAGTTTTTAGACTTTTGGCATAGAGAGATAGATGCTGTGATAAATGAAATTCATGTATCACACTCACATAAAAGATCCTGGAGGACTGTGGATTGGTTACAACAGATGGGGCATTAAACACACAGCCTGATAATGTAAATATGTTATCACCATTAGGTTTCAACTTTAGTATAAAGAAGATGCCTCATGTTAACTATTTTACACAGTCAGTAAACATTCCTTCTGTACAGCTAGGTGATGTAGAGGTACCTAATCCATTCGTTGCATTACCGAGTATTGGTGATCATCTAAGATTTGGAGAGCTTCAACTATCATTTAAAGTTGATGAAGATTTAAAAAACTACATTGAACTGTTTAACTGGATTACTGAGTTAGGTTTTCCAGAGAGCTATGATCAATCCAAATTTATATATGATAAAGGTAATGATACACCAGGCAAAGGTTCTCTACCTTCTGCAATTGGTGAAGGACCTAAAAGTGATGCTACCCTAACAATTCTTAATAGTGTGATGAATCCAAACCTTCAAGTTATGTTTGAAGATTGTTATCCATTATCACTTTCTGATGTACAGTTTACATCAACACAAGGTAGTGTTGATTATTTAGAATGTGTATGTTCATTTAGGTTTACACTGTTCCGTATCATAAGATTATCAGGCGGATCAGATGATACACAAAATGCGCCTGTGAGATAATAACCTGTTGACATATTACTAATTTTTAGTATAATATATCTATGTGTAAAGTGGAGATATGAATGAGTTACCTACAACCTAAATTATACGATAACGTATTTAATCCTGATACTATCGAAGACCTAAAACAAAAATATCTAACGTGGGTTCAAACAGGCTGGAGATCTAACAGATCGTTAGAGTATGATCATGGCTCTATGCAGCACAGCATTCAACCGCCATCTACAAGGATACCTGTCGATTTATCTATACTTCCACACATGAGAACAAACCATCCTTCATTGTGTTATGTTTGGGATAAAATCAAAGAAGTATTAGTTAGTGACATAGGTGATCGAGGATTATATAGAGTTTATGCAAAGCAATATCATTATGGTATGGATGCTTATAAACATACTGATGGTCAAGCTAAAAAGTTTGTTAATGAAAATAAGGAATCTATGACAGGTGAAGGATTTGAAACGATAATTCTCTATTTGAATACTGAATGGAAAACTGATTATTATGGGCAGACAGTTTTATATACTGATGATGATGAAATTGATATGTCTGTCTTACCTAAGTACAACCGTATGTTTATATTTGATAGTGCTCAAAGCCATGCTAGTACTCCGCTATCCAGAATGTGTCCTATAGAAAAACAAGTTTTAGTTTTTAATTCCTTTCCGAAAAAAGCATGCGCCCCTAGTGTTGAATATCTAGTTGAACACACAAAAGATATACGTCATTCTCAAGGTAGATCATTTACTGAACATTTATGGAGTACATACAACTTACTCGTTGGTTACAAGGTACCAAACCATGTTGCACTAGCAGGATTATGGCATGCTGTATATGATACAGTTTATTTTAAAAATCCAAACAAGGCAATGTTTCCTTCGGATCTAGTTAAAGATTTTATTGGAGTTGAAGCAGAGGATTTAGTTGCAAGGTATTGTGGACTTCCTAAACCAAGAGTCGATGCTATCGTACAATTGAGGGATATTAATTTGGCATTTATAGAATTTGCAAACCTTTGGGATCAAAATCCTGATGGCCGACAGAATGAGAAACTATCAAAATTAACTTTACTAATTGATGATTTAAAAAATGAGTAAATCCTTAGAAGAATTGTTTGATGTGTGGAGTGAGGACAGTAAAGTTGATAGAACTGAACTGGGTGAAGAGTCGATTAAGATTCCTCAGCTACATCACAAATATTATAAAATGTTTAGTACTGAAAGACTTGTTATGATTAAACTACAAGAAGACCTCCGTGTATTAAAGAAAGATCTTTTTGAGTACTATAATGGTAATATGTCTGTTGAAGAACTTCGTGAACGTCAATGGGAACAAAATCCATTGAAGATTTTAAAGTCAGATATAACAACTTACATTGATAGCCATAAACAAGTAGTCGATTCAAACTTAAAAATTGCATATGCAAAAGAAAAGGTTGAGTTTTTAGAAAGTGTGATTAGAACACTAAACAACAGAGGTTGGCAATTGAAGAATGCTATTGACTGGGAGAAATTCAAGGTAGGTATCTGATGGACGTCAACGTAAAGTATAAAGATGATGTTCATTGTGCTGTAGATTGTGATTCATCTATAGCTCAAGAACTAACTGACTTCTTTACGTTTGATGTGCCTGGTGCAAGATTTATGCCAACTGTACGAAACAAAGTATGGGATGGTAAGATAAGACTATTCAATTCAGTCACTAGAACAGTATATGCTGGGCTTGCTGACTATATTGCAGAATTCTGTAAGGCTAGAGATTATACTTATGAAGTAGATCCTAAACTTCGAGCAGAAGTAGTTGCTGAAGAAAGTGATGTTGATGATCTAGCTGATAGTATACAACTGCCATTACAGATGAGAGACTACCAGAAGCAGGCTGTTATACATGCTATGACAGAAAAAAGAAGTCTCCTTCTCTCACCTACTGCTTCTGGTAAGTCTCTCATAATCTATATGCTTTGTAGGTATTATCCTATGAAGAAATTAATCATTGTACCTACAACAGGTCTAGTCCATCAAATGGCCTCTGACTTTGAAGAATATGGGTATGGTGAATATGTACATAAAATTACAGCAGGAGCAGAAAAGAAAACGGATGCAGAAATAATAGTCACGACTTGGCAATCCATATATAAGATGCCCCGTAAATGGTTCCAACAATATAAGGTAGTAATCGGAGATGAAGCACATCTTTTCAAAGCTAAGTCACTTACATCAATTATGTCTAAACTTACAGCCTGCCCGTATAGATTCGGTTTCACTGGCACTCTTGACGGGACTCAGACACATCGATTAGTTTTAGAAGGGTTATTTGGTAAAGTACATAAGGTAACAACAACAGCTAGCCTAATAGAAAAGAATGTACTAGCTAATTTAAAGATAAATATATGTATGCTAAGCCATCAGAAAGAAAATAGAGTAAAGATGGCACGAAGTAAATATAGAGATGAAATACAGTATATCGTAGGTAACGAGCCTCGTAATGATTTTCTTGTTACTTTATGTGAGCATCTAAAGGGTAACACACTGATGTTATTCACATTTGTTGACTCACATGGTAGAGTATTATATAATAAAGCCAAGGCTTTGGATAAAGAAACATACTTTGTACATGGAGGCGTTCCTGGTGACATGAGAGAAGAGATAAGAGGAATAGTTGAACAACAAGAAAACTCACTCATCGTTGCATCGTATGGTACTTTTAGTACTGGTGTTAATATTAGGCGCATCAACAACATCGTGTTCGCTGCACCTTCAAAATCTAAAATTAGAGTCTTGCAGAGCATCGGAAGAGGTCTGCGGACTCATGAGGCTAAAGATTCCATTCGACTCTTTGATGTAGTAGATGATATTAGACATAACAGGTGGGTCAACTTTACGTTGAGACATTATGGAGACCGATTAAAGATATACAATGATGAGCAGTTCGACTATAAGATACATTCATATAACCTCTAGAGGATAGCAGAAAATGATATCAATCTTTAAGTTGATGAACGGAGAAGAGATTATAGCAAAGGTAGCTGATCATGACAGTACGCAATACTTACTTGAAGATCCGGTACAGCTTTTTAGAAACGTAGCTCCTAATGGAATGACGTGGATCCAATGCTCACATTGGTTGTTGTTCAGTCGTTCCAGTTTAGTTGAGATTGAGAAAACTAAAGTGTTAGCAGTAATTTCTGATCCTAATCAACATGTATTAAAAAACTATAATGATTTTGTTACTGGCGGTTGGCAAGAACATCAAAAACAGATGGAGGAGCTAACTAAGCAAAGGATCAAGAAGGTTGCTGAAGAGCAAGCTAGACAATATTTTGGAAAAAATGATAAGGAAACGATACATTGAGAAGCAAAAGAAAACCAGTTAACTACGTCGATAATAAGCAATTGTATGCTGTTATGATTGACTATAAAAAAGCAGTTAATGATGCAGAAGCTGTCGGAGATGATCCACCAATGATTCCAGAATATGTTGGTAGATGTTTACTTCAGATTGCAACTAGACTAGCAACAAAACAGAACTTTGCAAATTATCCAGCAAAGGATGATATGATTAGTGACGGAATAGAAAATTGTGTAAGTTATATTAACAATTTTGATCCAGAGAAATCTAAGAATCCCTTTGCTTACTTCACACAAATTATTTACTACGCCTTTCTCCGTAGGATAAAGAAAGAGAAGAAGCAACTTTATATTAAACACAAAATGCTCGAAAGATCAATGCTAACAAACACACTTGCTGATAGTGATAGTGAGGGTGTTGCTAAGGGAAGACTAGACAGCGATTATATGGTTGACTTTGTTGAGGCTTTCGAGGAGAATGAGAATAAGGCTCGCCAAAAGAGGCAAGCTAAAAAAGGTGTAGAAAAATTTTACTAGGAGCAAGAAAATGGCTGCTAAGGACTTTCTTGTACCCCAAGTTGTTCAAGATTGGGTGTCTGAAATTAATAATCCAAATGTGCCGGTATGGTCAAGAGAAAACTATGCTCAGCGTTTAGACGAGCTAGCTAATCTTATCAAAAAAGAAATTGTCAGGTTCAATAGAGAACGTGACAGAAAGGCCACTAAGAAATCTAAAAAATGAAAATAGCATTGGTAACAGATTTACACTTTGGTGCTAAACGATAATCAAAAAGTTGCACAGCACCAAAGTAATTTTTATAATGACGTGTTCTTTCCTTACATCGATGATAACAATATTGATACTGTTATTAATCTAGGTGATACGTTTGACCGACGTAAGTTTATTTCTTATACGAGTCTGAAGTCGGCAAAACAAATGTTCTTTGATCCTCTGTTTATTAGGGGAACGAAGTTGCATTGCATTGTTGGCAACCATGACATAACATATAAGAATACGCTAGAGGTTAATAGTATCAATTTGTTACTCGATGGCTATACTAACGTTGTTGAACATCGAGATCCAATTGAACTAGAGTTTGATGGCTTAAAGATTTTGTTTGTGCCATGGATCTGTAGAGATAATCATGATGTAAGTTGGAGAATGATTCAAAACTCTACCTCTCAAGTTGTCATGGGTCATTTGGAACTTAATGGATTTCAAATGTATAAAGGCATGCCTAACTATGAAGGGTATGATGCTGAAGAGTTCAAAAAATTTGATCATGTAATGAGTGGTCATTTCCATCATAGAAGTCACTCGAGTAACGTAACTTACCTTGGGACTGCTTATGAAATGACTTGGTCAGATTACGAAGATCAAAAAGGTTTTCATATATACGATACGGATACAAGAGAGTTAGAATTTATACCTAACCCTGATTGTCTTTTCTATAAATGGTTTTATGATGATATAGATTTATCATATGATGATGTAGATGGATTACCTTTTGATAATTTAAAAGATAAGTATGTCAAAGTAGTAATCAAGAATAAACAAAATCCAGTATTGTTTGATCTTTATATTAATAGTATTGAACAACGAGATCCAATAAACCTTCAAGTGGTTGAAGATCACCTTCATCTTGATCTAGAAGATGATACTGATATTGTTGACGAGGCTGAAGATACACTCACTATCCTTGATAACTATGTCGATGGATTAGAAGTCACAGCTGATAAGTATGAGCTTAAAAAGTTAATGCATGAACTATATAATGAAGCACTGAATATAGAATGATTGAATTTAAATTTATTAGATGGAAGAACTTTCTTTCGTATGGGGAAGTTCTTACGGAAGTACCTTTATCTGGAAACAAGGCCACTTTGGTTATTGGAGATAATGGTGCTGGTAAATCAACAATAATTGATGCACTGTGTTATGGGTTATATGGTAAAGCATTTAGAGAAATTGCTACCCCTCAGCTCATTAATACTGTTAATACTAACCACATGGAAGTGGAGGTCGAGTTTATGATAGGCCACCACGTATACCTAGTGAGAAGGGGATTAAAACCGAGATACTTCGAGGTTTACCAAGATAAGAAACTTCTTAATCAGGATGCAAGTGCAAGAGACTATCAAGAGACTCTGGAAAAACAAATCCTAAAGATCAATCATAAATCATTTAAACAAATTATTGTTTTAGGTTCAAGTAGCTTCATTCCCTTCATGCAGTTGAAATCATCTGATAGAAAGGAAGTGATTGAAGACTTACTTGATATTGGTATATTCTCTATAATGGGTTTGTTATTAAAAGATAAAGTGTCTAATACAAAACAATTGTTGACTGAGATAGGACAAGCATTGTTCATGGCTGATGAACGTATTGATGCAATACATGAGAACATCGATCGATTACAGGCACATCAAGAAGAGAATATTAAAGCTAGAAAGGAAGTAATTTCTCAAGCAGAAAAAGAGATAAAGGATATAGAGTTTAAAATAAAAAACCTGAATCATGTAATTACTGCATTAGAGGAACAAGCAGCTGATGTTGATGGGTTGAAGAAAGATCAGAACAAAGCATCGAGAATATACGATAAGATGCTAACGAAGGTCAACAGATTAAAGAAAGAAGTTGACTTCTACAAGAATAATGATACATGTCCTACTTGTCTTCAGCCTATGGATGAGGACCATAAGCATGGTAATATAGAACAGAGGAATAAAGAATCACAAGAGGTAGAAGATGGTGTTGATGGACTAAAAACAATTATCGAAGATTATGAAAACAAGATTGAACTAAATTTAGAAATACAACAAAAGATTACTGAACATCAGCATATGGTAATAGATCATCAGTCAATTGTCAACAGTAAAAACATGTTGATTAATAATTACAAAGAAGAGCTTAGTACTGTTAAGAGTAGTACAAAAATGATTGATGATGATCGTAAAAAGCTAGATATATTATTAAACGATCGGGAAGAGATTTATAAATCAAGAGCTGAGAATGTAAGACATAGTAACACACTAAGTATTGCATCGAGACTATTAAAAGACTCTGGTATTAAATCTAAGATCGTAAAGCAGTATGTACCTGTTATAAATAAACTTATAAACAAATATCTCGCTGCAATGGATTTTTATGTACAGTTTGAACTTGATGAACAATTCAACGAAACAATCAAATCAAGATATAGGGATCAGTTCAGTTACCCTTCATTCAGTGAAGGTGAGAAGATGCGGATTGATCTGGCATTGTTATTCACATGGAGAGCAATTGCAAAGTTAAAAAATAGTGCTAGTACAAACCTGTTGATTATGGATGAGGTGTTTGACAGCAGTTTGGATTCAACTGGGACGGATGAGTTTATGAAGATTGTAATGGATATAGTTTCAGACACAAATGTGTTTATTATTAGTCATAAAACGGATCAGCTCGTAGATAGATTTACAAACGTCATTCGGTTTGAAAAGCACAAGAACTTTTCGAGGATGGTGTTATGAATATAGACCAAGTCATAAGTCAGTTAAGAGAAGTATACGATCCTGAGATGGAGAGTGTCAACGTCTATGACCTTGGTTTAATTTATGATATTAAGATAGACGAGAAGAATTGCTGGGTTGAAATAACTCATACCTTAACGAGTGCATTCTGTCCATTTGCAGATGAAATTGTTGCTAATATCAGACAAGCTGGAATGGTGCCAGGAGTTGAGCATGTAGAGGTTATTACTGTATTCGATCCTCCTTTCACTATGGAGATGGTACCAGAAGAAACACGTTTGATGATGGGGTGGATATAATGTCTGAAACAACCCTGTACCAAACTATGAAGAAAAAGTATCGTGATAAGTTTAGTCACAATACTAAAACGTCTGATCTTTTTTCTCCACTTGACCTTGGTATGGAGATAAGTGACGAAACGTTTTTACGATATGATAATATCCTCAAGGTTAATAATTATTGGGATATGATTTCTAATAAAGTTGTACCATGGATACCTTCAGACTCAAGAGAACATTGGGACCTCAATTACAAGAATAGAAAAGAAGATTTGTTGAAAAGTGGTTGGATGGATACCTCAACCCTTGAACCTAAAGAAATAAAGTATTCATTAAATCAGTATGGATTAAGAGTTCGTGATCTTAGTGACCCCATTGAACCTAATGGTATATTGTGGTTAGGTGATAGTAATATCTTTGGTATGGGAAACCACTACACAACAAACTATTCGTTAAAAGCACACTACAATTCACAATTTAAGAGCAGACCATATTATAATTTTGGCATGCCTGGAGCTGGTATAGAAACTTATTATAGAAGACTAAAACATCTAATTGGTATCTATAAGCCGCATGGTATCATATTAGAATGGCATTGGTCAACTACAAGAAGAGAAGAATTTAACCAGACGGCTGAGTTTAAATTTCGTCTAATAAAAGACGAGATAGACGAAAACAATGAAAATGACTTTAAAAAATATTATAAGTTATATTCAGCCGAGGCCTCAGCTATAAGATACTTTACTACCTACGATGCAATCAAATGTTTATGTTATGAGAATGACGTTCATATATTCAATATGAATGACAGCACGCATTTAAATGAAAGTATGAGAAAGATTAAAAGAAGAATATGGGCTGAGCCCTGGACGAGGTATAGATTTGCTAGAGATCTTATTCACACAAATGAAGAATGGCATAATAAACGTGCTGAAAACATGATAGGAATTATTAATCAAATTTGGAGATAGAATATGGAAAGAACGGTGGGATTTACGTGTTCAACATTTGACTTGTTGCATGCAGGTCATTTGCTTATGTTGAGAGAAGCAGCCTCAGTTTGTGACCATCTTATTTGTGGCTTACAAGTTGATCAAACAAAAGATAGACCCGAAAAAAATAAACCGGTTCAAAGTCTTATGGAGAGATATATTCAGCTTCAATCAATAATATATGTCGATGAGATTATTCCTTATTCAACAGAAAGAGATCTCCGTGATCTGCTCGAGCATCTACCTATAGATGTAAGAATATTAGGTGAAGATCATATGGATAAACAATTTACTGGAAATGATATAAAGCATCATCGAATCTATTTCAATAAAAGAAGACATAGGTTTAGTACTTCCAATCTAAGAAAAGCTGTATCTGATAAGAACTACAGACTTTCTAAATGGGAAGATATTCAAGATGATTAAGAAGTTGAAGGCCTGGTGGAAACGCATTCTGTTAAAACGCAGAATGAAAAAACTTAAAAAACAGGACCCCTTTATATATGAATAAAATCTTAGGATACAGTGAAGGTTTTCATGATGCTGCTATTACTATACTTGATGGTAATAAACCAATATACGCAGCTCATAGTGAACGATATTCAAAGATAAAAAACGACAAAGAAGTTTGTGATGAGATGATGGGAGATGTAAATTTCTTCGGTTATGATGAAATAGCTTTCTACGAGAAACCACTTCTAAAGAAACTAAGACAAGCAAAAGCTGGCCAATGGAACCACGTCTTTAATAAAAGATCACCTAAACTAGGTTATGATAAAAACTTTCACCATCACCTATCACATGCAGCAGCGGCATTCCAATGTTCACCATTTGATAAGGCTACTGCATTAGTTGCTGATGCAATTGGTGAGTTTGATACTATGAGCACATGGGAATGTACGTATCAGTATGGTCAAGCAAAATATAAAAAATTAAGTTCAGTGAGATATCCAAAATCATTAGGTCTATTCTATTCAGCTATGACTGATCGTGTTGGTCTTAAACCAATGGAAGAAGAGTACATTATGATGGGTATGGCAGCATATGGAAAATACGATAAAGAAATATATGTTGAAATGTTCCATCAACTGAATTCAAATATGCATAGAGGGTGTAGAGAATTTATGCCCCACATAAAAAATGTTGATATAGCTAAGAACGCACAGCAATTAACTCAAGATGCATTAAAGGATGTTGTTGAGAAGATTCAAGGACCAATTGTATATGGAGGTGGAGTTGCACATAACGTGGTTGCCAATCATGAAGTGTTTAGGGGTCCTCATTATATTTTTCCTAATCCTGGTGATGCTGGTAGTTCTTTAGGTGCAGCTGCGCTTGCATATGGACGTAAGATAAAATTTGATACGTGCTTCCTAGGACATGAGGTTAATAAACTTACCAATCCGCCTGGGACGATGTGGAAGATACACAAAGCTGTTGACCTACTCAAGAAAGGTAGTATAATAGGAGTGTGTGCTGGACGAGCTGAGTTTGGGCCTAGAGCTCTGGGCAACAGGAGTCTGCTTGCAGACCCTAGAGATCCGAAAGTCAAAGACAAAGTGAATGAAATAAAAAAACGACAGAAATTTAGACCATTTGCTCCATCTATATTAAGTGAGCATGTTGATGATTATTTTGCAACTGATAAGTATCAAAATTATGATTATATGCAATATGCAATTCCATGTAAGAAGAAACACGATATACCAAGTGTTGTCCATGCAGATGGTTCGTCAAGAGTACATACAGTGACAAAAGAGTCTAAGGAACATTCACCACTTAGAGAAATTTTAGAACTGTGGTATAGAGAAACAGGCTGTCCGGTACTGTTAAATACTAGCTTGAATATTAAGGGCATGCCGATGGTAAATGATCATAAAGATGCAAAGGCATTTGAAAACAGATATGGTGTTGAGGTACTTATATGAGTGACACACTAACATTTGATACAACTGATAGTGATGAAGCAGTTAGTTTTTGGTATGAGTTTAAACCATTCATTAATGAAAAGGATGGTAGTATGGAACTCGAGATTAAACATGACTTTCTTCATTCTAGAGAACTGGAGAGTTTTGACTTTAAGAATCCTCAGGTTGATCCTGTTAATTTATCAGCCTCGATGGTTTCGTTGATGAGAAAAGAAGTAGGTTATGGATTGTCTGCAAATCAGATTGGTCTACCTCTGAAGATGTTTGTTATTGAAGGTGAACCAGCATACGCAATCTTTAATCCACGTATCACATATTATGGAGATGAAGAGGTTCTTCTTGAAGAAGGATGTTTATCTTA